>Ga0208648_1000473_pt1 | contig 41385 bp, 39 predicted proteins | sample AntAceMetag02UKL_FD_184772 | JGI IMG/M metagenome (GOLD analysis project Ga0208648, IMG submission 184772) | Saline lake microbial communities from Ace Lake, Antarctica - Antarctic Ace Lake Metagenome 02UKL (SPAdes) (version 2) | ecosystem: Environmental > Aquatic > Non-marine Saline and...
TAATACAATGTTAAACTCAGGATATTGGTTCCTTTCTACTTTATATATAACCTCTTTATTGGACATGATAATAATAAAAGTAGCATCATCAAGAATCTCAAAGTTAATACAATCGAGTACCTTTTCTTTTATTACCAATGGCTCTGGTTCATGAGCAACAACAGGCTCCTGAACAACAGGTTGTTTTTCAATAACTAGTTCCTGGGCTATGTGCTGTCTCCCAGCAGGGGCAACCTTCTCTTCCTTCTCTGGTTCTGATACGGTTTTCGGTTCCTCAAAACTTGATACGGTTACCTCAGAAACCCTTAGCGCTGGTTTTGATTTTCTGCCAATATCAACCGCTACTACCTTCTCATCATCTGATGATGATACGGTAAAAGGAAGTCTGGAGCGTGGGGTTATAATGACATAATCTACCGCATAAAAGTATTCGTCGAGTCCCTGCGGATGTTTTACATAGGGCGTCTCTATTATCTCAACAGATTCTACCAAGCCTTTTTCATATTCAATATATTCCTGTAATTCACAAAAAGAGACCCCTATAAGGTCAATAACAATCCTATAGGGGTTTTCAAGCTCATAAGATATAAAAGCTATTTTCTGATTTGATGCAAATATAATGCGGGAGAAATCCGGGTACTGCTCGTGTTGCAGGTCAGCCAATATATAGGATGATACGGTCTCAGTCTGTTCTGCCAAAACCGTATCATAGCTACACATAGAGAGCGCAGCTACAAAGAAAAAAATCAATAGAAACACCCACCGTGTCATTTTCATTTTCCCTTGCATGTTAATGCTGTCCAATAATTTTACAACCGTATCATTAAGCTTGCTTCAACTTTAGCATATGATATGGTTACTGTCAATCTATATTTGTATAAAAACAAAAAAATAGGCCAAACCTTAATGATACGGTTTGACCTATTTGATACGGTTATTAGATATTATATCTGCGCAAATATCTCTCTTAGAACAAGGGCTGCAGCACCTAATGCCACTGCGCTATCACCAAGCCTTGAAGGTACTATCTTAACTGTATTAGCCGGCTCTTCAAAAGCAAGGCTCCTTACTGACTTCCTTACGGGCCCAAGAAGCAGCTCACCTGCCTGTTCTATGCCGCCTCCGATTACCACTACTTCCGGATTAAATAGATTTACAAGATAAGCTATCCTGATACCTAGGTTAGCACCGGCATTCTCTATAATCTCTGTTGCTATCTTATCCTTACCCTTAGCAGCTTCAATGATAATATCAGGTGTAATGTTATCAAGATCATCACCGGCAAGGTCCATTATCTTAGAATCTGTCTTTTCTTTAGAAAGTATCTTACGCGCTTCCTGTGTTATGCCAAGGTCAACTCCCCATGGCCTTAAATATGATGGATCCTTATCTTGCAAAGGCAGATCTGGATTGTCTGCTGTAAGCTGCATCTCACCCGCGCTTCCACCTGCTCCACAATATATCTCACCTTTTATTATAATACCACAGCCTACATCTGAGTAGACATAGAGCATATCATCGATCTCCTGCTCCAGGCCAAGCCTCTTTTCTCCAAATGCCGCTACGGTAGCGTCATTGCCTACAAATGTAGGTATGTTAAATTCCTTTTGCACAAGAGATTTAACAGAGGAATAACTTCCGGTAGTCCTTCCGCGTGTAGGATCGGTATCCCTTATTGTTCCTGCTATAGAGTCGATTACTCCGGAAACACCGAGGCCAACACCTTTTATCTTAGTTTTGTCGACCTTTGATTTCTCCATTATCTCATAAACCATTTCTATAGAACTAGTTATAACTTCACTCATAGGTCCGTTAGGACGTGGGCGCTTAGTTTTTCCTACTACTGTATTTGTTAAATCAGTAATAACGGCGACCATATTGACAGGTCCTACATCAATACCTATAACATTGCCCATTTTAGCGTTTAACTCTACCAGTGTGGGCTTTCTCCCACCTGTAGAAACATCAAAACCTCTCTCGATAATTAAGTTCTTGTCTATATAGTTATTAACATAATTCGAAACCGTAACTATATTAAGTTTTGTGACCTTTGATATCTCAGTTCTTGTAACCGGGCCGCTCTTTCTAATAACATCCAGAATAGCGAGGTTCTTTCTTTCGCGATCAGATAAGACCTGATCTCTAAATAATGTCTGCCTGACTGCCATATCAATACCCCCTTTTTATTCCATGGTTTAAAAACTCTTTTAAAAAAAGTATAACAAAAATACCTTTCGATTGTCAAGTGTTATTTTATGCCGACCCTATTGACTTTTTTATATTATCAGGTATATTTATTATGAGGATGTTTGGATGTGGTAGGGCATCTCCGAACTCAAAAGAAGGACGATTAGACTCACCCTCTGGACATTCTCTTTTTTTATCTATGCAGCTTGTAAAATAGCTCGAATGTGATTTTGTTCTGCAGGTAAAGTTTTATGTGATAACATCCTGGATTTTATAAACAGAGTAGGGATGTTAGTATCATTTGTATTTCTTGAAACAATATATAGCCACTCTCCTTCAATATAATTTTTTCCTTTTTTGCGTGCCAGATTGATCTCATCCATAACCAATGGCATAATAAGTTCTTCGCGTTCTGCCGCAGTAAGCAATGGCGCAATGTAATCTGTAACAGACTTATCCCTATAAAAAGTTTCTATATCCAAAAAGGGTATCTTAACAATTTTACGCTCAAGACTGGTAATTTCAAAACCCGCATTCTTAAGGCTTTCTTCATAATTCTTGACAGATCTCATCTGGAGCCTATCGCGGTCTTTTGTTATAATATCTTTTCCAATTGCCTTGGTATTACGCAGCAGTTTAACAAAAATGCGTCTTTGCATTTTTCTGAATTCATTATTATTCTCTCGGAAATAAGCTGTATTAAATGCCAATATCCCGCCTGGTTTGACGATCTCGAAAAGGCTGTCAAAAAGAGTCTCATGCCCTTTGATAACGTGTATAGAATTAAACAGAAAAGCCTTGTCTACCGGAAGTTGGTTCCCTATCCTGTTGCTTGCTTCTTGAACATTCGCTAAAATTAATTCCACAGGTTCATTCTTTAATTTCACTGCTGCTACATCTAAATATTTTGAATTCGGTTCTATCGCGATAATCTTTCCCCGGTGTTTCATCTTATCCAACAAAATTGCAGTTGATATGCCTGGACCGGCGCCTATCTCAAGAATACGTTCTCCGGGATGGAGGCCAGCCATATCTGCAAGAGAAGCATTAAGCCATTTATACCAACTGGATTCACCTAGTCTATCATAAGTAACAAGCCCGCCGCCCTTAATGCCTGCCGAGAATGACTTTTCCTGATGCGGACCGGACTTATCCTGCTCCTCAAACAACGCTACCATGTCTGCAGAGACGGATAAGGCTGCAGACTCTGCCCTTAAAGCATGGCTTTGCGCTGCAATGTTTACAATAATGGCAATAATTATGATATAGCTTATTAATTTTTTCATGGCAAAAAAAATAGACCCCTGGTTATTTTTGCCAGGGGTCTCACATCAATTTTATTTAGTATATGTATTATATAACAAAATTGTAATTAGGTCAATAAAAACCTGCTTTAACCGGACTTTACTAGACTCCAACTATAAAAATTACAGTTACTTATACAAATGGTGACCCCAACGGGAGTCGAACCCGTGTTACAAGAATGAGAATCTTGCGTCCTAGGCCACTAGACGATGGGGCCAGAAAATCAATTGTGATATATTTTAACTAAAAGTCAGAAAAATAGCAATCTTTTTTTCATATATGTCAAGTATAAATCAAGAACGGTTCTCAAGCACAACCGATCGTGTTTGAGAACCGTTCTTGAAACATTTCTATACAAGTATCCAGCACCTAATATCTAGAATTATGCCCAGATCCTGGCTGCCTTATCATGCAGTATCTTTATCTCTATCTCGCTTAGTGTTGATATTGGCGCGGTTAATATACTTATAACATAAGCAGCAGGGTTAACAATAAAGTCCTCAATATTACCAATGAATGGATTACCTGTAACGCCCTTCCATATGGCAAAGAACGCGCTTCTATATGGCCCTGCTTCACTTGATGTTACACCTATCTTATTCAGTATAAGCTGGACCTTCGCAAGCATCGCTAGTTGAGAAAATGGCACATATTGAGAAATGGATATGTTGCTCATTACAAGAGTATTGTTTGTACCTAGCGCGTTGTTTACGTCACCTGCCATATCTCTCTGATCTTCAGGGAGCATTACCGCAATATTATTAGCAGGGATCTTGACATTGGATCCGTTTACATTAAAGAGTATCTTGCCTTTCCTGATGCTATTAATTGTTCCGATAGGGTCGCTACTAACTACTGTTATAACCCCAAGATTATCCTTTATCGCCTGGAGTTCTTCTGTTGCAAGCACAACCTGGCTTGCTACAGCACCTACCGCTGGTAATATCATTACACGAGGCGCGGAATCTTCTGATAATTTTCCGTCATCCGCATACATTATAGTCTCTATATTACTTATATGCTGTTCTGCCTGATACTGTATGCTCACCATATCTCTTAATACATCTTCGTCATCTGAAGATATGCTCGAGTTAGGCATGCTTAATATACCCCTGATATCACCATCAAGCCTTGTGTACAGTTTCTTATGTACACTTGTTAATATCTCTTTAGCTTCATTTGCTGCAGTGGCACCTAGCCCATTGAGCTTATTGAGTGCCGCGGCAAACCTCTCTTTTACATTGACATTCTCTTTGATATTTCTGGCCAATTTGGATATTTTTTCTGCTCTCGATTCAAAAATAGTGCCGCCTGAGGAGCTCTTCCATGTATCAGTAACGGACTCTTGCTCTTTTCTGCTACCACTGCTTCCGATAGATATACTAACGCTACCGTTTCCAAATGCAAATTCGGTTACTACTATTTCACCAAACTCTTGCTTGACCGTATCTACAAAACCTTTTTTTCTGGCAAGGAGGCTGCTAACCAAACGATTATCTGTTGGCAATGAAAGAGTTACCACAATCTTTTTCTTGATGCTTATTATAGTGCCTGCCCTTCTTAATGCAAGCTGCTCAGCCAACTGTTTCTCAAGGCTCAATTCCACTAGTGAAGGCTTGCTATCGCCGCTTGAGGAACTTTTATATAATTTTCCTTCGCTAGCTTCTAAAACCAATAATACCTTGCCCTGAACATCAGACTTGGTAAAACCATATATTATATTTTCTCCAAAATCCTGTTGCATCTGAGCTGTAAAGTTCTCTAATATAAATAAAAAATTATTATCTACGAGAGCGATTTCTGGTAATTCAAGTGTAATCGCAAGCTGGTTTTCTATATTAGCGTCTTTATCCACTCCTTTAAGCGCGACCAGCCTATCTAGATGTTTTTGTAAACTCAACTTTATATCTAGGTCGAGTACGGTAGAACCGCCTGAAGAACTCTTAGGTGCTACTGCGATACCATCAGGGTTAACCGCGTCTATACTAACATTGTTTCCCTCATCCTCATCTCTGCTACCCATAACAACCTGTGTAAGATCATCTGCTGCGCCTAAAGAACTCTTGGGTTCCGACAGAGTACTAGCATTCTGCACTAAGACCCCTACATGGAATAGGCCTTTTTCCCCGTCCACAATATCTGAAACACTTAAGAATGCGTCCTTGCCAAAAACATATCTAATCTGGCTCTTAAAATCTTTGAGCATGACTTGAAACTCATCAGATAAGAAATCATTTCTTGACAATGTAAACCTTGTGCCTATCCGCTCTTTTGAACCTGTTTCCTCACTATCTTTTATTAACTGAAGTAACCCATCCAACTGTGCCTGAACAACCAATTTCGTAGCCTCATTAAGCGCACTGTTGCCGTTTGAAGCGTTCTTGGGCGTTATTACCTCTGTTACATCGTGATTGACCATAGCGGTCCTTAGCATGGCCTTTGCTCTTTTTAGTGCCTCTTGATAGCTTCTCTCATTAATATTGATCAAAGGCTCAAAGCTACCATCCCAGCGCCTTACATCTGTATGATGATCAAGATTAGCTAACGCGAAGTTCATTAAAAGAAGTGCGTCATCAAACTTAACAAATGATATATCTCTTTTACTGAAATAGCGATATGCTACTATAAAGTTGTGTGATGTAGATGCGCTCATGCCGAGATTAAAGCCATCTTTTCCAGGTACCAATCCTTTTTGATTAAGAAACTCTATCGCTGTATCCAGGATATTTAGATCCTGCACATAATTAAACTGGATATCCAGGCCTTCTTCCTTGACTATTTCAAGAAACATCTCGAATATATCGCCATATCCAGGGGATATGGTCTTAGCAAGGCCCCTTAAGTCTATAGGTACATTGAATACATTGAGCTCAAGTTCTGTCTCACGCTTACCCCATTTAAGCTCCTCAAATGCCCAGGCATCCTGTTGCGATGTACCAAAGGCAAGCGTAGCACCTTTTGGTAAAACCTTTCTGTGAATTCCTATAGCTTGCTTAGTAACCTTACTTATTAAGGCCCGCACACTATCTACATTGTGCGTATCAAGGAGCTCCTTTACATCCCTATACATTGCTGGAAATTTATTCTTAGCCAGAGGTATGCGCTGTTGGGAGAGTATCTTATCCAGCTTTCTCACCACCTGCCCACCATCTATTGCCTCTACGACAGAGTTTTCTATCTCACCTGTATGCAGCGCATAAAGGGTTAAGGCCAGAGGATGAATGCCGATCATCTTATAGATATTATCCATATCTACTGTCTCAACAGATGCCTGTTTAGGCTTTGCGTCGTAATCTATATGCGCGTACGCTGTCCTATTTTCTGTAGATTCTATATCAAAAGATATCTTGTTCTCTGTATATATCGCACCTCGCTCAAAATCAAAGACATATTGCTTAAGATCAGTCAATTTCGTAAATATATCTTTCTTTATCATGATAGTAGGAATATTGCGCTCCAGAAGCAAGGCTTGTAATGCTTCTATATTTGCGCCGTTCTTGCCTGCAAGTACGACACCGCTTGCCTGAGAATCAAGAGCCTCCAGTAATTTTTTATTATCAGGGGCGATATCCGTTGACAATATCAATATATCGCCTTCTACTGTCTTAGGTGCGTACCTTACGTCTCTATTTTTTCCGCCATCTCTATATATTACACGTTCTGTTATAAAGTCATCTTCTGATCTTATAAAAACCGCTGTCCTGTGTGCAGCGCCTTTTTCATGCAAAGATTTGCCTTCCGCAAGGACCTCTGCTTTGACCGCGATATCAGTAGGTATGCGCTGTTTTGCCAATTGTGAATCCGCGAGAAGCTTTACAGCTTTTGGAAAGACCTTGATACTCGTTCCCGCGGAATCAAGCCTTCCAAAACCCTCTCTCGCGCTTTCAATCGATTCAGGATCACCGGCATTTAAAAGATTATTAAAGTATTCGCCACAGCTGCCTCTCTTGTGGCCGTATTTCTTAGCTACAAAAGCACCATGCGCAATAGTATCGCCAACAGCTGGATCACCCTCATAGAATACTCTTATGCCTTTGGTAATATCACCATTTGGCATCAATATATCCATATTGACATATCTGCCTTCATCTCTACTGCCCTTGACAGACTGTGTAAGGTCATTTGTTCCATTTGAAAAATAGGTGGATATGTCTTCATTAAATTCTTCCTTAACTTGCTCTCTAAAATCAGCCAATATCTCAGCGAGCTCTTCTGCCAATAGGGCGTTTATTACCAATTCAAACATTACGCCAACATGCTTTGGTATACGCTTGATTTCGCCATCTCTTCTTAACTTAAGCAACCTGTTAAGACCTTTCTTAAGGTCTGATTCTATGCCCAATTCAGGATCATCTAATACTCTTCTAATAAATACAAACATAAAACCTAAATCACCTAAGCCGCCTAATTCCTCAGCTTCTGCTCTAGCGTCTTCAAGTGCAAGAACCTGTAGATCTATCGCCTCTATATTCTCATCATGGACCTCAAGGCCTGTTCCCCTATCACCAATCATTGAGGCCTCTTCGTCATTATAAAATAACTCAGCAGCATCCTGGGTCTTTAGTATCTCTCTTTTCTTGAGATCTCTTAACCTTACCTGCACAACCTGCCCCGGTTTTGTAGTAGCAAGCATCTGCTTAAAGTGGCTAGCCAACTCATGGCGCAGATATTCAACCGCTGATGTAAAACCTCTCTCATTAATCTTTTTAGCCACCTTAGTTACTAGATCGCGCCTGCTCCTTAACTTGCCAACGTCGCTTCTCTGGCGCTCTGATAACGTAGATTCATCGAGCTCCTTGGCCCTTATAGCTTTCATCCTGTCATAAGCATAAGCACCGCGAAAATCAAGGCCTAATTCTATTAATATCTCCTCTATCCTATCCAAGCTTACGGAATAATAACCAACATTTTTCTTTCCTTCCATATACGGGTACATCTCATGATCTACTGGTATCTGCCAATGATGGTTTTTAGATGCCTTCTCAACTTCATTAGGAGCATTTGTTATAAGCCCGATATCTCCGCCATAGTTGCCCCAACGCCTTGGTTGAAAAGCGCTAAAGAAACTCGTTATTGGTATCTCTAAATCATATACCTGACCCTTATTACCATCTACCGTCAAAAGGACTTGTTCGCCATCCTTAATTCTTTCTAGAAGATCTACATGATTAAATTCCGCACCGCCTACTACACAATAACCGAATTGAATAGATATGATAATAGCGTGAGCTGACCTGCCTCCCTGCCGCGTAATTGTCGCGCCACCGTTCTCATCTACAAACTTCATAATATCATTGAAATTCGGATTTGTTTCAGGCGTAACCATTACCACATTTATACCGTCTTTGATCATTGCCTTTATCTTATCAAACTGCCTATTTAGTACATCTCTTTCTAGGACTCCTGCATGCTCTTCAACAAACACCTTTCTTAGATCGCCTTTAGGTGAGGAAAATATATTTACCCTGATTATAGAAGATAATATTCTCATTCTATCTTCTACGCTAGCTGTGTTTCTAAAGAGTTTCATTGCTCCCACTGCAAGAGAGACTACAGCATCTTCTTCCAAGGTATCTGAATAAGCAACTTCTATCTCTTCTACAGTCTCTCGGGGGCTTAAGTCTTTGCTGATAATACGCTCTAAGATACGTGCCTCATCAAAACCAAAACCTTCTACATCAAAATCATCCTGTATGCCGGTATCGACTATATTTTTATCTGTCAATATCCTCTCTATAATTGATGTTTTGTCATCTACCGAATATAGATCAGGATGTGCTCTTGGTATAAATTCTTCTAACGCGCCCTCCTTCGTTCCATGCCATATCTCTTCTACCGCCTTTTTAACTCTGTTAGCAGACGGCTCTTCAACCCACATCGTTACACCACTTGCCGCGTTCTGGGTTTCAAAGCCCTTTGCTATCATATGGCCCTGCTCCTGAGCAGCGTCAGCTAACCCAGCTATAGGTTCTTTTCCGGCATGAATAACAAAATCAGGGTCTTCAAAATCAAAACCTGATTTTATAGCGGAATCCCTCTTCTGCACTATGGAATATTGCAATTTTCCTTTTGTGTCATGGTAGTAGCAAGCCTCCATATCTACCGGTACAACCTGGGTTCTTCCCGCGTTATGAACCGTATTAGCCTCCAATATCTTATGCGCTATCTCTATGGCTTTCTCATCTGATACAACAAATCTTTGACGCTCTTCGATGGGAGTAACTGCTAGATATTCCTGCCCTTCTTCCGCAATAATTGTCTCTATTGTCTCGTGCTTGGAATCAGCCCAGACCTCAATCTCTTCACCGGCCTTAGCACGTTTTAGTGTAGCAAGCTTTGAGCCACATTCTTTTGATAATATAATAGCCTTACCGGTCTTTAGATTAATCAATATCTTATAGTGATCGCTAATTATAGAACCTTGCACAATAAGCTCACCTCTGCCATAAGAAATGTCATAATCTATAACAACCATATCATTCGCGTCACCTGTCCAGCCTGTAGCCTTGTTTAGCGCGAAACCTACGATAGAATATTCACTTGAGCGCATGGTCTGTGTCTGTATCCCACCACCTATCCTTGCCGCGTCAAGGCAATCGATACGGACATCTCTTATCTCTGCTAAAGCCTTATCAATAATATCGTCTTTAGCACTCTGCTGTTGCAACAATTCCAACAATGTAAGAACCCTGAGTGTTGAAACATTGACAAACTCTTTTCTTGAACGCAGATCCTCTGAAAGATTAGCTTCTATATCTTCTATGATTGTGCTGGTATTATAAAATATCCCACCGACCTCGACCTTAGGAGTAATCTCAGACAAGCCTTTAAGCTTATCAACTATATATTCGATCTCGTCTAGGTTCATTCTTGAAAGCAACCATGTGCTTATACCTATCTTATCCCTATATTCTAATGCCCTTCTAAGGTACGCGGATGCAGCGACATCCTTGAAAACATCAAGCATACCATCAGTGCCCATTGTAGGCACGCTTGAACCGATACCAGCTGAAGGTATGCCAGGCCTGTCCTCTAAGCCTTGAGAGCTTCTGAATATAATCTCTATCACCTCAGTCTCAAACTTATCCGCTTCATCTTTTGAAAGCGCATAACCTTCACGGTCCGCTATCTTGCGTACTTCAACATTAAGCATGGACTGTAGGTCTTGAGGTATATGAGTATCCTTAATCAACTGCTCGAACCTTGCCTGCGCAGATGATGTCGCTGTATTGTTCTGAGGATCGACTGTGAAAGCTATTTCTCTCATCTTAGGCAGGAGATCATTGTATAGCCATACATATTTCTGAAACATTGATGTAATGCCAAAAAACGGAGGAACTTCTAATTTACCTTTTGAAAGCATAAGAGAGTTATCTATCTTTCCTCCTAAAAGGCTTATGTTGCCAATCCAATCAAATTCATTATCATGTACTATAAGTGCATCCGCTATCTTAGCGAAAAAGATTACTGTCTTATAAAGATTAATCGCTTCTTTCTCCTTGCCCTCTTTAAACATATCATTAGCATCTTCTTCAAGCCTCTGAAAGAGCGCTACTAGACCTTTTCTTCCTATCTCCTGTAAAAGTACACCCTTATATTTATCTGAAAACTCTTTATAAGTCCTTGGCAGATCCTTAAGCTCTACTGCATCCAATGCCTTATTAAGAAATGCAACGGTATTGTTTTGCATAAAGCTCTGGATCATAGCATCAGTAACCTTTTCAGGCACATCTCCGCTAGAGCTTGCCTTTGCTATTTCTTGAGCCGGCGCCGCAAGCTGAGCCTGCATAGCAGAAATATCTAATCCAAGGACTGCTGCCTGGGATCTTAAGGTATCGGTCTGGCTTTGGAATTCCTGCTGTGATAGATATGATAGATTAGTGGATGTTGATAAGAACGCTATAACAATTAAGTATGATAGGAATCTGTTAATGCCTCTGGCCATTTGAAGCCCCCTTTGTTTTTCACCTGACTTGAGCAAGCGATATTAATGAAGATGTTTAATATTGTTTTAAAAAGTAATTATCACTATTTGTAATTGTTTTAAATATTACAACATATTTGCTAAAGTGTCAAGAAAAAATTCTGAATTAAGTAAAGTTATTTCAAGACCGGTTCTCAAGCACGGATACCCGTGCTTGAGAACCGGTCTTGAACTGTTGGGGGATCTTAAGCTAGAAGGCGAGGGAAATGCGTATTACTTATATCAGGACTTACTATCTTTTGTAATGACTTTTCTTAGTATTACCATCATAGGGCACCAATTTGTAAAGGCTGATTGCAGAAGGTTTACCCCAACAAAAGCGGTGAACCACTTTTTTTTGCGTATTTCTTTCTGTTTGAGAAAGGAACCCTATTGCAATACCGCTTAAGAAATAGATCGCGAATCTTAAAAGAATAGTCTTTATAACAATTTCCCTGTCATACCACGTGCTGAACAGGCTTACTTCGGCTAGGAATACCGCAAACGCGATAAGCGTTATATATATAGGTAACCCAGCGAAATACCAAATGTCTTGAATATCTACCTTAGGATAATAAGCAGTATAAATCCGCAAATAACAACCAGGAGTCAAAAGACAACATGTTCACTTATATCGGCTGTTCTTATCTTGAAGATATTTAAGGCAAGGAAAAAAGCGTAGGTTTAAGCCACGGTTAAAAAATCGGGGCATTAGGAACTTGCTATATTTTGATAGATTGATATTCTATTCTTTCCTTCTTTTTTTGCCTGGTAAAGGGCCTTGTCCGCGTTATCTATCAGGCTATTAACGCTAGGCGTGTTATCCGATGAATACGCGGCTAAACCGGCGCTGAATGTCAACGAAACATGGCTCTTATCAAGCAAGAAGGGGGATGTTATCTTGATATTAGAAAGGGCTGTTTTTATGCGTGTTAATACACTGGCCCCCTGCTCACAGGTAGACTCCGGGAACATCAGAAGAAACTCATCTCCTCCGTATCTGCCGATCATATCTGTTTCGCGAAGGCTATTTTTAATAATATCTGAAAATGCTTTTAGAGCTTCATTGCCAACAAGATGTCCGCGCGTGTCATTTATGTTCTTAAAATTGTCTATATCGACTATCGCTATAGTGAAGTTCTCCTTATATCTCTTGCTGCGCTCAAATTCCTTTTTTAAAAGCATAAGCGTGAATTTTAAATTTAAGGCCCCTGTAAGTTCATCATGGCCAGCTAAAAATTCTAATTTCTTCTGTATCTTCTTCTCTGATTTGGCCAGATACCCTATAACAACACCACTTAAAAAATATATCATAAACCTTAAAAGAATAGTCTTTGCAATAATGTCCCTGTCAGCCCAGGCATTAAAAAGATTTACTTCGGCTACAAATACTATAAACGCTATAAGGGCCGCTGCAAGACCACCTTTTATCTCAAACCAAAAACCTGCCAACGCGATAAGCGTTATGTAAAGATACCCCAAAGATATACCAAAGGCCTTAAATGTCTGCCTTAGCATAATAAGCACGACAAATCCGCAAACAATAACCAGTACGCGAAATACGGCATGCTCACTGATATCGGCTGTTTTTATCTTAAGGATGCTTAAGGCCGCGAGTATTTTTTCCAAAAATGTGATATTTGTGTTTATCCGAATGTAGTATTTCGCTTCTTCGAATGTTTTATATGTATGTATCTTTACATGTTTCGAATAATGGAATATGGACATAATATTAAAACCCATGTCTTTTGCCTCATCCGGAATTATGCGAAAGATCTTTGAAACACCATACGTATTACAAATTGTCATCGTCTGTTGAATATATTGCTGGGCTGAATTATCAAAGGAATCCAAATCAGACAGGTCTGTCAATACCATGAAATTCTTTTTTACCTTTGACAGGCAATCTTCAAGCCTTTTGCATAAAAGCTCCCCCTGCTGAATGTCAAAGTGATCCCGGAATGTAATAGTTAAAAGATTTCGCTTTTTGTCGAATTTTATAGAAAACATACCTTTTTCACTCTCCCTTGCATAACTAATCTCACTGAAACATGCATCAGCAATATCCGTCTATTGTTTCATCCTTCAACTTCTCTTAGGAAATCTTTTTGCGGGCCGATAAGTTCCAAAGGTTTATCCACAGGGCTCATGTGTGCGCTTGCCTGTATAATATGGCATCTAATGTCCTTGGCAAATTCAGCTTGCCATTTAGTAAAAGCAGGTGTACATAGGTCATCTTCTCCGCAAGTCATAAGAACAGGCACATCTATCTGAGATAATTGTGATGTAACATCCGCTGTTCTTAGGTTTCCCAATACATTCAACTCTGAACCGCTTCCAACCATAATATCATGAATTATAGTATTTCTATTAGCAATTAATCTTTTCATGGCCTCTGGTAACGGCCATGTATGCGTAACATGTTTTTTGATAAATTCCATGCAAGCCTTTTCATAGTCACTCGTTTTACCAATCCCGTTTAACTCATAATCATCTATTATCTGTGCGAATTTTTTATCCGGACGGTTCAATCCCTTTTTGAGTTTTTCCGCTACATGCTTGATATAATATGGAAAACTCAATATAGGACTATGAAGAGAAACTGAGAGTATCTCCTTTGGATATTTAGCAACAAAACCAACAGCCTGCATGGTGCCCCATGAATGGCCGATCAGATGGTACTGCTTTAACCTCAGGCCGTCCTGTATTGCCCGCACTTCATCAAAATACCGATTAGCAGTCCATAACAACTGATTGTCCGGGCGATCTGACTTTCCGCAGCCAAGTTGATCATAAAAGATTACATCCCGCTCATCAGCTAATGCCTGGAACGCCACTAGATTGTGGTGATTGCCTCCCGGGCCGCCATGCAAAACTAATGCAGGTGCCTTGTGGCCGGAACCTATAATACCGTACCACAGCTTGTGAGTCTGACCTCTATAGGTATAATCGACAAAGCCCTCGCTATCATAGTGAGGCTCGAGTAGGATATCTTTCGCGGATTTTTGCTCTTTATTCATGAGGCCTTTAAAAGTCTGGGGAGTTGCAGTCTCGTCAAACAATCAGCATTATGCGTTGTTAAATGCCTATACGAACTATGATATGTTGTTTCTTATCGCTTTCTTGTTCTTGCCTTGTGCCTCTCGCTAGCGATAGTACTTTTTAATAGCGCGGGTGCCACTGATATTAACGGGATTATATCTTTTAATGTAAGCCAACGCGTCCTTATAAATTTTATTGCTATCTGAAAAACCTTACCAGGCGTGTAAAACATCTTCTTTGTCTGTTTATTTATCCTTTTAAGGTCAGAATGGCTATAAGCATCGGAATAAATTTCACCTTTTTCTGTAAGATGGTGACTCGGCGATTCATCAACAAACTTCTTAAGCGGTGAAAATTTGCTGATCCTAAGCTTGCTGCATGCTATAGTATCCACTCCTATCTCTCTGGCAAATTTGCCAATGTAGAGCATCTCTTCTTCAGTCTCTCCAATATTTCCATAGATAAAGTAACCGTGATAAAATATTGGATATTTTGTGAAAACTTTAAAGGCCTCTCTTATCTTCTTAGAATCAAAGCCCTTGTTAAGCTCTTTAAGTATATGGTCATGCGGACTCTCAATGCCCAATGAAAGCATCTTAAAACCTGCCTTGACCATCTTATCCAATAATTGAGGATGGTCAGCGATCTCAATGCGGACCTGCGCGAGAAAACGCTTCTTAATATTCTTCTCTATTATCAGATCGCATATCTTTTCCGCTCTTTTGGCATTAGTCGCGAAATTTTCATCGCTAAAAAGGATGCTATCCGCCTCTATGGAGGCTATCTCTTCTATAACAGAATCTACGTCTCTCTCCGCATACGGCCTTTTTTGGCCGAGAGGATTCATGGTAAAGGTGCAGAATTTGCAATTAAACGGGCAACCTCTCGCGCTGAGGATAGTATCATATGTTAAGTTAGTAACGTTGTTTCCCTGCACTGTCAGGCGGTATTGATTTCTCCTTAAACTGCGGTCAGGTGAACTTATTATATCAATCCCAGGAAGCGGCCTGTTGTCATTATGTAGTACCTTATCGCCTTGCCTATAAGAGATGCCCAGTATATCCTTAAGAGGGGGACCTTGCATGATATCTCTTATCGTCTCCTCACCCTCTCCTCTTACGAGAATATCTATGTTTGGGCATAGTTCAAGGAGATTATCTGCCTCTTCTGTGGCCTTATGTCCACCGATTATCAATGGTATATTAACGGGCATAGCGCTTAAGAGAGCGCAAACATCTTTAAACTCCCTATCCCATCCTATGCCAACACATATTACGTCTATGCCCTTATTATTTATAAACTCCAACAAATTATCAATATCCGAGAGCTCTTCTTCATAACGCAGGTCGAGGAGAGTGAGTTTTTCGACATAATCCTTGGCGCTTGTAGCGACAAATTCAAGACCTGTTGGCGGAAAAAGCCTTGTAATAGACGCGGACTTGGTCTTACGAATAGCATATGGGTTTAAAAATAAGGCGTGTTTGTATTTCATTTGTGCATTGTATCACATCGGAATATTAAATACCAGTAAAATAGAGTTAAAGCAGGGTGGATCTTCTAAAAACTAACGTTTACGGCTTTTATAGCGGGAATCATTGCGGCTTTTATAAGTATGCGGTCCCTTAGATGCTGGTCGCCTACTTTGATAGGGTCTTGAATTCTGCTGAGATTTTACTTCTTTGACAAATTTTTCTTTTGGAAATCCGGGGTGCTCGATTATCGGCAATGCAGTCTTAATCAGTTTTTCGATGTTTTTCACATCATCACCCTGTTCAGGTGTAGCGAAAGATACAGCGCGCCCTTCATGTCCTGCACGTGCTGTACGACCGATACGATGCACATAATTTTCCGTATCATCCGGAAGATCATAATTTACAACAAGTTCTATGCCCGTAACATCAATACCCCTAGCAGCGATATCAGTAGCAACAAGTATCTTATATTTTCCTGACTTAAAACCCTCAAGCGCCTCTTTCCTCTGGGGCAATGACCTGTCAGAATGAATCTCCGCGGCCTTATATCTTGTCCGTTGCAAATTACGCGTTATGTATCTGGCGCCTATCTTTGTCCTGGAAAATATCAAGACAGGGCCGTGATACTGATCGAGCAATTTTGTCAAAAGCCGAGGTTTTGAGCTTTTCTTAATTATAAAGACTTCCTGTATAATACGTTCCGCGGTAGTCCCTGATGGCGCCACTTCAACGTGTATAGGCAGTTTCATATGCGCTGCTGCCATTTTTACTATCTCTGTTGGTATAGTAGCTGAAAAAAACATCGCCTGCTTATTTGGTGGGATAAATTTGATAATTTTCTCTATCTGTGGCAGGAAACCCATATCAAGCATGCGATCTGCTTCATCCAGAACCAGTACACTTATATCAGCCAAAAGTACTGTGCGCCGTTCCATGTGATCTACAAGGCGGCCGGGAGTAGCTACCAGAATACGCGGATTTGCCCTCAATGCTTTTAGTTGTAACTGCATAGACGCACCGCCTATGATAACAGCTGTCTTTATGCCAAAGGATGGCGCTATCTTCTGGAACGTTTCATCAACCTGTATAGCAAGCTCTCTGGTGGGAACAAGAATAAGCGCGCGTCCTCTTCTCAGGGAAAGACGCTGCATAATAGGTATAGCAAAGGCAAGTGTCTTACCAGTGCCTGTTTGCGCAACACCGATTACATCTTTGCCTTCAATAGCTATGGGTATGGTCTTGTGCTGAATAGGCGTAGGGATAGTAAACTTCATTCGGTCCAGAATATCGAGGATTCTTGGCGCGATCCCAAGGCCATAAAAGGAAGTATGTGTCTGTCGTGACGTCTGTGTCATTATGACTCATAATAACACTATTACGTGATATTGTATACAACTATTATTATTTTGCAAGCATGTCGGTATGCATTGTGTTATTCAAGATGATATATTCGCTTGGCATTCTCCTGCGCTACCTTGCGCCTGATACCAGGCGGTAACTGTTCTACAACACTATAAGTCTTTTCCATATATTGTGGCGCAGGCGCTGTCTTTGATTTAATACCAACAAGCTGGTCAGCTGAAACTAACAAGCGATCTTGAAATTCATTAAAAAACTCCAGCCAATCCGGTTTGATCTTATTATTTTCATCAACAATGCGATTTGGCATTGGATCTTGTGTCCCAGCTTGGTATTCACGCTCTTCAACCTTGAAACCAAGATATAAATTTGGATTATTTGCAAGCATACTTCGCAATAATGGAATAGCCATCTGGCCTGTATTATCCCATCCTATGTGCTGCCAGACGATAGCCGCCTTTCTATTGTGTTTTAGGAGCCGCTTTAACGCAGGGATATTAGCCTTGAGAAGAGTAGGATTATTCAGGCTTACTTGTCGTAGATTAAGCGGGGTATATGTATCTTTTTCCACAGCCTCCATATGAATATCAATAGGTACACCTTTTTCAGCCGCTATATCAGCAAGCAATAAAAATAATGGATGATCTGGGCTGGCTTGCTCAAAAACATCACGTGGATTCATAGAGAGGTACAGGGCTGCCATTTCGCCAAAAACCTTAGCACCGTTTTCAACCATCTCGAGCGCGTATTCTCTAAACTTAGCCTGAGCTTCATCTGTCACATCATCTGGGTCAGTCTCATGGATCATGGAATTTAAGATACCGCCACCAGCGCCAAGCACTAAGCGGTTAGGGTATTTCTTAACAGCGAGGATCAAGCTCGTATAATCGTAATAGCCTTCCTGACCGAATATGCGAGGTTGTGGCATTATAATGACCTTTGCTATGCCATATCATCCACTGCCTGGAGAGTTGATTAGTGAAATGCATTTGGACATCTATATAAGTGCCGTGACCGGCATTTTCTTCCGCTGATATCGGAGATAGTACAACTAGAGCATATAAGCACAGAATCAATGATAATAAAATTATCAAACAAAAATGTTTTTTCCGAACATCAGATTCTTTCTCCCGGCTACCGCCTTGCTATTTACGGTATTCAACAGGCTTGATTTCACTGCTAGGGCCCTTATATCTTCTATACTTATTATAGTCTATGCTTTTCGCGCTGATAAGTACCGCGTTAACAGGACACAGATTATAACATTTTGCACATAGTATACATTTCTTTCCAAAAATTGTATCGCCATTTTCGGTTTTAGAGATATTTCCAACAGGGCAAACACGATAACATAAGCCGCATTTAACACAGCGTTCTTTATCTACTGAAAATCGAGATTTATACCAATCTGCTGTCCAATAGAAGGTTCTCTGCATAAACCCGCCAAATCTGGAGATAGGCCCTCTTCCTTCAACCTTCTTATCGCCTCTTAGGATAGAATCACATACCTCTTTTATTTTTTCCTCTGCTTTTGAAAGCATATTTTTAAGCTCTTCACCTACAGGAACCTTCTTCCAAACATTTTCAGGTAAGTATGGAATATTAAGATTAGTAGGCATAATAATATGATCCATATAAAAAACATCGTAGCCTTTTTTCTCTAGTATTTTTTTCCACCTAAGGCCCGTATCTCCTGTAAAGGCGCAGCAATTTCCTACAAAAAAAATCTTTTTCCCCTCGTCTTCCGGCATACTCAATAAATAATCCACCATAACATCAGGGGGGTTAGACCCCCATACGGGATATAGGAAACCTGTCATTTCACAATCTGCCTGGGAAAACGCGGCGCTATCCTTTATTATTTCATACAACTCTACCGCGTGGCCCTGTTCTTCCATGATTTTCTTAGCTTTCAGGCCAAGCCATAAAGTATTTCCCGTTGATGTAAAATATCCGATCTTTATACGCATATAATATCCCTTCCTTTTGTATTCCTGATACAACCCATATTTTTAAGAGTATTCGCTTAGAATCTCTGGAATCCTCTCTCCTTCTGCTGGATGCTTAGTTGCAAACTCATTCAGCGCATCCATAAATCTATTCACAACACTCATAGACGCGTTCATAGATTTCGCTACTTTCGAATCTGACATAGCCTTTTCCGCTTCTTCAATCGTGGATTCTAAGTCCTTGCTGCTCATGTTCTCGTATTTTTGCGTATTATTACGCGTCATCTCTCTTCCTGTTTCAGTAGCTTTTTGTAATGTTTTAATATTACTTTTGATATAACTCTCTGCCTGTGACACACAGGCTTTCGGGCTATCCATATTTTTATTTATAATCTCTGTTAGTCCGCTATAAAAATCAAGCATGGGATTATCGCTTGCCCAGGATGATAGCGATAAAGTATTAACAAGCAATATAATAGCTATTAGTACCCTTAATAATGCACGCATAGTTATATCTCCTTTTTAGTTAGCTCGAATACAACAATTATTTTAACGCTGCGAAATTGCTGACATTTAACTTTATCTTATCTCTTGCCGCCCTAAATGCCTTCATAATCTCTTCATCAGTACCCAGCGTCTCTGCCATCTGGCTCCTGCAAGAGTTACCTGTACATAAGAATAATGCGCTCTCCACCAGTATTTTTACTCCTGTTTGATTTATTTTACACCTATGGGTAGCGAGGAACAAGAAAAAAAGAGCCTCTTATCCTGTATGATAAGAGGCTCTTGTATCTAGTAAATTCAATTCTGGTTGCCTTGGCTATTAGCGTCTATTTGCGCGACTGTTCCCTGGCCTTTATCGCCTCTTACTTTCCCACCACCGGCAAAGGCAGGGCTAGATGCTACACAAAAAACTATTAAACAAAATACTGCTGCTAAAAGCTTTTTCATCCTCGACTCCTTTTTTTACACTTTGAAACCGATGCTCATGTAATTTTTCGCTATAAACGAGCGGAAACCAACCAAAGTACTACTATCGCCAACTATACTTACTTCTTGCTTGCCTCGTAAATCCCATATCCTGCCGCGGCCAGACCTGCTATTGTGGTTAAGCCACTTAATGTAGTACACCCGCTTAAAAAAAGAGATGATATTAAAACTGCCGTGATAAGTAATTTCTGCATTATGCGCCTTTCCTGAAAATGTCTCTTAAGAATATATATGATTCTACGACATTTACGGCCTGCTGTCAATCAGCATATATAAGAGCGTGGATTATGTCTTAGAAAGGATTTTTTCATACAGGCTAACGTAGTTTTCAGCCATCTTTTCTCTGGAATAATTTTCCTCTATATGCCTACGGCAATTTTCGGGTTTTATTTTATCTATACTCTTTACCGCTTGGGTCATTTCATCTTCATTATCAACTACAAAACCGGTTTTTCCATCTACTATTACCTCTGGCACCGCCCCGCGCCTCAAGCCAATTACGGGTGTCCCGCATGCCATAGATTCTATCATAACAAGCCCAAATGGTTCTTCCCATTGACTAGTGAATAGAGTACATTTAGCGCGCCTATAAAGATCTAATATCATTTCCCTTGGCAAATCCTCGTGAAGTTTAAGAAGCAGGCCTTTCGGATATTGGTCTATCAAAGGCTTAATTTCAGCCCTATAAAACTCCTTTTCAAACTCCTCACTCATTTTAACAGCCATTACTAAGTTAATATTTGCTTTACTCGCTACCCTTATGGCCATCTCAAGCCCTTTTTCCCAATTTACGCGCCCTACAAAGAGAAAAAAATCTTCTTTTTTAGCGTTCCATTTAATGGATTTTACATCAATGGAATTATGCACAGTACCGATAAAATTAACCCTGCTGCTTATTGTGGCGTAATTTTTCTTCTGCTTATTTGATATAGTTACAAAGTGGTGATTGGAAAACTTTGATAATTCAACGCATTTTTTTATTGTTGCTTCGTTTGCAGGACCATGCAGTGTATGGACAATCGGTATATCAATATTTACCGGGGATTGCGACAACACGTGGTTATGAATTATATCGGCTTTTTTATATGCTGCCATTGCATATGCGTATTTACTTGCCAACTCCCCTACTGATACCTTCTCTCTGAGAGGGGAATCCAATCCAAAATAAAATTCGCTCTGCTCTAAATAAGGGAAAACCCGGCATGAAACACTTGAATCCTTTGGGGCAAAAAGAAAAACTTCATGGCCTAAAGCCGCTAAGCCTTCGGTGAGATTATGAACAACAAGTTCTGTGCCTCCATACCGCGGAGGTGGCACTGGAATCCATGGAGGCGCGATTATCGCTATTTTCATAACTTTCCTATTTAAGTTTCATAAGATTGGCAGAGAGGCAAGGAGTCAATTAAGCACAAAGTTGTAACTCTCTTATTTATAACATATTACGTCGTAAGTTCTTAAATGTCAAAAGATTACAGATTCTACCTGCTTTTCTGTACTTTCCTCTGTTTTTCTGTGTTTTCACCTTTGATGGGCACCTTTTGGGCACCAATCTCTCTTAATACAATATCTCTTAACGCCAAAGCAACTTCTCTGCTTCCTGCCCAATTATAATGGCAAGGGTCTTTTCCCGGCTCTATAAATAAATCTTTCCTATGCTTAAAGTGCTGTACTAAATCAATTAGCAATATATTTTTTCTTGTGCGATATTGCGAACTATATTATTATATTCTATATGCACAGGTATCCAGTCTTCGCCACCATCTAAGTATGGTGCCGTCATAAGAATAACTTTAATATTATTGTTTCTACACAGTTCAATAAATCTTATGATGTTGCTCTTATAATCTTCGGGCTGAACTCTCATGGTTTCCCTTGGTCCTACGGAATGATATCTACTCTGCTTAACTTTCAATAACTTACTATATACAAAACCTAATATATTAGATTTACTAAGCAGCTTAGTGACAATAATAAATCTAATGGGTTTTTGCAGTTTATCTTGACCACCATTTCCAGACTGCCAATGATCATTCCAACCATAACAAACAGAGACAATATCTGGTTTGTAATCAAGTAATTCTGTTTCAAAATATTTTAATCCCTAAAAACTTGTATAACCGGAGACACCGCCGGTAAAAACCGCGGGTTTCTTTTCGGGTATACTTTTTCCCAATAACTGTAGTAAGGTATCAGGGTAACCCCTTCCCTCATACATTACTGATACCGAGTCAGTAAGGCACATAATTTTTAGTGATCTCTCTGCTTCTCCAAAATCTGGCTTTACATCTGATAAACGCTAAAATAATTCTTGGTCGTATTCTCCTAATAACTCACCACACACGTTAAAAAGGAAGTTGCTATAATGGCTTTTGCTTTCAGCACCTACAATAAACCAAAAAAATGCTTCCAGCACAAAATAGTAACAAATATTACCAAGCAATATTTAATTATATTTTTCATAATTATTCTACTGTAATAATTGATCATATTATAGAAACTATTGTACCACCCAATCGCGACAAATGTCACCTTTATTGATTTTTGAGCACAAGATCAAAAAATAGTGGCGAAGTATATATGACAAGGGAACTCCTGCCTGTCCTCCGCGACTCAAAACCCCCCAGATACCCCTAGTGTGCAGATTTTATGCATCAAATATATAGAAACATATAAAATATGCAAGGCCTGTCAACACATATAAATAACCGTAACTGCTTGGTGCCTTAAGCGGTTACGACTATCTTCTAACAACCCAACACTTTACGAAAAGCAGTGGCGGAGAGGCAGGGATACGGGTCATTTTGTGCTTAAAATGGACGTTTCACCACCAATAAAACCACCAAAAAAACTACTTAACTCTCTCTCTTTCTCACATAATAGCTCTTAACAAGCATATTATTGAATACTTCTGTTTTTGTATGTTTGAACATAATACTATGCTCACTTTCTCCAAATAAAGGTATCCCTTTACCAAGAAGGACTGGAACTCTCGTAATAATTATTTCATCTATTAAATCTTCCCTCAGGAAACTCTGTATCACTTTGCCACCATCAATATACAGGTTTTTATATCCTTGCTGATTTAACTTATGTATCACGCTTGCTATGTCACCCTTGACTATTTCAGCTTTACCTGCCACGCTTTCAGGAAGTTTAGTTAAGGTGTTGCTTAAAACAAATACAGGTTTATTGTAAGACCACTCATCAAATGTTAAAACTTTCTCAAAGGTGTTACGCCCCATTACCAATGCATCAATACCCTTAATAAAATCAGCATACCCATAATCGCTTTTATCAGGATTTGGCACTTCTAACCAATCTAACCCACCATTTTCTGTAGCGATAAATCCATCAAGGCTTGTTGCTATATATACATAATTTGCCATCATTTATCCTATTAACAACAAGTATTTGTTTCTCCTGAACAATCACACTTGCAACCTTTTTTTAAATCCTTTATTGCTTCTTGATGTTTTATCATTCTTTCTTTTCTAAGTTCTTTTAAATCATCTCTATCAATAATGATATTCATACCATCCAACGGCCTTGTTGCACAGGCATATTCTTTTTTACCATTTATCTCTACTACACACGAGTTGCAACACCCCTTACTTTTATTAGCTCTATAACAGGGTGCTGGTATGCCAATCTTTTCTCCATCAGCAATATCAACTATATTTTTATCGCTGAAGCTAACCTCTATTGGTTTTCCATCAATAGTAACTTTCATTAGTGTCTCCTATTCACCACCAAACAACATCTTATCATACCTTGATTAGCATTGTATAGACCTTAAATATATTTGGTGATTTTATGTGAGGTTGTGCTTGCAGGGTGGCGGAGAGGCAGGGATTCGTCTAAGCGTGTTTTCCTAACCTCTTGTATTACAATGAATTATGTCGTAACTTGTTGCTATGTCAAGTGCTTAGCTATTCTACTGAGTTTCCCCTACTATCCTCTAGTTTCCTGTAGTTTCGCTTTAAGATGTCCCGGATATGTCCCGGGAATTGATATTGCATAGGCACCTTTTGGGCCCACACCTGATTCTCCAGAACGGCTTCTCTTTTTTCCTATTGAATAATTTCGTAAATAATGTTACAGGTGGCAATAACCTCCATAGAGCCTGGTTCTATCTGAGGAGCAGATGATTCCGATAGGGCTCCATACGATACCCGATTTTTCAAAGGATATGCCTGTATATTCGGCTCGCCCACTTTCAATACTCTACCGACTTTAACACGAAGGCTTTTAGCGATAAGGGTAGCTTTCTCTTCCGCGTCCTTTATAGCTTTTATCTTAGCTTGCTTTTCAAGCTCCTCAACTTTGCTTAGGCCAAAATGGATTCCGTTAAATACATTTGTTCCGCTATCAATGGTTTTATCGATAAGCTCCCCAACCTTAGAAATATCTTCGACTTTTACCGTAAGCTGTTGGCTTACACGAAAAGATAAAGGCTTGCCTGGAAGCCTTCGCCCCCTTTCATCAGTAGGATAGACTGGCATAATGGTATACGAAGATGTCTTAATGTTCTCATCTTTGATTCCCATGCCCTTTACTGTTTTAATGACAATATTCATGTCTCTGGAATTACTTATGTAAGTCTTTGACACTAATGTTTCCTCGCTTGTAATGCCAAATTTTACTGTCGCTTCATCGGGTTTAGTTGTTATCTTTCCCTGGCCATGCACATTTATGGTGGGAACGCTACCTTCAATACTCTGGTAGTAAGCGCTTGGCTTACATCCACCACTAACAAAGGCCATTATAACGACAATCATAATAAGTGCGTATTGTTTTTTCATCATATTCCTCCGTTGTTCAAATAAAATGGCGGGGAGTCGGGTCATTTTGTGCTTAAAATGGGCGTTTCACCACCAAGAAAACCACCAAAAATCATTTAAACTGCTCTCTTTCTTTGGTGCGAGTTAATTCTTACCCAACGATGCGTAATGCGAAATACGGAACAACATTGAAAAAAAACACAGCTACCTTGAAGTACATTACACCAGCATAGTGAATCTCATCAAACCTTTCTACAGACAATTTAAGAAATTTGCTATGAAATTTGTAGACCCAGTCATGTAACACCGTAATAGCAAAAAACCACCACAGAAGTATTCCTATATTGATTATAGAACACCACCCTAAAGCCGCACGTATCGTTTCAATTGTCATATAACGCCTCTCATTTAAACTGCTCTATCATCCACTACGGGTATAAGGAAAGAACTCACGTAAAGGTCTTCCCCGCTTCTAAGTGAATGCATTGTTCCTGCAGTAACTATAAATGCCTTTCCTACACTTAACTCTACTTGCCCATTTTCTAAAACTCCAAAACCAGAGCCTTTCATACAATAAAATATCTCATCCTTCTCATCGTGCTTATGTAGAGGAACCTTTGTTTCTGAAGTAATATGATATACTTTTGTCTCAATAGACTCTTTAATAGAATTTAAATCCATCTCTCCTCCTATTCACCACCAAAAGCTTCTTCTATCTTTACTAAATATCTTATCATACCTTGATTAGCATTGTATAGACTTTAAATATATTTGGTGATTTTATGTGAGGTTGTGCTTGCAGGGTGGCGGAGAGGCAGGGATTCGAACCTATAGGCATATAACTCATTGCTTTGACTACAGTTAAGCTGGCCTGGGCTTCTAATTGTGCACAAAGTGTGCAACCTCTTTTTATATTATCCCGTAAAATACTCTGGCTCTGGCAGAGGTAACAAAACCATTACTATAGATCTTAACAACAATTCTATAAAAAATATATGCTTAAAGCAACACCATATAATCGTTTTACCTTCGGAAAGACCTTTAACATAGCCCTCTATGCATCTTTTGTTTAATACGGTATCGTTATATGGCATACCATATTGAGCTACTTCTTTAGTCAAGTGTATCAAAGGGTAGCTAAAATCTTTATCCTTAGATAATGCTTCTATTTTACTGATAGTTTCTTCAAAAGTCATGGTCAAATTATTAGTTGCAACATAACAGGCATATATTCCATAGTAAACGCCTACACAATATGTTTCCTCTGTAGAATTCTTTATATTAATTTTACAATGTTCAGCTTCAATTAATTTTTTGTGCAATACAGATAGGGCCTTGCTTGTTTTTGCACGAGTTGGGAGACTCCATCGCGCTAATATACCTAATAGCCCTTCTTCACCGAAAAATCTTTCCAGCTCTGTTGTTATATTATTACCTATATGATGCCTTAGTTGCTCGGTTTTCATTTTTCATCACCGCAAATATAAATGTAGCTACTTCCTCTTTCTACCACTAACAGCATACCATACCCCAAAAGCTGCTGATCCAAACACTACAATGCTTAACAGATTACCAGCAATAGTTATAACTATTTCATTAATCTCATTCAGTACATAGGCACTATCGCTCATATAAAGTCCATATCTGATACGTTTTATACTTTCGCTAAATGTTCCTAATAATCTTGGGCCCGAAGTCACCAATATTAAAACTGTCATACCTATACAATAATTAATCCATATTTTCTTTATATTTGCTCTGTGTGCCTTGGGCTTGTGAAAATCGGATCGCTGCTGCTCAGTAGCAGATTTATAGTCCATGAGAAGCTCCTCCTTTTTTTCCTTATTAGAAGCTATTTCGCTACCTAGTTCTAAACGATTTATCTTATATTGCAGATAGAAAAATCGTAAAAGGATAGTTAATAAAACTGCAAGCACAACATTAGGTTGCTTACTCGGTTTTAGATCATCAAAGAATATTCTGCTAAATTGAACTGCCATAGCTATAGATATGCTCCAATTTAGGATCCAAAGTGTTTCGCTTAATATTGAAAAAATAGCTTCGCCTGTAATATTTGTGAATATAATGCCAAAGATAATCTGCAACAAATTAAAAATCAGCGCAATAATAGGCAAAACAATGCTAAATCGTTTTCTGCTATTAAGTGCCTTAATTAGTTTCAACCGTCGCAAATACCAAATAGGCTCATACAGTCCAAACGTCACAGCGAATAAGAATAGCTGCAACAAGATATGCATCTTTGGAAAGTAGGTAAATGGATTACTAAGAATTGGTGTTTCTTGTTTCTCGTGTAGTATTGTATCAGGCTTTTTCTCTGCTTCTTTAAGTATCTTAGGTTTATTTAACCATTCACTACAGTGTTTGCATTTGATTGCGTCTTCTTGTATTTCTTCAGCGCAAAATGAACATTTCTTCATATAACACCTCTGCTACTTAGGCTGCTCCTCACAGAACGGTTCGTATTTCTTCTTGGTCGTATATACATCCCAAAGATAATACTGCCCTCTTATCAGCTTATAGGTAACCACTACATACCTGTGTGGGGCACTATGGCCTTCATATGTTTCTTTTGTGACACCACCTTCTCCAGGTAATCTAAAATCCCACAAGCCACTCCATATTACAATCTCCTTCTTACCATCTGCATCCATATCTTCTATCTTATAATTAGATTGGATTCCGTACCTTCCTGTTAAGGTTGATATAAGTTTATTACCCTTATAGACCTTTATAGTAAGGGCTTTATCAGACACACCAGTACCATACAAAACTTCTACCAACTCATTGCTCTTATCTCCATCAATATCTATTTCATATTGAGTTGTTACAGGACCAGCACCATCTTCACCTTCCCCTCCCATATAATCCTTGGCAGAATATGCTGTACTTGATATAAGAATAACAGAGAGTAAAAAAATAGTTGCTAACTGTCTATTGTGCACCTTTTCTCCATTCTTTTAATTCTCTAATAGCATTAATAACTGTTCCATGCCTACAATTGACCATTTCCATAACCTCCCATATATGTATCATTCTCTACATATTGTGGGTGTACCCCATGGCTATCTTTATCTGCTATGGCAATCTTCCCCTTTCATCCTGTCCCACTTCCCCGTAAGCTTAAGGTAGAGAAAGTAAATACCCGCTCCTATGGACTGAATGAGGGAAAGTAGCAACAACAAAATAGGTATTCCAAAAAATACAACTACATATATCCATATCTTTGGCATATGATACCCCATGCCATCTTTGGTGCTTGCCCTAAATAAAAAGGGCAAGCATATTTAAAGTCCAGCGCCAACGTCTAAGTAAAACGGAGGACTCGCTTGCCCAAGGTACTTGCGTACCTCAGACATAGTCCTTTCCTCTTAGACGTTGATTACTACACAAGAAAGCCTATGTTCCTATGTAAAGAGCTAATTTACTATACTATAATACGTAATGAAACGCATTAATTTTCAGCCGCTATTTCTGTGTTTATTGAATCGGGACCTTCAATAAAAACTTCCCAATGGAATATTTCCATTAGGGGCGGTTTACCTGTTATAACTTCCAACACTTCAGAACTGTGTTCTAATAATGGAGTAATGGTTTCCCTTATCCTAATTATTTTGGCGCCTTTGATATATTCCTTATAATTATCACTATCAAGCGTTGCCCAAGCATCAACTTTCCAATTTGGCAGCACACAAACATTCCGCTCAATTATAAAATCTTTGCTATTCTCATAAACTTTATCATCTTTTAAGCCTAAGCTATCCCATGTTTCTCCAGAGATAACACCGAATTTGAGAAAATCACCTTGGGGATGACCAGGCTGTTTATAGTAACCTTTTTTAATACCTATTGTAGGGGGATTTATTGTATTCCAACTTGTTATACCAGTTAACAAATAGGCATATACTATAGCCTGCTCCTTGGTTGTTATAGCCTCTTCCTCTGGTGTGTAGTTCTTAAAATAGGCTAAGGCAGGGCTGTTAACTAATAGCAGCAATGATAAAATGAAAGGTATTACTTTCTTAGTCACTTCTTCCTCATGTTTTTATCAATATAATAGCTATCTTTGTTTATAAAAAACAAAGGTCATTCCATGCGAAAGGTTTGTTTATTCATAAAACACTATTTTATCCGATATTACATATTATACATTTTTAATCGCTATCTACAAGATTTATTTTGGATATTAGCTCTGTAGTTAATTTTAAATGCTCAGGTATTATATGGGAGTATTTCTGTGTTTCTCTTATATCGCTATGCCCTAATAGTTCTTTAAGAGCGAATATATGTACTCCTTTACTCAGCAAGAGACTTGCATATGTATGCCTGAGTTCGTGCAGACGTGTTAAACCTTGAATATTTGACCTTTTTGCTATCCTTATAAGTAAACGTCTGGGCTTCTGCTTTGAAAAAGGATTACCTCCATCAGTAAAGATATAACTGCTTATCTTAGGCACCTTTAATAAAATATTCTTTAGCTTAGGATGCAATGGAATCATCCTCTCTTTTGCTCTATTAGCTCTATGATCTTTACCTTTTGGAGCAAAGCCAGGCTTTATACGTATATATATCACACTGTGATTAAAATCAATATCTGACCATTCCAGGTTAAAAAGTTCGCCAGCTCTCATACCTGTGGTAAGAAAAGCACAAAACATAGAATAACATTCAGGGTAACAGCTTTTACAGGTCTCTAAAAAGCGTATATATTCTTCCTCTGACAAGCACCTAATCCTTTTAGAATCATTTACCTCTACTTTGCTCTGTTTGGTAGCAGGATTCTTACCAATATAATGCCACTCAAAAGCTTTGTTAAACATAGCCTTTAAAGCTATAATATGGTTATTAACAGACCAGCGCTTGCTAACTTTAAGTCTATGCATTATATATTCTTCAAAAAGCATGGAACTTATATGCTTAAGGCGCATAATGCCACCCTTTGATTCAAAATAACGCTTAAACACACCTATAATGCTTCTATAACTCCTATATGTATGGTATCTCCTATTTAACTTGATCCATTTAAGGTATCTTTCAAAAAACTCAAAAGCAGGCTTATTACTATTGTCTATAAGATCGTGTTGTCTCTCCCATAACTCTCTTTCCTTTTTTTCAAGGACCCTCAGTGCTTCCATTTTCTTGTTTGTACCTGTGGAAAACCTATGACCCTTCACAATACCATAATAATATGGGCTACCCTGCCTTTTGTATAGATTGCTCATAACTAATCACTTTTCCTTTCTCTACAAAATCCTGTAGCTCTGTCAGCCTAAACATCAATGCCCCCTTAGGACCTGTGGGTTTATAACAAGGTATAAGCCCTTTGCTTTTCCAGGCATAGAGTGTTGACACTTTAATCCCCAAAAAATCAGCTGCTTCTTTTGCACCACTAAATCTTTCCATATTCTTCCTAGGTATATTTACCTACCTGTTTTAAAATTTACTCTTCAGTGCTCATTAGAGAACATCACAGAGTGCCTGTAGCTCATTACACAGAGCCATCTCTATAACCTTTAGCAAGTTTATCTTCAATGAACTTCATAACCTCTGACCCCTTAAAGAACCTTCTATCAACGTGTTTATAGTAAGGAAGCCCTCTACTAATCCAATTACCAAGGGTCTTACTCTGTCCACTCTTACCTGACTTTAAGTTTAGTCTTTCTATGAGGTCCTTTTCTGACCACAGATCTTCCAACGTGTATGTTTTTTCGCTCATCTAGTTCCACCTCCTCTTCTTCAAGCATCAAAGCTTTTAACAAACGTTTCTTTACAGTACTTTCTACCTGAAGATATAATACATTCGCCCTCTCTGGTTTACGACAAAAGTACATTGTACATTGCCAGCAAGCAGCAGGTTGTTTTACGTTGTCAGGTAATGTATCCTGTCCGCATAATGCACACGATTTCATTGAAATGCTCCTATCTGTTGTCTCTACCGCTACCCCTATTCATTTTTAAAATAACAACTCCATTTCATAAAGTGTGACACTATAATTTTAAAAGCCTGAAGACTGTTTTATGATTCTGACACTATATTTAATAAAGAGTCACCAGCACAAACCCATTTTTTATGACACTCTAATAACTGTATTCTTATATATAATGTACCAGTATCTACACTCATCTAATGTTGTCATATTTACCTGTAAGCTTATAGAGGCAATAATATCTAAACATACCACCGTGTTCCGTCTTCTCTACCCAGCCTTTAGATATAAGCTCTTGTAAAGCCTTTGAAGTAGTAGAATCAGTAAAATCAGACCCGCTATATTTGAATGCTATCTGTCCATTATTGGCACCGTTATAATTAGCTTTAATTCCTATGTATGTGAGCTTGGCAGAAGATGTAAGTGTTTTCCATTCATCACTTCTGAGCATTGTCTTCTCAAGCATTACGAATGGCGGTATTTTATGCTTTCTATTGTTTTTATAATATCCCACGGTTCTTACCCAACGGTTTAGTTTTTATAGCATATGATAGTAGCATATGATACTTATATACACAAAAAAAATTACCTTCTTACTATTCCGAATTCTTTTAAACGATCCAGTGCAAGATATGATGGTATATTCTTTCTGGTCTCCCATCTAACTATTTGCAACACAGGTACCTTTAACCTATCCGCAAGCTCTTTCTGAGTCAGCTTATGCTCCCTCCTGTAAGCCATCAAACTCAAGGAAATATAGTTCTTTTGGGCCTGCTCACTTGGTTTTTTCTTATTAGCAAGGCCTTCATATAACATATTTTTAAATCGCCGATATTCTTTCTCTTCCATAACATTCATGTTATATCATATGCTGGTATCATTTGTCAAGTAAAAAATAAAAAAACTACCCACGTGTAAGCGTAGGTGTCTTTTAAGGGCGCTCTTTTCTAGTGCCTCTCTTTATTGGTTAACTGCTTCTGTCTTATTTGCTAACATCTCTTTACATTTGTCCCTTTCGATTCGTATGCTCATTACTTGTCGAGACACATGAAAAATCTGATGTAGGTAATATATTGCAGCACTTGTAGCCAGTTCTGGATCTTCTCTAAACGATATTTCAGGTGTTTCTTCTGCTTTTCTTACATTGGCCTCAAACTGATCTTGTAGAACTTGCTTAGGTACTAATACTAAACCAGCAAATTCATTTGCCTCTGATTCAACTAGCTCACGTTCTGACAGAGGTATTTCATTGATTAAATTAACCCATTCCTCTGTGGTATTAAACTTATGTTTTGAGTAAAGATATCCATGAAGTAGCATGTGCCCAATTTCGTGGGCCAAGGTAAATCTGAATCGGGTATTTATATTCTCAGAAATATATTTATCCACAGAGATGCTCTTAAAATCAGAAGATATAAAAGCATCTATATCCAAGCCAACGTTTTGAGTAGACTTTTTCAGTCCGTGTATTGGGATAATGTCAATTCGCATCTGTAAGTCTACTATATCTTCTATGGGAACGGGAATGGAGAAAGATGAATGATGTGTCTTAAGAAAACTCTCGGCATAAGTATTTATTTCATCTGTTGTTTTAAGCAAAGGTTTAAATTGCATAGATTATGACTCTCTAATTTTTTTAATCAAATCCATTAGCTCTTCTTCTGTAAAAGTTTTATCCCTAAGCGTTCTAAAAAGAACTGGAAACCTTGCAAGCAACTCCTTGTCATTAATATCTGTTGGGATCCTACCAGCACCAACAGCAGCCAAGTCTTTAAATGTCTGCCATTCTTTGCTATCGATCTCTATTTGTAAGCATCGGGCATACTCTTTAAGTTTTTCTTCAGAGTTAGGAGGTGACATTACGTCTCTTTCTAGCTTGCTAATATTGCCTGGATCAAATTCGTATTCTAAGCAAAATTGTCTTAGTGATTTACCCAGGGCTATTCTTTTATTCTTAAAAAACTCCCCAAAGGTATTCATTGTATTCACCCCCCTTCTTTTCACTATTATTGGTAGGAATAATCTAGTGTTGTAATATATCTACAACTCTCATTACAAATATACACTATTTGTATAAAAAATACAACACCTATTTTCAAAAAGCACTCTTTTTTGAATAACAGCTCTCTCATATTTCTTCTTTATAATTTTAAACACAAAATTTATAAAAAGGGGGAAGTACCTATCAGTAGGGGTCACCTACCACCACATGGACATTTTCTGCCCCATCTACCCCCCCCCTGCTACTGTGCAGGTTTTGTGTAATGGATATATAGAAACATATAAGATATATAATACCTATCAATACATATAAAATAGCCGTAACTACCTATTTCAACAAATGGTTACGGCTATCTTCAAGCAACCCAACGGTTTATGAAAAGCGTATGGCGGAGAGGCAGGGATTCGAACCCTGGATACATTGCTGTATACACGCTTTCCAAGCGTGCGCACTCAGCCGGACTATGCGACCTCTCCTTTTACGACGGGTTTTATATAATATACCACTTATTCTATATCTTGTCCATATGCTATTTCAGACAAGGAGGCTGTAACTTCTGTAAACATAGGAGCTTGTACAGCAGCTAATAAAGGTAATCTCTTTGAGTCTGTTCCAAAATAACCACTAACCCTTCCCTTCTTTACCTTCTTGTCCTTAAGCTTGGCATATGGCTGCATATAAAAGGCTGGCTTCTTGCCCACCCCAGGCACCTTTATAAAATCCTTTGATTCTATAATTCCAAAGAGCTTATAAATTGACTCGTTATTACACACCGCGTACTCTATCCTCTTGCCTATCTCTATTGGCAGCAACCTAAAATAGTAACAAGCACTTAAGGTGTCTTGCACATTGGGGGGTATATCAAAATCCTTTTCTGATCCATCTAAGAAATTCTTAAAATGAGCCTTATGCGCTATCTGATCAAAATCTGTAATAGCGTCCTTTTTATACCTGCCTTCTCTGCGATAGACTTCATGGCGTAACGTATACTTGCCCTCGACATCCATGTAAGATACGAAACGGTCGTCTATCTTATATATAGCTGAGCAAAACGCGTTTGTTTTTACGACCACCTCAAGCAGATATGCCCTTCTGCTATTTATTAGTTTTATTCCTTTAATAGAAGCTGTAATATATCCAACAGGCACGCCTAACCATCGTACTGTATATTTAAGATACTCATTCTCCGGCAATTGCGTTTGAGGAGGTTCAATGATAATCTCTTCCCTGGCCTTATCCACAGCTTTCTTATTGGAAGTAGTAAAATTTTGCCCCGCGTAAAGAGCTTGAGCGCAAATCAAGATGCAAACAATAAGTAATATGATTTTTTTTAACATGTTATGCTATTTTAAGAACCTTACGGGGACCATTCCCCGCACAGCGTTTGTGAGAAAAATTCTCTGCGCTGTTTTTATATCGTTAGGGGTCAATATTCTCTCTTGGATATTTAAAATCTTTTCCGAAATAAGATACCGCTTGTATACACCATCTAAAAGCCCGCATTCTATAGGCGGCGTATAATACTTGCCACCCTTTTTAATAATGATATTAGATATCGCGCCTTCCGTAACCTGATTATGCTTGTTGCAGAATATTACGTCAAAAAAACCCTTATCTTTATATTTTTTATGCTCTCTGTCATAGATGTTTCTATTTGTGGTCTTGTGGAATAAAAATCTGTCTTTGGAATCTGTCTTTCTTGCTGAAAAGGTAATAAGCTTATTGCTATTGCTTTTTTCTGCAATCTCATAAGAAGCGCTCATCTCACCATTCTTATTAAGCAGGAACCTTACACGGTAGCACTTATTGTCAAAATCTTTAGAAAGTCTATTCAGAAAGGCCGTTACTACCCTTTTGCTATAGTTATAATCAAAATATTCGGCTGACGCGGAAAGCCTTTCTAAATGAAATTTTAGAAGAGGGTACCCTTTTTCTGGTTTCCATAACAGGGTTTCTATAAGTGAGAAATCTTTGTGGCCTTCTGTTAAAAATTTTGCCTTTAATATACATTCGTCATACTCGCTTTTCGGATCAGAATCATAGACTATGCCGCTGCCTATGCCCATCTCTCCTTTTTTCTTTTTTGTATCAATGAGTATAGTACGTATGGCAACATTGAACGCGTGCGCTCCGTTAGGCGCTAAGTGCCCTATGCTTCCTGTGTATATTTTTCTGGGACTTTTTTCAAGCTCGTCTATTATCTTCATAGAGCTTATCTTTGGGGCTCCTGTTACAGAGCCTGAAGGAAATGTTGATTTAAGAAGTTCATACAAGGAGATGCCGGCGCGCATCTTGGACTCTACTGTGGATGTCATCTGAAAAAGCGACTCATATTTTTCTATCGCGAAAAATTTCCTCGTCCTGACTGTTCCCTTTCTAGATATCCTGCTCAGATCATTACGCAGGAGATCTACAATCATGATATTTTCACTTCTATTCTTTGGGCAGAGATAAAGCGTCTTCGCGTTTTGCTTATCCTCATTTATCAGGCGACCTCTGCTGATAGTCCCCTTCATCGGTTTTACCTGTATAGTAGAATTCTCTTTCTTAAAGAAAAGCTCAGGCGAGAAAGAGAGTATGCATTGTTCATTCATCTTAATAAGAGCTGAATACGATACAGATTGCTTTCTTCTAAGATGCAGGTAGAGGTCAGCGATAGACCCTGTAAATGGAAAATTAAGCTTAAAGGTATGATTTACCTGATACGTATCCCCTTTCTTGATATAGGACTTTATCTTCTTTATCGAGTCTATATAATCTTTTTTGGTGATTTCCGCATCTACATTCTTGATATGGTAATCACCCTTGGAAAGGTCATCGTTAAATGCAATCTTTGAATGGTCAAAGGTCTCCACATCTTTGAATATCCCGAACCAGATAAGCGGAAAATTACGGCCCATTTTTGCTTTTAGCGCGTCTTCCAACGCAAAGCCTGCCTCATAGGAGAGAAAGCCTGCCGCGAAATAACCTTTCTTTAGAAAAGACTCTATCCTGTCTATCGAAGGCCTTATCTTGGCAGGAGAATCACATGATATAATCGTTGATGGGTTCTTAAATAGGTAACTGGTTTTATTGCTCTTATCACGCCTGCTTGTCTCAAGAAAGACACAATGCTTCTGCTTGGACGCTCTTGACAAGAGATTGTTGAGTGAAATGTTTTGCATGTTGCTAAAGCGGCTTTTAATTAGAATTCTCTTTTGAATTTAGAACCATAGAGTAATTCAGGGCTGTGTGACTTTTTATCTTAACGGGCACCCTATCCTTATCTTTGCTTAAATAGAAAGTGAATTTTGGTGGCTTACTTGAAAAAACATCGACACCATATGTGCCGGCTGGGGTCTCTATCGTATCTTCTCCGGACATATTGATATAGAAATCAAATGTTGGCAATACGATCTTTAAATTCGCCATACTTGCATTATATGGATTGGCGCGGCAATAGTATGTTAAGAGTATAGAGTTATAGATAGGAGATTCCTTCTGTATCGTAGTAGTCTTTGAAGATAGTCTGCCTTTTTTAGTAATATCTACGCTAAAATCAGACTGATTATATTTTTCCTCTATGTTTTCTGAGAAACCCGCTAACTTTTTAATACGCCTATTTATCTTTATCGGAAGAAAAGTCCCCTTTTCAGCGTATATCTCCTCATAGTCCTTAAAGAACGGCGATTCTGTTGAAAAACTTATGTGATAGACCTGCGCTCCGTCAAGCTCCTCTTCCCCATGAAAGACCAGAATTGACTTGCCTGTCTTTAAGCCCGCGGAATAGAGGTCGTAGACCAGCTTTTCTCCCTTTTTAAACGGCAGGTCGCCCTGTGGATCTTTGCTCAAAGAATATATCTGCTCTGCCGATACTCCATTTGATCCATTTACAAAACGCATTACCTTAAGGCCTTTTTCACAATTGAACCCATAACTGCTCTTGTTCTTGTTTCTACTGTGGAATAAAATATCACATTTTTCTGTGTTAAACTGTATATCATAGAAAAACAATGTTACAGCACACACTATTATTAACAAGATTAGAATAAAATTTACTGTTTTTCTCATATTTTGTTCCTGGGATTATAATAATGATAAGACCGGTGCCTTATTGTTAGCAAGAGATAACCGGTTCACGATAAGATATGAGTGTATAACATCACTCATTTTTTGTCAAGAAATTAAGTAGGAATTTGCACTAATAACTACAAAACCGCCTTTGCCGAAACTTTCCTGTGGTTTTTCTACTGAATGTATCTTATCCGGAAGATCAAATACAGTCTGGTAGCAAGAAACCCCTTTAAAGCCCGCTGTCCTAAGCATGTCTATAATGTTTTTTACAGTAAAAAAATACGCCTTTTTATAAAACGGGCTCTTCTTTTTCCTGTAAAAGTTGCCCAAGAAACTATCCTTATCAACTATGCCGATAATAATCTGCCCGTTCTTCTTTAAAATCCGGCTTGTCTCCTTAAGGAGTCTAAGCGGATATTGAGCAAAACATAACGCGATAATAATTGCCGCATAATCAAAGGTGGAATCTTTAAATGGCAGAGATTCCCCCAGGGCTTGGCACACATCTATACCTCTTCTCTTGGCCACCTGGATCATGCTCTCTGATGGATCGATACCAGTTCTAATGCCTAGCGCGTGGGCAAATCTTCCTGTGCCTACACCAATTTCCAAGCCACTACCTTTTTCAGGTAAAACTTTTTTAATTGCTTCCAACTCTGACAAAAAAACAAGCCTGTGTTTATCATACCACGCGTCATACTCTCTATAATGCCCGTCAAATAGACTACTCATAAATCCAAATTGCCTAACCAGCCATCGTAAAATCTTTTCAGGTGTTCATACTCTTCTTTTTCCATCACATTTCTTTTGACATCTTTTTCCGCGAAAGAATACTTATAGCTAGCGCAATAATTCATCAATATGTCATTTGCATGACTTATCATTTTAAACATCTTTTCGCACTCTTTTTTCTTACCATCCGGGCATCTATCCGGATGATATTTTAGAACGAGTTTTTTGTAAGCGCTTTTTATCTCCTTTAAGGTTGCATGCTCATCCAGGTCAAATACCTTCCTTGCTTTATCAATCTCTTTAAATTCAGGCATCTTACACCTTTTATATATGTTTACTTATAGTGGCTTCCAGCGCTGTTTCAGACACCGCACCCACAACCTTGTCGATAATCTGGCCACTTTTAAAAACCGCTAATGTGGGTATGCTCATAACATCATACTTTGAAGCTATATCACCGGCTTCATCAATGTTTAATTTGCACACCTTTAACCTATCCTGATACTTATTGGAAATTGCCTCTACCACAGGCGCAACCATGTGGCATGGCCCGCACCATTCTGCCCAAAAATCCACAAGTACAGGCATCTCTGATTCCAGCACCTCCTGCTTAAAATTTGCGTCTGTTACATTTAAAGCCATTTGATTGCCTCCTTTTTTTATAGCTCTGCTATTCTCACTGGTCATATATTCAAATGTTGAAAACCTGGCCCGCTCTTACCTCTATAAAGTTATCTATATACTTCTCCGCGAATATCTCTTCGGCTGTATCGCCACTGCAATGAGTAGGGCCTACCTTTTTAACGTTCATAGTTTGGAATTTCGCGACTATATCGCTTATCTCCTTTTTATTCTTATCATGAAGATGGAAACCGCCGAAAACAGAATAAATTTCCTGCAAAGAAAAATAAAACCTTACCTTTTCCAATATATTAATAATACCAGGATGGGCACAACCTGTAATTACACTTATACCCAGCTCTGTTTTTACAACGAGTGACTGCTCAGGCATAGGCTTACCCTTGTAAACTCCCGGCATCTCTCCAGTGAGAAATATATTCTTTGATATCTCAAATGGCTTGTCATGCTCTATAAGGGTACCGCAAAAAGCCTTTACCTTGTCCTTAAATTCCTGGCTAAAATTAGGGCATGCATATACCTTAAGTCCTTTTTTAATTTTCAACATCTCCCACAAGCCTCCTGTATGATCCTGATGATCGTGAGAAATAACAACTGAGCCTATATCATCAATATCAACACCTGCTGTTTTCATGTTTTTTAACAGTACTTCAGGGCTTAAACCGGTATCAAAAAGAAGGTGCCTGTCAAGCAGGCAGGAAAATCCATGTCCTTCTAAAAATCTGCTATTCATGGCCTTGTCATTAAAAAGAATCTCTATCTTCATATTTATTTTCTGATTATTTTTTTACCAACAATAACCCAGTGGCTCTTAGAATTGTAGCGATCCATATCGTAACCTAGTCCATGAAAATAAAAATATATCTTCTCTTTTGTGGCATCTGTGCATTCATGTACCCTACCTTCATGCTTATGCACACTGTTTACTATCGCCATCCCCTTGCTATTAAAATCAGCAAAAATAATTTTTCCATTTTTGCTTAAGACCCTGTCTATCTCTATAAGCATTTTCTCGACACTACTTATGTGATGAAACACGCTCACAGCAATTATGTTATTAAAACTATTATTTTTAAATTTTAGCTTCTTGCCATCCATCGTGTGAAATTCAACTAAGGAAAGCAGCTTCGCGTAGGCAAGATTTAATGCCGCTATCTTTAAGGTATTTTTGTCCTTGTCTATTGATGTAAATTTATGCCCTGCTTTTGCCAGGGCAAGCATAGTATGCCCTTTACCGGTACCTATCTCCAAAATACTGCCACGCAATGGCTCTGCTTTCTTTAGCACAAATCGCAAGGTTCTGGAAAAATCAAACCCTCTTTTTTTAAAGATTGAAACGCGTTCCATAAAATGCCGGTGGTTTTCCCTGACGCTTTCAGGGGTCACTTTTGGAATATATCGCATCTACCTATATTCTCCTTTTACCCGGGTGATAAGATAATATAATATCCCCTACCTTGCATCCAACATGCTGGGCAACAACAGGACATTTTGCCATAAAAAGAAAAAATACCGGCCTTTTAGATCCTGACAATGCCTCAAAGTTGCCCTGCCCCTTACTTATGACCATGTCGGCCTTATTGAACAAACTCAAAAAACTTTTTTTACATAAGGGCAAAACCGTTCCTGGCGCATCAGAGCCTGAAGATATTATCTTTGCTGATCTGTCTATGCCGCAATCTATGGCATCCTTAATGAGCGCGTCATTTATAACAGGGACCTCTTTTACGGCATAGGTAATGTTCTTAGACTTATCAATTCTTTTAATCTCCTCTATCAATACGCGGTCAAAAACCGTCTCTCCCGCATTATCACCAAGATAGAGTATCGTACTTGATCGCTTCAAGGCACGCTTAAAGCTCGTGTAATCAAATGTTACTTTGCTCTCTTGTTTTATAGATCTATTCTCTTGTGCTAAAATCTTCGCCAACTCTGTATCAACATTTAATGAATTTTTAACGCCATAATCAATTATGTTACCGGCAATTGCGAGTTCTGCGGCCATTAATAGCCTATCACTCGAATGAGCGACTTTATTCTTTAGCTTTTTATATATCTTGAGCGCGAGCCTATTACTCTTTGCTTTTATTTGCGCGAAAGGATCTTTCTTTTGGGTAATCTTTTTGACTATCGCGTAAATATCCCTGCCTATCTCGGGTGGAGAAGCACTTAAAGAAAATTTTGGGAAGTCCTTAACAAGTTTATCCAGTATTCTTTTTTGTGTAACCTTGTTTGCTCCCGCTATTTTTCCGGCTTCAAGCGCCTGCTTAAAAAAACATGGTATGCAATCCAGATAGGTCCTCATCTAATAAGCCTGCCTTTTTTATATTGCCAGCCCACACTAAAGCTCTTTTTGCAAGCGCTCCCAGATAGAGATAATCTCATCCTTGGCTTTCGAGTCGCTGTATTCAATCACTGTTTTGGAAGAAACCATAGCCTCTACTACTGACTTATCGAAACTGACTTTACCAATAATCTTGACGCCTTCTTTTTCACAATATTGCTCTATTTTTCTGGTCATGTCAAGATTTAGGTCATACTTGTTTATAACAAGCGCTGTCTTGACATTAAAATGCTTTGCTACATCAATTACCCTGCTAGCATCATGCAGGCCCGACAGAGTAGGCTCAGTAACTACTATCGCGCAATCTATGCCTGAAAGCGATGCGATTACAGGACACCCTATACCCGGCGCTCCGTCAATAATAACCCAATCACGATTTTCTTTTTCCGCAAGCTGTTTTGCCTGGTTTCTTACCAGTGAAACAAGTTTTCCGGAATTCTCCTGCGCTACTCCGAGCTTGGCGTGTACCATAGGCCCAAAACGCGTATCAGATATAAACCACTCCCCTGAAATGTTCTCCTTCATTTCAATAGCGCCTTCAGGGCAAACGAAGCTGCAAAAACCACAACCTTCACAAGATACAGGGTCTATGGTAAAATCGCTGCTTATCGCTTCAAAGCGG
>Ga0208648_1000475_pt1 | contig 41180 bp, 35 predicted proteins | sample AntAceMetag02UKL_FD_184772 | JGI IMG/M metagenome (GOLD analysis project Ga0208648, IMG submission 184772) | Saline lake microbial communities from Ace Lake, Antarctica - Antarctic Ace Lake Metagenome 02UKL (SPAdes) (version 2) | ecosystem: Environmental > Aquatic > Non-marine Saline and...
GGTCGGGACGACTGGATTTGAACCAGCGACCCCCGCGTCCCGAACGCGGTGCTCTACCAGACTGAGCCACGTCCCGACTGAAGGGGGTCATACCCTATTTTTTTCCCTGAATCAAGACTATTTTGTCACCGGGAATGACCCCTGCCACCTGAATCATCAAATACCGTATGTTTCCATGTACAGGTCGAACTCCGCCTTGGTCTCGTCATCAATGGGACCGCGAGTCCCTTTCACCAGGACCGGAACGCTTTCCTCATAAAGGTGCTGAACCACCTCTTTGATGCCGGCGACCGAAAAAACCGAAATGCCCGCTTTTGAAACAAAAGCATCAATGGCGCTGTTTCCCTTTTGTCCCAGAACCACGTTCCCCCCTTCGGAATAAACCGCCGTTGTTTGTTCCCTGTCAATCCCGATGCCGATCCCTTCCACATGAATTGTGATTCCTTTAAGGCGTGCCTCGTCTTCGATCTTTTCAAGAAGATCATATTTGGTGCCCATGGAAGTGGCCACATCATCCACAACAAAGAGACGACAGCCGTCAAAAAAGCTCTGATTCACAAACATGCTTTTCTTCCCGGTGGCCTCTCCGTGGGTTTTGGCTTCCTTTCGGTCATATTCAAAAGCCAGGTCTGTTTCATATTCCTGCCACAGGGCGATGCTGGTTGAAAGGGCAATGGTGCTGCCCTTGTAGGAGGGGCCCAAGATAATATCAACACGTTTTTCAAGACCCTTGGATACCATCATTTCGGCAAAAAATGACCCCATCATAAGGCTTAGACGTCCGGTCTTGAACATGGCCATATTAACAAAATAGGGCGTCGGCCGCCCATCTTTAAGCACCAGGCCCGTATCAAAAAAAAGGGCTCCTGTTTCAGCCAGCGCTCTTGCCATACGCTTTACATGATTTTCCATTGCTTTTTCAGTCCAATCAATTCTCAGGTTTTTAATCAGCCTCCGGTTTGCGGAATTACCGCTTACTGCCCGTGATCCGGATCATTTCTTGAAGGCCTTTCCGCGCATCGGGTAACTGGGGATTAATTCTGAGCGCTTCAGAAAATAATTTCATTGCGGCTTTATGGCGCCCTTCCCTTGCCGAAATAAAACCCAGTTTTGAATATGCCTGGGCATAATTCGGCTTAATGCGAATCGCTTCAGAGAAACACCGCCTGGCTCCCTTAACATCTCCCTGCAACTCAAACATAACACCCATGTTGAAATGGGGTTCCGCATAACGGGGGTCCAGTTCTGCGGCCCCGGCCCACGCTTTCATCGCTTCCTTTAAAAGGCCCTTCTGAGCCAGGGCGTTTCCCAGGCTGTTATGGGCTTCCGCATAGCGCGGTTTCAAGCTAATAGCTTTCTTCATATGGCGAATACCACCATCCAAATCTCCCATGGAAGCCAAAGCGACACCCATGTTATTGTGAACCCCAACAGCATTGGGCTTATTTTTCAACGCTTTCGAAAGGTATCGGACGGCTTCTTCAAACTGGCCTTGTCTGATAAGAATATTTCCGACATTATTGTTGGCATCAGCAAAATCCGGTTTGATTTCCAGGGCTCTGGAATATTCTCGCATTGCCCGCATCGGTTGCCCCAGATCGTTCAACTCGGCACCCAGATTGTTATGGGCACGGTAATTGTGTGGATTCTTCCGGGCCGAATCGGCCCATAACGAAAACGGGTTTTGCCAGATAATATTCCTCTGGTAAGTTCCCACGCCGAAAATGACGACGGCTGACGCCAACAGAACGTTCGCCCATTTTTCCCGACGGGAAAACATCTGAAATATCATGTATACCGTGGATATGGCAAAACCAAAAACGGGAAGATAGAGCCGATGCTCAAACATGGCGTCACTGATGGGAAAAACGCTCGATTCAATGGAAAGGGTAATAAAAAACCAGAAAATTCCGAAACTGATCGCCGCTCTTTTCCTGATATTCCATATGCCGAGGAAAATAACGGCCAGTATGACCCCCAAGGCCAGGGGCGTGAGCCCGTCGAAAAAGCCTGCCTTGAAAAGATACATGTGATCAATATTTTGGCCCACCGGGAAAAACAGGAGGCGAATATATTGAACAAGTACCGAAAACTGCGTGCACAAATAACGCCAGGCACTAACTTTTTGGGTTTCTCTGGTAATAACGGAGACATCTTCCAGCAGGTTTTCAAACTTGAATCCCCTGGAAACAGAAAGAAAATAAAGGGCCAGAAACACCAGAAGAACACCCAGGGGAACGATCCAGATCAGCTTCTTTTTCCATCCATGCCAGGACCTGTCAAAAAGAAAGTATTCCACCATGAGAATGATACCCGGCAGTGTCGCCGCATTTTCTTTGCTCAAAAATGCAAGCACACCTGAAAGCCCGGAAAAAGCAAAATAAAATAGAATCTTGGGCGAAAAAAAAGAATGGGTGCCAGCTATCGCCGGCGGGTTCGAATTGTTTTCCGGTGCCCCGTTTTGTCTGAACGGCTTGGCTTTTTGCTGCAGCTTCCTTGCCTGAATAAATAATAGCACCGAAACCATATAAAAAAGTGCCGACATGGAGGCATATCGTTGGACCATGTAAGTAACTGCCTGTGTCTGAATGGGGTGCGCAACAAAAAGCAATCCAACCCACAGCGACATGAATGGGATGGATGATGACGAAAAATCCGCTGCTTTTGGATATTGGATGGATGGGGTCGATTTGCCCGTTTTCTTTTTCCGGTTGTGAGGAGATTTATGACTGGCAGAAGACCCACCTTGATCACCCTGAAAAAAAGACAGCCGCCCAAACACATTGAGCGCAAGGAAATAGGCCAGGATTCCGTTGGTTACATGGATAAGAATATTTACCAGGTGGTACCCGATGGGGTTAACTTTTCCCAATCTGTAATTGATCGCAAACGAAAAATCCACAATGGAACGGGGAGAATTGATAAGAGATTTGAGTGAAAGAAAATTTCCCAGTTCCCTGATCTTTTCGTTATTTTCAATTTGAACCCCCCCGTCAAAAACAAACGGGACTTTGTAAGTGTTGCTGTAAATCACCAAAGCTATTGCCGCGATCAGCATCACTGCAAACCTAGGGTTTGCAAACATAATGGACAAAGACTTCGATTTCATGCATTATTGCCTCGCTTAAATGAATTATCCATCAGTACAGATATACTGTCTTATCAATTTGAAATAGAAGTTACGGGATTTCCTAATATCACAAAGAGAAGTTTGTTTCAAAACAAAAACCCAAGGTATCTTAAACTTCGGTATTTTCGGCTAGAATAGATCCGAATCAGCCATGGTATAATAAAGATTATTGTTTATCCAGTCTGCATCCGGTGAATGATCAAAAGTTTTAATGGTTGAGAATATACCCAGAGGTTCATCTTGATCCTCGAATCCTGCCGCAATTGCGGCATGTTTTAAAAAGTGGTTTCCGGGCAACCATGTTTCAAGCTGCAGGACGCCTCGAGTTCTAAGCATTTGACCCATTTTGCTAAAAAAAACGGCAATTTCTTTTTCGGATTTGGGAAAAAGCATATCCACAAGAGTCGCGGTATCTTCTTTTAAATATAGAACCGCATATCCTTGAATTTCGTCGGAAAACATACCTTTCAGACAGAATATTTCGTATTTTTTCTCAGGATGCCTGCAAAACCGCCAGCGCAGGAATTCGGATTGTCTGACCACCGCATATGGATAATCTATACAGCACTTTTCCCATAACCTGTCAAATTGTTCTCCAGGATTTTCAATCCCCTTTATGTTTAAAAGTGAGGCCTTTTTTTTTGAGGCCAGTACGCCTGTTTCGCCTTTTAGATAGGAGACCCCGCCTTCCAGGGGAGCATACCCCAATACCCTCTTTCCAAGTTCAAAATGAAATTTCCCTGGAAACCCATACAAGATTTCGACAGAATCCTTCTTGCAAAAAAATTCAAAAAAAGCTTGGGCCGTTCTTGCAAAAAGCCCCTGTCCCCGGAAATCCGGATGGGACATGATATCCATTGCTTGCATAATAACAACATCTTGCCCTTCCCTTGATGCCTTAAATGGGATGCCGCCAAAAAGTGCAAGGATCTCCTCATTGTCTGATTCGCACAAAAGAATTGTCTGAGAGTACGGATTATCGAAATACTTCCATCTCCATAGCGCCCGGTTCATCTCCTTATGGAAAGTGAGTCTCCATAGTTCCAAAAGCCTTTTTTCATCGTTTTCCCGAAATTTGCGAATATTAAATTTACCTGAGTTTGTTTCAATTGTCTTTTTCATCTTTATCGACCTCAAAAATAAAATGATATTCCAACATGTTATCTCCAGCTTTCTAACGATTTTTCGGCATAGGTGCAGTCACGTAATGCCATGCGGAGATAAATACACATTCCTTCAGGGCGCCCGTTCATAACCATTTCCGTCTTTTTGTTGACAGCATATTGGTTTAAATGACACAATTCAAGCGATTGTACGTTTTTCTCAGACTGGTCTGAGACCATTGATCAATCTATGATGTTTGAACACAGTTGGGAAACATGAAACTACTCATCCTGGTACCCGTTTTTAATGAATGGCCCCATCTTCTGCCTGTGCTGAAGAACCTGAAGGCTCATTTTTCCGAAATCTTGGTGATTGATGACGGGAGCGATGACAAATCCTACCTTAATCTTCTTAAAAAAGAGGGGTTTAAGTATATCGATATTCCCTTTAACCTGGGGCACTGGTGTGCTATCCAAACGGGTTTCAAATACGCTCTGACCAAAGAATTTGACGGGGTCATCACCTTTGACGGCGATGGACAACATCTGCCTGAAGGCGCACTGCGGATCGTTCCCGGTCTCGAACAAGGCTACGATGTGGTTATCGGAAAGGACAATGACCGTGGTGGATGGACCAGAAAATTCTGCAGGGGAATCCTGAACCGATTGTCGGGGCTTGACATCAGCGATTTTACCTCCGGCCTCAGGGGCTACAGCCGGGCGGCCATGGGCCAATTGACTCACGGGTCTTTTTTGAACCTCGACTACCAGGACCTGGGGGTTTTGTTCATGGCGAAGAAAAAGGGTCTGCGGCTCATGGAAGTACCGGTCAGGATGGAAACCCGGCGGGGAGAAAAATCCAAGGTTTTCCCCAATTTTGCCAGCGTTATGCGATACCTTTTCATCACCTTGACCTTCATTATTGCGAGAAGGCTATGATCTCCTACAAAATCACCACCGGTATTCTCGGTGCCGTCATTTTTATCATTATATTGCTTCTGGTTCGCAAGGGGAAACTACAGGAAAAATACGCCTTGACCTGGTTTGCCATCGGCATCGTGGTGGTGGTGTTGGGGGTTTTTCCGGTAATCCTGGATAAAATCGCTAAATTTACCGGTGTTTCATACGCCCCGGCGCTTCTTTTTGTGATCGCGGTGGGCTTGCTGTTGATTCAAAACCTTTACCTTTTCATTTTTGCATCTCAAAACGAAGTACGGATAAAGGAACTTCTTCAGGAAGTGGCGGTACTGAACAAACTGGTGGCGGAATTGCGGAAAGAGATGACGTTGCGTGCGGAATCCATCAAGGAAAACCGCCCCGGGAGACACGGTGGGTTAAATGGGATGAATGACCCTGTCAACGATGATCAGGAACCCGATTTTCCTGCCAGTATCTCCTCATAAATTCCCTTAATGCCACGTGCCACAGATTGAATTTGAAATTTCATTTTGAAATTCTCACGCCCTTTTCGGCCCAGTTCCCGGCATAATTCAGGGTTGGCTGCCAGATTTTTCAGTTGCGCTGCAAGCGCATCAACATCGCCTGGGGGAACCCGCCATCCGCAATCACCTTCCTTCACCACCCATCCGGGCCCGGAACCGGGAATATCGCTTACAACGATCGGCTTACCATACCGCATGGCCTCCAGCAGCACCACGCCAAACGCCTCGGTTCTTTCAAGGGAGGGCAGGCAGAACACATGGCACGTGGCGAATAGGGCCTGAAGCATCACATTGGAGAGACCGCCCCTGAGCAATACGCGGTTTTCGAGGCCTTTCTGACGAATCTCTGTCTGCAGATGAGCCCTGAGATTTCCATCGCCCACAATCTGAACCGCCACCCCATGAGTTCGCCCGGCTGCCCGGATGAGAACGTCGAAGCCCTTGTAATAAGTAAGGCGGCCCACGGCAAGCACCCTCAAACCTGGCTGCCAGCTTCTTTCCGCCTGCTGAAGTGCGTCCGCCTCAGGCCACGGAAGGCGCTCAGGGTCCACGCCCAGAGGAGCAACAACACATTTCGAAGCCCATGGCTTTAGAGGGATGCTATGGTTCAGATAGGGTTTTGAGGCCACCAGAATCTTTTCAGACCGCTTCAGCATGCGTTGTTCCAATGGCCGATAACATCGATAGGCCGTTTGAAGACGACGGTCAATAGTCGAAGGCACCACGTCGGATTGCCACTGAATGACCCATGGAACAGCGCGGGCTTCCGAAACAGCCAGACTCCAGAACGCTGAAGGGTTGGGGAAATGCAAATGAAGGAGCTGCGGGCGAAAGGATCGAATAATTTTTCTGAGGACCAGCGGAAAAGAGAGGCTGATGGGCACATACAGGATCTGCCCTAAGGATGAAGCCCGAAAAACCTGAACTCCTTCAATCTCTTCCTTCAAAGATGACCTACCGGGCAGGTGATGGTGAACCAGGCCGGCAGCGTCTAAACCTTCCTTTTTATGCGCCTTCAGAAGGTCCCTTAAAAAAATCTCCATGCCCCCGGCGTAGGGCGGATAGTATTTTCCGATGTGAAGGATTCGCACGGCTAATGACCTGAAAATTATTGCAGGCTTTTATCCAGGCGTTTGGAAAGCAACCCCACCTGATGTTTCATACTGCGGTCCGTCTTCATCTTTTTCTCCACCAGTTCAGTGGCGTACACCACGGTGGAATGGCTTCGGTTGATGGTTCTGCCGATAGATTCCAGCGTCTCATCGGAATGTTTTCGACAAAGGTATGCATAGATGTTTCGTGGATAAGCATACACTTTTTTTCGAGATCTGGAACTGAGCATCTCGAAATCCACCTTGTAATAATCACAGACCAGTGTCATTATTTTTTCGGTGGTAATGGAACTTTCCCCCGATACCAGTGAGCTCACCACCTCCCGGGCCAGATCCATGTTGATTTTTGCCCCCACCAGTTCAGCCCTTGCCTTGAGGCATTTCAGTGCGCTTTCCATCTGCCGAACGTCAGGTTTGAGCCGGCCCGCCAAGAAATGAACCACATCCTTTGAAAGAGAAACGTTGTAGGCCCTGGCTTTTTCTTCCAGTATCTTCACACGGGTATTATAGTCCGGTCCTCCGATGGTGGTGACCAGGCCGGAAGTCAGGCGGGAAGAAAGCTCCTTGGACATCTGTGGGATATCCTTCGGCGGTAGAGAACTGGTGAAGATGATTTTCTTGTGATCCTGGGCCAGCGCATCCAGTGTGTAACCCAATTCCGCCTGTATCTTTTCCTTTCCACCCAGGAAATGGACTTCTTCCAAAAGAAGCACATCACACATTCGACGGTATCGGCTTTTAAATGCCTCAATACGACGATTCCGCAAAGAGGAGATCATTTCGTTTGTGAAGTCCTCTGCGGTCATGTAAAATAAGCGGGATCGCGGGTTTGCGGCCAGAATAGCATGCCCGATGGCTTGAGAAAGGTGGGTCTTTCCCAAACCGGTATTGGAGAGCATCAAAAGCGAATGGTAATCACAGGGATTTCCAAGGGCAATGTTCTTTGAGGCCGAATAGGCAAATTCATTGGATTGCCCCACAATGAAACGCTCAAAGGTAAACTGGCTGTTCAACAAAAGACTCCTGGAAGGCTTTTTTGGGGGCATGCCTGGAAGGGTCCTTTGATCCGGGTGGGGCAAAAGGGTAGCGGGGGATGGTGTTCTTTTCCGGTGCTGCACTTTAAGTTGAACATCTACAGGTCCGTCGGCCATAGCGTTAAACTTTTCCCTGATGAGGTCCAGGTAATTTTCTGCAACCCAGTCTTTGGAAAATCGATTGGGACAGCCCAAGACAACCGCGCCCTTTTCAGCCTGCAGATATGCGATGGGTTTTATCCAAAGAGAAAAGGTGTTGTCCGGAACCCGCGTTTTGATCTGATTTTTAATTTCGCCCCAGGCGGTTTTCATGGTTTACTCCCAGTGAAATGAAAAAGATGAAATGAAAAAGGATGAAGTGAAAAATCACGGCGAAAGATGAATGCTGAAATACCTACAGCAAAAGCAATGGGGCTGTCAAAGAGGCTTTGGCGCAATCAATATTTAAGGGCACAGTGCTTTTCGACATCGGCTAACCTGTTCCGTTTACAGTAAAAATAAGGGCTCTGGCTCTAAGGTGCTGAGAAAGCAATGCATTTTATATTTATAAAATAAAAGTAATATCAAATATTTATAAGACATGCACTATTTGTTGAAAAAAATTACCACAAGTTTTTTCTCCCGTTTAATCTGTTTCTCTTTATTTTTTTGTAAATTTCATTTTTTTATTTTGCTTTTTTCGAAAAGTCGCGTTTGCCCAATCTCCGTCAGCCTTTTGGCATTTTCTCCCAAAAAAAAGAAATTGAGAAATGGAATTTATGGCTGATTTTCACACGTAATGCCGAGCCGGATACTCCGATTTTACCGAACCGGCTGGTTAAAATAACCCAAATCCAGATCAGGAAAACGTTCCGCCAAATGCTCCGCCATTTTTCGCATTCCGATACCTTTTTCACCGGTAGCGGGCATTTTTTCCAGATAAAAGGCCGGATCAATACAGAGGTTTTTAAGATGCAGGAAATTTATGCCGGTTTTAGAAATCAACGCCGTTAATGCATCCACCTCTGCCGCCTGATCCGAAATTCCCGGAAAGACCAGATAGTTGATCATGGTATACAGTCCCATTTCCCGTGACAGGGCGATGGCATCCATCACGTCATCAAATCCATAGCCTCTGGGTCGATAGTAGGCTGTATAAAATTCCGGTCTGGCGCTGTTCAAGCTGATGCGGATGGAATCCAGCCCGTACGCTGCAATCTTTCGAATCCGATCGGGGAAGCTGCCGTTGGTATTCAGGTTAATGGTGCCCTTTCGGGTCTGTCTTCGAATTTCCCTGATGCTGTCTGCAATCAACTCATATTCCGTAAGGGGTTCCCCTTCACAACCCTGGCCGAAACTCACAATAGCCTCGGGGGCATAGTTTAAGTGTGCCACGGCCAGATTGACGATTTCTTCCATTGAAGGGGTGAACCTGATCCTTTCATGGGACGCTTCAAAGGAAGCGCCCGGCTGAAGGGAAAGGCACCCCAGGCAGGCCGCATTGCATTTCCGGCTCACCGGTAACGGGGCCTCCCATCTTTTCAGGAAGAGATTTTTTGCGGCAAAACAATGGCTTTCCGTTGCGCAAGTCGTCAAATGATTGACCAGGGGACCGGCCGGGTTTTTTTCCATAAAATCCGAAATGGCCGGAACCAGTTCCCGGTCGTCATAATGGCGGGGGTCCCACCGCTCATTATACTCCACCTCAAACCCGGCGGACCAGTACTGACCATCCCTGAAACCGACGGCCCCATAGGCCCATGACGGCAGCACAAAGGATTTCTCGCTGTAATCCGCCGCAGGAAGATGGGTTCTGACAAATCCCGGTTCAAGAAAAACAGCGACCGCAAAACAGGTCGTCGGGATCCCTTCCATATCCATTTCATAGATGGTTTTCAGTTGACCCGTTTTGGGGTCAAGGCCCAGAGGGGGGCAGGAGGGGATATAAAAGAGTTTACTGAATTCCGGCATGATGATGAGGTCTTCAGGTTCAATGGGGGAGAAGTTTGCTCCGAAAAACCCGGCCATTTTAAGATATGGATGTTCAAAAATCTGACCATCGCCGTCTGCGTAGAGCATGAACGGCAGGTGTTTCATATTCCTAACTGTCATAATGGATGCCTTTTCTGATACCTAACAAGTTGACTCCGATCTATCTGAAGGCTTAAGATAACAGAAATACAATATCCCGACAAGGGTGCCCACTTTAAAAAAAGATGTTGTTTCTAAATAAAAACACTGCAAAGAAGGGAAAGCAATTCAGGCTTGTTAAGTTTTTCGCCTATGCCAGTTTTGTTGTCCTCATCATCTTCAGTTTACCCTTTTCCATGGTCATCTCAGAGCGGGCCAAGGACATCCTGATGAAAAGCCATGAGACTTACGCCCTGCTGCTGGGTGAGAACCTGAATCACCAGGTCTTTCAGAATTTTGTGCTGCCCGTAACCCAACAGTTCGGGAAGATGCGATTAAGGGAGAAACAACAACAGGCTTTAATGGACCGAATCGTACGAAATACGACCCACAGCTTTAAAATCGATTTGGTCAATATGTATGATATCAACCAAGGTGTTATTGCGTACAGCACTGATCCCAACCTTATTGGGAAAAAAGTGCGGGAAAGCCTTGGCTACAAAAAGGCGGTCATGGGGCAGAATTCTTCCAGGCTCGTATCCGGGGGAGATGGTATCTGGGGCACCGGCATTCAACGGGTGGGGGGCGAAAAAAAGCTGCGAACCTATATCCCCTTTATGGGCGCCGGGCCTTTTCTGGGGGATACCGGGCATGTTTTGGGCGTCTTTGAATTGATACAGGACCTCACCGAGGAATATGGATCCCTGGTTCGGTTTCAGTATCTGATTTTCGGATTGTCACTCCTGATCATGGGCATGATTTTTGTGGCACTTCTTTTTATTGTACACAAAGCGGAAAAAACCATTGCCGGAAGGGCCAGGGAACAACGAGAACTGGAGGCTCAGCTGAATCAGGCGGAACGACTGGCGGCGCTGGGTCAGATGATCGCGGGCGTGTCCCATGAAATCAGAAACCCTTTAGGCATTATTCGAAGCACCGCCGAGCTGATGGGCAGCATGTCGACCGGCAATGAATCACAGACCAAGCTCTCAGGCCTGATTGTTGAAGAATCGAGTCGGCTCAATGATATTGTTACGGAGTTCCTCGACTTTGCTCGGCCCCAAGAGCCTCATTTTCAGGATTGTGACCTGGATGAAATCTTGAACAAAAACATGGCATTTTTGCAGATAGAGCTTGAAACAAGAAAAATTTTACTGCAGGACAATTTACCCCATCGGCCTTTGCCGCTCAGGGCGGATCCCCAATTGCTCTACCGGTCTTTTCTAAACATTTTCATGAACGCCATCCAAGCCATGAAAAACGCCGGAACCCTTTCGGTCGGCGTTTCGGAAGAAAATGACCATTACCGGGTGGCCATTGAAGACGACGGGGGCGGCATTCGTGAAAAAGACCTGAAAAAGATCTTCGATCCTTTTTTCAGCACCAAAGACAAGGGAAGCGGCCTGGGTCTTTCCATTGTTCGCAATATCATCGAAGGACACAAAGGTCGCATATGGTTTGAGAGCCATTACAAGGAATCCACTGCTCGAAAAACGGGAACCCAGGTTTTTATCCAGCTGCCAAAAGGATAATCTGGATTTTTTTATACGGAGCCCGAAAACTATGGAAACCATCCTGATTGTTGATGATGAAAAAAACTATCTCGTTGTGCTGGAAGCACTTTTGAGCGCTGAGGGCTATGAAATTGTAACGGCGAGGGACGCTAAAATGGCCGTCAGCATCCTTCGTGAAGCAGATCTCGATCTGATCATCACCGATATGAAGATGCCCGGAATGAGCGGTATGGAGCTTCTTGAAACATGCAAGAAAATCAATCCGGAAATCCCCGTTATCATGATGACCGCCTTTGGCAGCATTGAAATGGCGGTTGAGGCCATGAAAAAACTTGCCTATGATTACATCCAGAAACCATTTGAAAATGATCAGCTCAAACTGACGGTAAAAAAGGCCATGGAGAACCACCGGCTGGTAAAAGATAACAGGCTACTGGCGGAGGCCCTTTCCAATCGGTACAGGTATGGCAATATGGTGGGCAAGAGCAAGCCGATGGTGAAAGCGTATGACCTCATCGACAAGGTCTCCGGTTCCAAAGCGTCAGTCCTCATCACCGGACCATCGGGCACCGGAAAAGAACTCATTGCCAAAGCCATTCACTACCAGGGGCCGAGAAAAGAAAGACCGCTCATTTCCATCAATTGCGGCGCTCTGACGGAAACCCTTCTGACCAGTGAATTGTTCGGGCACGAAAAGGGTGCGTTTACGGGTGCTGTCGCCATGAAAAAAGGCCGGTTTGAATTGGCGGACGGGGGCACCATATTCCTGGACGAAGTGGGGGAAATGCCGCCGGCGCTTCAGGTAAAACTCCTGCGGGTCCTTCAGGAAATGGAGCTTGAACGGGTGGGGGGAACCCGGACCATCAAAGTGGATGTTCGTGTCCTTTCCGCTTCAAACCGGAATATCAAAGAGGATGTGGCCAAAGGCGTATTTCGGGAAGACCTCTACTATCGTCTGAATGTGATCCACATCGACGCACCATCACTTCAGGAGCGCACCGACGATATACCGCTGCTCGTGAAGCATTTCATTGAGAAATTTCAAGAGGGGGATCGCAAAAAGAAAATCGAGCTGCGGCCTGAAGTGTGGAAAGCGCTTTACGCACACTCGTGGCCGGGAAATGTCAGGGAACTGGAAAATGTCATTGAAAGAGCCATGGTGTTGCATACGGGGGGTGTTATCACCGTGGATGATCTGCCAAGATCACTCGTCGATACTGAAACCGAGTTCGATGTGGAGCGATTTGTCCCCTCCCACATCCCCCTTCCCAAAGCCATGGAAGAGATAGAGGAAAGGCTTGTTCGAAGAGCCCTGGCCCAATCCAATAACGTTCAGTCCCACGCGGCCGGAAGCTTAGGCATTACCAAAAGCCTGATTCAGCACAAAATGAAAAAGTACAACATCACCCTATAATGGTAAAAGGTCTTGTACCCAATAATTTTCAATTATTATATATGCTTACACCCGAAAGTCTTTTCAAAGCCGTTTTTGAGTACAAAATTCTGTACTATTTCGGCTTTCCATCATAAAACTGAAAATGATCGTTACCCGAATTCACCCCATAAAAAACAATAGGTTATAGAAAAAAACGGCAACCCTTGATTTTTTGGCAAGCTAATTGCATTCTAGGAAAGGTCATATAGAGTCTAAAAATTACTCTTTCCTCCTAAGAAACTAACCTCGCTTTGCGGGGTTGGTTTTTTTTATGCCTCCCAAAATCAGCAATCCGGTCTCAATATCCCAATCGTTTCAAGGCGCGGGTGTCTTTGCTCCAGTTTTTCTCCAGACGTACCGCCAGATCAAGATAGACCCTTGCTTCGAAAAGCGACTCCAGCTCAAGCCTGGCGGAACGACCGATTTTCCGGATCATCCCTCCCCCACGGCCAATGAAGATACCTTTCTGGGAATCGCTTTCAACATGGATTCTGGCCCCAATGGATACCAGATTTTTTTGGGGTACATCCTCAATCTCCAAAATGGTGACGGCACATGAATAGGGCAGTTCCTGGCTGAGGTATTGATAAATTTTCTCCCGAATAATTTCAGATACCATGAAAGCCTCCGATTGATCGGTGTTCATATCCGAAGGGAAAAACCTTGGCCCCGGTTTCAAGCACCGTTTCAATTGGCTAAGCAATGCATCCACACCATGGCCTTTGAGCGCGGAGATGGGAATCATGGCATCAAAAGCTAATTTTTGGCTATAATCCCCTAAAATGGGGAGAATACGTTCTTTTTCCACCCTATCGATTTTGTTAATGGCCAGAAACAAGGGTTTTTTAATTAATTTCAAGCCATTGATAATGGATGGAACCGCCGGGTCTTCACGGGCACCCGCCTCGGTCATCATCAGAATGATATCCACTTCATGAAAGGCGGCAAAAGCGGCGTCAACCATTGATTTGTGGAGCGCCGTCCGGGTTCGGTGAATCCCCGGGGTATCCATGAACACCATCTGGCAGTCATCCTGGTGAAAAACACCCAGGATACGGTTTCTGGTGGTTTGCGGTTTAGGGGATACGATGGCCAGTTTCGTCCCCATGATGCGGTTTAACAGGGTTGATTTCCCCACGTTGGGCGGACCGATAATGCCGATGAATCCCGATTTAAAACTCATATCTTCTCCAAACGAATCCTTCCCATTGGAACCGTGTCATCGGGCACAACGCCCATGACCCTTGCCCCTGTTATTTGTTCAATTTTCCGGATTCCCCTGTTTTTGTAGCCCCTTACCAGGGGAATTTCCCGCATGGGCACGTGAATTCTGATCTGTTCGGCATCTCCAGGGACCGGCAGGTCGGGTGCAATCCCCCTGAGATGAATGGCCGAGCGGACCAGGAATCCAAAGGCGGGGTGCCAGGGCCCTGATACGATGCGACCCTTTTCCAGAAGCGACGGCGAGCTCATAAGGCCGATTCTGATCACCGGAATCCCATTTCCCTCGAGCAAAAGGACGCTTTCCACACATACGCTGACGGCTTCCCCAAGAGAAAATGGCCGATACGACCCCTCCCCATGCATCCGGGCGAGTCCGGTCCCCTTTATCACCAGGGCGGGGTACAGCCGCGCCATATGGGGTTTAAGGGCCAGCACTTTTTTTATGGTAACGGAAAATTCTTCCCTTGAATCACCGGGAAGGCCCGGCATGAGCTGGATTCCCACCTTGAACCCGTGGTCTTTCAACATCCGAACCGCTCTTATGGTGTCTTCTGCACAGTGTCCCCTTTGAGAAAGCGCCAGAACACGGTCACTCATGGACTGGGCCCCGAGCTCCACCGTGGCAACGCCATATGTCTTCAAAATTCTCAGGCGTTCTTCATCCAGCGAATCGGGGCGCGTTGAAATCCTGATGGACTGTACCATGCCGGAGCGCACGTACGGTGCCGCAGCTTTCAGCAGGGATTCCATGCGGGCTTTTTTAAGTCCGGTGAATGTCCCACCATAAAAGGCCAGCTCAGTGTTTCGGCTCGGGTCAAACCCTTTGGCGTGTATGGCCGCATCCAGCGTCTTTCGCACCTGTTGCGGGTCTGTTAATTGACGCGGTTGGGCGGTGATCTTTTCCTGATCGCAGAAAAGGCACCTGTGGGGACATCCGGCGTGGGGAATAAATATGGGGATAATCAGGGGTCTCAATCTTCTTTCAGGCGAAAAAACGCCTCCTTTGCCGCACACTGCTCGGCCTCTTTTTTGCTTTTCCCCTCCCCCTCGGCCAGAACAATGCCATTAACGGCCAAAGCAATACAAAACACCTTATCGTGTGCAGGCCCTGTTTCTTCCGTGAGCCGGTATTTTGGAAGACTTTTGAAGGCCTGCTGGGTAAATTCCTGTAGCAGACTCTTAAAATCCTGAACCAGATCATCTGTTTCCAGCTTTTTCAGAAGGGGCGAAAACAACTTCTTAATGACCTTTTTGGTGACGTCAAATCCACCATCCAGATAAATGGCCCCGATAAGGGCTTCGGTGACATCCGCAAGGATAGAAGGTTTCTGCCTGCCGAGGCTCTGGTCTTCCCCCTTCCCCAGAAGCAGATAGCGGCCCAGTTCAAGCCTTGTGGCCACATCATGAAGCCCTGCTTCATCGACCACCATGGACCTGAACCTGGAGAGTTCCCCTTCATTGGCCTCTTCGTTTTTTTCCATGAGCAAATGGCTGACGGCCAGGTCGAGCACGGCATCTCCCAGGAATTCGAGGCGCTCATTGTCTTCAAGGCCGACCCCCACATGCTCATTCACATAGGAGGAATGGCGAAATGCCTGAAGGACCAGCGCAGGGTCCCTGAACGTATATCCCAGCACTTCATAAAGGGTTTCAAATTTCCGGTTTGAATGGGCGACTTTCATAAAAATTCACTTGCCTGGTAGGATCAGAAGGCTGAACCATTAAGGCTATATATAAGCCGGCGGTCATTTTTAAGTCAAGAAGATCTTCGGTAGAGACGGGACAGGGTTTCAAGGGAAATACCCATGGCCATGCCCGCCAGCATTAGCTGGTTGACCCATGTGGTCTTGAGCGGCCCTAGGGTTTTCCATCGACGGCCCGATGTGACGGCTGTACCCGTTGCCGAAAGAACCTGCACATTTTCGTGTTTGATCAGATGACGCACCAGCAAAAGGTCCTCCCCGATGGGAACCATGGGAAAGCCACCGACTCTTTCAAAAACCGACTTTTTCATGAAAATCGCCTGGTCCCCATAAGGAAGCCGAAGGTATCTGGATCGCAGGTCTGTAACCCACTCCACAACCCGCATCAGGGGACGGTGAAAATCCGTTTTGAACCGGAACGCCCCCAGCACGGTCCCTTGTGCCATCAGAGTTTCAAAAACCTGGGTCACATAGCCTTCGGGCAAAAGGGTGTCCGCATGGAGAAAGAGCAAGTTTTCACCTTTAGCCGCAGCGGCCCCGCGATTCTGCTGCCGAGCGCGACCCAAAGGAGAGTGGATAACGCGTGCACCAAGGGATTGAGCCCGAATGAGGGATTCAGCTTGACTGACGGTGCCATCGGTACTTCCCCCGTCTACCACAACCACTTCCACGTCCCGGTCTGTTGCACCCAGAATGGATCGGTGAATATGGTCTTCTTCGTTAAAGGCCGGTATTACGACCGTCAAAAAAATCTCTGGAATATCCTCATCAGGCCGCCATCTCCTTAAGTCTTCAGGGGTGTCCACATCCGACAGAAATTTGAGAAGATGAACCGTTAAACCCATGCGCCGGGCCAGGGCCAATGTCTGATCCAGGACCATGGGGGTGCTCCAGTCGATTTGCTGAAAAAGGTCAATGGGACGTTTCAGCCCCATGAGCCAATATCCACCATCCGTGCTCGGCCCCAGGACAATATCGTGTTCCCGCAGTGCAGCAAAGGCTTGTGCCAGGATTTCGACGTTTACCCCCGGTATGTCCGTCCCCAGCAGAACCACCCGTCTGCTTCCTTCAATCAGGGCATCAAACAAGGCAGATCGCATTCGTCGGCCCAGATCACCTGCCTGCTGAAAAGATAATATGGGAATGGCCCCCAGCCAGCGACGTACTTTTTCGGGTGTGCCCCCTTCAAAACAGCATTCGATGGTGGTTTTATGCCGGGCAGCAAATTGTGTTGCCGTGAGAAAGGTTTTTTCCGTTAAACGGCGCTGAAGGTTGGCGGCGCCGACCGGCCCCAGGGCGGGGATCAGGCGGGTTTTGGTATTCCCAGGCACGGGGTATCGCCCGAAAACAATAAGCCGGTCCCTAGGAAAGGTCTTTTCCATGATTCATGGCGCCCCTATTTGGCCAGATTGAAGCCTGCACCTTGCTTTTTTCATGGCGGGGACCGTGGTCAGCGCTCAGCCTCCTGGATAAAACCCAGCACACTTTTGTTAAAGGCCTCAGGGGTTTCAATCATGACCATGTGACCGGCTGAAGGGATAATATGACACCGGCTTCCCTCAATGGCCGTTTTCAGTTTTAGAGAAAGCGAAGGCGGCGTCAATTGGTCTTTTTCCCCACACAGGATAAGCGTGGGAAGGGTGATTTGTGCGATCCGGTCTCGCATATCAAACCGGTTGCAGGCCGTGAAATCCCCATGAACGATCGCTGATCCGGCCTCCCTCATTAGGACTGCTCCCTCTGTAACAAGTCTCTGGTCCACTCCCGGTGCATAGGCGTAAGCCATGATGGTATCAATGATGTTTTCAAAATTATTCAAAAGGCCATCCAGAAAAGCCGGCGCCACACCCAGGCGGGGGCCGGTTGCTGCCAGAATGACCCCCTTCATTAAAGCGGGGTTTTTAAATGCCGCCTCTTGAACAATGGCGCCGCCCATGGAATGGCCCATGAGGAAGGGCTGTTCGGGGGAAAATGCCTCGAGGGTTTCCATGAGCCATCGTGCATATTCATCAATGGTGTTTTTGGCGCTTCCAGCGGTTTTTCCGTGACCCGGTAGATCGATGGCCAGGGTGTTAAGGGATGATTTCAGCAGATGAACCTGATTGCGCCAAACCTGCGCACCCCCTCCGGCGCCGTGGATCATGAGAAGCGTCGGGCGGTTTGTTTTAAAATTTTTAAACCCGGCCTCAAATCCGATGCCGGCTTTTTCCAATGTTTGAAGGATCATTTAATAGATGTCCTTTCCTTTATTATAAGGAATACGCTTTACCAACGAACCAGCGCACTGCCCCACGTGAGACCGCCGCCGAACACCGGAAGGCAGACCAGATGACCCTTCTGGATGCTGCCGTCACGAACCGCTTCATCAAAAGCGATGGCACAGGAGGCAGAGGAAATGTTGCCGTACTTGTTGAGGGTCACATAAAATTTTTCCATTGAAAGATTCAGTGTCTTGGCCATGGATTGGAACATGCGTAAATTGGCCTGGTGGGGTATAAACCAGTCAATATCCTGAACGTCTACATTGTTATGCCCGGCCCCTTCCTTGATGGATTCCACGAAATGCCTCACCGCCACCCTGAAACTGGCGTTGGCTTCAATCAACTGAAGGACATGGCGCTTTTCATCCACGCTCTCATGGGAGATGGGCGTGGTTTTGGAGCCTCCCCCGGGCATCAATAGATCCTGGCCGTTGTGGCCGTCTGTGTGCAGATGGGTGGAAAGAATTTCAGGGCCCGCATCTCCCATCTGCAACACGGCGGCACCGGCCCCGTCTCCCCAGAGGATACAGGAGTTCCGGTCCGTCCAGTCCAGGGTGCGGGTCATGATTTCGGACGCCACCACCAGGACCGTTCGAGCAGCACCCGTCCTCAGGTATTGCTCCGCCACATTGAGGGCAAAAATGAAACCGGAGCAAGCTGCCGTAATATCAAAGGTTACGGCCTGAGGTGCATCCAGCTTGGCCTGAAGCCAGTTGGCAGCAGAAGGACAGCAGGTATCCGGGGTAATGGTGGCCACAATCATGAGGTCAACCTCTCCGGCTGTCATGCCGGCCATATCAAAGGCTTTAAGTGCTGCTTCACAGGCGAGATCAGCGGTTGTCACATCCGGATCGGCAATTCTTCTCTCGCTGACGCCGGTTCTTTTGACAATCCACTCATGGGAGGTTTCCAGACCCATTTTCTGAATATCAAAGTTGGACAGAACCTTTGGCGGCACATAAGATCCTGTCCCCAGAATTCTTACGGATTGCATATTTGCTCTTTCTCCACACGAATGTCCGATTAGGTTCAGTTTGGCGAGATATTCCTAAGTATTGGCGAAGCCAATCCCTGGAATGATATCTATCATTTGTGTAATATGTTGTCAATTGGCAAAATTTATTCTAAAAAGCTTAGAAAGCGTCATTAATCAAAGCCTTCTGTGTTTTATTCGACCGCTGATATGATGGCCTGATTTCTTGTTGAAAGGTGGTTTTCATGGCAGAATCGGTTTTAAAACAATCCATTTACCTGGATCATAACGGTACGACCCCCATTGCTTCGGAAGCCGTTTCCGCCATGACACCTTTTATGGCGGAACATTTCGGCAATCCTTCCAGTTCCCACTCGTTGGGCGTAAGGGCAAGCCACGGGGTTATGCGTGCGCGGGAAGATGTGGCAGCACTTTTGGGTTGTGGACCCCATGAAATCATTTTCACATCAGGGGGCACCGAATCCAACAATATGGTCCTCAAAGGGCTGGTCGATTTCAGGTATCCTGATCGATTTCATTTGATTACATCCGCAATCGAACACCCGGCAATTCTGAATCCGGCGCTTTTTTTGAGCGAACTGGGGGCACGGGTGACCATTCTTCCGGTGGATGCGAAAGGTCTCATAGACCCGGATCAGGTTCAAAAGGCCATTTTGCCTGATACCGGGCTGATCAGCATCATGCTCGCCAACAACGAAACCGGTGCCCTTCAGCCCGTCAGGGAAATTGCCGAAATAGCCAAGGGATATAACATCCCGCTGCACACGGATGCCGCTCAGGCCGTGGGGAAAATTTCCGTCCGGGTCAAGGCACTGGGGGTGGATTTTTTGAGTGTGGCGGGCCATAAGCTTTACGGCCCCAAGGGTGTGGGTGCCCTTTATGTGCGGGATGGTCTTTCCCTGACACCGCTCATTCACGGGGCCGGTCAGGAAGACGGAAGGCGGGCCGGAACGGAAAATACCATTTTGACAGTCGGTCTTGGCGCTGCATGCCGTATGGCCCGGGAGCGGCTCGCCCGTGATGAGAAAGAGATCGGCCATTTGAGAAATCAGTTACAGTCGCTTCTTTTTGAGGGCATTGAGGACCTGGCTTTAAACGGCCCTGAAACCAATCGACTGCCCAATACCCTCAATGTTTCAGTCCCCGGTCTTGAAGGGGGGCGGATACTTTCAGCAATTCCCAACGTCATGGCGTCCACCGGGGCTGCGTGTCACGATCAGGGGGTAACGCTTTCCCACGTGCTGTCAGCCATGGGGGTGTCTCCCCGGGTGGGTATGGGGGCCTTGAGATTCACCCTGGGAAGGCACAATACCCTGGCGGAGATTGAAGCGGCGGCAGGGGACGTCATCAACCAGGTCAGAAGGATGCGGGATGAATGAGATCACCGCTCCTGAACCTTTTTCCTACCTAAGCATCGCCGTGTCAGCACCCGTCAGGGAACCCTTTTCATACGCTGTTCCGGAAGGCCTCAGATCGCTGGTTCATATCGGCAGCCGTGTCCTGGTGCCTTTCAATCGCCGTCGAATAACCGGTTACGTGGTGGAAGAGATCTTTGAAACACCCGTTCACGACCTGAAGGAAATTGAGGATATCCTGAACCCGGAACCCCTCTTTCACCCGCAGATGGTCTCTTTTTTTGAATGGATCGCTGATTATTACCGGCATCCGCTGGGCATGACGATCCATGCGTCTCTCCCCGGGGAACCGTTTAAATCCGCCATGCTGACCGAAAAAGGGAAGGCTTTTGTTGAGGCAAGGCTTTTTGATTCGGAAGAAATTCGCATACTGCGCTGGATCGGCAATAACCGCGGAAAAAAACTCCCCTGGCCCATGAAGAAGATCTACCCCCTTCAGGAAAAGGGATGTATCCGGGTGGAAAGCCGCGTGAAGAAAGGCGGCAAAAAAGGCATTTTGGCGCGCCATACGGCAACAGCGCTCAAAAACCCGGGGGCAATGCCGCCCACCGGACCACACCTCCTGAATCCGTATCAGCTTAAGGCCCTCGCACAGATCAAGGATCAGTTGGACCAGGGAACTTTTGGCTCTTTTTTGCTTTACGGCGTCACGGGAAGCGGCAAAACCGAGGTCTATGTAAGGGCTGTTGAACACGTGTTGCAATCGGGCCGACAGGCGATTCTCATGGCCCCTGAAATTCTCTTAGCCGGCTATCTGGAGGGGGTTTTCAGCGCTCGACTGGGGGAACGGGTGGCCCTATACCACAGCGGGCTGAGCAAAAGTGAACGACGTTACCAGTGGTCTCGAATGGCGGCAGGGAAAGTGGATTTGGCGATCGGTGCCCGCTCAGCCCTATTCGCGCCACTGCCTCGGCTGGGGTTAATCATTGTGGATGAGGAGCACGATACCGCCTATGTGCAGACGGGAAGTGCCGGACCGCCCTATTGTGCGAGGGACGCGGCCGTGGTGCGGGCACGCTTGGAAAGCGCCGTGGTGGTTCTCGGATCCGGAACGCCGTCGGTCCAGTCCTTTCAAAATGCGACAGATTCACGCTATCATCTGCTTAAAATGCCCGAGCGGGTGGAACAGCGGCCGATGCCCGGCATGGAAATTGTGGACATGCGAAAGGCCAAAGATGAACGTGGCAAAGAGCCCATGATCAGCGCCACACTTCAGAAAGCCCTTCGGGAAACCCTGGATGCAGGCAACCAATCGATTTTGTTTTTAAACCGAAGGGGGTTTCATCAAATTTTTCTGTGCAGATCATGTGGCCGGGCCCTGCGCTGCCCCAACTGTGATGTATCACTGACCTTTCATCTCAATTTAAACCGCCTGGTTTGCCATTATTGCGGTTTTACGTCCCCGCCGAATGTACCGTGTAATATCTGCGGGGGACACAGCCTGAAGCCTTTCGGATTCGGAACGGAAAAGATGGAAATCGAATTGAACGCCCTTTTCCCTGACGCCCGCATCTCCCGCATGGATACGGATTCCACCCGTAAGAAGGGCACGGCTGCGGGCATCCTGAAGGACTTCGCCAGTGAAAAAACCCATATCCTCGTGGGCACACAGATGATTACCAAGGGGTATGATTTTCCCAGTGTGACCCTCGTAGGAGTGGTTGCGGCGGATTTGTCGCTGGGATTCCCGGATTTCAGGGCGGGGGAGAGAACCTTTCAACTTCTGAGCCAGGTGGCCGGAAGGGCGGGGCGGGGGGATCATAAGGGAAAGGTAATTATTCAGACCTTCAATCCGGATCATTATGTGATTCAAGCGGCAGTGAAGCACGATTTCAATCTCTTTTTTGAAAAGGAAAAAAACCTGCGCAAGCAGCTCCGGTATCCCCCCTTTTCCAACCTCGCCTGCCTGAAACTTCAGGGCAGCGACCCCGCAAAAACCGGGGCAACGGTTCGTGAACTGGGTCGGCGGTTGCGAGAGATGCTGAAAAACTGGCCCACCCGGGGAAAGGAAGTTCAGCTGCTGGGTCCGGTTGCGGCGCCCATGGCAAGACTGAAACGCAAATTCCGCTGGCAACTGCTGATCAAGTGCGAAAGCGGTTCCCTGCTGAAACACTTTCTTCAAGAGACGGAAAGGGTTTTTGATCAGATGCCGGGGGCAAACCGGGTACAATTCATGGTGGACGTGGATCCTTATGATATGCTGTAGAAAATGGTTTAAGCTGATTTCACTTTTTACGGGACCATCAACCATGAGAAGATGAAATGCGTCAGAGTCATAAAATTCCTTGCAATTTGACGACGATCTGTTATCAATAGTTTATAGCTATCCCGGCCGGTTACATGCACCAGGGTCTTACCATTTAGATAAGTTCACGTTCAACCGATCAGCACCGGAGGAGAAGATATTTCCGGCCGTGCGAAAAAAACAACCCCTAAAATTGCCTTCAAATGGAAATCCATGAGGTCTGAGTATTGGCTGGGACATGCCTACAGCAGGTTATCCAAAGAACTTGCGACGCCCTCGCCGCCTTGCTGCAACACGTGGGTATAGATCATTTCCAATCCTTTGCGGCGTGAGGATATTTTCGAGCAAGAGCATTTGGCAAATAGACTTCTCCGTAACCTTTTTTAAGATCCTGAGTATGGATCAGTTTGACACGTTCGAGATGTTCTCAGCCCTCTCCTCTCTTGTGAGGACGACCGGAATTTTAACGCGTCTGGGTGCACGTTCGGCATTTATCGTCTTGTCAAGAGGATGCTTAAGTACATGTTTGTAAAGAAAAACAAGGGCATTCATTGCCTGGTTTTGAGTTGATGGGGAAACGTTTCGCTCCCGTGCAAGATAGGTCAGAAAGGATTCTATTTTTCTTTCGCCGTCTTTCAGGTCGGCGCGGGACTTCATTTTATGGAATTGAACGTACCGCGTCACCCATGAACGGTAGCTCCGTTCTGTGTGAATTGAATAGTGGCATCGCCGCATAACGGCAGACATTTCGTCCAAAAGTTTCATGGCGATAAGGGTGTTGCCGGGGTCGATTTTTTGAATAGATTTCACACTAGATATTCGATATTGTAAACAGGCAATTTTGCCTGATAATATCGTAAATCGTTTACTATCAGGTGGATCTGCCTGATAATTAACGGTTGATCAGGCTCCGCCTGATCAACGCCCGGGGTGACCGGTTCCCGGTCGACTCGCCGGCCACCCCGGGCGTTATGTTTTCGCATAAAAAATGGGAGAAATTATGGATATCACTATATTTCAATTAATTCTCTCGCTTTTGTCAGGTTTCGGTGGTGCTTTAATATTACATGCTTTGACCGTCAGGGAGTCCAAAAAAGCTTGTAAAAAAGCCGTTCTAAAAGAAATGGAATTCGGAATTTATAAGGCAATCACAACAGTTAGCGGTTTTAGGAAAAACCAACCTCATGTATCGTTTAAAGGGATTGAATTGCAGGTTTACCCAAGCGCAATTACAAAGCATCCTGATCTATTTTGTGAGGAACAGACTCTAAAAGTGATGTTTTTGTATAACAGCTTTAAAACCTTCAATGAGAATTCGAAAAGTGCAACCGCAAATTACAATAACTTGGTAAACTTATTGTGGGAGGATATTATAAAATTCTTCAACATAGCTGCAGATGACATTATTCCTGCTTCATTGAGAAAATATAAAAGGGATATTGTAAATTTAACAATTGCCGATAGCCCGCCACAGCTCCCGGGATTGTTTGAATTGTAGTTCAAACATAACCCTGCTGCTCCAAGGGACGGCACAAAAAGACGCGCCGCCCCTGAGCAGCCCGTTATACAGACGAACCATTATGAAGCAAATTGATATGGAGGCATAATGCCACGCCTTTTTATTAGTCATTCCTCTGTTGAGAGTATCTTGGCAAATCAGATGGCATCTTGGATTGAAACCGCAATTCCGGACGTAACCTGCTTTTGTAGCAGCAGACCTGCCGATTTGGTTCCGGGGACAGAATGGTTGAAAGAAATATTCGAGAAGTCAACCTCTTCGGATCTGTGCTTGCTGATGCTTAGCCCCGATAGTGCCTTGAACCTTTGGGTTCATTTTGAGGCTGGTCTATCTCTTGGGGCCAAAATCAGCAACAAGGCTGTACCTGTCCTTTATGGGGGCATTACTCCGACAACAATGCCTTCAACAATTAGACATCTGCAGGCACTAGATCTTAAGAGTCAACCCTCATTTGCATCCTTTGTCTCTACTAGGTTCCTCAATAGGAAATCACCCAAAGAAGACCAGACTCACGCATCCTTTATAAATAACTTAAGTGAAGCTGCCTTGAGACTATTGAAATTTGGCCGGCTAGGTCTGCTGGAAGCGGAAAACATAAAGACACAAACTATAGATCAAGTTACGTTGTCCCCCGATGACTCGGAAATTGTTGTTCCGAGGGTTGCAGATGAAGGACATGTTGTTTCCGTTCGAGCCGAAATAATTCCTCGCAGACAGGGGTCTTTTGAGCATTGGAAATTTGGTATAAAGTTAAGGACCAGCCCTGATCAAAATAATAATGACAGGCTGTTTCAATTTCACGCTGGTTGTCACCAAGGCTTAAAATCTTGGACTATATACTTTTCTCAAATCCCTCAAGTCCCCATCAACCACCCCGCTCGACTTGATAATGAAACCCTTTGCTCACTTCAGGTATGGCTAACTAGAGACGGATGGAGAATCGGCTGTATTGGAATCGATTCGTTTGGCAACAGGACTTTGCTGCAAACGGATCGTTCAGATGACCTGTGGAGGCTGAGTAGTAATATTTGGTCAGATATCATTGTATCAGGATGGGCAGATGGAGGGCCTTTTCAAATCGATATTCAGCGTCTGGAGATAGATAGAAAGCCTTAGATGGGATGACATTCGTATATGGGGATAGGGAGGAGCCTCGCAGCTCCCCCCCTCCCACACCACCGTACATACGGGTCCGTATACGGCGATTCGGCTGATCAGAGCAGGCACGGATAAAACAGGTTCCGCCCTACCGGGTTTTTTTTCAGAATGCGACGTTACCGACCTTTCAGCTACTGCTGCATTAGGCCGATAAGTACACGTTCTTTGACAACCGCGACCATTTACCCCTGCCATTCGGCAGGTGGCACCGTTCGGGCCTTCGTCGGGGTGAGGCCTCCCATTTTTTCAGGGCTCGTTTCCTCCGACTACTATGCCCTCTGCTGACTCCCGTCACGTGGTAGGCTCCCCTTACGGTTCGCTCACTCGTGGTCTCTGCATACTGTCGAGCCCATTTGTTTGTGTGTCCCTACCATCTGGTCGGGCTCGTCAAGGACACGGCTCGAAACATCCATGACGCCAGGGTTTTGTTCCACCGGATTCCCTTTATATTCCGGTACGTTTCAGTTGCAGATTCATACGAGGCGCAACGGGCCTCCCGGGGTAAACACATGTCTTTCCGCACACGAGCGCCGAGTATACGTGTCTGGCCTATGGTAGTTAGAGGACTTTGTCCTGTGTTGCGGACTCGTCCCACCAGACCCGCCTGACTCGATTTCTGTTCGTCGCCCCGTGCGTTTGCGGTACCCTGCCGTAACAGGGCCACTGCCTTCCCAGGCACCATTGCTGGATACCCGGTTGTGATACCGCTACACCCTTCGCCACTACCTGGCTGGGTCTGGGACTTGCATAACCTATCAAAATTTTGATAGATTATGCGCACCCTTAAGAACATGTGCCGTGCCCGGCACACAACCAATGCATTCACCAGATGGCGTGAACGTCGGCGGCGCTGGTGCAGCACGTTCATTGGTGCCACTGGTGATGCTGGTCGTGTCCAAACTGTGATAACTCCAACTATACATCTTTTGGGTGACCGTGTGGTATCTGCTATTTATCACAGTCGTTTTAAGGCTAAAAATCCATGTGATATCGATTAGATGGACTAAACCGCTTCGCGGTAGTTGGCTCCCAGCTAAAAATTGCCAACCTAATACCCAATATCATTCCAGACCCTTCCACCCACATTCCCATCGTGTAAGATATCTCCTTATTGTTAATCCATTTTTAAGGAGATGTCTCATGACAGAATTACGATGTGAAATGAACAAATTGATGCAATTGCGGGATCTTTCAGAAAACACACAAAAAACCTATTTGAGAGCAGTATCCGGGCTGGCCAGGCATTACAAAATGTCACCGGATAACATTTCAAAAAGCATGGTGGAGGATTATCTCCTTTACCTGAAAAACGTCAAAAAACAAGCCTCAAACGGTGTCGGGACAGTGGTCAATGGCTTGAAATTCTTTTACCGGTATGTTCTTGAAAAAGAAGAAAACGCCTCCCATTACGCACAGAGAAAAACGCGTAAGCTCCCGGTCGTTTTGACCCAGGAAGAAGTCTGGGAAATCATTAACGCACCCAAAAATTTGAAACACCGGCTTATGTTAATGACAACTTACTCCGCCGGCCTTCGTGCAAGCGAAGTCATTGCGCTTAAACCTGAACATATCGACAGCAAACGGATGTTGATAAAGGTTGAAAACGGTAAAGGCCGTAAAGATCGTTACACCCTGCTTTCCGAGAAACTCCTGAACGAACTGCGACTTTACTACAAAAGGTTTCAGCCGGAAACGTATCTATTCCCATCATCTTGCAAGAAAAATAAACCTTTATGTTATGAAACCCTGCGAAGCACCTATGAAAAGGCCCGAAAGAAAGTCGGCATTAAAAAAGGTCCGGGTCTTCACACCTTACGGCATAGTTTTGCCACACATCTCCTTGAAGCAGGTTATGACATTCGAAAAATTCAGGTACTGATGGGACACAAATCATTATCCACCACCATGATCTACCTGCATGTCAGCAGGGAAACACTGTCAAATATCAAAAGCCCCCTCGATCTGTTCGATGCCACCACGACAACCCATAACAGCAAGGAGGGGTGTCATGACTCAAACAGATAAAATAAGCAAAGATGTTGTCTCTACCGGAAAGCCCTCTTTCGAGGTCGCAGACATTTTTCGGGGATACATTGGCCAGTATCGGGATGCCTTCCCTCTTTTGCCTGTGCACTACAAGATTGTCCACAACATTTTGAGCTGTAGAACGGCCGAACTCGGTGGCCACATAGAAAAGTGCGACCATTGCGGCACCGAGCGGATTTCCTATAACTCGTGCCGAAATCGCCACTGTCCCAAATGCCAGAGCATGCCCCGGGAGAAATGGCTTGATGCGAGAAAAGCCGAACTGCTGCCAGTCCATTATTACCACAATATCTTTACATTGCCCCATGATCTCAATCCCATAATTTTATCCAATAAGAGAACCATGCTGAACATTTTGTTCAAAGCAGTGTCTCAGACTTTGCTGGACTTTGGTCAAAACCAAAAAAACAGACTCGGCGGCAAACTCGGCTTTATTGCAGTTTTACACACTTGGGATCAACAGCTCAACGCACATTTTCATCTTCATTGCCTGATCCCAGGAGGCGTATTGAAAACCGATGATTCCTGGCAGTCCACCAAAGACGCCTATCTATTCAGTGTAAAGGCGCTGTCTAAAGCTTTCAGGGGAAAGTTCCTTGATTATATGACCAAGGCGTACCAAAACGGAGCTCTGAAATTCAAAGGGACCAGTGCTCCCTTTGAAAGCCCGGAACAATTCGAGCAGCTTACAAAATCCCTATATTCCAAAAAGTGGGTCGTCTACATCCAAAAGCCCATTAAAAATCCTGAATACGTGCTTGAGTATCTTGCCCGTTATACGCACCGGGTGGCCATATCAAACCACCGCATTGTCTCTGTAAAAGACGGAAAGGTCACTTTCAAATATAAGAGTCGCAAAACAAACCAAACAATGTTCTGCACAATAACGGCGATTGAATTTATCAGACGGTTTTTGTTGCATGCTCTTCCAATAGGATTTATGAGAATCCGCCATTTTGGCTTTCTTTCGAATCGCCACAAAACGGAAAATATTCAAAAAATCAAATTATTTTTAGGCCAATCCACAGAACCTGACAAGGATGTCAAACAGTCCATTGAAGAAATGATGCTCAAGCTAACCGGCATAGATATCACTCTGTGCCCTTGCTGCAAGAAAGGCAAGATGCGCGTTGTCGCGGAGTTACCAAAGAACACAAAGTCGGCTTTAGGTGAAATCATTTGGCCGTCAATTTTACAGAAAGCGGCATAATTCATACCCCGCTGGATTGTCAAAACTCGGGAGATTTTTCTCCCCTGATTTGAGACTGAAGATATCTTTTCGGCATTCAGTCTCTTTTTACCTCTAAAAAAGGGGACAGGATAAGTATGGCCTAAAGTGCCAAATTGGGTCTAATTCCGCCGGAAACATCCTTCTCTGGAGGTCAGAGTTTATTTTGAAAAAAGCGGTTTTCGGAAAACTAAATTTCAAAATTCAGAAAATATTCGAGCAACCACGTCCAAATGACAGACCTCAGACATACAATCCCCATATATATGGACAATCGAGGACCCAGCGGCTTAGTCCATCACAGTTTTATCAATAATCCCGCAATATGCAATTCCAAACCAAAACTGAGAAGTAATCCAACACAGAGCATCTAAGACTTTTGCCTATATTTGCTGCGGGACTATGGATAAAACTCTAAAACGATATATCTGATCCAACCAGCCTCCTAGCCTTCAGTATATTACACACTTTTTAGACTACCAATATGCTGGATCTTTGTTAAGGTAGCCGAGCTTTAAAAAAACAAAGTCTTATCACCCGCAGAAAACAATCACACATATTACCGGGACAGATCGAAAAATTCAGGGCAGCCCAAAAGAATACGAATAGTCAATGAAAAAAATTTTCTTAATGTCTCCCGCATTCCCACAGTGATCTTCATACTGTCTTTAGTCAATCTTGTCTGTCGGTGGCTCAGGGCGCAAATCGTCATCTCCAGGCAATTCTTCATCGACCGGAAAGATTTTATCAGTCGACAGATCTTCGTCTCTTAGCAGGTCTTTTTCTTCTGCCGAGTCTTCATCTCCCGGCAATCGCAATGTCTGTTGGGCAGGCAGTTCAACTAATACAGAATCAACGTTTCTGAGGCCACGGGGCAGTATTTTGCCGCGCTGGGCACGCTTGCCGATAAAATTGCTGAAGTTGGAAGCGGTCAGTTTAAAATGACGACGACCGGAGAATAATGTCAGCAGGCCGTCTTCAGGTAGCAGGAACAAATGCTTGATAAAATCTGTGCCGGCCTTAAAATCCTTTGTCAGCACATTGATTATCTTATTCCCCTTGCCCTTGGCCAGCTCAGGCAAATCTTTTATTGGAAACGCCAACATGCGGCCTTCGTTTGTAATGGACACCACATAAGTTCCGGCCATATCGCCGGTAATATGAATGGGTACCAGCGGCAAGGCTCCGGCCGGCAAACTGATGAGAGCCTTTCCCTTTTGGTTCCGGGTGTTAAAGTTTTCCAGCTCGGTTACAAACCCATACCCGGCCGTACTGGCAACCAGAAGCTTTTGTTTTGGCGCGCCCATTAGCGCCGTGATAAACTGGGACTGGGCAGGATTCTTAAAATAACCTGTCAGTGGTGTTCCATGACTGCGTGCAGACGGCATACCATTAACAGGTGTTGCATAGACCCTGCCGGTGGTATCCAGGAACATGGCCGATTGGTTGCTCCGACCCTTAGCGGCAACAAGGAAGCTGTCACCGGATTTATAGTTCAAATCCTCGGGCTTGACATCATGGCCTTTGGCCATCCGGATCCAACCCTGACGAGACAGAATTACGGTGACCGGTTCCACCGGCCCCCTGTCAATGGCAGCAATAACCCTGGCCTCCTCACGTACCACGATCTTTGTTCGGCGAGGGTTGCCAAAAGCCTTGGCATCAGCCTTGAGCTCTTTTCTTACAAGTGTTTTGAGCCGGGTTTCTGAATTTAAAATCTTTTCAATTGCGATGCGTTCTTCTTCCAGCGCGTCGTGTTCGGTCCTGATTTTGGCCTCTTCCAATTTAGCCAGATTTCGTAATCTTAAGGACAAAATGGCTTCGGCCTGAATATCGGAAAGACTGAATTCTTCTATCAGTAAGGGCTTTGGTTCATCGTTTTGACGGATGATCTGAATCACCCGGTCCAAGTTCAGATAGGCGATTAACAGACCTTCTAAGATATGCAAGCGGTCCGATACCTGTGCCAGGCGGTGGGAAAGTCGTAACCGGACCGTTTCGATGCGAAAAGTCAGCCATTCGGTGAGGAGCTCTAAAAGCCCCTTTACCTTGGGCTTGCGGTCGAGGCCGATCATATTCAGGTTCACGCGGCATGTGCGCTCAAGATCCGTTGTGGCAAACAGATGCAGCATCAGAGCTTCGCGGTCCACACGGTTGGAAGTGAGCGTAATGACAATCCGAACCGGGTCCTCGTGATCAGATTCATCCCGGATATCCGTCACCATGGGCAGTTTTTTAGCTTCCATCTGGGCCGCAATCTGCTCGATTATCTTTGCCGGCGACACCTGGTGAGGCATTTCAGATATAACGATGTCCCCATTTTCAGTATTCCAAAGGGCACGCAGCCGGATTGTTCCATGTCCGGTCCGGTAGATCTCCACAATATCTTTTCGTGAAGAAATAATTTCCGCACCTCCCGGATAATCCGGGCATTGAATATATTCGCACAATTCCTCGATCGATGCCTTTGGTTGGTTCAGCAGGTGGATACAGGCATCCACCACCTCGCGGATATTGTGCGGCGGAATGTCGGTAGCCATGCCCACGGCAATTCCCATGGTTCCGTTTAAGATAATATTAGGCAACCTTGCCGGCAGAGTGCCCGGCTCTCTGAGTGTGCCGTCAAAATTAGGGACCCATTCCACCGTGCCCATGTTCACCTCAGAGAGAAATATCTCGGCAAAGGCAGACAGCTTGCCTTCGGTATAGCGCATAGCGGCAAACGATTTGGGATCATCGACGCATCCCCAATTGCCCTGCCCGTCAACTAAAGGATACCGATATGAAAACGATTGCGCCATCAGCACCATGGCCTCATAGCAGGCTGAATCCCCATGCGGATGAAATTTGCCAAGCACATCACCAACGGTGCGGGCTGATTTTTTATATTTAGCCGTACTCTTGAGGCCCAGTTCGGACATGGCATACAGAACCCGGCGCTGAACAGGTTTTAAACCGTCACCGATAAACGGCAACGCCCGGTTCATGATCACTGACATGGCATAATTCAGGTAGGCCTTTTCAGAGTATTCATGAATCAGCATCACTTCAGATCCGTTTTGTAGATTTTCACTCATATGTCCACCAGGTTTCCTTTTTCTTCCAGCCACTCTTTGCGGGCACCAGCGTTCTTTTTGCCCAGCATCATATCCATCACGGAGTACAGGAGTTCCGTATTCTCTTCATCAATGGTCAGCTTAACCAGCCGCCGGGTATCCGGGTCCATGGTGGTCTCGCGTAACTGTCCCGGATTCATTTCTCCCAGCCCTTTGAATCGCTGAACATTTGGTTTCTGCTTCTTTTTTTCAGCTTTTTTCATAATGATGTCTTTTTCGATTTCATCCAGGGCATAATACACCTGTTTACCAATATCTATTCGATAGAGTGGCGGCAGCGCCACATACACGTAACCGGCTGTTACCAGCGACTTGAAGTGTTTTAGAAAAAGCGCGCATAACAATGTGGCGATATGAAGCCCGTCGGAGTCCGCATCGGTCATGATAATGTTTTTTCCGTAACGGAGACCGCTGATATCAGACGAGCCGGGATCAACCCCAATGGCAACGGCGATATCATGAACCTCTTTTGAGGATAAAATCGATTCGGATTCTATCTCCCAGGTATTTAGGATTTTTCCGCGAAGCGGCAGGATGGCCTGGGTATTTCGGTTTCTGGCCTGCTTAGCAGATCCGCCGGCTGAGTCGCCTTCCACCAGAAAAAGTTCGCACTGCTCAAATTCCTGGCTGATGCAGTCGGACAATTTGCCCGGCAACGTGGGGCCGCTGGTGGCCTTCTTGCGCACCACCTTCTTATCGGACTTGATACGCCGACGGGCCGAGTCAATGGCAATTTCGGCAATCTGCTCTCCGATTTCCGGATGATGGTTCAGCCAGAAAGTGAAGGCGTCCTTGACCGTTGACGCAACAAACGTTGCGCTCTGACGAGATGAGAGCCTTTCCTTGGTCTGGCCGGAAAATCGGGGTTCCGTCATCTTCACCGACAGGACGTAAGAACATTTTTCCCATACATCATCCGGGGACAGCTTGATCCCTCTTGGCAGAAGCTTGCGCAGGTCACAAAAATCCCGAAGAGCGGTCAAAAGCCCCTGCCTGAAACCATTGACATGGGTGCCGCCCAGCGGCGTTGGGATCAGGTTGACATAGCTCTCGCAGACCGCCTCCCCCCCATTGGACAACCAGACCGAAGACCACGAAACCTGCTCATCCCGGCCTTCGAATATGCCCCCAAAAGGGGTTTCCGGTACCATTTCATAACCGTTAAGGCTTTGGACGAGATATTCGTCCAGCCCGGTCTTAAAATGCCAGGTCTCGGTTTCATTGGATATTTTATCTTCAAACTTCACCATCAGCCCCGGGCAAAGGACCGCCTTGGCCTTCAGGTTGTGTCTCAGCTTGGGAATTGAATAGGTTATGGTATCAAAATACTGTGGATCGGGCCAGAACCTGATTTTAGTGCCGGTTCGCCGTTGGCCGACACTCCCGGTCATTTCCAGATCCCGCACCTTGTTTCCGCCCTCAAAATCAATTTCGTATTGCTGTCCATCCCGATAGATTTCGACTTCAAGCCGTTTTGAAAGCGCGTTGACCACCGATACGCCCACACCGTGCAAACCGCCGGAAAATTGATAATCCTTATTTGAAAATTTGGCACCGGCATGCAGCCGGGTCATAATGACCTCGACCCCTGAAATCTTTTCTGTGGGGTGCATGTCCACCGGCATTCCGCGCCCGTTGTCTGCGACCTGAATCGAGCCGTCTTCAAACAAGACCACATTGATACGAGTGGCATAACCGGAAATGGCCTCATCAGTGCTGTTGTCAATAACTTCCTGAGCCAGATGGTTCGGCCGCTGGGTGTCCGTATACATTCCCGGGTGGCGCCTTACCGGATCCAGGCCTTCTAAAACCTCGACGGATGAGGCGGTATATTGTAAATTCTTTACCTGACCGTTTTTGAATAATTGTCCGTTATTTGTCAATTTTTTTCACCTATGTGGGAGATCAGATCTTTATTACTGCGGCAAAAACATTCTACCATCTAATCAAGCTATATATATTTGTTTTTCAGGGGGTTGCCTTACAATCAGATTTATGAAATCCGGTCATACGGGGATTCAGCTGAAGTGATTGGACCACATGTCAGCAATGGACATAAACCATATCAACATGAAACTCAATCTGAACTTTGATGTAAGCGAAAATTTTCGGCTTATTTATTCTGACAATCGTTTCTGCCTGTCATTGAGATAGAAACGAAATCCGAATTCATTGCTGAAAAGCCCCTTCCCACAGGAACCGAGCGTAACAGCAAAAGACACACATCACGGTATTGCCTCGCGGCATCTTTTGGAACTGATTTTCAAATAGATTCGGGCCAGAAGTGATAAAAATTTGAAGATCTAAAAAGCTCGCTATATCGGTCAATTACTCGCTATAGCTTTTAATTGGTTGCGATTACTTCGTGGGCAAGGATTCATTATCATCAAACACTTTTCGACGGCCTATTCCCCTGGCAATAGGGAACTTCAGCTTAAGGGATTCATGTGCCTTTTCGAGCCAGTAAGCAATCAAGGCTTCCTTTTGATCGCTACTTTCAGACTTTTCGCTCGTCATAGGGCAGAAACTCCTTCCTTGATGATATCCTCATAGATGGGGAAAGCGGAAAATATCCCTTTACCGAAATCGCCTTCAGTCGTATCCAAAATGCTGAATAGCACATCATGCTTCATGCCAAGATCAAAAAGGGAGTGGATAATTGCCTGTCTTTCCTTCCAGTGAATGGAATGTTTCGTCACAAGAAAGAGGTCTATGTCCGATTCTTCATCGCTATCCCCTCGGGCCTTTGAACCGAACAGGATAATTTCCTTGATCGGGAATTTTTCTTTCAGCATCCTTGTGGCCTCTCGAATGGCCTCCCTCTCGTTGCTTCGAAGTTTCAGTTCCTCAAGATTTTTCATGCCGTTGCCTCCAGATATTCAAACCTCCGATTTCTTTTACACCCCAACAAACTACCGCAGCTTCTCATCTCACCATCTTCCGGTCCAGGGTCCGGTACTGAATGGCCTCCCCCACATGGGCCGCCCGCAATTCTTTGCTCCCTTCCAGATCCGCAATGGTCCGGGCAATCTTCAATATACGAGCGTGGGCCCTTGCGCTCAAACCGAACCGATCCATGGCCCGTTCCAGTAAAACGCCGGATTCGGCATCAACAGGGCAGAATTTCTTGAGATGACGGCTGTTCATGCCCGCGTTATTAAAGATCCTGGTTCGGGAAAACCGCTCCTCTTGAATTTCCCTGGCCCTCACCACCCTTTCCAGGATAATATGGGAGGAGTCTCCTTCTGAAATCCCCGAAAGTTCCCTGTAGGGCACAGCCGGCACCTCAAGGTGGATGTCGATCCTGTCCAGCAGTGGCCCGGATATCTTGGCGCGATAACGCTGAATCTGAAGCGGCGAGCAGGTGCATTCTCTTTTGGCATCGCCCAGGAAACCGCACGGACAGGGATTCATGGCGGCCACCAGCATGAAATCCGCGGGGTAACTCACAGTCGACGCAGCCCTGGAAATAATCACCGTTCCCTCTTCCATGGGTTGACGCAGGACCTCCAGGACATTCCTTCTAAACTCAGGTAATTCGTCCAGGAAAAGAACGCCGTGATGTGCCAAACTGACCTGTCCCGGTTTGGGGTGCTGACCACCACCGATGAGCCCGGCATCGCTGATGGTATGATGGGGCGCTTGAAAGGGCCTGACGGTGATCAGTCCCGCACCTTTGGGCAACAGGCCCATCACACTGTAAATCTTTGACGTTTCAAGAGATTCCTCAAACCGCAGGGGCGGCAGAATGGTGGGGATGCGCTTGGCCAGCATGGTCTTACCGGAACCCGGGGGCCCGATCATAATGACATTGTGGCTTCCTGCAGCCGCAATTTCCAGCGCCCGTTTGGCATGTTCCTGCCCCCTTACATCCACAAAATCCACCTGAAAAACAGCCGGTTCAAAGAAGTGGTTGATTTCAGCCCGGAGCGGACTTACTTTAACCACACCTTTTAAGGCACTGACAACCTGGGACAGGGTTTTTACAGGGAAAATGGGAATACCCTCCACAACCGCTGCCTCGATCGCGTTTTCCGCCGGAAGGAAAATACCTTTCAATCCCAGTTCCCTGGCGGCGATGGCCATGGAGAGAGAACCTCTGACCGGCCGGATCATACCGTCAAGGGCCAGTTCACCCAGGAAAATGTGGCCCGCATAATTAGCATTTTCGATCAAACCCGTGGCAGCGAGAATACCCAAGGCCATGGGGAGATCAAAGGCGGAACCCTCTTTCTTGATGTCTGCCGGAGCCAGATTCACCGTAATCCGATCAGAGGGAAAATGGTAACCAGAATTTTTTACCGCCGCCTTAACCCGCTCTTTGCTTTCCCTGACGGCCCCTTCCGGCAAACCCACAGTGGAAAAAGAGGGAAGCCCCCGGGCAATGTCAACCTCAACTTCCACCACATAGGCATCAATGCCGATAACGGCACTACTGAGGACTTTGGCCAGCATAAATAAACAGTCTCCTTATCAGAACAATGGCGGCCGGATATTCAAAAACCACATAAACCGCATAAACGGTTTGGCCTTAAAATTTTATAAACGATTAGGAGGATAGTGGTTATCACATAGGATTTTGAGGCAATAAACTCAAGGAAAAACTTTTATTCTTTACATTTAACACAATAGGTTATATATTGTAAAGTTTATTTTTATATGGATATTTCGTCCTGCTCCGCAGGATGTTTTTGGTCAATCAAATTTAGGAGAACAGTATGGCACGAATCACAGTGGAAGACTGTCTGGATCGGGTGGATAATCGCTTCGGGTTGATCCATCTGGCGGCCAATCGCGTGCGCCAACTGAGAAAAGGCGCCGAGCCATTGGTTATCTGCAAAAACAGAGACACCGTTGTTGCTTTAAGGGAAATCGCTGCGGGCAAGGTCTTTCAGCAGGAAACGGATGCGAAAAAGGCACTGGCAGAAGACCCCACGGACCTTCTGCTTGAAACCTTGTTGGAAGAACCCAAACCTGAAAATTTAATACCGGAAGCAGAAGGTGCTGAAGCAGCACCCGTTGAAAGCGAATCATGAACAAACGCGATTATTATGAAGTCCTGGGCGTCTCCAGAGAATCCGGGGAAGTGGAGTTCAAGGCGGCCTATCGTAAACTGGCCCTTAAGTATCACCCGGACCGAAATCCCGGAGACAAAGAAGCCGAAGAAATGTTCAAGGAAGCCGCTGAGGCTTATGACGTATTGACGGACGCAGAAAAAAGGCAGCTCTACGACAGATTCGGGCATGAGGGCCTCGCCGGTTCAGGCTTTCGCGGTTTCAACGGTTTTGAGGACATTTTTTCAAACTTCGGGGATATATTTGAAGGCATTTTCGGTTTTGGCGGGGGCGGCGGGAGAACCCGTGCCAGACAAGGGAAAAGTCTTCGATATGATTTGGAATTATCCCTGGAAGAAGCATTTCACGGAAAAGAGGCGGAAATCTCTTTTCAACGCCTGGAGGGATGCCCCACATGCCATGGTTCAGGGGCAAAGCCGGGGACCCAGCCCGAAACCTGCGGTACTTGTCAAGGGAGGGGTCAAGTCATACGATCCCAAGGCTTTTTTCAGGTCAGCAGTACCTGTCCGGCCTGCCGTGGTCAAGGTGAAATCATTTCCCAGCCGTGTCCGGAGTGCGGGGGCGGCGGCAAAAACAGGGTTGAAAAGGAACTTCAGGTTAAAATTCCTGCCGGCGTGGACACGGGGTCTCAACTCAGATTGCGGGGAGAAGGTGAATCCGGAGAAAACGGCGGTCCGCCGGGGGATCTTTTTGTGGTTATCCACGTAAAAGAGCATAACTTTTTTGCCCGTGAAGAGGATGACTTGATCTGCCAGATCCCCATATCATTTGTTCAGGCAACTTTGGGAGACACCATGTCCATTCCGCTTTTGGGTGAGGAAGACGCTCACGAAGTCACCATTCCCAAAGGCACGCAACCCGGTGAAATCATCAAAGTACACGGCAAAGGAATGACCAGTCTGCGGGGATTCCGGAAAAGAGGTGATCTTTACATTAAGATTGTGGTGAAGATCCCCGATAAGCTGAATCAACGACAAACGGAACTGCTCCAGGAATTCGCCCAGACGGAAGGGCTCACATTGTCCAAGAAAAAAGGCAAGGGCTTCTGGAAAAAGAAAGGACATTGATTACTGTTAATAACTCCGTTTCAGTGAGCGGCACACTGTAAATATTGACATCTATCAGCAGCATATTCGCAACTCGACGTCATCACCATAATAGCTGACTAAAAAATCGGAGTTTACATTGTCACAAAATGGTGATAGGGAAGGATCGCTAATTTCTTGTCTTTTGGATGGAGAGAATAATGTTGAGTAAAAATGATCTGGAATATTTCAAGGATTTTCTCGAAAAAAGGTTAGATGGGCTCCTTGACGAAGCCACGAAGACCGTCAGCGGGATGACAGACCATCGGGATAACTACGCCGATCCCACAGACAGAGCCACTTTGGAATCAGAGAGAAATTTCACACTGAGGATCAGGGACAGGGAAAGAAAACTGATTGTCAAAATAAAAGAGGCCCTGAGCAGAATTGAGAATGGAACTTTCGGCGTCTGCGAAGAATGCGGCGAGGGCATTTCAGAGCAACGGCTGAAAGCGCGCCCGGTCACCACCCTCTGCATCAACTGCAAAAAGAGCCAGGAAAGTGAAGAAAAATTGAAGGGGCTGTAGCGTTTCCAAACTTACCAGACTGGTCATTTAATGGTAGCAGGCGGAAGTCCAGGCACCCTTTTCAAGCTGAAAGCGGCAGTGGACAGGTTGGCTGGAACAGGTCTTAATATGCGGCTGTTCCATTTTGGGAGGAACAGCAAACTCTGAAGTGTAAAACCTGCCCATTGTCATAGGATGGCTCCGTGTCTGAGACCATAAAAACCCGGAAAAAGAGAAAGAAAAAATTTCAGGAAGTCCATGAAGAGGTCATTACGACCCATGTCAACGCCGATTTTGATGCCCTCGCGTCCATGTTGGCCGCCAGCAAACTTTACCCTGATGCATCGCTGGTTTTTCCAGGCTCGCAGGAAAAAAATCTTAGGAATTTTTTCCTGAATTCCACCTTCTATCTCCTGAATATTACCAAACCCAAAAAAATCAACATCGATGCCGTCAAACGGCTGATTCTGGTGGACACCCGGCAGAAGGGCCGTATCGGAGATTTTGCCCGGCTGGCGGATCGCGAAGATGTGGAAATCCATGTATACGACCATCATCCCGCTGCCTCGGACGACGTACGCGGCCAGTTGGAAGTCATTCGTAAAATCGGCTCGAACACGGCATTGATGATTGACATTATTCGAAAAAAGCAGATCCCTGTTTCCCCGGAAGAAGCCACCGTCATGTGCCTGGGGATTCACGAAGATACGGGAAGCTTTACGTTCTCTTCCACCACCAGTGAGGACTATGCTGCGGCGGCATGGCTTGCCGCCCAGGGTGCCGACCACAATGTTATCTCGGACATGCTGACCCGTGAACTGACCACCGAGAATCTCTGGCTGCTCAATGACCTGATTCAATCGGCCACCACCCGGATGATTAACGGAACGGAAATTGTCATCACCAAGGTCATCACGGATGAATTTGTGGCGGACTTCGCTGTTCTGGTACACCGCTTCATGGAAATGGAAAGCCTGAATGTGGTCTTCGCGCTGGCCCAGATGGAAAACCGCACTTTCCTGGTGGCTCGGAGCCGGGTCGACACAGTGGATGTAGCGGAGATTGCCAGCGCATTCGGCGGGGGCGGACATCCGGAGGCGGCCTCGGCAACCATCAAAGACCAGACATTGATCCAGGTGGAACGGTCACTGGATGCTCTCTTGAACAGCCGTATCGGGCAGCACAGAAATGCCAGGGACATGATGTCTTCACCGGTCATCGAAATTCGTCCCGAAGACAGCATCGACAAAGCGGCCCATTACATGACCCGTTACAATATCAATGTACTGCTGGTGATGGATAATGACAGTCTCTCCGGTTACGTCACCCGGCAGATTGTTGAAAAAGCGGCTTACCTCGGACTCGGGGACCGAAACGTGAGCGACTATATGAACATTGAATTCGCCACCGTTCATCCGGATGCGCCCCTCAAACAAATCCAGGATCTGATTATTCGCGGTAGACTGAGAATCCTTCCGGTAGTTGAAAACAGACAGGTAAAAGGGGTTATCACCCGAACGGATCTTTTGAATATCCTGGTGGGGAACCCGCTGGTTTCCGATGCCCTCCACCACAGCGAAAAAAGCGGTTCGGTGGTCCGAAAACGGAACCTTTCCGGAATGCTCAAAGAACGGCTGCCGAAAAAGGTGGGCACCCTTTTAAAAGAACTCGGGGATGTTGCCGATTCTCTCGGCTACGGCATCTATCTTGTGGGCGGGCTGGTCAGGGACATCTTTCTGAAATTTGAGAACCTGGACGTGGATATCGTCATTGAGGGAAACGGTATCAAATTTGCCCGCGAATTTGCCAAAAGCCATTCAGCCCGGGTGCGAAGCCACCAGAAATTCGGTACCGCTGTACTGGTTTTCAAAGACGGGTTCAAGGTGGATGTGGCCACTGCAAGGATTGAGTATTATAAGTCCCCGGGAGCACCGCCCATTGTTGAAACAAGCTCATTGAAACTGGACCTGTATCGGCGGGATTTCACAGTGAACACCTTGGCCGTCAGTTTAAGCAGACGGTCTTTCGGGACCCTCATCGACTATTTTGGCGCTCAGAAAGATATCAAGGATAAAGCGTTGCGGGTCCTGCATAACTTAAGCTTCGTGGAAGATCCCACCCGCATGCTCCGGGCCATACGATTTGAACAGCGGTTCGGTTTTACCATAGGAAAACTAACGCTTGCCCTCATGAAGACCGCTGCAAAAATGGATTGGGCCGACAGCCTCGCATCGCACCGGATTCTGGGGGAACTGAAACTCATCCTCAAGGAACAGGACCCCATCAGTGCTCTCGTGCGGCTGAAGGAATTTGATCTTCTGAAATTTGCATCTCCCCATCTCGATCTGAACGATGCCATCAAAAGCCTGCTGGAAGAAATCAACGAAGTCATCGCCTGGTATCATCTCCTTTTTCTGGAGGAACCCATTACAGAATGGAGGGTTTACTGGTATGGGCTCACCAGCGGGATTGATTCAGATATCTTCAGGAGATTAACCCATGAAATAGGGGCCGGATGCCTGTCTCCCCGGGGCATGGCGGAACAACAACTCATGGATACCCTTTTCAGGTTTGATGGAACCGACTATGAGCTCTTTGCAATGCTCAGATCCCATGATACGGAAATGCTCCTGTATTTGATGGCAAAAGCGAAAAATGAGCGGATGAAACGGTTGATCTCCCATTTTTTCACACAGTTGAAAGGAGAAAAGATTCGCCTCAAGGGA
>Ga0208648_1000479_pt1 | contig 41015 bp, 25 predicted proteins | sample AntAceMetag02UKL_FD_184772 | JGI IMG/M metagenome (GOLD analysis project Ga0208648, IMG submission 184772) | Saline lake microbial communities from Ace Lake, Antarctica - Antarctic Ace Lake Metagenome 02UKL (SPAdes) (version 2) | ecosystem: Environmental > Aquatic > Non-marine Saline and...
CAAAACGAACCTTGAGGCTGTCAGGGAAATTGCCTACCAAATCCGCCTGAGGAATCTGGGCGGCATTATCATTGTTGATTTCATAGATATGGAAAAAAAGGCCGATCGCCAGGCCGTGTTCAATACCCTGCAGGAAGCCCTCACCAAAGACCGCGCCAGAACAAACATAGGCGGCATCTCAGATCTCGGACTGGTGCAAATGACCCGCAAACGCGTACGTGAAAATCTGCGATCTCAAATGTGCGATCCGTGCCCACACTGCGAGGGGCGCGGCACTATCAAATCAACCCAGTCGATCGCATATGACATCCTGCGCGCTATGCATAAAGAGGCCGGCACACACGCTGAAGACAAAATTCTGGTTCTGGCCCATCCGGATGTCGTCTCGTTCCTGTATGATGAAGAACGCGACTACATCGATGAAATTGAAAACCGCTATCGCAAAAAAATTGTCATCAGGGCCGATAACCGTAATCATAATGAAAAATTTGACGTTTTCTCACACTGAGAATACACGTAATCAATTCTTACTATACCACCACACTACCAACTCATCAGCATGTACGCAAGCGTCTCCAAAAACATAGCTGCAATTCGCTGATTCCCTCAGTTGATACGGCTGCGCAATCTACGCATATGATTAATCTGACTCTGCATCCCTGCAACCTTTTCCTCCTGCAGCTTGATAAGGTTACGATGGTTTTGTATATAGGCATCTAAATCCACAATGTTTTTTTCAATCCGGCTGATTGCAGATTCTTTCCACTTTTCACGCGAAACACCGGAGCTCTGAAACCGGGTTTGATTGCGAGTGCCGCTCAGTGCTGACTCGGCCTCAACGAGTTTCATTTCTGCTTCTTCTATATCATCCCGGTAGCGTTCAATTAAACCGCCGCTGGTCTTAATCATAAGTTTCAGTTGTGAAATCTTATTATCAATATCACGTTTTGCCTGCTGCCTATCCTGCCGAACAAGGTCCGACTCAGGTTTAAGTCCGCGTGACCCCAACCCAGAATCTTTTGCAACCAGCACCAGTTGCCCCTGTTGAGAGTTAATATGCAACTCAAAATTCTCCAGAAAATCCATACCAAGAAGTCGCAATTTCCCAACCGTCACCTCAAGACCCTCAACAAGTGCCTCACCGAGCCCAATGGATGCCAAACGTACAACAGGCAGTTCAACAATACTGCCATCGGCAATCAGACTACGTAAACTTTTGGTGGATTCAAGCGAAATATTAAGCAGGCGGGCGTCACTTTCGGTGATCATAGACTGTGTGGCGCCAGTATCAAGCTGGAATACAACCGGGAGATGATGGTCAAGAACAGCGTGTACAAAAATTGTACCGCCCCTGGAGTCATAGTTTATTACAATGCGTTGCGCACCGGACGGCTGAGGTTCCTGTATGGTTATGTCTGTTTCAACACCTTGGGCACTACCCTCATTGACCAGATCCCGGTACTGGTCAGGTGGTACATTTGCCGGATTGTCGGTGTAGCGAACCTGTCCGTTTTCATCAACAAAACGATGAAATCCAGACTGCGCTAACGCTACACCGGCCAGCACCAAGAAAACCAAAAAAACAAGCACCGCCTCATGCAGAATACGACGCTCCCGTATAACACTGCCATGCATACCCAAAATCATCTGCCCTAGCATTATTCTTTGTTGCGCCTTGTATCTGCAGCACCCTTGGCTGTAGTACCCTGCTTTATGGCAGCATTGGGATTTAAAGTCTTTTGATCGGGCTCATTCTTTTTTTTAAGCAGTTTTGCCAGAACAATAATGCCAAAACCCAGACATGCGCCGACACCGATTTTTATTAATAGATCCGACCATTCCATATCAGAACTCCTGTGTTCTATGATTGTTATACAGCATAGGTTGGCCTACTCCGGCAGGGGTAATGCAACAGTCACCGTTGTAATGCCAGCACTTCTTTCTACCTGAAACCGGGGGTTGTACAGTTGCAGCATCACAGCCACGCGGGCAAGCCCGCTTAACGGACCAGCAGCAGAGTCCGACGGGTGTTCAAGCGTATGTATCATCGTGAGACGTGTCTGCTCATCCATGCCACAACCATTATCACTCATCACGACGACAATACTGCCGGCTTCACTCTGAACAGAAACGGTAAATATTTTTGTTTCATTACCAAGCATGGCAGCCTGAGCATTCTCGAGGATTTCGGTAAAACTGTTGGAGAAATGCACATGCGCACCCATTATGACCGGAACTGAAGTATCAATGCTGAATTTTTTTTCAGTATTATGTTTGAACTCCATGTCAGACAGGAAAAATTCCAGATCATCACGCAACAAACATGCTATATTTACAGGCTTACTATCGTTTTGAATTGCCGTAATACTGCGATGCACGGCATTTTTCACAATTGAACTAACCCTGTTGCTGTTTTCGATAATAAGGTTGACATCCCTGCGACATTTTTCAAACTCCTGCATGGCAACCGGATCTGTAATGCGGTCGACAACCCGATCAAGACGCAGGCGTAATATATCGGCGCGTCCCAAAATTGAGGACAGCGGCGTATTTAAATTGTGAGCGGTTCCCTTAATAAGCGACCCGGTATAGGCAAGACTAGTAATCTGATCATTGTCATAGTTTTTAAGCATTCTGAAAACTCCATATGGTTTTTTTAACTATGGGGTGCTTCGTAGCCAGGCAACAACATTCTTCTACAATAAATCTTATTTTTCAACCCTTTTTGGCACTACTGCTTATACTACAAACAATATATCATGAACGTTTCGCATCTCATAGGCATCATTTATCATGTATCATTTCAACAAGAATACGGCTCGTTGAATACCTTAGAGACACCCGATCAAGTTGACAGAAGCGCTACTTTTTGATATTTTCAATTGATTTTCTGGACAATTAAAAGGAGCCCCTTCAATGAATATACAACAAGCCATTAGTGAGCGCCGCAGCATCCGGCACTATACATCCGAGATGCCCTCACGCGATCTCGTGCACCAGATACTTGAAGCAGCCCGCAAGGCCCCTTCCTGGGCCAATACACAATGCAGTGAATTCATAGTGATTGCAGATGCCAGCCTAAAAGAACAACTCGCCGGGACCCTGCCGGAAAAGAATCCGGCCCGGCAGGCAATGCTACAAGCACCGCTTATCATTGCAGCTTGTGCCCGTTCAGGAGTCTCCGGCTATTTCAAGGGACAGCCGGTAACTGACAAAGGGGACTGGCTGATGTTTGATACTGCTCTGGCACTGCAAAATCTCACATTATGCGCCCACGCCCTCGGTCTGGGAACCGTCCATGTGGGTTTTTTTGATTCTATTAAAACCTGTGAGATCTTGCAGATACCATCCGGGGTAACCGTAGTAGAACTGTTACCGCTGGGATTTCCTGCTGATGCTGGAATTCCTACGCCGCGCAAGCCCCTCACAGATTTTGTTTTTTATGACCGCCACGGGAATACGGACTGTACCATATAACCACAGCGGCAAAAATTAATAGTGTGCCCATCTAACAAACAGGTAACGTTCAAAATGTTTATAACCTTTGAAGGCATTGAAGGCTGCGGCAAAACGACTCAGATCCGTTTGCTCTCAGAAGATATGACACGACGCGGCCTTGACTGCATTGCAACGCGCGAACCAGGCGGAACAAGCATAGGAGAGGCTATTCGCGGCATTTTTTTGCACTGCACCCATGATGACATGCTTCCGATAACCGAACTGCTTTTGGTAACAGCAGCCCGGGCCCAGCACGTAGAGCAGGTAATCAAACCAAACCTTAAAGCCGGTAAAATAGTCTTATGCGACCGTTACGTTGATGCTACGGTTGCCTATCAGGGTTTTGCCGCCGGACTCGGTCATGAGATGGTCATGCGCAGCCATAGCATGTTCATCGAGGCACTGATGCCTGAGCTTACAATTCTGCTTGACTGCCCGGTTGAACTTGGGCTTGTACGTTCGCGGGAACACAATCGAGCAACGGGCAAAGAGATCGATGAAGGGCGCTTTGAAGAGCTGGATCAAAGTTTCCATGAACGCGTGCGCCAGGGTTATCTCGATCAAGCCGGCCGTGAACCCGAGCGTTTTGAAATTGTTAGCGCTGAGGGTAGTCCCGAGGAAATCCAATGTCGCATTTTCCAGGCTGTTCTACAACGCCTGAGCGGAGCCGGCTATGCCCTTTGAAAACATTCTTGGGCAAACCCGCCCTATTAAAATTATGCAGCGCATGATGAGTTCCGGTAAGATACCACATGCATTTTTGTTTACCGGAGTCGCCGGCGTTGGCAAGCATACAACTGCGCTGGCCTTTGCCAAAGCACTGAACTGCACACAGACTACTACAGATTTTTGCGACACGTGTGCATCCTGTAAAAAAATCCAAACCGGCATGCATCCCGACATTGAGCTGATAGGCCCACAAAAAAACGTTATAAAAATCGATCAAATCAGGAACCTGCAACAAAGCATAGCTTTTGCACCGCTTGAGGCCGCATGGCGGGTAGTGATCATAGATCAGGCTGAAACCATGAACAAGGAAGCAGCTAACTGCCTGCTCAAAACCCTTGAAGAACCACCCTCGGCAACCGTCTTGATACTTGTGGCCCATGGCACCAGCCGACTTTTGCCGACCGTTCTGTCGCGCTGCCAAAAGATACTATTTTTTCCGCTATCAAAACAAGCTCTTCAAACCCTGCTTGAAAATGAGGGCACACCCCCGGACCAGGCCCTTGGTGTTGTGACACACGCACACGGCAGCCTGCACCGTGCGCACCTACTGCTAGACAATTCACTTACTGAGGATTTCGACCGCCTGACGACCATGATGATTGAGCCAACTCCGGTTGAACAACGCCTTGAACTGGCCGGCACGCTCAGCAAATCACCTGAAAGAACATCTGCCCTGCTGAACCTGCTGTTGGAATGGTTTCGTGACGTGCTGCTGTATCGACACGGAGCAAACTCGCAACACTTCTACAATGGCGCTCAATCCAATTCAGTGATGCAGGCTGCCAGGCACATTGAACCGCAGCGCCTCGACAAAAGAATCACACAGATTGTACAGCTTATACGTACACAAACACTCAATACCAATATGCAGCTTGGACTGGAATCTCTGCTGCTTTCATGAACCCCCAATCGCCCACAAGGCTCATGCCCGGGTACCAACGGAGATAAATATATATGAGTAATGTTATCGGTGTTAAAATTAGAAAACGCAACCGGACCACACAGGCAGAAGCCGGTGATCTGCAAGCAAAGCTTGGAGACAAGGTACTGGTTGAGACTTCTGGAGGTATTATCCTGGCCGAAGTAGTACCATGCCCCGGATACACTGCCTGCTGTTCCCGCAAAAATCCTCAACTAGAAAAAATTGTCGGAATTGCAGAAGATACCGACATCAGGCAGGAGGAACTCAACATCCGCATGGAGCGTGATTACTTCCAACTCTGCCAGAAGAAAATTACCAAGCATGCACTACAGATGAAGCTGGTTGATGTTGAAATTGTCCCGGACGGAACGAAGGTTGTATTTTATTTTGTTGCCGAAAATCGTGTCGATTTCCGGCAGCTTGTCAAGGAGCTGGCTTCGGATTTACGCACGCGCATTGAAATGCGCCAGATCGGTGCGCGTAGCGAAGCTCAGCGCATCGGAGCTATCGGCTGCTGCGGACGGGAACTATGCTGCACGTCATTTCTGCAAAAATTTGCTCCTGTTACGGTTAAAATGACGAAGGAACAGGGCCTACCGCTTGATCCGGAAAAGATATCCGGTGTGTGCGGTCGCCTGATGTGCTGCCTTGCATATGAGTATGAAAACTACGTTGAAATGCGCAAGGGGCTTCCAAAAATCGGCAAACGCATTCAAACTGCTGCGGGCATAGGAAAAATCAGGCAAATCAATGTTCTGTCGCGTACTATGCTGCTTGAAATGGAAGACCGAACCATGAGTGAACTCAAATTAGATGATTATAAACCTGACATGCTTGTCAGAAAATAATTACCGCCCTCTCTGCAGGTCGCCCGAGGACTATGGATGCCGAAAAAAATTTTTAACCTCCCGAATCTTCTTACCATGTCACGGATTACCGTGTCACCGGTCATTTTCATCCTTTTACTCTACCGGCCCGGGCACCTGATGAGTTTTTTTTCAGCACTTGTCTTTACATTAGCGGCAATCACAGATTTTCTGGACGGCTACCTTGCACGGCGCTTGAATATGGTCACAGATCTGGGGAAATTTCTTGACCCGCTGGCTGACAAGATCCTTGTCTGCGTTGCCCTCATCATGCTTATCCCGCTTGATCGGGTGCAACCTCTTGTCGTGGCCCTTATCATCATGCGCGAGTTGCTGGTAACCGGCTTGCGGGTCTATGCCATTAATGAGAATATGATTATAGAAACCAGCCGCCTTGCGAAATACAAAACAACCTTTCAGATCGTGGCGGTTGTCGGCCTCCTACTGCATTATACCTATACTGTTAGGCTGGGAGAGATGAACGTTCCGGTTAATTTTCAGGCAATGGGCACACTGGTACTGTATGGTGCGCTTTTTATCACTCTGTGGACGGGTATCGATTACTTCTACCGCTTTTTCAAGCAGGTTTTTGAACAGTCCCCTGATGACAGCACACCCGCGCATTGACGTTCCGATGCCTGAGTATAGTCAGAAGGTTATTTAAGCACAGCGCCAGTGCTCGCTGACGTAACCATCCGGGCGTATCGATACACATACCCTGATTTGATTTTCGGCTCAGGCTTCACCCAGTCTTTCCTGCGCTCGGCCAGTTCGGCATCATCAACTGCCAACCGAATAACACGTCCCGGAATATCAATCTCAATCACATCGCCATCCCGCACCAGACCAATCAATCCACCCTCGGCTGCCTCAGGCGACACATGTCCAAGAGCTGCCCCCTTCGTTCCGCCGCTGAAACGACCATCAGTTATCAATGCCACGGATTTGCCAAGGCCCATACCCACAATAGCAGAAGTCGGTGTCAGCATTTCGCGCATACCGGGTCCACCCTTTGGACCTTCATAACGAATCACTACAACATCACCGGATTTAATGGCGCCTCCCATAATATCGGCTACAGCTTCTTCTTCAGAATCAAAAACACGGGCCCTGCAGCTGCTGACAAGCATTTCAGGCGCAACAGCTGACTGCTTGACAACACAACCATCAGGCGCAAGATTACCTCTTAAAATTGCAATTCCGCCCTCCTGATGATGCGGATTGTCCAAACCTCGAATCACATCACTGTCAAGCACGCAGGCATCATCAAGACTGTCTGCAAGCGGGCTGCCCGTAACTGTGATACAGGACGGATCAATTAAGCCGTCTTTTTTTGAAAGTTCTTTCATAACCGCCATTATACCGCCTGCGCTGTTGAGGTCTTCGATATGGTTGCTGCCAGCCGGGCTCAGTGAACACAAATGAGGTGCTTGACGACTAATTTTGTTAAACAGCTCAAGGTCAAGCGGCACCTGGGCCTCATGTGCGATGGCAGGCACATGCAGCACCGTATTGGTCGAACACCCCAGGGCCATGTCAACGGCAATAGCGTTCCGAAAGGCCGGCAGCGTGGCTATATCACGGGGTTTAATATCACGCTCAAGCAAATCAACTATTTTCATACCGGTTTGTTTGGCTAGTCTCCTGCGGGCTGCAAACACAGCAGGTATTGTGCCGTTACCGGGCAACGCAAGGCCCAGAGCCTCGGTAAGGCAGTTCATCGAATTGGCGGTAAACATACCGGAACAGGAACCGCACCCCGGACAGGCATTATCTTCCAGCTTTTTGAGTTGGTCCTCATCAATGCGGCCGGCCCTGAGTGCACCGACACCCTCAAACACGGAAATAAGATCAATTTTCTTGCCGTCCAGCCTACCGCTGAGCATTGGTCCGCCGCTTACAAAAATAGTCGGTATGTTGATGCGCATTGCTGCCATCAGCATCCCGGGAACAATCTTATCGCAGTTTGGAATCATAACCAGGGCATCAAATGGATGGGCCATTGCCATCACTTCGACTGAATCTGCTATCAACTCACGACTTGCCAATGAATATTTCATACCCTGATGATTCATTGCAATACCATCACAGACGCCGATGGTCGGAAACTCAATCGGCGTGGCTCCTGCCATCCTGATACCGTCCTTTACCGCGCGGGCAATTATATCGAGATCAATATGACCGGGAACAATTTCATTGGCCGAATTTACAACTCCGATAAGCGGCCGGGAAATCTCGTCATCAGTGTAACCCATAGCTTTGAACAAAGATCGATGGGGCGCTTTTTCAATACCTTTTTTCATTTTATCGCTGCGCATGGGAACCTACCTCCTTTTATACAATGTGATACTGTAATCATCAGCAACAGATTTTCTTCATGTGGTATACTGACTGCCGAGCTGAATAAGTGCGAAGTTTTTCTTATTATAGAATACAAATTCCGCTTAAAATAATCAAACAGTTTTATAGCGCTGTTTCGGAGCACATGTATGGATGAACATGTTTTCAGGGTACTTGAATTCGATAAGGTCCGTACCTTTCTGGAAAGCTTTGCCCAGTCAGCAGGCGGACGGCTCTTATGCCGCACAACAAAACCGAGCACGATACAGGCCCATGTACAACAATTACAGCAGGAAACTACTGAAATGCGCTCCGAGATTGATAATTCGGGCCCGCTTGCCCTCGGCGATGTGCACGACATTAATTGCGTTGTGCAGCAAACACGCATACAGAATTTCCATCTTGACCAGCAGCAGTTACTGCATGTTGCTGAAATGCTTGAAACGGCCGCAACCATCAAGTCTTTCTTTGCGGGCTTGCAGGAAAAAACACCGGCCATTGTGCAGCGTACCGAAGCGCTGACCCCTTTGCACAGCCTGATCAGCCGCATACGCACATGCATTTCTGCGAGCGCTGATATCCTCGACACTGCCAGCGGGCACCTGGCTGATCTGCGCCGTCAAATGCGATCGCTTCACGCTAACATCATCCGCGGTCTTGAAAAATATCTGCATGATGTCGACTTAAACTTTGCCGTTCAGGACGATTTCATAACCACGCGAAACAACCGATTTGTTATTCCGGTCAGAAGCGATCGAAGGGCTTCGATTCCCGGTGTGGTACATGATCAATCCCAAAGCAAGGCAACCTTCTTTATTGAACCGCTGGAAATCCTCGAGTTAAACAACACCCTGCAGCTGACACAAAGAGAAATAACACATGAAGAAATCCGTATCCTTAATGAACTAAGCCTCGAGGTGCAGCAGCAGGAAGCAGAAATTCTGAGCAATCTTATTATCCTTGAGGAATTAGATGTGATTCATGCCCGGGCCAGCCTGAGCCGGGCGCTTGCAGCAAACCCTGCCCTACCCGGCAAAGAATGTGCCATCTCACTGAAGAACTGTCGCCATCCGATCCTCTCCGCACGCTTTTTGCCTGCTGCTATTGACACTGAACCCGATCTCGAAAACAAGATACCGCCAGGATCCTGGGTCTTTGACAAACCCACTGTGGTTGAAATTGACATCATTAAAAAACCTGGTATCAACACTCTGGTCATCAGCGGTGTCAATGCCGGCGGTAAAACGGTGGCCCTCAAAACACTGGGTCTGTTTATACTCATGCATCAATCAGGCATGCACCTTCCCGTTGATCCGGAAGGCCGCATAGCGCACTACGAAAGCCTGTTTGCAGACATCGGCGATGAGCAAAACATAGAGGCCTGTTTAAGCACCTTCTCAGCCCACATGAAGAGGATCAAAGACCTTGTGATGGCAGCGACTGCCCGCTCGCTTGTTTTGCTTGATGAACTTGGTTCAGGAACCGACCCGGCCGAGGGCGGAGCCCTAGCCGCGGCTGTTCTAGACCATCTGCGTGTTCTGGGATGTACAACAATGGTCACTAGCCATTTAAACCTGCTTAAAACCTATGCGTATACCCATGATGATGCTGAAAATATTTCGGTTGATTTTGACTCCAACACACACCGTCCTTTGTATCGCCTTGTCTATGGCCTGCCGGGTTTCAGCAATGCCCTTTCAATCGCCCGCAACATAGGCATCCCCGAGTCAATCCTGCAGGCAGCCGGCAGCTATGCAGGAAAGGCTAACCAGCAGGTATCAGACCTGGTCCACACACTCGAGCATTCACAGCATGTAGTTCTTGAAAAACAAACACACCTGAGCGAGATGAATGAACACAGCACGGTAATCAGAAATTCCTGCAAACGACTCCTTGAATCCATGCAAAGCCGTCGAGACAGTTTTTTAAGAAAATTTGAAGAAACCGGTCGCGCCCTGCTGCATGATTCGGAAAACAGTTTGCGCTCTATAATAAAACAACACCGCCGGCAATTACGCCAACTGCCGGAGACCCGGTACGACGCTCATGCCAGGGGGCAGATACAGCAAATTAAGCAAAAGATCTACCAGCAATTTCTACCGACATCACCGGCAGCGCAAACCCTCGACCATGTCGAACCGGGGCAAACGGTAACGGTCAACAGCTTAAAAAAAAGCGGCAAGGTTGCATTTGTAGATACCGTCGCCCGTCGAGCGGAAATCGATATCGGAGCCATACGAGTCAAAGCAGGCTTTCATGAACTGAGCATGGCCGGCCCTTGCAGCAAAAAGCCCCATAATCCTCACCGGCCGGGTGCGCCCTTGCCACAGGCGGCAGGACCATCATTTGAAAAACAGCTCAATGTTATTGGTTTGCGCGTAGCCGAAGCACTCCCCTTGATTGATAAAAGCATCGATACCGCCGTAATACAAGGCGCTGATATGGTTGAGATAATTCATGGCCGTGGAACCGGGCGGCTTATGCGCGCGATTCATGAACACCTGAAAGATCATATCCAGGTTTCAGGCCTTAGTACCGATTCAAAAGATCCGGGCTGCAGCGGCGTCACTCGTGTTGTAATAAAATAGGTCATATTTGCCCTACCTCATCGCCAGATTGCAATCCCCCACATGCCTGAAGCCGTATTGCACGCCGCGCCATGCAAGTCGCTAATGATCCGGTTTTTAGATGTTTTTTTCGTAAAATATCCACTTGACAGTAGACTAACGTACGGTTATAGTCCCTAAAAACCAACCTACTGAACTGACCATTTACACACAAAGGAGCTCGTATGAAAACCAGTTACTACCATGTTGCGGCTAGCCTGATTGTCATGATAGGAATATCCCTCTGGGTACCGTTTGCAGAAGCCAAGGATTCAAAGTCTGAACAAATAATTGTTACCATCAATGGCACAACGATTACCCAGGCTGAAATTGATGCAGATATTCAGCAAAAACTGGCTGGAGCCGCTGACAAAATGCCGCCTGAGCAACTGGCACAGGTTAAAGCAAGAATGCAGGAAAAAGCGGTCGACAACTTCATAGCCAAAACAGTTCTAGCCATGGAATGCGATAAAAAAAATATAACAGCAACGCCGCAGGAAGTTGACGCAGCGCTTGATGAAATGCGCAAAAGCCTGCCTGAGGGCATGACCCTTGAAGAAGCCCTCAAGACCGGAGGCATCAATCTTGAATCCATTAAAAGCGACATAAGCTTCGGCTTAGGGGTTAACAAATTGATTGACGCTAACGTACAAGTACCTCAGGCCCCCACAGATGCCGATATCAAAGCCTTCTATGAGCAGAATAAAAAATCTTTTGAAGTAAAGGAATCTGTTCAGGCCAGCCATATTCTCATCAAATGCTCCCGGGACGAAGATAAAAAGGTCCTTGCTGAAAAAAAAGCCCGCGCTGAAGAATTACGCAAGCAACTGATCAAAGGTGCCGACTTTGCAAGCATTGCCGCTGAAAACTCGGATTGTCCCAGCAAAAATAAGGGCGGCAACCTGGGTAGCTTCGAACGCGGTCGCATGACAAAAGAATTTGAAGATGCGGCTTTCAGCCAAAAGGTGGATGAAATCGGACCGGTAGTTGAAACCAGCTTTGGCTACCATATCATTCAGGTTCAGGAACACAAACCTGCCAGTCAGAAGACCTTTGAGGACGTCAAAGATCAGATCAAAAAACACCTGGAACAAAAAAATAAAAACATGGCTGTCCGCGACTATATTGAAGGCTTAAAAAGCAAGGCAACCATCGTCTACGAAAAAAAGTAGCACAACAAACACACCATTACATACTGCGGGATTTCAGGGTAACGTGCCCCGAAATCCCGCATCCTTTTTAAAGGCATATACTCGATGAAACCATTCCTCACTGAATACCGCGTCGTTTATTCCGACTGTGACCCATTTAATGTTGTCTACTACGCCAACTACTTTACCCTTTTTGAACGCGGCCGCACTGAGCTGTTCCGTGACATGGGCATCCCCTACAGTACCATTGAAAAACAGGGCATCTACGTTCCTGTCAGCGACACTCGATGCAGGTATAAACGCTCAGCCCGCTATGACGACCTTCTCAACATAGAATCCCAAGTACAGGAACTCAAACGAGCCCGCATCACTATCTCCTATCGCATACTCAGAAACGATTGCCAGGAACTACTCGCTGAAGGCTATACTGTCCACGCCTTTGTAAACACCGAAGGCAAGCCGCGAAGGATTCCCGCAGAAATAATCGAGAAAATTGAGGCATACGAAAACTGAAGATAGTGGACACCCGATAGACCTCAAACAAAAATCAGCGCAATTAACTTGACAAAACAACCAAAGGACATATATACTATTTAGATAAACATGAACTGTTGCGGGGTGGAGCAGTTTGGTAGCTCGTCGGGCTCATAACCCGAAGGTCATTGGTTCAAATCCAATCCCCGCTACCATAAAACAAAGAAAAGGGGTTAGCCAAACGGCTAACCCCTTTTCTTTTTCTGAACAGAACATTTAACTAAACATCGTAGCCATGGTGTCAGTTTAAAAGAACAGGGTTTTGGAGAGACGCGCTTCTGCGCGTCCGTTCGACAGACTCATGCGGCCACGACAAAGCGTGGCCCTCCAAAGAGCTCGGTTCCGCAAATCAAGACTACAATTTTTATTGGAGGGACGCGCTTCTGCGCGTCCGTTCGACAAACACATGCGGCCACGACAAAGCGTGGCCCTCCAAGATCTCTCACCCGCCACAGGCGGATTCGAAATGACAAGCAGGCTTCACAATTTAGTTAAATGCTCTACCAATTTGGATATCAAACAGCATTTAATTATTAAGCATTAACATACGTGTGTGTGAAATCAGTCTGAACCGGCCTCATCCATTACCCGACGCATAATTTCCGCGATCTTTAGTCTGCTGAGAGGCTTTAGAACAAAGGCTTTGATGCCGGCTGCCAGCGCCGCCTCCTCTGTCACCAGATCGCTGTATCCGGTGCAAAGAATTATGGAAATATCCGGGCGCAAACCGAAAACCTGCTGCGCGAGCTCAAAGCCGGTAAGACCGGGCATGGCCTGATCGGTAAAGATGAGATCAAATGCGTTAGGATCACTGGCAAACAATTCAAGGGCCTCTGAAGGTTTTTGCACCGCTGTCACTTGGTAGCCCAACGATCGCATCATACTTGCACCAACTTGCAACAAGGCGGGTTCATCATCAACAAGCAGCACTGATTCATGCCCCTGCGGAGGATCAGCCATAACAGCTGCACGTGCAGATACTTCCTCCTGCAGTGCCGGCAGCAGCACATTAAACACCGTACCCCTGCCCGGCTCACTGTAAACCTTTATCTCCCCCTTAAGGCTTTTCACAATGCCATGCACCACAGCAAGACCCATACCGGTTCCCTTACCAACGTCCTTGGTCGTAAAGAAAGGCTCAAATATACGACTGATGTTTTGTGACTCTATCCCCATGCCCGTATCACGTACGGTCAACTGCACGTAGAGTCCCGGATGTAAATCGCAGTAGGTAACCACATCAGCATCCTGAAGCACAATCGGTTCCAACTCTATTGCCAAGACGCCGCCGGAATTTTCCATGGCTTGCGCGGCATTCGTACACAGATTCACAATAATCTGGTGAATCTGGGTGGCATCTGCAAGTACAACATCTCCGGTATCTGTCGTATTGACTGTTATCTCGATATTCGCGGGAATTGACGCACGCATTAGCTTAAGCGCTTCTTTCAGGATCACATGAACCTGCAAGGGTTTGACTTCGCTTTGACTCTTGCGACTAAAAGCCAATAGCTGTTTGACAAGATTACGGGCCCGCTCGGCTGCATTTAAAACCTGATCAAGATTATTTCTAATCTGGGGAACACAATCGGCGTCCTGCTGTGAAAGCTCGGCATAACCGATAATAGCCCCGAGGATATTATTAAAATCATGAGCAATACCTCCGGCAAGAGTACCAATGGCTTCCATCTTTTGTGCCTGGCGAAGTTGATCCTGCAAACGAAGTCGATCAGTTATATCTCTGGTTGAAGAAATAGCACCGACAACATCACCATCAGGATTATGCATCAACGCTATGCTTGTCTCAACCTGTATGCGATGTCCCTCTTTATGAACCCTAGTAGTCTCATAATTGCGGACAATCCCGTGCTCATAAACCTGCTCAATAAGGATATGATTATTAATCATGCTTTTCTCGTCACCAGAAGACAAAAGAGAAATATGTTGACCGACAAGCTCTGCGGGAGAATACCCATACACATCATAAACCGAATCATTGGCAGTGGTTATATACCCATCGGCATCAACAACAATTATCGCGTCGGGAGAGGTTTTGAATGTGGTTTCCAAAAAATCACGGGCCTGCCTGATTTCCTGCTCAGCCCGCTTGCGTTCGGTAATATCACGTGTTGAAGAGATAACTCCGGCAGGAGTTCCGTCAGTATTTTTGAGCAATGCAACACTGGTCTCTATCTGTATCTGATGACCATCTCTATGCTGACTAACATTTTCAAAGTTTCGTACAAGCCCCTGTTTGCGAACCTGCTCTACAAGGGACCGGTGTCTGTTCTTAGACTGCTCGTCAGCATCGGGTAGCGTAGAAACAGGCTGCCCAATAAGTTCCTCGGCCCGGTATCCATACACATCATAAACCGAGTCATTGACAGCGGTTATAATACCGAGTACATCGACAGCAATAATTGCATCAGGAGTGGTTTTAAACAACGTCTCCAGGAAATCACGGGCCTGCCTGATTTCCTCCTCAGCCCCCTTGCGCACTGTAATATCACGCAGTGTAGCAATTAGTCCGGACCCGGATGTTTCGCCATCAGGCATAATGGTAAGCCTGCTTTCAACCAAAAGGCTGCTTCCGTCCTTGCGCAAATACGTGGTCTCAAAAGGAATGTGATAATCCCGGCTAAACATTTCCTGCTCCTGCTCACTATCAAGAGGCGTATTGAGCATATCAGCAGTAAGATCGACAGCATCAATACCGATTAGTTCATGATGTTCATAGCCGAGCATTTCACACAATGATGAATTCGCAAACGTGATATTGCCCATCTGGTCAGTCACATATATGCCATCGCCTGACACATCGAATACACTTTGAAAAAAATTACGCGAACGCTGCAGCGCTTCGGCTGCGGCAAGCATGTTGGACTCAGCCTGCTTGCGCTCGGTAATGTCACGCAATGTAGAAATCAGTCCGGACCCGAATGTTTCGCCATCAGGCATATTGGTAAGCCTGTTTTCAACCAAAAGGCTGCTTCCGTCCTTGCGCTCATACACGGTCTCAAAGGGAGCGCTGTAATCCCGGCTAAACATTTCCTGCGCCTGCTCACTATCAAAAGGCGTATTGAGCAAATTACCAGTAAGATCGAGAGCAAACATACCGATCAGTTCATGATGTTCATAGCCGAGCATTTCACACAATGATGTATTCGCAAACGTGATATTGCCCACTTGGTCAGTCACATATATGCCATCGCCGGACACATTGAATACACTTTGAAAAAAATCATGAGAGCGCTGCAGTGCCTCGGCTGCGGCCAGCATGCCGGATTCAGCATGTCTGCGCTCAGTAATATCGCGAACCATCATAGAATAGAATAAATTACCCTCCAGCGACCAGGAATACAGGGAAAACTCAACAGGAAATACAGCACCATTCTTGCGAACCATCTCTGATTCGATAGTAGCCGAAATAGAGGCGTGTATGCCAGAACGCGCAATACTATCGCGCCTGTTGCGTTCTTCTTCGCGCATTCCAGCCGGCAGAAACATAACACTGTTCTCGCCCAGCATTTCATCCTGCCCGTAGCCAAACATTATTTCAGAGCCCCTGTTACAATAACGGATAGTACCCAAAACATCTGTGATGAGTATGGCATCAGGAGAATTGTCTGAAATTGCCCTGAAACGCCCCTGGCTTTCCTGCAGATCCCGCACTTTATCGTTAACCAGATTCTCAAGATTCTCGCGGTGCAATCTCAATTCCTGCTCAACAACCTGCCGGGCGAGCAGTTCAGCATTGAGCCGGCGGCCAAGTTCGCTGAGTCGACCAACAATAATTCCGATGAGAACCAGACTGATGCTACCGACAAGACCTCCACCGGTCCTGACCATATTGTCAATCCAGTTGATGCCAATAACAGTGAGCACTACAGCATTAACTGGAAAGCAAGCTAAGCCTGCAACAACTCCAATCCGGGTTCCGTACAGCCAGGAAATAACAATAACCGGAAACAATGAGAGGATCGGCAGGGCGGTAAAATGACTAATACTGCGGAGTATAAAACAAAGAACAAAATAGAGAACAACTGAGGCGACAGCAATTCTCAACCGAATCTGCGGAGTAAGTTCGGTGGCTCTGAAGCTTGAGTTAATGTGGGGAGTTACCATACAGTAAACCTTGCAGCTTTACAATTAGCGGCACGAGTACATTAAACAACAAAACGTCAGCCATATGGGCAGGGTCTCCATCCCTCGTGAATGACCTGAACCGCGAAATGTTGTTGCCGATAGTATGTTTATACTGAATCGTACGTTGTTAAGCACCCCTGTTTTATATTCATCAGTATAGTCGAACAATTTTCAGAGTGTCAATTAAAAGAACCACCTTCGAAAGCACAAAAATTTACGGGAGTAATCATCCATGCCAATGCAAAAAAAACCGCAGCGGAACAGGCTTTAAAAAAACTGGCCTAAAAAAACCCTTACGGTTACACGTTTGAACACCAGAAATGCTAAGGAAAGACTTTAAAATTAAAAAAAGATTTTCGCCAATGATCCCATAGGCTGCATGCACGGGGCTCAAAACTTTGAGCACATCCATTCGATCATATTCGACTCTATATTTTTTTAATCATATCGAAATCCGCAAGCTTCCTGTAAAATGTTCTGCGACTGATGCCCAATAACTTCGCGGCTTTTGTGCGGTTCCATTTCGTTTTTTCCAGTGCATCAAGTATCTGATCCTTGCTTGCGCCACATTCAAGAGTTTCGCCGGCAGTGTCAATGGGCATTGTTTCTTTAAGCTGCAAAGAAATATGGTCGGTGGTAATGGTGTCAGTATTGCAGAGAATAAAACTACGCTCCAAAACATTTTCCAGTTCACGCACATTACCGGGCCAGTTGTAGTTGACAAAAAGCCGCATGACCTGATCAGAAACGCCCTGAACCTTCCTTTTGAATTTTGCATTGAATTTTTCGCAAAAATGGCTCACCAGCAACGGAATATCTTCAATCCTTTGCGTAAGCGGCGGCAGAAGCATTTCCATGACATTTAGACGAAAGTATAAATCTTCACGGAAAAGACCTTTCTGTATTTTATCTGCAAGCATGGAATTGGTTGCCGCGATCACCCTGACATCTATCTTAACAGCTTTGGTACCGCCGACCCTTTCAAACTCGCGCTCCTGCAACACCCGCAAAAACTTAATCTGCAATGCCTGCGACAGATCCCCGATTTCATCGAGAAAAATAGTACCACCATCCGCAAGCTCAAAGCGGCCGGGCTTGGCCTTAAGCGCTCCGGTAAATGCACCTGCAACATGACCAAACAACTCACTTTCCAGTAAATTTTCAGACAGAGCCGCGCAGTATACCTTTACAAAAGGCTTTAAAGCCCGGGATCCGCTGTAGTGAATAGCATCCGCCACCAGTTCCTTGCCTGTACCACTTTCACCAGTAATCAGCACAGTCGTATCTGTTTCGGCCAGCGCTTCTATGCGAGTATACATTTCCTGCATGTCAACGCTTTTGCCTATGATTTTATGAAACTGACGGCGCTCGTTGAGGGTACGCTCAAGGTCTGTAATCCGGCTGATATCCCGCAGCACCAGCACAACCCCCAAAAAAGTTGCGTCACGATCAATCAGGGGCGAACAGTTAATAACAACAATCCTCGGGTGGCCGTCCTGTCCCGTCATTTCGGTTCTGAATTCCCTGACCGGCTCACTGGTTTCAATGGTTTTTTTGATCACATCCAAACACGACGGCAAGCGCGATTCTGCTACCTCATGCAAGCTCCTGCCAAGCATCTTCTCTGACGGCACCAAAAAAAACTGCTCTATGGCTTCATTGGTGTGGGTCACAAGCATGCCCATATCAACCGAAACGATACCATCCTGAACACTGTCAAAAATGGCCTCAAGGTTACGGTGGTAAAGTTCCCTCTGGTCATCAATGACCTTTAAGCGCAGAGCCAGCCCAACAACCCGCAACAGCATCGGCTGTGTGACAGGCTTGGCAATATAGTCAAAGGCCCCCAACCGCACTGCAGCGGATGCTGTTTCAATATCGGGCGCACCGGTAATCATGATGACCGGGGGCCGCAAGCCCCGGTCCTTAATCTCCTGCAGCAGATCAACACCGGTTTTCTTGCCCATAATAATATCGGTTACCACCAAATCAATCGGATCTGTCATAAGGCATTTAAGCGCCGAGACATAATCATCGGCAAGAGCCACATCATAACCTTCTTCTTCAAGAAAATTCTTAAAGGTAAAACGCACATGTTCTTCATCGTCAACAACAAGAATACGGTTTTTCATATTACCACCATGAGGAAGGTTCTTAATTCTTAGTCAGGAGTTAAGAGTTCAGAGTTTGGAGAAAATAGTATTGAGTTTTGAGTTGGGAGTTCGGGATAAATAAGTTCGGAGTTGAGAGTATGGAGTTCGGAGAAAAAAATAAAATCAATTCAAAATGTTCTCTTATATACCCCTAACTCCCAGATCAGAACTCACAACTCCTAACTCTTAAATCCCAACTCTCAACTCCTAACTCCTAACTCCTAACTCCTAACTCCTAACTCCTAACTCCTAACTCCTAACTCCTAACTCCTAACTCCTAACTCCTAACTCCTAACTCCTAACTTTCTTCTTTCACCTCGGCTGGCAGGTCAACCATAACCCGGGTATATTCCCCAAGCTCACTTTCAAACAACAGACGACCGCCATGCTGTTTTATTATGTCATGACATATACTCAATCCAAGTCCGGTACCTTTGCCAAGGGGTTTTGTGCTAAAAAACGGATTACATATCCTTGAAATATTTTCAGAAGAAATTCCGCATCCCCGATCCAAGAAAATAACCCTGAGAAAATTTTGGTTCATTACGTAGAGCTCTTCCACACGCACCTCAAGCCGCTTGTCCGCGTGAGAATCCGGGAATCGTAGATCAAGCGCGAAAATTGCATTACTCAAAAGATTGATAAATACCTGCTGAATTTTCTGTGGAATAACCAGCACGCATGGCTGATTATCGCAAAAATGAGCGTCAACCACAATATCGCTCTGCGAAATACGTTTCTGCATCAACTGGAAGACGGGTTCAAAAATATCGCTCACTGATACGGCCACAACTGTTTCGCCGGCAGGGCGTGCAAGATTCAATAAATTTGAAACAATACCGGCTATGCGTTCACCTTCTTTGATAATCCTGGCCGGTATCTCGATGTCGCTGCCTTGTATGCTGTTGTTGTTAAGCAGTATCTGGGCATAGTTTATAACCCCCATAATCGGGTTATTTATTTCATGGGCAACACCGGCCGCCAATTCACCGATGGAAACCAACTGTGCTGAGCGCAAAGCTTCCTGTTCAATAAGCTTGCGCTCGGTAATGTCGCGCACAATAATCGTTATATGTTTGTCTTGATCTTTGGTGACTAAACCAAAAGCTATGTCAATGGGAAATTCCGTGCCTTTTTTATTCAGTGCTACAACCTCATGTACATTCAACGGCGATGGCAACACTCCGGTCTTAAGCGCATCAAGCAGTGACCTGACATCCTGATCCAGAACGGAATGAGCGATCAGTTTCGAGAATGGAGCGCCGATTATCTCAGGGTTATCAAAGCCGAAAATATTTGTAGCGGCCTTATTCCATAGAACAATCATCCCGAAAGTATTAATCGTAATGATGGCATCAGTCGCCGTCTCAATCACAGAGCGGTACTGTTCTTCACTTTGCTGAAGCGATGACTGAATTTCATGCTCATCCTCCAGAATGCTCAAAAGAGCACGGCGGCCTTGTTGCGCCTCTTTAAGCAGCGAGCTTACCTGCTGTTCACTTGCCAACAGTGATTCCTGTGCCTGATGGTATGAACTCATGTCATGCAGTGTAACAAACACCTCACACGGATCAGCTTCGTCCGGGTTGAACTGGGGCACCGCATTGACATTAAACCATGCATATTTTTGCCGAGATTCGTTAAAAATTCCGATCATGCTATCCGAAACCGTTTCACCGGTTCTCAAAGCTACCATTGATGGATGCTCTTCGGGCGACAGGCGCAATCCATCCTCGCCAATCACATTCCATACCGGGGAACATGATGTGCGACCCAAAAACTCCTTACTGGTGAGGCCCAGCATCTTCAGGGCTGACGGGTTGACGTCGGTTAACGTACCATCGGCAGTTTGATAAAAAAAACCCTGCGACATATTTTCAAAAAGTTTGCGGTATTTTTGTTCACTCCTTGAAAAATCCTGCTCCATGTTTTTACGCGACGTACAATTAACGCCGATGGATAGAATTTCAACAACAACACCAGAGTTGTCGCAGATAGATTTGCCGGTCCAATCCACCCATGTCCGGGTGCCATCACTGCGGACATGTTCTCTTTCATGACAGCCGACATCATGAAGATGCTCTTGAATTTGCTGCACCACAGGGTGCGAACTATTCCATGATTCTTTGTTTTCAAAAAGGCTGATACCAGGAATCGTTTGTCCCAGCAACTTTTCCCGCGAGAGCCCGAATAACACACAGGCACCTTCATTCACATACGTTATTGTACCATCCAGTTTCCAGCGCACAATAATGCTGCCACTCATTTCAACAAGTTCACGATACTTGTACTCACTTAGTCGAAGAGCATCTTCTGATTTGCGTTTATCTTGAAACTCAAAAAAAATCCTGCACACAATCATTATAGCGATTGGAAACAGCAGCAGCAACGGTATGCTGATTCGGGTAAAAATTTGCAGATCGATGTCGCCCGCCAATATCAGCATAAGCACCAGCATAGACCCTTGCACCAGCACCCCAAACGCCCACAGCGGCAGCACACCATTCAAACGAGGATTATGACGGCGCAAATAGTAGTAGACCGACCCAAAGCAGGCGGACTGAGCGATTACGCATATACCAACCAGCACTCCCACCTCGCCAAACAAGAGCCAGTAAAATGCGCACAGCAATGCTGCGACACCTGCTATCACAGGCCCACCCACAACACCGGCAACACAGAGAACAACCGACCGGGTATCGAACCTAATTCCAAGGCTTGATGTCTGAACCGTCACCATGACAGCTATTCCCAGAGCGCCAAATATCAGCCCGGACAGCAGATGATACACCCTGGGCCTCATGGTTTTCTGAGTTGTTATCCACTGATGCGGAATCAGCGCAGATACAACACAGATTACAATAAGCATTCCAATACTATGTATAACTTCAGGATACATACATACTCCATCATTTAGTTCGGAGTTAAGAGTCTAGGAGTTCAGAGAAAAAACATAAAACAATTCAAAATATTCTCTTTGCCACTCCTAACTCCTAAATCCTAACTCTGAACTCTTTTTGCTCCCTACTCCTAGCTTACCCTTCTTTCCCATATTTCGGCTGTTCGCCATGTTTTGTCAGAAGTTTATTCACCTCGGTCTTCAATTCCTGAACCCTTCCCTCACGGTTAAGCGTCACGCGGTACCACTGCTCGAGTTCCTTAAGATGTTGCTCAGTTTTTTGTTCCGCAAGCTTCATCTCGGTAACGTCACTGACATAACTATCATAACGCGAAGGTTCTCCTTGTTCGTCACAAATAATTTTAGAATGAACACGCACCCAGCGGATTTCCCCGGAATATTTGCAAATCCTTACTTCTCCGACAAAAGAACCTGATGCGATAGAAGTTGAGAAATCCTCAAAAAATTGTTCGCAATCATCAGGATGCACCATGCTCAACCATTTATGTTCTCCTGCTAAATCTGATTCCAACTGCTTGCCAAAAACCTGACGGTACGAAGGGCTCACATAATACGTTGTGCCATCTTTAATTGAGGTCGAGACAACAACATCATCAATCGCGTTTAAAATGCTGACAACTTTCGTCTCGGTTAATTGAAGAGCTTGCAAGGATAGTAAACGCTCATACGCGCTACCGATAATACCGGCAATAACCTGCAGAATGGCAACCTTCTCCTCAGACCAGTTTTCTACTCGGCGTATCGTATCAAAACCAATAAAGCCGGAGAGATTACCAAGGGTATCGATAGTCGGCACGCAAATCAACGCGCGAATACCCTGTGCCATGAATTCTTTTTTTTCAGCCCCAGCCTCTGATGGAAGCTCGGACACATTGTTAATTTGTAGCGGCATTCGCGTAAGCATCTGATGCTTCCACCACGGCAAATCATCTGTCTCCTGATTCTGAATATGTTGCTTTTGCGAGTCCACGCCGGGGGCACACCATTCGTGCGTATTGCTCATATGGGTATAATCGTCGGAGAAGCTAAATAGATAGCTGCGATCAACTTTAAAAAAATTTCCCAACCTTCTCAGCGTATTATTCACCACCGTATCAAAGTCCGCAATGCTGGTCGCTTTGATAAGTTCGGTAGAAACTTGAGCGGCAATCTTATGACCTTCCGACAGAAAACGCCTGTTATCCTCGACCTGCCTGCGATCCGTAATATCCAGCAAGGACACCAATGCACGGGGCAAGCCCTGAATCGGCGGCATGGGCGTAACAGAACCCAGTAATACGACACTGGACACATCTCCATTGTGCTGTAATAACAATTCACACTCAACATCACTATGCAACGTTCCGGTTTGCAGCGTGTCAGTCATGGCGATTCGCAACGGACACGACTCACACTCGGAACCATAACCGCACCCAAGCGGACTGTCGAGGGCATTAACACATCCCATAATACCACAGGGCCGATTGTGCGCCATATCAGACGACGCAGGCTGCACAGCCAACTGAAATGCCTGATTCGAGCTGAGGACATTCCGTTCCTTGTCAATAACACACATCATGACTGTTGTGCCGTTATAAACGGCCTTAAGCTCTTCTTGCTGTATGTATAACTGAGCCTGCGTCTCCTTACCCTGCTGCAACAGGTTCCACTCGCGAAAAACACGATCAACCGTCCGGGGCATGTCACGCAGAGTCTCCGGCGATTTGACCACATAATCCATAGCTCCAGCCTTCATCGCCTCAACAACAAGCTGCTCGTTACCATAACTGGTCATAACAATAACAGGGTATGATCTTTCCTCAACTGAAGAGGAGAGTAGTTCAAAGGCCCTGCCGTCCGGCAGCTTTATGTCGGTGATAAGAACATCAGGAACTTGAACATTCAAAGCTTCTCTGCAAGCCTGCAAAGAACCAACCACCTGGACTAGATCCGATGGACAGGCAGCCAAAAAAGCACGGCGTACAGCCTCCGCATGTCCGGGCTCATCCTCGACAATCAATATTCGTCTAGCTTTTGTGTTCATAGCCTCACCTAGAGTTTAAGGTTAAAGGTTAAAGGTTAAAGGTTCAAAGTTCAAAGTTAAAAGTTAAAAAGTAACGGTTCAAGGTTAAAGGTTCAAAGTTCAAGGTTCAAGGTTAAAGGTTAAAAAGTAACGGTTCAAGGTTAAAGGTTCAAAGTTCATGGTTAAAATCAAAAGATCAGAATCAAAATCAAGAGTTCAAGGTTAAAAAGTAACGGTTCAAGGTTCAAAGTTCAAAGTTCAAGGTTAAAAAGTAACGGTTCAAGGTTAAAGGTTCAAAGTTCATGGTTAAAATCAAAAGATCAGAATCAAAATCAAGAGTTCAAGGTTTAGTATGCTTATTGCCTTTCAATGGACTTGTTTTTAAATACCGCATGAGTGCTGAAATTTTTTTTGAAATAATAATTGTTGATTGCAGCAAACCGTCAAATTTCTCACTATCAATATACTTAAGATCATGTGCCACATAGAGGAGTGATCTAACTTCACCTGCTGATGCTTTTGAAATTGATAAAAATTGTGAAAACTCCTTGTTGCCTCCACGTTCAAAACCCTCTGCTATATTAGACATTATTGAAACCGCGGCGCGTTGCACTTGCTGGCTTAATCCAAAATCCCGCGAGAAAGGTGCCTTTCGCGTAATGGAATAGATATTCCTGACAAGTTCTCTGGCATCTTGCCAGGCTTGAATATCTTCGAACTTCTCAATTGCCGCCATAATTCTTCATCCGTATATACTTTCAGTTTTCAACCTTAAACCTTGAGCAGCTTTGCACTTCCTGTTTTTAACCTTGAACCCCTTTTTCAGTTTGCACTTCCCCATCAATCCGGCAATCGATTCCAGGCCAGCCAGTAAAAGCAGAAGGTTTCAAGCATCTGCGAGAATTTTTCAAAACTAACCGGTTTTACCAAATAACTGTTCGCGCCGTATTCATAGGCCTTACGCCTGTCGCTTTCCCCTTCTGATGTAGTCAACACCACCACTGGTATCTGCCGCAGGTGCTCGTTCGCCTTGATGTTGCGCAAAACCTCAAGTCCATCAACCTTAGGCAGGCGAAGATCCAGCAGTATCATATTCGGCATCGGATATACGACCGTATCAGTATAACCATCCACCCGAAAAAGATAATCAAGAGCAGCCTGACCATCAGTTACATGCACAATTCGGTTCGCTACGCGAGAGTCTTCAAAGTTGCGCAGCACGATTTCAGCGTGGCCCATGTCGTCCTCAACCAACAGAATAGTAACCGTATCTCCGTTTTGCATGGACTGCTCTCCGTTTTATTAAAAAAAGTTCAAAGCTCTCAAAAACCGTTCAAAGTTCAAGGTTAAATGTTCAAGGTTAAAATCAAAAGATCAGATTCAAAATCAAAAGTTTAAGATCAAAAGTCATAGGTTCAAGGTTTGAGGTTTTTGTTTCTTAAGATTGAACATTGAACCTTGAACCGCTTTGCACTTCCTGTTTCTTAAGATTGAACCTTAAACTTTGAACCTTGAACCATTCCGTTAATCTGGCAATCGATTCCAGGCCAGCCAATAGAAACCAAAAGCTTCAAGCAGATGTGCGAATTTTTCAAAACTAACCGGTTTTACCAGATAGCTGTTCGCCCCATAGCCGTAAGCTTTAGTCCTGTCGCTTTCCGCTTCTGATGTAGTCAACACCACCACTGGTATCTGCCGCAGGTGTTCGTCCGCCTTGATTCTGCGCAAAACCTCAAGTCCATCAACCTTAGGCAGGCGAAGATCCAGCAGTATCATATTCGGCATCGGATATGCGACCGTATCAGTATAACCATCCACCCGAAAAAGATAATCAAGAGCAGCCTGACCATCGGTTACCGGTACAATACGATTTGCCACGCGACAGTCTTCAAAGTTGCGCCGTACAATTTCGGCGTGCCCCACATCATCTTCAACCAACATAATAATGATGGGTTCTCCTTTAATCATAGTCTTCTCTCCGTTTAATTAAAAAAAGTTCAAGGTTTAAGGTTAAGAATTCGAAGTTCAGAGTTCGATGTTCAATTTTTCTGTTTTAAACTTTGAACCTTGAACCGCCCCTCACTCCCCCTCCTCCGGCAGCACAAACTGAAAACATGCCCCCGTACCAATTCCATCGGACTCCAGCCAGATCCTGCCGCCATGCAAATCAATAATGCGCTTCACCAGCGCAAGGCCCATTCCCAAGCCTTTAGCATTGGCATGCAGCTTTTCAAATATGCCAAAGACCCTGTCTTGATGCCGCAGATCAATGCCCATGCCGTTGTCACGCACAGACACAACAACATCGCCATTTTTTCTTTCAAAACCAATTTCAATAAGCGGTTCAGTCTGCTCTCCCATAAACTTCACGGCATTATCAAAAAGATTTTGAAACACCGCTACCAGCCGTACACGGTCGCCAAAGAGCAACAACGGTTCTTGTGTTGTCTGAACTCGAACACTTCTCTTATCAATGGAGCCGGCTACCAGCCCCAGAGCTTCCCCTACTATATCCTGAAGCGGCGTGAAAATTGCTATATTTGGACTATACCCAATGCGCGTAAGATCAAGTAATTCTTGAAGCAGGCTATTCATCTTATCGACCGCATCGTTAATAAAATGCATATCCCCTACAATTTTCTCTTTATCTTCACATGCCATATCCTGAACAAGATACCCCATAAACGTCTTGATTGTCACAAGGGGACTCCGCAAATCATGGGAGACGGTGTAATTAAAACGCTCAAGCTCGATATTTTTCGCCAATAAGGTTTGCTCAGCCCTTTTGCGCTCCGAGATGTCTACAACCACAACACGATATTCAAGTCCATCTTCAGAAACCAAAGCGTCGATCTGTACAGATATTTCCAGCTTGTCTTCTCTCTCCAGGGCAACCTCGCATTTTGAACAGGACTCACCCTTAGCTATCTGCTTAAAAAAGGCATTAAAAGCGGGCAAATGAACTTCCGCCACAAAAGCACCGAAACGTTTGCCCATAAGCTTAGATCGTTCTACACCAAACAGATGAGCGCCCGCCAGGTTCGTGCTGGTAATTGCACGACTGAGATCCAGAGTAAAGTAACCAACAGGGGCAAAATCATACAGTTCTGTATAGCGCGCCGACGCTGCTTCCAAGTCGGCCCGTGAATTTAGAAGCTCATCGTTTTGCATCTCCAGCTCGATCTGGTGAACCTGCAGCTCATGAATAAGCTTTGCGTTATTAGCCTCCATAATCACATTTGAATCTTCCAAATCCCGTTGGCTAAGCTGCTCTTCTGCATGCTTAATCACATTTGAATCTTCCAAATCCCGTTGGCTAAGCCGCTCTTCTGCATGCTTAATCACATTTGAATCTTCCAAATCCCGTTGGCTAAGCTGCTCTTCTGCATGCTTAATCACATTTGAATCTTCCAAATCCCGTTGGCTAAGCTGCTCTTCTGCCTGCTTAATCACATTTGAATCTTCCAAATCCCGTTTGATGAGCAGAACTTCAGCTTTGCGGCGCAGTTCGGCAGCACCCGTGACTTTTTGGCTATCTTTTTTCATAAGAAGACCTTTGTAGTTATGAGTTTAGAGTTCGGAGATAGGAGTTCGGAGTTTGGAGAAAAAATAAACAACCATTCAAGTTATTCTCTTTGCTACTTCCTGCTCCTAACTCTTTACTCTGAACTCCTTTTGCTCCCTACTTCTAAACTTTGAACCTTCCTTTAATGCATGGTTGTAGATGGTGCGCACGGCACACCCTACGAACTCTTTATGCTCCTTACTCCTAACTCTTTACTCTGAACTCTTTTTGCTCCGAACTCCGAACGCATATATTTATTACTTTTATTAAATGGTGGGTTTCACCCACCCTACCGGCTTTATTTTCGATCCTGAATCTTATATTTAAATTTACTTTTTCTTCGATATGCGCAGTTCCTCCACCTGATTTTTTAAACGTTGCTCCAGAATTTTCTGCGCCTTATTAAGGGTGCGTTCAAGTTTCTGTGACACATCAAGTTCATCGGATTGCGTATCAAAACGGCCTTGCAGATCTTTCTGTGCTTTATTAAGGGTACCTTCAAGTTTCTGTGACACATCAAGTTCATCGGATTGCGTATCAAAACGGCCTTGCAGCACAGACAGAGCGTCTCGCATCGTTAGTTCCAAACCCTTACTCTCAGAGATGTTGACAAAGGTAATTACAACGCCATTAATGCGATTGTCATGCGTACGGTAGGGCATAATACGCACCCTAAACCAGCGACCTTTGCTGGCGCTAACTTGGCGCTCTTTGAATACCAGCGACCTCAGTACCCCCCGTGCATCATCACCTAATTCAGGATAGTCCAGCACACTGGAGAGGTCGGTAATGGGCCTACCGGTATCGCCAATGATCAGCTTTATAATATCTGTGCTCTTTTCAGTAAAGCGTCTGATTTTGAGGTCATTGTCCAAAAACAAAGTGGCGATTTCAGTACTGTTGAGCAGGTTTTTCATGTCGTCGCTTGTCCTCGACGACTCGTCGACCTTTGCCTGCAACTCGTGGTTGACTGTCTGCAGCTCTTCGTTCATTGACTGCATCTCTTCTTTTGAGGTTGTGAGCTCCTCATTGGTTGATTGTAATTCCTCATTGGTTGATTGCAATTCCTCATTGGCTGATTTAAGTTCCTCCTGCGAGGTCTGCATTTCTTCACGCGTTGTCTGCAGTTCCTCGCGAGACTCCTGGAGCTCCACAGTCAAATCAGCCAGCTGGCTGCCCTCTGCTACGGTTGCCTTCCCGGCCTTGCCGGCTGCTTGCACATCGGAACGCTCAAAATTTTCGTTAAAAACAATCAGCACCATGCCACGCAGTTCCGCCGGATCACTAAGGGGCTGGATGGTCACATCAACTCCCTTCGTACCGCCGTTTGTTCCCACCCGTACATTCTTCAGCATGACAATGGTTTTCTGCCGGATCGCCTTTTGGAAAGCTTTGTTCAATACATAGCTCAGCCCCTCTCGAGCCATGGCGAAAATATTCAGATTAGCTTTGCCCACGGCTGGTTCCAGATATTTACCGGTCTTTCCGCTGGTATAGAGAATATCCCCCGTGTTATTTGTGAGCACCCCAGGCGGAGAAAAATGCAGCAGCAGCAGTCTGTCCGTCAAGTCCGACAGGTTGTGGGCGGACTGCAGCTTCGGCAGCACAGAGGAATCAAGAACTTCGGTACGGCTACGGACAAAAGAGGTAGGGAAAACAATTTGGTCAGGTCTCAGGTCAGATTCCTTGCGACGGTAGAACCGCGTCTTGCCGGAAAGAGGGCTAAAAAGTTCAGTGAAACTACCGATAGTCTCTGCACTGCCCAGCAACAGAATGCCGCCGGGATTGAGGCAATAATGGAAGAGGGGCAGAATTCTTTTTTGCATCTCTAACTCAAAATAAATGAGCATATTGCGGCACGTGATCAAATCAAGATTGGTGAAGGGCGGATCCATGATCAAATTCTGCGGAGCGAAAATAAGCATCTCACGTATTTCCTTGGACATCCGGTAGCCGCTGTCGTCCTTTACAAAGAACCGCCTAAGCCGAGACTCCGACACATCAGCGGAAATATTGACCGGATAAACACCTATCCGGGCTTTGTCAATTGCATCGTTATCCAGATCAGTGGCAAAAATCTGCAGTGAAAAATTTGCAGGGGTTTTTTGGCCATCGAGTACTTCTTTAAATGCAATGGCCAGGCTATAGGCTTCCTCACCCGTTGAACAGCCGGGTGTCCATGCACGCAAAAGTCCCCCGCCCGGGTTTGCAGCCATCAGGCTGGGAATCACTTCAGTTTTCAACTGCTCCCACACCAGCGGATCACGAAAAAAGCTCGTAACACCGATAAGAAGTTCATTAAAAAGCAGCTTCGCTTCGTGCGGGTTCTCGCGCAGAAAACGAACATAATCCGAAATTTTTTGCAACTGATGCAAGCCCATACGGCGTTCAATGCGACGGTAGATGGTGCTCTTCTTATAGAGTGAAAAATCGTGCCCTGTGTGCGTGCGCAGCAACAGCACAACCTTCTCCAAGCCGCTACGGTTCTTGTCCTCAAAATCCAGGGCTGGCCCAACAGACAAAAGCGGAACATGATGAAAATATTCAATAATCTTAACCGCCAGCTCCTCGGCCGGTGCAATCACATCGACCAGTCCTGAGTCAATGGCGCTGCGGGGCATACCTTCAAACTTGGCGGAATCCAAAGCCTGTACGAAAACCGCGCCTGCCTGCTCTTTGATGGTGCGCAGGCCCAGTGTGCCGTCGGAACCCATGCCCGAGAGGATAACAGCGATAGCTCGCTCATGCTGGTCTTCAGCCAGGCTGCGCAGAAAGTAATCAATAGGCAGACGCAGCCCCCGAATCGCTGCCGGTTCAAGCAGGTACAGCACACCTTGGAGTATCGACAGATCACAATTAGGCGGGATCACATACACATGATCGGGCTCGACTTTCATCCGGTCACGGATATGAACAACCGGGATTTCTGTTGAGCGCTGCAGCAGCTCAACCATGATGCCCTTGTGGTTGGGGTCGAGGTGCTGGACAATAACAAAAGCCATGCCGCATTTTCTGGGAACATGTGACAGGAATTGTTCCAGTGCCTCCAGACCGCCGGCAGACGAGCCAATGCCCACAATAGGAAATTGCGCCTTGACACCCGACTTAACGAACTTTTTCCGAAGGGGTTTTATGTTTTTAGCCCCTGCAGATTTAGCTTTTTGTTTAGGCACTGGTTTTACAGTTGCTTTCACAGCAATAAGCTTAACTTTTCGTTTGGGTGCCGGCTTGGCAATTGGTTTCACAGCAACGGCCTTTGCTTTTCGTTTTGGTGCCGGCTTGGCAATTGGTTTCACAGCAACGGTCTTTGCTGACTTGGTGCTTTTCTGTTTAACAGGCTTTTTCATTAAAATCTCCGTGAACCTTTAGTTTTAAACTTCGAACATTGAACCTTGAACCTTGAACCTTGAACCTTGAACCTTGAACCTTGAACCTTGAACAGCTTTTTCCTTTTAACCTCTCTTTACTCCTAACTCCCTACTCCTAACTCATTACTCCGAACTTTAAACCGCTCCCTACTCCTAACTTTGAAACTTCCTTTAATGCTTGGTTGTAGATGGTGCGCACGGCGCACCCTACGAACTCACAACTCATTACTCCTAACTCGCAAGGTCAGCCTGAGTAGCGCGAAACAGATTAGCAGCCAGTTCAGTGCTGCCCATGTGATCCAAAATTTTCTGGCTCTTTTTTAAGCCTTTTCGCCGGTGAATATCTTCCTGTTTCAGCCCGCCATAAAGCCCCATATACCCGTGATTTTAAAAGATGGCATAGTCTATTGGCTCGACAACGCCGGCGCCTTTGGCCGCGTCGGCCAGCTGAACATTATGACGCGCCGTATCTCTTCTCGCAACAAAACCCTTCGCTCGTCCTCAACTCGCTCAACCGCCAATTCCTGCCGCCGTGTCTGGATGGCGAAATAGGTTTGACCCTGCGCAACAATTTCCTTTTTGGGATCGGCATTTTGAATAGCCAGGTAGCAAGCGTAACGGGAAAGCAATGTGACTTTGATCTCGCGCCTGCCACCCTTTCCAATCTCGATCATTTTGCTGACGTCAGCAAAATGATCCTCAATACGATGCCCGCTGTTGAAACACGCTAACTTAGCCTTCTCGATTACAGCATCGAAGTTCCGGTATTGGGTGTATTCCAACACCTCCGCCAGAGCTCGGCTCTCCCAATACTCGTTATTTGCCTCGTTCGTGCACTTGATTTGCTCGAAGGGCGAAAGATGGCCTGCCTCGGTATTCTCGATCTCCTTGCTCATCATTAGTTAAAAAACTCCTTTCGGATTGTCGAAATTTTGCCTGCCGCCCTCCGCCTGCGGCAATTTTAATGAAAACATTTATATATCCCCCTCCCTTTAATTCCCTCCCACGAGGGGAGGGAAAATATGAGAGAGCACCGAACTCTTTTTGCTCCTAACTCTGAACCTATACCTTAAACTTTGAAACTTCCTTTAATGCTTGGTTGTAGATGGTGCGCACGGCGCACCCTACGAACTAAAGGTTCAAGGTTAAAATCAAAAGATTAAAGTCATATGTTCAAAATCAGAAGTTCAAGGTTTGAGGTTTTTTTTCTTAACATTGAACCTTAAACTTTGAACCTTCCTTTAATGCTTGGTTGTAGATGGTGCGCACGGCGCACCCTACGAACTAATCTTTTGATTTTAACCTTTAACTTTGAACCTTAAACTTTGAACCTTGAACAGCTTTTTACTCCTTACTCCCTCCCGGCAGCACAAACCAGAAACACGTTCCTTTTCCTAATCCCTCAGACTCCACCCAGATTCTGCCTTTATGCACCTCCACAATCCGCTTCACCAGGGCAAGGCCGAGACCCGTACCTTCAATGCCGGTATCAATTTTTTCAAACAGGTCGAATACTTTATCCTGATATCGAGGATCGATGCCCATACCATTGTCACGGACAAACAGAAGATTCTCGTCGTCTTTGCGTTGCCAACCAATATCAACTCGCGGCTGGCTCTGCTCGCCCATGAACTTCACAGCATTATCAATAAGATTCTGAAAAACCTCTACCAGTCGCATTCGGTCGCCGCAAAGCACCAGCGGCTGTGGAGTTATCTCGACTATCACACCGCTTTCAGCAATCCGGCCCGCCACAAGGGTTAGCGCCTCCTGCACAATATCCTGCAGCGGCGCGTTGCTTTCCGGATTTTCAACTTGGCCCACACGTGTCAAATCGAGAAGCTCATCCAGAAGCAGACTCATCTTATCGGAAGCGCTGCGAATAAAAGTAAAATCCTTTGCGATCCAGTCGGTATCCTGCTTTTGGAAATCCTTCTCAAGATAGCCAAGAAATGTGCGTATCGTCACCAGCGGGCTTTTTAAGTCATGAGATAGGGTATAGGAAAAACGGGCAAGTTCGGCATTTTTATCCTGAAGATTTTTTTCATGCTCGTCTCGTCTGATCCGGGCGCTTAAAATGGGGGCAACATGCTCGGCTATGTTCTGTAAATTTTCAATATCGTCGTCAGTGTAATCTGTTTGCTTATTGGCAATCTGAAAAAGCCCGACTACCGTGCTGCCAATCATAATAGGCACTGTTATATGCCGCTGAATGGCCACATGGCCATCGGGAACGTTACTGGAAGGTTCGTTGGAAAAATTAAACTTTTTTTCATGTATTGCGCGGGGCCAACTGCTGTCGCCCCATGACTCCCGAGGGAATCGTAAAATTTCATCATGAACCTGGCATTTTTCCCAAATATCCCGCGTCATGGTAGGCACAACCAAAGCTCCAGCCTCATCAAGATAACCGAAAACACCATACGGACTGTCCAAAAGATCAAGAATGACTTTGAGGATCTGGTTGTACATTTCCTCATCATCCGCGGTGAGAAATATTTGGGAAATTTTTGCCTGCCGAGCAATAATTTCTTGAGCCTGCTTTTGCTCAGTGATAGACCTGGACAGCTTGATTGTGCTGTAACTCAGCTTTGAGATCATTCCGGCTAACCCGGAATAAAAAACCATGGCAGCATTCGCCTTTTCATGACTCAAAACCGGCACCTTAGCCAATGCCTCAAGGTATTCCTCCTCTGGAAATCCATAAAGCCGGGCTTGATTGCGGAAGACTTCAACATCCGGAAGTTCGTCATCATAAAAAAACTGGCCCATCAAAACATTGCCCAGATGCTTGCCACCAACAATAATGGGAGAAGCCATGTCCCACATATTATTCTTGCAGAGATAGGACTTGAATTCGCCCTCCGACACGCCTGAGGAAAGAACAGTATCGCTTTCAATGCAGTTGTTACACGACTCGGGAGAAGATCTATGAAACCTGGTGCAGATATCCTGCCAGCCCACCGCGATCAGAATTTTTCCGGAAAGATCGATAATAGCGCTCGTAACTGGCATAACGCGATAGAAATCATCCATTATATGCTGCAGTGTTTCGCTATCAATAATATCTGAAAGATCAAGCGTTGAAATATCCCCTTCGGGTTCGAGGATGACTTTAAGCTTGCCTCTGACAGATTTTTCGCTATCGCGCAGCGCTTGTTCAGTCTGTTTGCGTTTGGTGATATCGTTGGCAATGGCCAGAAATACGGCGTGATCGCCAATGTCCACATGTTGGAGATGAACTTCAACCGGATAGACGGAGCCATCCTTGCGGCGATACAGGGTATCAAAAACCAGCATATCTTTATCACCGGTAAGCAGAGGCTGCACTGCGGCACGGAAGATCTCTTCAGTGTAATCTGACTTGATATCAAAAGACTTCAGCCGGGTGAGCTCATCTAAGCTGTAGCCGATATTATGTAATGCCCCTGTATTGGCGAATGTGAAGCGCAGGGTATCCGAATCAAAAACATAGATTTCATTAAGGCTCCGCGAAATTATATCCTGCAGCCAGGATTTATCGCGCTGTATCTCAAGCTGGGAGTGATAAAAAACAACCCGCTGCTGCCGCCATAACACAAGTATACTCAGGCCCGCGGCAGAAAGCAGAGCAACAACCAGAAGAAGCAAACTCCACAGACGCACATTCAGAGGCGCATACAGTTCAGCCGCAGCCATGCGAGCGACCATGAACCATGGTGAATCAGGCACCTGGCGCACATCGGCAATAACCTGAATCCCGTTATAATCGACCCCGACAACAATGCCAACTTGCCCGGATACAGCCTTTACGGCCGGCACAGAACTATTTTCCAGCGAAATTTTGAGCTTAAGGGCGGATCCAGCTCTGAATTTCAGCTCGTTTAAAAACAAAACATCATCGCCGTCGCGGCGAACGATAAGAGTTTCCGAGGTTGGGCTCAACGTAGGCCAGTTTTGAAGAAAAGGATACAAATAAACTTCGGGATCAATACGCAGGACAATTACTCCCAAGGGCCGCCTGTTGTTTTGTACATCGAAGATGGGAATGAGGATCATCATGTGTATCTGACCACCGGTCGCATCGCGATACAGATCAAGAATGCGGATCTGTCCTGTTTGCAGCGTTTGCTCAGCTTCAAGAAAAATTGCAGGCTTATCCAAAAAGGCTTCACCGGGAACCGACAATTGCAGCGCGCCCTGCGCATCAACGAGAAAAGCACGATCATATTCAGGGTACGCAGACACAAACGTACCCAGCCATACCAGAAGGGACTGCCGGCTCTCAGCATCAGCAGAGTTGTGTAAAACCCGGCCGACAAGCTGCGAGAATACAGTATTCTCATAAATAGTGTGGGCATCGGCAAAACGCTCCTGGCGCCACTTCACAATTTCTTTTACTTTTAAATTGGTAATAGCGGAGAGCTGTTTTTCAATCTCAGACCGAAATTGCAGTTTATAATTACGATAATACAAGAAGCCGCCGGCGATGATTCCTACGGCAAGGAGAATAAAAATGAGCAGGAGAACATACTGAGGCCGACTCGTGTGCTTAGTGTTTTCTTGCATGCTTACAATATCCTTGTCTTGCGGGCTCAAAACAACCGCTCAATGTGGGATAAATATTAAGCTAAAACAGCACGATGCAACTTATTATGAAAACCATACTATGATATCTTAAAAATGCACACTCTTTTAAAGACTCAAGATAAACTGGTTCAAGGTTCAAAAAACAAGTTCAAAGTTTAAGGTTCAATGTTCAAGGTTAAAGTCAAAAGATTAAAGTCAAAAGTTCAAGGTCTAAAAACCAGGTTCAAAGTTCAAGGTTCAATGTTCAAGGTTGAAGTCAAAAGATTAAAGTCAAAAGTTCAAGGTCTAAAAAACAAGTTCAAAGTTTAAGGTTCAATGTTCAAGGTTAAAGTCAAAAGATTAAAGTCAAAAGATCAAAACTAAAAAACTAAAGTCAAAATCAGAAGTTCAAGGTTTGAGGTTTTTTTTCTTAACATTGAACCTTAAACTTTGAACCTTGAACCGCTTTTTACTTTGAACCTTGAACAGCTTTTTACTTCTTCCCCGGAAGCGTAAACCAAAAGCAGGCGCCCTGCCCCAATCCTGCCGACTCCACCCAGATCCTGCCGCCGTGCGTCTCAACAATCCGCTTCACCAGGGCAAGGCCGATTCCCGTACCCTCAACGCCAGAATCAATTTTTTCAAACAAGTTGAATGCTTTCCCCTGATACCGCTGGTCGATGCCCATACCATTATCACGTACAAACAGAAGATTCTCGTCGTCTTTGCGTTTCCAGCCAATATCGACATGCGGCTGACTCTGCTCGCCCATGAACTTCACCGCATTATCAATAAGATTCTGAAAAACTTCTACCAGCCGCATGCGGTCGCCGCGAAGCACCAGCGGCTGCGGAGTTATCTCGACTATTACGCCCCTTTCAGCAATCCGGCCCGCCACAAGGGTTAGCGCCTCCTGCACAATATCCTGCAACGGCGCGTTGCTTTCAACATTTTTAACGCGGCCCACACGCGTCAGAGCAAGAAGCTCATCCAGAAGCAGGGACATCTTTTCGGAAGCGCTACGAATAAACATAAAGTCCTTTGCGATCCGATCGGTATCCTGCTTCTGAAAATCCTTCTCAAGATATCCTGTAAATGTACGTATCGTCACAAGCGGGCTGCGCAAATCATGAGAAACGGCGTAGGAAAAGCGTTCCAACTCCGCATTTTTCTCCAACAACTCTTTCTCGCCCAGCTTACGCTCAGTGATGTCGATAGAGACGACAATAATATAATCCATGTGATCTAAGTCAGCACACACCAGCGAAATAGTAGAATGAAACCACACTTCATCTCCATCAACAAAAACGGAACCTTCCTGTTCAATGATATCACCCGTTTTTCGGACCTTTTCTAAATTTTCAGTCATCATATCTTTAAATGACGTGGGGTAAAAATCAAAGGGATAGGGTTTTCCATAATAATCTTCAATATTTTCTATTTTAAGACCTTTGATGCCTGCACTACTCATATACTGTAAATTAAAATTAAGATCCAATATCTTAGTGCACGCCGGTGAGTTCTCAAGATATGCGCGAGTTCTGCTCTCAGAGTTCTTTAACTTTTTCTCTACTGTCTTGCGCAAAACCAGTTCACGCCGAACAATGATCAGCCTTTGCTGCCGCCACAGCAGACCGAAACCCAGCATGACCGCCAGCAACAGGAGTCCGGTGATGGATACGGTGATCCATGCCTGTTGGTAGAGGCCTGCATAAGCTTCCTCTTGATCAACTTTGGTCACCATAAACCACGGCATGCCCGGAACCTTTCGAAACGCCGCCAGAACCGGGATCCCGCGGTAGTCCATTCCCTCCACCATGCCTTGCTGCCCCAAAACGGCCATTGCCGCTAGCAGGTTCGGATCGCTGATCGGCAACCGTAACACCATCGCGGTATTGGCGCGGTGACGCAGGTTGTTCAGAAACACCACGTCGTTGCCCTCGCGTCGGACCAGCAGCGTCTCAGCCGAGGGGCTGGATGTGGGCCAGTTCTGTACAAGCGGATAGAGGAATTGCTGTGGATCGACAACCAGGAGCAACACGCCGTCCGCCGGTTGGTCCGCCTGCGATTTGATACCGATCGGAATCAAGAAGGATAAATGGATCGACGTGTTGGATCGGCAGTGATGCAGGTCCTCAAAGACGACTTCCCGGGCATGCAATGCAACCTGAATATGCTTTTCGATATGGGGGTCTTGCATAAGGGAAGTATCGGCTGGTGCCACCAGCCGGGCTACGCCCTGTGCGTCAAACAAGATCACTTCGCTGTAGTCGTAATCCTGCTGAAATATGGTCATCCACTCGAGCAACTCATCGCTCTTGGCCGCATTATCGGGTTCGGTGAGAAAGTGATGAATTTCATCCCAAACCAGGCGCGTCTTGAAAATGATCGAGGCATCGCCGCGCCGTTCCTTCATCCAGCCCGCAATCTGATCGACCTTCAAGTCTGCAATGATAGACAGCGACTCATGGGTTTCGCGAATGAGATCGACTTTATTGTATCTGTAGTAAAACCAGCCTTCACTGCCGATTAGAAAAGTGCATAGAAGCAACAACGCTATCGTACCCCCAACAAACCGTAGGGCAGACGGATTATCCTGGGCCGAAAGGAATATCAAATTCATCGGCCAGACTTCGATGCCCGCTTCAAGCAACAGTCCCAAGCCCAGTAAAAAAAACGACACTCCGGTCAGCGCAGCCATGGGCACAACGGTGCTGCCGTAAAGAAACGGAACCCCCAGCGCATACCCCGACACAACCGCGAAGCCGACCAACAAAACCAAAAGTGCAAACAGCGCACCGAACTGCCGCTTGGCCCAACCCCGATTGCGGGGGGCTATTGCACACACGTAGGCCAGACTGGCCAGCAGAAAGCACACGGCCGTCAACGCAGACATACGGCCCACAGGAATCTTTCCGACCGTGTCCAACGTCTGGCTCAGCCAACTCTCAATCGGGATATTAAAACCAAAAATGAATTCAATTACTACTACGATACTCATGGCCATCGCGATGAGTATCGCGAAGGAAGTCAGCCGGCTCACAGCGATTGAATCCCGCCGATACTGGCGCATAAAAACAACGCTGACTATAATCAGCAACAGCAGTGCTGTGCTGGGCGCCATGGGGATGTAATTGCTGCCAAATGTGCCGTGACCCCACAGGTCCAGAAACCATAAAAAAAGATTCAACAAAGCAATGCCACCGACAAGCAAAAAAGATACTTTCACAATGCTTCGCATCAGAGCAGAAGAAAACCCGGCTTCGCCCCCCAGACGTGACGTGTCATTTGTGTGGTTTTGCCTTGCATGGTTTGCGCGCATGACAACCTCGTTACAAGTTTTTTGAGTTTTTGAAATTCACCCCGACTTTACAAAACCATCCTTGCTTAACGAATCGCAAAGACCCGAACAATTAAATTTATAGCATTTTTTTTTACAACTATATCTCTTCCACACCACACTGTGCATGCCCATACTTTTTCAAACGACCCCGCAGAGCAGCGTGAAAACGAGCTTTCGATGAATTGGTGGTATGTATCGATTAACTTCAGCCCGATCTTCACTGAGTTCAAGCTGCAGCAACCTTGATTTGTAAACTTAAAAATTTTAGTCCCTATCCCTCACTGCCTCCCGCCAGTTAAAGAAGAGAAAGAGAAAACCACGACCTTAGGTCAGGCTTGTAGCTTTTTACAAAGATGCAATAATAGAGAATCTATTATTACAGACTTTAAACCTTTTTTTGTGGCAACGCAAACCAAAAAAATGCCCCTGCCCCAGGATAAACTGGTTCAAAGTTGAAGGTTCCGAAAACACTGTTCAAGGTTTCAAAGTTCGGAGTAGAGAGTTAGGAGTTTGGAGTTTGGAGTATAAAAAAGAACACCGCGAAATGTTGTATGTTTTTTCTCCGAACTCTAAACTCATTACTCACAACTCGCAAGGTTCAAGGTTCAAAACAAAAGATCAAAGTCAGAAGTTCAAGTTTCAAGGTTCAAGAATCATTTTGTTTCCAACTGTCTTTTCCGTCTTCCCTCCCCTGGTGGGAGGGACCGAGGGCTGGGGTAGAATATAATTTTCTGCTCCCCTGCCTGCGGCAATTTTAATGAAAACATTTATATATCCCCCTCCCTTTAATTCCCTCCCACGAGGGGAGGGAAAATATGAGAGAGCACCGAACTCTTATGCTCCTTGCTCCAAACTCAAGACTCCGAACTTTGAAACATCGAACATCGAACATCGAACATCGAACATCGAACATCGAACATCGAACTATTTTTCGAACTCTCAACTTCGACCTTTAAACTTTTGATTCTAATCTTTTGATTTTAACTTTGAACCTTGAACCTCATTTTTCTCCCAACTCTTTACTCCGAACTCTTATGCTCCCTCACCCTGCCAACCCCTCGCGAATGAAAGCCTCACTTAATTCGTCAAACAAATGCGAGAACCCGGGTTGCAGTTCGCGCACCCGCTCAATATCACCTTCTTTGCCTGCTTGTTCAAACTCAAATGCTGCCGACCTCAGCGCCTCGGCTCCAATGTTGGCCGCTGCTCCCCGTATTTTATGACCAAGTTTCGAAACACATTCGCAATCCCCATCAGATGATGCCGCTGCAAGAAGGTCAATCTGTTCAGGAATATCGGAAAGAAACTTCTCGATAACAAGTTTCATCACATCCTCATCGCCCAGCACCCTGTTCTGAAAATTTTGCCGATCAAACACTGCCGGCGCCTCGGCGTCAGGTTCACGGCCGTTGCCGGGAACCGGTAATACTTTATCAAGGGGTGTGTCTAAATCTGTCACATCACAGGCGTCAGCTTCCTGTCCATTTTTAGGAACCTGTTCTACTCCATCAAGGGGTGCGTCCGGAGCAGAAGTATCCGCGAGCCAAAGCTCAAGCATGGCTGACATGGCAGCCGGTTCTATCGGTTTGCTCATATAATCATCCATACCCGCTTCAAGACATTTCTCACGGTCACCCTTCATTGCATGGGCCGTCATGGCGACAACCGGCACTTTGGGGTTCAATACATTTGAAGTCTCACTTCTGATACTCATTGCAGCCTCGAAACCATCCATATTCGGCATCTGGCAGTCCATCAACACCAGATCATAAGGAATAGATTGCAAGGCTGTAATTGCCTCAGAACCGTCTGCCACAGCATCAGCCCGGTAGCCAAGCTTCTCAAGCATTTTCAGCGCAACAATCTGATTCGTAGCATTGTCTTCGGCAACCAAAATACGCAGGCGCAGCTTGCGCGCTTCTGTTATCGTATGGCGCGTAATAATAAGTCCGCCTTCACCCTGCTGCTGCACGTGCGCACGGCCAAGCACCATTGCCATGCATTCACGCAGAAGGGCCTGACGCAGCGGTTTATTGAGATACCCTGCAAACCCGGCAGACTGAAAATTTACGGCATCTCCCCTCTGCCCCAGCGAAGTCATCATGATGAGATGCGTGGCTGCGATATCAGGGCTCTGCTTGATACGCCTGCCAAGCTCATCGCCATTCACGCCCGGCATATGCATGTCAAGCAGCGCAATACTATACGGATCTTTCTGCACGGCGGCTCCGTGCAGCCGCTCCAGAGCGGAGTCAGCATCAACGGCTTCGGCAAAACGGCAACCCCAACCATTCAATAGTGTTGTTACCAGCAAACGGTTAGTA
>Ga0208648_1000494_pt1 | contig 39944 bp, 37 predicted proteins | sample AntAceMetag02UKL_FD_184772 | JGI IMG/M metagenome (GOLD analysis project Ga0208648, IMG submission 184772) | Saline lake microbial communities from Ace Lake, Antarctica - Antarctic Ace Lake Metagenome 02UKL (SPAdes) (version 2) | ecosystem: Environmental > Aquatic > Non-marine Saline and...
TAACAGGAAGGGACGGATGGAGCAGTACGCTCAAAAAATGTAATTTGCAGCCTTTTTCATTGTCCAGAATCGACAACTTGATCGAATTCTGTTAAAAATGGTATATTGCTAAATCAAATGGCCTATATACCCGTTTTCAGACTATAATGAGACTTGCTTCGGGAATTGCTGCTGTGAATGTTAAAAAAAAACTTACACAGTACCCCCTACAGACTATGACTTACCCCTTACACCTTAATCTACTTTGTTTTTCCAAAAAATCGACGACCAACGAACAACCCGATAATACCAGTACCAAACAACAACATAGTTGCTGGTTCGGGCACTGGATTTGAGCCACTAAAAGAGGCAAAGCCAAATCCTTCGTCTCTGGGGGCACCATACCAAGGGTCCTCATTAGGCCATAACGCTAAGACATCTGTATAAATTGAAAAATAATAGGTTGTACCCGCGGCCACATTATAATCGACAACGCCATGGTAATACCCACCAGCGTCAGTCCACTCACCATCCCAATTGATTGACGTCCAGTTCTTGGTACTGCCAGTGTCGGTAGAGACAAAGAGCTCAAATTCATCACCGACTATCCACCCATCAAAGGCAGTAATTCTAGTATCATAATTTACAGTGGGGGTTAACTCCCAGTAAGTATCGGTCTCAAGACCATATCCCGGGAGGGAATAAATGTCATCAATTTCACCCAGTCCGTCATACCAGCCAATAGCATAGTCTCCACCAGTCGCAGAATCTATAATTACCGCTGCCTGTGCACTAAAGCACAACCCAAAAATCATTGAACCAGTCAACATTATTTTTTTCATAACACCCCCCCCTTTAAAACAATTTTCACCAATAAGTCTTCTTATTATCTATACAATACACCCGACAAACCAAGAACTCAATAGTTAAAATGCTTATTCTCTGGACACAAGTATCTTCTCACAGAAAATATCATCATTATTCCGCTAAAAGTATTCATATCGAAGAACCTTATTCCACTGAAAAAATCATACACGATCTAAAAAATATTACGTACACTTACAAAAATCCAGGAACATTATACTGGCTTCACTATATCGCACCAGGCTACCACAAGCTTATGAGACTACCTACCAAGACCATTAATTCCACGACAAATTAGCAAACTTACGACTTGAGCCATCGCGTTAAAATTTCAATCATTATGGAGCAAAAAAAAGGTTATGCTACATCGCAGTCTGGGCAATCAAACAACCTATGGTTGAGCGAATGGTAATTCCTTTTTTTATACGACATGTAAAATAGATCTCGGCAGCTTCAGCAAACGACACAAGAGCCTCCATAGGATTAAAAAATCGTTACGTTGACAGATAGCTTTATAGCAACTGAAACTCTTTTTATTTTTTTGCTCCTTGCAGCACCTACTGATACATAATAGAGGAAATACCAAAAGGATTTTTTTGCCTGCAAAGCATTTACAGCCGTCAAACCTTTAGCACCTCAGCAACAAATCGCACAAAGGGAATGACCCTCACATGAAGATCAGCTACTTCATAATCATCACGTCCCATATGCACCTGATAAAAATAGGGAATATCTGTCCGTCTGGAAAAATAAGAAAGATGCTTACTTACGCCCCTCTCCCCAGATTTACACTCCACAGCAAAAATAGGCTTTCCGGCACGTAAAACCACAAAATCTACTTCACGCTGACGATTATCCCTGAGAAAACACAATTCCATTTCATCCCCCAATGTATCCTCATGCAAATGACAATATTTCAAGAGATTGGAGGCTACTAGATTCTCAAACTTACTACCCGGATTTTGACACAAGGACCAATCCCACAGATAAAGTTTCCTGTCTTTTTTTAATGCTTTAACTTTCTTTGCTGCATAGGGCCTGATTCGGAAACAATAGTATAAATTTTCGAAGATCTGAACCCAACGACTGACAGCCTCATGGGAAGCACCCAGGTCTTCCCGCAGTGAGTTAATAGATAATAGGGATGCGACCCGATCCTGAAGGAGCACTGCGAGCAAATCTAACTGACTCACCTCCTTCACCTGTTCAAGTGAAACCAGATCTTCATGAATTACTCTCGAGATTCGCTCACGCTGCCAACGCTTCCAATCTCGCTGAGATTGAGCAAAAAAAGGCTCCGGAAAACCACCAAAAGATAACAAGGCCTTGAGATCAGCACTGGATGGGTTATTGCTCAACTCGTAAAGAGACAAAGGATGCAAACGATAATAATGGTATCTTCCCTGCAACGAATCGCCACCTTTACGATAGTAATCCAAACGTGCAGATCCTGTGACCAGGAAGGATATGTGAGATTTATTTTTATCGTATAAACCTTTCACAAAATTACGCCATTTTTTATATTTATGAATCTCATCGAGGATTATAAGATGCTCCCCTACCGGCAAACCACCCTGGAGGAGAATTCTCTTATCATCAGCATAGTCCCAGTTAAAGTAGGCGGGATGTTGCTCATCACCTGCCAGGACATCCAAAGCCATCGTGGTTTTACCAACTTGCCTGGGACCGCCAACAAAAACCATTTTCTTTTGTAAATCATCAACTATTGCTGGCTGAATATATCTTTCCATACACACCACGTCTGTGAATTTTTCCGGTTAACCCAAGTATATCATCGCTTTTATTAGAGTCAACCAGAAAATTCACCCAAAAATGGCGACATGTTTAGAAAAAAAAATCCTGCTGATCAGAAGATCAGCAGGATTTTGTTACTACTTATTGGAATCTGGGGACACGATTCCAATTCAAAAGACAAAGACGAATTGGATCATGTCCCCAGTTTCCTTAGCCCCGCCAAAAGGTGTAAGCGGCGGGACTGAAGTCCCGGTTCCGGGAGCTACTTCGTTCAATTTATAAAATTTCCATTCCTAATAAATATCAAGATACTCATCAAGCTCCCAATCAGTAACCGCAGTACGATAGCGATCCCACTCAGCTTCCTTCGCCTCAATATACTTGCTAAAGATATGAGATCCGAGGGTAGCCTCGGCAATTGGGTTGTTTTTAAGTTCTTCGATGGCCTCTTTCAGGCTACCTGGCATTACTTGGATACCAACCTCATCCATTTCAGCAGGAGACATCTTGAAGATATCCTTATTAACTGCAGGTGGAGGGGTAAGTTTATTCTTAACGCCGTCAAGACCAGAGTTCAGCATCATGGCCAGTGCAAGATAAGGATTACAGGATGGATCGGGACAACGAATTTCAGTACGGGTTCCAAGTCCACGAGACGCTGGGATACGAACAAGCGCAGAACGATTAGACGCAGACCATGCAGCATAAACTGGAGCCTCATACCCTGGGACAAGACGCTTATAGGAGTTTACCAGTGGATTGGTAACGGCTGCAAAACCACGGGCATTCTTCAATGATCCTGCAATGTACTGGTATGCAACTTCAGAAAGCTGAAGGGGTGCGCCCTCTTCAAAGAAAGCGTTGGTACCATCGGCATTAAAGAGCGACTGGTTGGTATGCATACCGGAACCATTAATACCAAAGATAGGCTTGGGCATAAAGGTGGCATAGAGGCCATAACGGGCAGCAACGGATTTAACAACCCACTTGAAAGTAATGGTGTTATCAGCGGCAGTCAGGGCATCGGAATATTTGAAGTTGATTTCATGCTGTCCTTCTGCAACTTCATGATGGGATGCTTCAATCTCAAAACCCATCTCTTCAAGGGTCTCAATGATCTCACGACGACAATCATTTCCGGTATCTTCAGGATCAAGGCTGAAATATCCGGCGACATCATTGGTGATGGTGGTGGCACGACCTTCTTCATCTTTCTCAAAGAGAAAAAATTCTGCTTCTGTACCAACATTCATGGTGTAGCCCAATTCTTTGGCTTCAGCGAGAACACGTTTCAGGTTATTGCGTGGACAACCTTCAAAAGGAGTTCCATCGGACTTTGCCACATCACAAATAATACGGGCAGCAGCAATACCATCCTGGTTTCTCCAGGGCAGAATGGTAAAGGTATCATAGTCTGGCTTAAGATACATATCGGACTCGTTAATACGGACAAAGCCGTCAATGGAAGAGCCGTCAAACATCATCATGCCATCAAGGGCCTTCTCTATCTGGCTGCGTGGAATAGCAACATTTTTCATAAAACCGAAAATATCAACAAACTGAAGGCGGAAATAGTGAATATTTTCCTCCTCGACAATTCTCATGATTTCATCTCTGGTCATTTCATGGTCTCCTTACTAGAAGTTGAATATATACCTTTCACATTGCCAGATAACTGGTAAATGAAAGAAATTTCCCGTATGGGCTTATCACTGTATCTTCGCTCCAAAATAGAACAATCAGTAAAATACCTACTCATTACCATTTTGCGAAAATAAATAAAATAAAAAAATATTTGTTTACATAAATGTAATTTCACACCCTAAGCCGCACCGTCTACCCTGTACAAAAGACCATCCCGTAGCTCTCGGATAAACGCTGAATCTTCTATCTTTTTCTTCTGACTATCCAGAACATAAAAGACATCGATAAGTTGTTCAACTTCCGTTGCAATATAGGCACGATAGATGTTTACCCCAAAATCCGCAAGAGTCTGAGTTATATGGTACAACTGGCCGGGGCTATCTGCCGAATACACCTCAACAATGGTATAGTGATCCGACGCTTCATTATCCACAACCACCCGAACCTCGCAAACTCCAGCAGAGGGCTTACGTCTACCAATGCCGGATGAAAGTTTTTTGTACAACCTGTGCCCTAATCCCAGCCGGTGGTTCAAAGCCAGATTCAGATCGTCATTCACCGCCTGCCAGTCCTTCTCTTCATACTCTACGCCATCCTCGGGACACACATCAAGAACATCCACGGCACTCCCATTTTTCCAGGTGAAAATCTGGGCGTTGAGCACTGTGAGATTATGAAGACTGAGCACTCCACAAATTTTTGCCAGCAATCCTCTGCGATCCCGGCACATAATAAGTAATGACCACTGTGCCTGCTGTTTCCGTGGAAACAAAATAGCCTTCTGCTGAAGCACATTGTAATTATCTCGATGCACACGGACATGTGCAGCAACAGCTTCAGGAGTAAAGCTCATCAGATAATCAGGAGGAAAATCATCGACCGTCACCCGAGATTCTTCAACCTCATCAATCAGCAAAGCAACCTGTTCACGCAGCCAGTCTACACCCTGATCCACCAAAGGCAGCACATCGTCCACTGTCTGAAATTGAAGATGCGAATGAACTTTCAAATACATATCATAAAGGAGCTCGCCCTTCCAATCGCTCCAGGCAGAAGGGCCTGTGGCATGGGAGTCCGCAACTGAAATCAGGTAAAGCATGGCAAGTCGTTCTGCATCTCCAATTGTCTCGGCACAGCGCTGTATAAACTGCTCATCATTCAAATCACGGCGCAATGCATTTTCAGGCATAAACAGATGGTAACGAACGACAAACTCAAGACAGGAACATTCAGCATCATTTAAACCAAGACGCTGCCCCACAGCACCAATCATATCAGCACCGATACTGGAATGATCCCCTCCTGCGCCCTTTCCAATATCATGGAGCAGGGTGGCAAGATACAAAACGTGAGGAGACGCTATGGTTAGAAAAACAGACTCTTTATTTTTTGTTGCTTCCTGCAGCTCAGCCACACTCTGTAACAGGTGCCGGTCAACGGTATAAATATGATAGAGATCGTGCTGAACCAGTAACTCGATGCGTCCAAATTCAGGAATATAGGCTGAGAGCAAACCTGTCTCAAGCATCACTTCAAGAACGGAGAGAACATCCTCACCACTTTCGAGAATCTCAAAAAACGGTTTAGACATTCGCGCTGCACTTCTTAGCTTATCGGCAACCAGCCCCAAATGTCCTGTGATCATCTTTCTGGTTCTATGATGAAGCGACAATCCAGTTTTAGCCGATGCCAGAAAACAGCGCATCAAAAGATAGGGTCGCTTTTTCAGATCTTCTTTCGATGCCGTAAGGTGAATATGATTATTGCGACTCTCTATTCCTTTTTCGACAAGCAGGGGGGCTGCCCCCTTGCCACCGGCAAAACCAAGAACGTCATCCACATGGTCAAAAAAGAGATCTGTGGTCACAGCAACTACCTGCAAATGCCCATAGAGATCCCGCATAAATTCTTCAACCCCCAGCACTCCCTTCCGGGTTTGATACCCAAAAGCTGATGCCACTTCTTCCTGCTGTTCCAAAAAGAGCTGATCATTTTTCCTGCCACTGATATAGTGGAGACGATTTCGCACCCTGCTCAGCATATTCCAGGACTCGCGAAACGCTTCCGTCTCCTCCTCACGAAATATTCCAGCCTCAGCTATTGCATCAAGATCCGACAAACCAAAAACAAAGGCTGCAGTCCAGAGCATGGCCTGAATATCACGCATCCCGCCTTTGCTTTCTTTAATATTCGGTTCAAGGAGATAGCTGTGAGTACCGAAACGCTTGCGCCGGTCACTGCGGAAGGTTTTCATGGCATGCACAAACTCATCCCGGAAACCTTCTATAAAATCAGCCCTGTAACGAACAAGAAGTTCATCAAAAAGATCCTCTGCCCCAACCAGAAAACGAGCATCGAGCATGGCAACTTGGAAGAAGAAATCTTCTTTGGCAAAACTCAAACACTCATCAATAGTTCGAACACCGTGGCCCACATCAAGCCCGGTGTCCCAAAGAGGATAGAGCACTCCATTGGCAACTTTTTCCATTTCCTCTTTTGCGTCTTCCTGAAAAAGTATCAGAAGATCAATGTCGGAATAGGGAAAGAGCTCGCTGCGCCCATAACCGCCAAGAGCAATGAGAGCAACCGAAGCATTTGCCTTCTCATCAGCAACAGTATTGAAATGATCAGCAATAAACTCATCGACAAGACGACTCTGCTCCAGAAGAAGGGCCTGTCCATTCAGACCCTTCTTCCACAACTCCTCGAGAGTTTCCCTTTGGGTACGCAGTATTGACATAGAAGCAAAACCGTATGGTTTTAGATTGCGTCGTGGTCTTCTTCACCAGTACGGACACGAATAATACGTTCGATTGGAATCACAAAGATCTTTCCATCGCCGATCTTACCTGTATTTGCCGTAGTTCTAATGGTTTCCACTACCTGATCAACCATATCTGAGGTAACCACAATTTCAATGTTCACCTTTGGGATAAAATCAACCACATATTCAGCACCACGATAGATTTCTGTATGCCCCTTCTGACGGCCATAGCCCTTTACTTCAGAAATGGTCATTCCCTTAATACCAATTTCTGTCAGCGCATCTTTTACATCGTCGAGCTTAAAAGGCTTTATAATCGCTTGAATCTTTTTCATAGTATTCCTCTTTTTCCAAAGTATCTCCATACAGGAGTGCTATATATTATACCCGACTTCTCCATGGGATGTAACATCCAACCCTTGCGTTTCATCATCGGTCTCTACACGTAAACCAATGGTTAAGTCTATCACTTTAAGAATAACAAAAGTCAAAACCACAGAATAAGCAATTGCTGCTCCGGCTCCTATTGCCTGCGTAACAAACTGCCCGGGATTTCCAAAGAAAAGACCATTCGCCCCATCGGGATTCGCGGCAGTCGAGGCAAAAAGTCCCGTGGCAAGTGCACCCCACAAGCCACCGACTCCATGGATGCCCACAACGTCTAGTGAATCATCATAACCCAACTTTCCTTTGGCAACAACTGCAGCATAACAAACAACACCGGCAACCCCACCCATAATCATAGCAGAGATAGGGCTAACAAATCCAGCACCAGGAGTAATTGCCACCAGACCTGCAAGTGCGCCTGATGCTGCTCCAAGCACCGTGGGTTTTCCCTGAACCTTCCACTCAGCCAGAACCCAGGCCAGCAGACCAGTACCCGTGGCAACCTGTGTAGTCATAAGAGCCAGAACAGCAGTAGGACCAGCTGACAACGCCGAACCTGCATTAAAACCAAACCATCCAAACCAGAGTAATCCAGCACCAAGTACGGTCAGTGGCAAACTGTGAGGATGCATGGCATCACGTCCATACCCCTTCCGCTTACCAAGCATCAGACAGGCAACAAGTGCTGCAGCTCCTGAATTAATGTGAATGACTGTTCCACCGGCAAAATCGAGCGCTCCCATCTCACCAAGCCATCCCCCCTGTCCCCACACCCAGTGACAGATCGGGAAGTACACAAACGTTGCCCAGAAGACAATAAAAAGCAGATAGGCAGAAAACTTCATCCGTTCTGCAATGGCACCGGTAATGAGCGCCGGGGTAATAATTGCAAACATCAACTGAAATGCACAGAAGAGTAAATCAGGAATGGTATCAGAATATGGTCCGGGAGCAAGGCCTACATTTTTCAGACCTGCATAATCAAGATTCCCGACAAAATGCCCGACATCAGGACCAAAGGCAAGGGAGTATCCGTACAGCACCCATATAACCGTTATCACCCCCAGACAGACAAAACTCTGCATGGTGGTGGACAGCACATTCTTGCTGCGTACCAAACCACTGTAAAAGAGTGCCAACCCTGGCGTCATAAGCATTACCATTGCCGTAGCAATGAGCATAAATGCGGTATCTCCACTGTCCATTTTTTTCTCCCAGAATGCAGGCAGATAGAGACTTAAGATTGGAAGGCTATAGCAAGGACAAACAAACTTTGGTTGTTGTCTTTACCTTTAGCCTTTCCACCTTCAGCCTTCAGCCTTTCCTAATTGTTATATGCTGTCTCTGAATGTTCGGTATAATCCAGACCAGCAACTTCAGCCTCTTCACTTACTCTCAGCCCCATTGTGCCATGAATAATTTTCAACAAAATCCAACTCACAACCAGGGTATAACTTCCAACCACCACAACACCAAATGCTTGCTTCCAAAGTTGCGCCGCGTTTCCGGCAAGCAAGCCGTCAACACCGCCTGGATTCACCGCAGTTGATGCAAACACTCCGAGACAAAGCGTACCAATGGCGCCACCCACCCCGTGAATCCCTACAACGTCCAAAGAATCATCAAGTTTTAATTTTACTTTTAAATTCACAGCTCCAAAACAGACCATACCTGCAATACATCCAATAACGATTGCAGAATTCGGCCCGACAAATCCGGCAGCAGGAGTAATGGTCGCAAGTCCCGAAATAGCACCTGACATAGCTCCAAGAGTAGTTGCCCTCCCAAGGACAAACCATTCCATCACAACCCACATCAAAACACCGGCCATGCCGGCAAGATGTGTGGCCACAAATGTCGTAGCCGCAACCTCATCTGCCGCAAGGGCTGATCCTCCGTTAAAACCAAACCAGCCAAACCAGAGCAGACCTGTGCCAATAAAGGTCATAGGAAGACTATGAGGAATAAAGCTCCGTTTCCCATATCCGCGCCGAGGACCAATAACCAAGATTGCAGCAAAGGCCGCCGCACCGCATGTTACATGAACAACCAGGCCACCGGCAAAATCCATCACGCCCATATTTCCAAGCCAGCCACCTTTGCCCCATACCCAGTGACAAACCGGATTATAGACAAGGATAGCCCACAATAAGGCAAATATTACAAAGGGCACAAAACGAACCCTTTCTGCAAAAGCACCTGTGATAAGCGCTGGAGTAATAACTGCAAACATACATTGGTAAATCATAAATACTATCTGCGGAATAGTGGTCGCATAATCTGCACTGGGTGCTGTTGTTACACCATTCAGAGCAAACCAGGACAGATCCCCGATCACACCACCGACATCCGGACCAAAGGACATGGAATAGCCGAGATAAACCCACTCTATAGAGATAAGTGCTATCATAAAAAAACTTTGCATCATGGTACCAAGTACATTTTTACTTCGAACCATTCCCGCATAAAAAAGGGCAAGTCCCGGTGTCATCAACAACACCAAACCTGCCGCCGCCAGAATAAAAGCGGTATCCGCAGCACTAATCATTTCTTCCTCCTTGGATGTTAGATCCGGAACTTCCTGTAAAAGAACAGCCGGATAAATTGTAAATCACAGATACGGGTCTCCCAATCCATTCCTGCAATCCTGTATATGACTTGAGTCCCTGCCTCTCTCTTCACTCTCCTCAAACTACCGTGAAATAGAGGCAGAAAACTCCCCTCCTCTATACAACAGTCATGCCAGAATGCCGCACAACACACAACATGCTTAAACAATTGACATTAACGAATTTCACCTCATTTTATCGTGACAAGAACAAACGGCATTGTTTAACATATTTGTAATTTCCGCCAACAGACTTTCCAAATTTGTAACTTTATAGACACTCACAAATCATCCAAAAACTGAACGACTCTTGTTAAAGCAGGTGTCATAGATTATTCTCTCCAGCATCATCCTTAGAGTGAATTCAACAAAAACAACCCATACAAAACACTGCAACTATGAACATTAACAACCAGCACTACAGAACCATCTGGCCAGCACCCGACGACAGCAATAGAGTTATGATCATTGACCAGAGACAACTTCCGCATGCCTTCGTCATCGAACCCTTACGCACCCTGGACGATGCCGTAGTAGCCATTCGCGACATGCACGTACGAGGAGCAGGCCTTATCGGAGCAACAGCCGGTTTTGGAATGCACCTTGCTGCCGTACAGGCCAAACCTGGCCAGCTTGCAGAAGCTTTATTAGAGGGTGGCGAACTACTCGACAACAGTAGACCCACGGCGAGAAATCTCAAATGGGCTGTGGATCGGGTATTAAAAGCCGTAGAACAGGGAAGTGACGAGGCCGACAAAAAAAGAATTGTCTTTGAAACAGCCTGTGAGATTGCAGATGAAGACGCAGCCTTCTGCAAGGCACTGGGTCAACATGGCCTACAGATTATCGAGGAGCTAAGCAAGAAAAAAAACGGAAAAACCATCAACATCCTCACCCACTGCAATGCCGGCTGGCTGGCCTTCGTGGATCACGGCAGCGCTACGGCACCAATCTACGCAGCACGTGATGCCGGGATAGATATCCATGTCTGGGTAGATGAAACCCGCCCCTGGAATCAGGGTGCTAAGCTCACCGCCTGGGAGTTGCAGCAGGAAGGAATCCCCTGCACACTTATCACAGATAATGCCGGTGGCCATCTCATGCAGCAGAAAATGGTGGACATGGTGATTGTGGGCACCGACAGAACAACACACACAGGAGATGTTGCAAATAAAATAGGAACCTATCTAAAGGCACTGGCTGCCCATGATAACAATGTTCCTTTCTATGTCGCCCTGCCCTCGTCCACTTTTGACTGGAATATTAACAATGGCAGAGATATCCCCATTGAAGAGCGGTCAGGTGATGAAGTAACAGCCATCAGTGGCCTGGCAGGAAATGGAAGAATCGAGACCGTGCAACTCACCGCGCCGGGAACCCAGGCCTTAAATTACAGCTTTGATATAACACCGGCCCGTCTGGTGACTGGGCTTATCACGGAACGGGGCGTAGTGGCAGCCAACAGAGAGGCAATACACAAACTCTTTCCAGAACAGTGATTTAACTATTCCCCAACAAGACCCAGCACAACAAAAAGAGTTTAGAGTGCCTCAGATTCACCTGTTTGTGTCTTGCCGCTATAGTAGTTTTATGCGGCAAGACACAAACAGATGAAGGTAAGGTGCTATAGACTCTTTTTTATTCTTCGCGGCCGTAATCGTCTTCGAACCGTACAATATCGTCTTCTCCCAGATAACTTCCATTCTGGACTTCAATCAATTCAAGATCCATAACCCCTGGATTCTCCAGACGATGATTCGTACCGGCGGGGATATATGTGGACTGGTTCTCATACAGCAAAAAGACCTTATCCCCATTGGTGATACGCGCAGTCCCGGAAACCACAACCCAGTGCTCATGGCGATGATGGTGCATCTGCAGCGAAAGCTTCGAACCGGGGCTCACGGTAATACGCTTTATCTGATAGCGCTCCTGCTGTTCAAGTACCGTATAGCTGCCCCAGGGTCTGTATACCGTACGATGCAACTTAAACTCACTCCTGCTGTCTTTCTTTAATCTGGTAACAATCTTTTTCACATCCTGAGCACGGGATAGAGGTGCAACCAGAACCGCATCGGATGTTTCAACAACCAGAACATCCTCCAGGCCCACGGTAGCTACCAGGGTATCCTCAGAGCGTATTAAACAGTTTTTTGTGTCTTGAAGAATCACATCACCCTGGGTGACATTCCCATCTGCATCTTTTTCAGAAACCTCCCACAAAGCATGCCACGAGCCAATGTCACTCCAATCAAGGTCAGCCGCAACTACCGCTGCCCGATTTGTCTTCTCCATAAGTGCGTAATCTATGGAATCGCTGGGGCTACGGGTCATGGCTCCTTCATCCAATCTGAAAAAATTACCATCTCTCTTGCCAAGCAGAACAGATTCTCTCATACAGGAAAGTATTTCAGGGGCAAGACGTTCCATCTCTTCCCTGAACGTTTTGATGGTAAAGGCAAACATACCACTATTCCAGAAATAATTTCCCTTTTCAAGATAGGACTTGGCAGTTTCAAGATCGGGTTTTTCACAAAAGGATTTAACAGAGCTCCCCTCTCCCTGCTCTATATAGCCATACCCTGTTTCAGGATGGTGTGCTTCAATACCGAAGGTAACGATTTTACCATCTACTGCAAGATCAACGGCCTTGGTTACCACTTCCTGAAAGGCATCTTTACGAAGAATCAGATGATCTGCTGGAAGGACAAGAAGTATGGTATCCTCCAACAGTTCTTTAGCGCAATACTCTACTGCTCCGCAGACTGCAGGCGCAGTGTTACGCCCAATGGGCTCCAAAAGGATATTACACTCTTCAAACCCCAGGCTATCCACCTGGCTACGCGTAATAAAGCGATGTTCTTCCCCTACAACCAGCAGGGGAGGCAACACCTCAACAAGCTGAGAGGCACGAAGGACTGTCGTCTGCAACAGGGAAGTCTCATCAATCAGCTGCAACAGCTGTTTAGGATAGAGTTCACGGGAAAGAGGCCACAGTCTTGAACCGGTTCCTCCGGCCAGAATTACAGGTTGTATTTTGGGCATGTTCTTTTTTCCTTTCTGCAGTCTGTCAGGCTTTTATAATCTGCAATAACTCATCGGTTTTTTCTTTGAGCAAATCCGGATTCGCTCGGCTTTCCACATTCAAGCGCAGCAACGGTTCAGTGTTTGATTTTCGTATATTAAAACGAAATTCAGGAAAAGACACGGAAAGACCATCGGTATAATCCTTTTCTCCTCCCTGGAACCGGGCCTCAATCTCTGCAATCACCGCATCAGGATTGGCCACAACATTATTAATCTCACCTGAAACAGGGTGGGCCGCCATAAAATCGGTGACAAGTGACGAAAGAGGAACTGCCCTGCGACTCAACAGGGAGGCGACAAGCAACCAGGGAATCATTCCGGAATCGCAATAGCCAAAGCTTTTAAAATAATGATGCGCCGACATTTCGCCACCATAAAGCGCATCTTCAAGGCGCATCCGTTCTTTAATAAAAGCATGTCCCGTCTGAGCCATAATCGGAATGCCCCCAGCAGCTTTTACCAACTCCTCTGTATTCCAGATAAGACGTGGATCATGGAGAATCTTAGCTCCAGGACTTTGATTGAGCAGCTCAAGGGCCAGAAGTCCCACAATATAATAGCCTTCAATAAAATTTCCCTTCTCATCCCAGAAGAAACAACGGTCGAAATCACCATCCCAGGCGACTCCAAAATCGGCACCATGCTCGCGTACCAGCCGTGAAGTCTCTTCCCGATTTTCTGGAAGCAAAGGATTGGGAACACCGTTTGGAAAGGTGCCATCCGGCTCATGGAAAGCTTTTATAAAGGTAAAGGGAAGCTCCTGTTCGAGCAGATCAACTACGGGTGCTGCCGAACCATTTCCATTATTCACCACGATCTTTAACGGTGCCAGGTCTTGAAGATCCACATAGCCAAGGAGGTGCTGAATATATTCATTCTTATTTTCAACTCGTGTTTCTATACCTATTTTTTCTGCAGGTGCCGGCAATCCACCATTCACAATCAGCTCGGCCATCTGTTTCAAACCAGCCTCACCAGTTACCGGGCGTGCCCCCTTTGTCACAAACTTCAGACCATTATAATCGGCAGGGTTATGGCTCGCAGTAACCACTATTCCACCATCAAGTCCCCTATCCTCCATGCTGAAGGCCGCATGATAAATTTCTTCGGTACCGCATAATCCGAGATGCAACACATTCACGCCCGACTCAAGCAGGCCTTCGACCAATGCCGCAGTTAACTCCGGACTACTGAGCCTGATATCATGGCCGACAGCCACCTTTCGAGGCTGAAAAACTGCAGCATAGGCACGTCCTATATCTAGTGCCAGATTAGGATTCAATTCATCGGGGATCTTACCACGGATATCATAAGCCTTGAAACAGGCGGGTATTGCTGTACTCATGCATATATCCTTTTTCTGTGTGATTTTGAAAAAATTTCGTTATATTGAGAACGATAGGCTGAAGGTGGAAGGATGAAGGGTGAGGAAATGTCAATTACTGTTATTTTCTTCAGTCTTCAGCCTTCGCTCCTTTCCCTTGCTGTATTTTAAAAAAATCGTAACTTCACCATGCTATCGAACGACGCAATATTTATCCGGAATCGGGGGACACGATCCCAATTCAAAAGACAAAGACGAATTGGGTCATGTCCCCAGTTTCCTACCAGCGTATTCGTTATGCAATTCATACTCAAACTCAATTTCGGTGAATAGTTACAAAAAACAAAAAGGCTGAAAGTGGAAGGCTGAAGGGTGGGGAAATGCCAATTACTGTTATTTTCTTCAGCCTTCAGCCTTTACACCTTTCCCTTGCTTCATACAACTTCTATCAATATAAGGACTTTTATGAAAGGTATAATCCTAGCCGGAGGATCCGGAACCAGACTCTACCCCCTGACCAGAGTGCTTTCCAAGCAGCTTATTCCGGTCTATGACAAACCAATGATCTACTATCCCCTCTCCGTCCTCATGCTGGCGGGCATTAAGGATATACTGATCATCTCCACTCCACGTGATCTGCCGCAGTTCAAAGAACTTTTTGAAGATGGCGCCCACCTGGGAATTTCCATCAGCTACGCAGAGCAGCCAAAGCCCGAGGGGTTGGCACAGGCTTTTGTCATTGGGAAATCCTTTATCGGGGATGACAATGTCGCCCTTATATTGGGTGATAATATCTTTTTTGGATCCGGCTTCTCCCATGTACTCAACGAGTGTTCCACTCTTACCCAGGGTGGCATGATCTTCGGTTACCCCGTTAAAGATCCGGAGCGATATGGCGTTGTGGCGTTTGACAGTAACCATAAGGTCGTGGGCATTGAAGAAAAACCGGATCGGCCAAAATCTAAATTTGCCGTTCCCGGGCTCTATTTTTATGATAACGATGTTATTGAGATCGCCGAGAACATCAAGCCATCACCACGCGGTGAACTGGAAATAACAGACATCAACATGGAGTACCTGCGTCGTGGTAAACTTCGAGTACAACCACTCAGTCGCGGTTTTTGCTGGCTTGATACCGGTACCCATGAATCCCTGCAACAGGCAGCAAGTTACGTCCAAGCTGTCCAGGACAGACAGGGCCTAAAAGTTGCCTGTATTGAAGAAATCGCCTACAGTCTCGGCTATATCGACACCAGACAGATAAAAGAACTGGCAAAAGATATGCTCAAGAATCAATACGGCCAGTACCTGATGGATATCGCCAATGAGCACGAATCGGACTCTGCATTTTCATGAAAATTCTTATAAGTGGCGGCAATGGCCAACTGGGCAGTGACGTCAACACCCTTCTCGAACCTGAGCATGAAGTAGTATCCTGTAGCTCACAGGAACTTGACATCAGCGACAAAGAACAGGTGGCTGCCTTCTTTTCCAGACATCAACCAGACGTTGTAATCAACTGCGCTGCCTACACGGCCGTTGACAAATGCGAGACAGAAACAAAACAGGCGTGGCTTGTCAACGCAACAGGTCCTGAGAATCTTGCCCGACAGGCTGAAACAAAAGGGGCCAGGCTTATTCACATCTCCACCGACTATGTTTTTGATGGCAACAAGCCACCCACCGAAAGCTACTCTGAAAATGACAGTGTTGCTCCGCTTTCAGAATATGGCAGAAGTAAGCTTGCCGGCGAAAGAGCGATAACAACATACTCATCCAACCATTTGATTCTTCGTACTGCCTGGCTCTATGGCTGGAAGGGAAATAATTTTTTAAAGACCATGCTACGCCTTGTCCTGGCAGACCCGGCACGTGAGTTGAAAGTGGTCAACGACCAGCACGGATCATTGACATGGACAGCCACCCTTGCCCGACAAACCCAGGCTGTGCTTTCATCCGAAATGCAGGGTATCGTTCATGCTACGGCAACGGGATCCTCTACCTGGTACGAAGGAGCGTGCTATTTCCTTAAAACCATGGGAGTACCCTATCGGCTTGCCCCCTGCACCACTGCGGAATACCCGACCCCTGCCCATCGCCCTGCAAATTCAATCCTGAACAATTGCAGACTTGAGGATGCCGGAATTTCAGTTTTTAATAGCTGGCAGAAAGACATTGACCAATACGTAGCCCTCCATAAAGAAAAACTTGTCAGGGAGGCCCATCAAGGCTGATGGCGTCGTAAAAATTCTCCATCTGCTTCGTTGCAGCAAAATTTATAAAATTACGACGTACCCTAGTACGCAAAAATTATATAAATTTTACGCGCCTCGCATATGGAGTTTTTCGGAGTCTACGCTTACCTTCTTAGCCATCTTAGATTTGTCAAGGCTGATCCTGAAAACCAAACTCCTCAATAAGATGGGCGACCGACTCTCTGGTTTCATCGTCCATATCCTGAATCTGGAACCCAGTCACATAAAAATCAGGATTATCATCCTGACGACACCAACGGCTCACCGCTCCAAAAACTATTTCATCGCTGCCAGACACCTCTTTTGGGAGTCGCATACGCAGGCGATATTCTTCATTCACTTCAATGGGCCCATCACTCAGCAACATAAGGCCATCGGCAGAGATATCCATCAGATGCCCCATCACCCGGCTCGACATACCGTCAAATATTCTTAAATAGAACACTAGGTGCCTGCGAGTTGCCTGTCTCTGTTCATTATTTTTCCCGTTCGTAACCATTTCCCTTCCCCCCCCTACAGATCGAGTTGTATCAACTCCACAGCCCCGACTACTCCCATGGACTCACCGCAAATTACAACAACCCCTATAATTCCTTCAATCTCTCTGGCCACTGCAAGAGCATTCTGAATTCCATTACCAGCACCTGCCCGGCCCACTTCATTGCCAAGACGGGTCGCTGCGGCATCGGCAAGCGAAGTGGAACCACAGAGCACGGTTACGGAGTCAGCCTCTCCCATACTGAGCGAATGTCCCACTGTTCCCGATGAGGTACAGATACCTATGGGCATCTGGGACGATACTATTTTCACTCCAACTTTATAGCTTAATGGTGATTCACCGGCAAAAATGGCGATCGAACAATCACGAGTACGCTGCAAAAAAATATCGCCTCCATTTTCAACCATCACCTCACAAAAACCAACAGCCAGAAGTCCTTTTCCAACATATTCTGCTATGGTTCCGGCCACAGCTGCCATTGGCCCTACTCCGGCCTGAACCCCGGCATTGAACATATCCCGAATCAGTGGGGGAGCAATTTTATCCATGGACAAGGGATCCAGACTTGCACAAAACTGGGGATTCTTTACAATGTAATTTTCAAGCTGTGCCCGATATTGCAGAATGAGATCAGTTGCCGCTTCAGTGGTGTCTCCTTCAGCAAGAATGTGCAGATCAGTTTCCTCTATGCGAACATTTGTGGAAACCAGACCTGTCCGGTTTACTAACTTACGATAGACTCTCTCGGAATAGGATTCCGGTGTCTTTTTGCTTTTATTTTGTTTGTCAGGCTTCATAGGATCACATTCTTTATGCCATCTTTCCAGAAACTTGTCATTCTTTTTACTCGTTACCCTCAGGCCGGAAAATGCAAAAGCCGTTTAATTCCGGATCTTGGAGCAGAAGGTGCCCTGAGCGTTTACAAGCAGCTGGTCTCACACATCCTGAAACGATTAAATACTTTTATAGCCTCCACCACAGATACCGATTTTACCATCTTCTACACCGGCGGATCACAGCGACAAACACAAAAATGGCTGAACCATAAGTATATCTGCAAACAACAGCAGGGAAAGGATCTGGGACAACGGATGGCAACGGCACTCACCTGGGGACTGAACAGGAAACAGGACACTATCCTGATTGGATCAGACTGCCCTGATATAGATGCCGCGCTCTTAAATAAAGGATTCCAGGCCTTGGAGAGTAACGACATTGTCATAGGCCCTGCCCATGACGGTGGCTACTATCTTATTGGCGTAAAAGCTAATCTTGATCCCCTTCTCTGCAGCAGACTCTTTGACAAAATTCCATGGGGCAGCAGCACAGTATTTTCGGACACCATTGCCCTCACAGAAGCACTTAGACTACGCACCCATATCCTTAAAAAACTTCATGATATCGACACAAAAAAAGACCTCCAATATTTCCATCATTGTCCCCACCCTGAATGAAGCAGACAACCTTTCACTGCTGCAAACTGCAGCAGCTGAGGTAAATGAATTAATAGTGGCTGACGGTGGCAGTACGGATGGCACAGTGAAAATGGCCAGGGATCTCGGTTACCGGATCCTGGAAGTAAGCGGCACCGGAGGACGCGGCATGCAGCTCAACATCGGGGCAGACAATGCCTCCTCTGAAATCCTTCTCTTTCTTCATGCCGATACTCTGCTCCCCTCTGACTTTTCAAGTAGAGTACAGAGCTGCCTCGACGATCCGGGAAACAGTCTTGGGGCATTTAGTTTGAAAGTTGACAGCGGAGGCTTTCTTTTGCGTTGTATTGTAACATTTGCCAACCTTCGATCCAGATTGCTGAGCCTTCCCTACGGAGATCAATCTCTCTTTATGCGAAGGAACGACTTTTTGAAAATTGGTGGTTTTGCGGAAGTACCAATTATGGAGGATTTTATACTGGTCAAAGCAGCAAAGAAACGGGGTAAAATACGAACACTGCCGCAAACAGTTACCACATCAGGCAGACGTTGGCAGCGACTGGGCCCCATCCGTACCACTTTTGTTAATCAGCTTGTAGTCCTGGGATACTATATGGGAATCTCACCCAGAAAGCTGGCAGCATTTTACCGCAAAAAATAGGTGACAGCTTTTATTCTTCAGTAAACTTGGTGGGGACAAATGGACGAACACCATCTTCGGGCAGCTTTTTTGGAACCGCTGTTTTCTCTGATATGGCAGGCTTATTTTGCGAGAAAGCCCGGCGCATGGTGTCATCTTTTATAAGACTGCGGAAGAATTCGGTTGCCTGACTCACATAGGGACAGAGCTGGCATTTTCTCAGCATATCGTTTTCGGGAGCAAGAATGCCGGAAAGAACCATATTCAGCAGAACCACCACAATACAAGCTTTTGCTGTACCAAGTACGCCACCCAGCAACTTATCAAACCAGCCGGCAACGGTAAGTTCTATAACTCTTGCCAGCCCTTTTCCTATGAGCATGGTAAGAATATAGGTAACTCCAAAAAGAATCACATAGGACATCCAAAAAACAGCATGGGGATTATCCGTTAGCCCTCGCAAAAAAGGGAAAAGTTTGTCATGATACTGTCCTGCTATTACGTATCCGACAAGAAGAGCCACCAGGGTGGTTATTTGGCGTAAGAAACCAATCCAGAGTCCACGTAATGTAAACAAAAGCAGCAATGTGATAATAACAAAATCGAATCCTGTCAGATGAAAGGCATTAGCCATCAGTTTCCCCGTCCTGTAACTGCTGATTATATTGATATCCCTAATGATTTAGTTAGCAGAATTAGTTAAAAATGCAAGGATAATATTTATGCCCCATTCTCAAAAAAACTGCCTTATATCTTTTACATCACTGCCAGCCACGCTATCGAGTCTAGCCAATACTCTTTATCAGGGTTCAATCCCGATCGTTATTATTCTTCCATTAACAGACATCGATAATCAAACACAGCAGACACTGGCACACTGGCTCCACCCTAAAGAGTGCACGCAACTAAATAATTTCAAATATGAAAAACGGCACAGGGAGTGGTTAGGAGGAAGAATCTGTGCCAAACAGGGACTTCGCACTTTCCTGCAACAACAGGAAAAAACCTCATTCCCCCCCGAACATCATCAATGCAGAGTAATGACTGAGGAATCCGGACGCCCTTATTTTAGTAAATTTGAAGGAATTGACCTTCCTCTCCCGGAACTCTCCATCAGCCACTCAAAAGGCTGTGCAGCCACCCTGATCAGTCAGTCTCACTGTGGTATAGACATTCAATATCCAGCAAAAAGCCTCCAAAAGGTTAAAGATCGATTTATAACCAATGAAGAAGAACAACTACTAAGCCATTCACTCTCCAACTTACCACCCCTCTTTCGTCTGGTATTGACATGGGCCGGAAAAGAAGCTGTCAAAAAAATGTTCAGTGCCTCGGGAATGCTTGGATTCCATGAGATTATTGTCCAACGAATCGTACAAAAGAATACAAGTAATGCTATATTCCACTTCGCAAGAGCCGACACCCCCCAGCAAACATTCCCCGTTATAGCAGGAATACTGGATAATGGGTACAGTCTTGCGCTCTGCTGTCACCTCTAACCCGCATATCTCATGGGCTAAAACCTTTACAACAAAAAAACAACCGCCATGCCTGAACTCCCCGAAGTTGAAGTAATCTGCCAGGGCCTTTTACCCCACCTGCTCAACAGAACAATTGTAGATACTCAATGCTCTGGAAAGCAACTTCGCTATCCTCTCAATTGCCAACAGATGCGTGCAGAACTTTGTGGCAGGAAGATCACACGTCTTCATCGAAGAGCAAAATATTTAATTCTTGCCACAGATAACGGGGCTAGCCTGATTATTCATCTGGGGATGACCGGAAACATGGGTATTTTCGATTCTGGCTCAGCCACAAAAAAACATGACCATGTCCGTTGGCAGCTAGACGACGACAAAGAACTGCGTTTTAATGATGCAAGAAGATTTGGAGCCGTACATCTGCTTCCTGCACAAACAGCCAGACAGGCGGAAAAACAGTTTTTTTCCGCAACCGGTCCTGAGCCATTCTCCCGTTCCTGCTCCATCGCATACCTTGCCGGGCTTTCCGCTCAGCGAAAAATTGCTATCAAGAAATTTATCATGGATAGCCATGTTATTGCAGGAATCGGAAACATCTATGCCAACGAATCGCTCTTTCGAGCCTCTATTCATCCAGAACGTCCCGCCTCTTCCCTGTCCGTAAAAGAATGGAGACGTTTATTAATCATTATCCGTAAAACACTTAAACATGCGATTCAATGTGGCGGTTCCACCATCAGTGACTTCGTGGATGCATCGGGCAATGGTGGATACTTTCAAATGAACTTTCTAATCTACGGCAAGGCAGGAGAATCGTGTCCCAGATGTGGAAAAAAAATACATAAGGAAACAATTGGAGGACGGGCAAGCTTTTTCTGCCCTGTGTGTCAGTCAAAACAGGGTAAGGAACCGGTCATATGAACAGTCACCCGGTCACCACATGCAAGAGCCCCTCCAGCAGCAGGACAGTAGATATAACAGTTAGACATATCGACTCTGTTTGAGGAATGTACCAGACATCTTCCACCCTCAAAACTCAATAAACCGCTTTTAAGACGTGCCAATCCGTGTTTTGAAATATGCAGGCTTTCCGTCAAATATGCCTCAATTTTCTGAGGCCGACAGAGCTTTGCCCCCTGAAGCGCAAGAATTGCCGGACGAATTAATTCATTAAACAAAAGATGAACAGCGGGAGGGGGACCCGGCATTCCAAAAAAAAGAGCGTCACCAAGTATTCCAAAAAGAGTTGATTTTCCGGGACGTAACTGAAGGGAGCTGTAGACAACCTTGCCTCCTGCTCGCAAAAAAGCATCTTCAACAAGGTCAAATTTTCCAGGCCCCATACCACCAGTACTGATAATAATATCACAACCGGATTGACTCATTCCTGCAAAAGCTTTCAGTACCGCATCGGGATCATCCCTAACCATGCTCTGACTCTGCAATTCTGCCCCGGCAAGCGTTATAAGTCCATGGAGGAGATGACTGTTTGCCGAATATTTCTTCCCGGCACACTTTTCGTCAGAGCCGGAGACCAATTCAGAGCCGGTGCAGAAAAAGCTAATCCGTGGTCTTCGAACAAGTGACACGGAATCATACCCTACCCCTGCGAGTAAAATCAGCTGTTCAGCTCGCAGGGCTGAACCTTGAGAGACAATCAGCGCTCCCCTTGCCAGCTCACATCCCTTCCTGTGAACAAAACTGTTCACCAGTCGCGGAAAAAGACTCTCAGTCTCAACAGTATCCCCGGCAACGCTGCATAATTCCTCTGGAACAACAGCAAGAGTATTCTTCGGAATCAAACCACCGGTCATTATTCGTACAGCCTCACCCTCAGCGAGAGAAAGGTCTCTGGTATCGCCAGCTGCGACTTCGTCAACAATTGTGAAACAGTTGCCCCTGCCTCGTATCTGGCCACCGATTGCATAGCCATCTCTCAGGGATTGATCATATCCAGGTAAGGATTCCAGCGCCGCAAGCGGCTCCGCGGGATAACGGTTAAGGCTCTTAGAGAGACTCAGTGTTTCGGTCGGTAGCACCGAACAGTTCTCAAGAATCAACCCCTGAGCCGTTTCCAGATCGACTGACTGTTTAATGTCATTATTCATAGGAATACCTTAGCCTAAAACAAAAAAAATCGCTTCCGTACCAGAGGTACAAAAGCGATTTCAATATCATCCCCTATAATTATCAGGGTATCGGGCAAAAATAATTACACAGTCAGATCGTCTCGTACAATTTTACGAGGACCACCATGTCCAGCAGTCGACCAGTCACGAATGGGTGCAATGACTTCCATCTGAGCTGCTCTATCAAAGGACCCTAACCGATCATGGATGGACTGCCAGATACACTCCACATCTCGATCAATCTCACATCTTCCATCAACAGAACCGCCACAGGGGCCATTCATCAGACTCTTGGCACACCGGGCAACGGGACACAAACCACCCGTAAGATGGAGAACACAGTCACCACAACCGGCACACTGCTCAGTCCACTCACCCTGTTCAGCAGAACCACCGAAGAAAGAGGTATTCAGCGCAGGATAGACCATGGTGTCTTTGCGGAGATTGGAGATAAAATTCACACCAACTCCACAGGCAGTGGAAACTATAGCATCATACTGGCCGTCCCACTGATCAATTTCATCGATATATTCACGATCACACTGGCGTACCAGACTTGCGGTACTGACCTCAATGGACTTGCCAGCTTTCTTCATTCCAAGACGAAGAAGAGAAGAGAGAATTTCCGCCTCTCGCTCACCACCAGCCGAACACACGGTGACACATCCGCGACAGGCCAGAACCAGAACTTTCTTACAGTCCTGCACCATCTCTACGATCTCTGCCAGGGGCTTACGTTCTGCAACTATCATTTATTTACTCCAATATATCTAAGCGGGAAGTGTAATCCCAATCTCTTGTTGTAAAATTAGTTAGAAAAAGGGCTGGGTCCCAGATCACGAATCCGAGCGTCCATCTCCTTAGCCTTTGCAACAAACTCAGGATGGAGACCACGGGGAAGATGATACATCTGGACCCGTTCGCCCTCCACACCAAGCTCTTCAAGAGCTGCACGCACCGCAGCAACTCGCTTTGCCGCACGACTGCTCCCCTTGACATTATGGCATCCATCCTCTGGACAACCAACAACATAGACGCCATCAGCACCGTCTTCAAAAGCTTTCAGCAGGGTGGTTACCTGCAGCTTTCCGGTACAGGGCACCCTGACCAGATTGATGCTGGACGGAAAACCCAGCTGCTCCAGTTCCTTTCCTTCCTCAGCGCAACTTTGCTGGGAAGTATAATGGCAACTGAACAGGGTTATAGCAGGATCAAAACTCATCTCTATCCTCTTGTTTCAATATTATATGCCACAGGCGGCAATAAGCCGTTCATCCTGGGATTCATTCAAAGTAATGGCATTGGCTGGACATTCTTCCACACAGATTCCACAGGCGCGACACTCTTCCACATCAATAGTGGCCACACCGAGTTTATCTATCTTGGGGATTTCCCAGGGACAGGAACGAACGCAGGTGAGACAGGCCACGCAAAGGTCACGCTCGACCTTGGCAGCTTTGCCTTTTTCGATCAGTGTCTCTTCGCTGACATAGCCTTCTTTTAAGGCAAGTTTACTCACAGCACCCATGATATCGGCAAAGCTGACATCCTGAGGACAGACAAAAACACAGGAACGGCATCCGGAACAATACCAGAGCATATCAGAAGTGAGCAGCCGCTCCTTCATCCCCATGCGAATCATATGAATAATTTTGCGCGGATCAAACTCCGGAATCGCCTGTGAAACAGGACATATTCCGCTGCAGGCACCGCAGGCAAAACAACTGTTGAGATGTTCTCCACCCGGAAGCGAAGTAACTTCTCCGTTAAATGCCGGATTAAGTGTAGTAGATGACTTTCCCATGAATTGGCTCGTAGCTCGTAAAAGGTTCAAACAGTGACAGTAATTTCTATCACCACGTTAACTGATACATTCCATAAATGAAATTTATAATCTACTTTAAGAGGATTGATTTGTCAACAGGATGTGAGCTGTGAGCGACTCAAACGCTCAGAGATTCTGTTTTCCACTCCTTTCTCTTGACTTTGGATAAAAGTTACTGAATAGTGACACATTCATTTACATATGCTTACGCATCACCATTTTACGCACTTTAAGAAAACACATGGACTACTCAAATAAAGAACTCGTTCTCAGTAAACAGGCAATCCAGGATCGCGTCCGGGAACTCGGCCAGGAAATCAGCAAAGATTATCAGGACAAGGAACTTGTAGTCGTTGGTGTTCTCAAGGGTGCCTTTGTATTTATGGCAGACCTGGTCAGAGAAATTGACCTGCCACTTTCCGCAGACTTCATTCAGGTTTCATCCTACGGAAGCAGTACATCATCCACCGGTAAAATCACCCTTGTATCCAGCCCCACACAATCTATAGAAGAGCGTCACGTCCTTTTAGTGGAAGATATTATAGACACAGGCCTTACCATGCGTTGGCTTGCCGCCCATTTCAGAGAGGAAGGTGCCGCTTCTGTTAAGATCTGTTCACTCATCGACAAATCTGAACGCAGGGAGCACGAGATCACAATCGACTATGCTGGTTTTGCAATTTCTGAGGGATTTCTTATTGGCTACGGGCTTGACTACGATGAAAAATATCGCAATCTTCCTGCAATTTATCACCTCAATCTCTAATCACCGAAACGTACCGGTTACATTATGAGTACAAAATCTATCGCCGTAATTCTCTCAGGCTGTGGTAATCGTGATGGCTCCGAGATCCATGAAGCAACACTGACCCTCTGGGCCATCCACAAAAATGGGGCAGACTATCAATGTTATGCCCCAGATATAGTTCAACATCACGTACTCAACCATATCACCGGGGAAGAGATGGCTGAACAACGAAATGTACTTTTAGAATCGGCCCGTATCGCACGGGGAGATATCCTGGACCTTGCCAGCTTTGATGCTGCCAGCCATGATGCCCTGATCATTCCCGGTGGTCTGGGAGCCGCTAAAAACCTCTCCAGCTACGCTCTTGATGGGGCAAATTGCACCATAAACAAGGATGTGGAAACGGCAATCCTCAGCATGGCTGAACGCAATAAGCCAATAGGGGCTCTTTGCATAGCACCGACAATTCTTGCAAAAGTACTCAAGCATGTAGATCTGACGATTGGCCAGGATCCAACGACTGCCGCTAACATTGTAACCATGGGTGCGTCTCATACAACAACCCTACAGTCAGAAGTTGTGGTGGATAGCAAACGCAGAGTAGTAAGCACACCCTGCTATATGCTGGATGCACGGGTGGATCAGATAGGTGATGGGGCGGAGAAATTGGTACAGGAAGTACTTAAAATGATTGAATCAGACGACAATCAAGACTAGCCCGCACTTTCCATGAACATTTTGTTTTAATAGATTGAACACAGCAAGCTCTCGGAAGTGGGACTTCAGTCCCGCCGATTACACTTCTGGGCGGGGCTAAAGCCCCACTTCCGGGGGAAGTAACAAAATTTCAACATACTGATATTTGGTTACTTTTATAATATATCCAGCTCAACCGGTTGGTGTGCAGCCATCTCAACTCGTGAGAAATACGGGCTAAAGATTACTCAATAATTGAGGATTCTGCAGAGCATCCACCATACGATTAGCAAAACCCCACTCATTATCAAACCATACCAGCATTTTCAGTAGACGCCTGCCACTGACACGAGTCTGAGAAGCATCCACAATCCCGCTGTGAGCATCGTGATTGAAATCCACAGAAGCATGCGGTTCGCGAGTAAATCCTGTTATACCATTCAAATACCCACCACTTGCTTTTTCCAGCAGTGCATTTACCTGTTCGGTGGTGATATCGGCCTTTAACTGCAGGCTCAAATCCATAACCGAAACATTCAATGTGGGGACACGGAGGTGCAAACTCTCAATACGACCATCGAGATGCGGCATCAATCTAGAGATCCCTTTAGCCAAAGCAGTATTCACTGGAATAATACTGGTAACGGCAGCCCGGGTACGTCGCAGATCACTCCCGTAGGCGTCGATCACAGGCTGATCATTCATGGCCGAATGAATTGTAGTTGTCACTCCATGTTCTATACCAAAGGCTTTATCCAACAAAGAAAATACTGGCAGGACACAGTTTGTAGAGCAGGAACCAAGGGAGACAATACGATGCTCAGGCTGTAACAGATCCTGATTGAGGCCTGCAATCAGGGTAAAATCAACGCCAGTCCCCGGCTGACTCAAGAGAACTTTCCTGGCCCCGCGGTTTAGGTGAATCTCAAGGGCATCTCTTTTTTTATAGCACCCGGTACAATCGAGTACCAGATCCACATTGTATTCAGCCCAGGGAAGGTGCTCCAGGGATTCGTGATGAAAAATCTGAATAGCTTTGCCATCAATACTCAGCAGCTCATGGGCTACGGACACCTCACGGAAAAACCGTCCATGAGTACTGTCATAGCGCAGCATGTAGGCCATGGTTTCAGCATCGGCAAGTTCATTAATGGCAACAACTTCTATATCACTGTGCAAATTTCGTTCATAGAGTGCACGAAGAACACAGCGCCCTATACGACCAAATCCATTGATTGCAATCTTTAGTTTCTGCAATTTTATTTACCGAGGCAAAACTGTTCAAAGATGACATCAAGAACATCTTCCGTCGTGGTAATCCCAACGATACCATTAAGCTGATCCAGGCACTCCTGAAGATCAACAGCAAGCAGGTCACTGGTAATCTGCATGGCAAGTCCCTCTTTAAGCCTGAGCGCCGCATCCTCTGCAGCGAGAAGAGCAGCCTTGTGTCTGATATTTGGAGCACATCCCTCCTCCTGCCACTGATTTTTTTCTCCGACAACCCCTTTGAAAATGGCATCCTTCAGCTCTTCGATACCCTGTTGCTGTTTCGCGGAAATGTGAATACAGGGGAAGCTCTCATCTTCCAAACCAAGATCACAGGTTTCTGGTTTTCCGGAGGCCAGATCGCTTTTATTGGAAAGCAGGAGGAGAGGCTTATGTTTCACGGTCTCGAACAGTTGCCGATCCTCGTCCTGGAGTCCCCTTACGCCATCCAACATAAACAGTACCAGGTCTGCCTGGTCAATCTGTTTCCTGGCCCGCTCTATCCCTAATTGTTCGACCTCATCTGCCCCCTGTCGGATACCGGCAGTATCGACGATACGCACTGGAACCCCTTGAATATCGAGGTATTCTTCGATGGTATCACGGGTGGTACCTGGAATAGCTGTTACCAAAGCACGTTCCTCTTGAAGCAGCGTATTGAGTAAACTGGACTTACCCACATTCGGCAGTCCTACAATGACCACGGATATACCATCACGAAATATTTTACCAGCCTCAGCCTGACGGATGAGTTTTTTTAGAGGGCTAAGGACTTCATCACGAACCTGAACGATCAGAGATGTATAGTTTACAATCTCTATATCTTCGTCGGGAAAATCGATGGCAACTTCCACCACTGCCAGCATGTGAACAAGGGATGTTCGAACGGCATCAACCTGTTTGTACAGTGCACCGCCAAGCTGATCGAGTGCCATATCCATGCCCTTTCGAGTCCTGGCAGCAAGGATGTCAATAACAGCTTCCGCCCGTGTCAGGTCGATTCGTCCATTCAGATAAGCAAGTTTGGTGAATTCTCCGGGATCGGCAAGACGAAGACCAAGACCCACAAGCAGTTCCAGAATGGACTGCAGCACAATAAAATTACCGTGACAATGGATTTCAACCACGTCTTCCCGGGTATAGGTCTTCGGGGCTGCCATAAAGACAGCCAAAACTTCATCAAGAGGTTTTTTATCTACGGGATGAACAATATAACCGTAATAGAGACGATGACTTTCAAAAGAGCAGGTTTTGGCAAGGGGCTGAAAAACAGCTTCCAAGTGGGCAAGAGAATCCGGCCCACTCATGCGGATAATGCCTATCCCCCCAGATCCTGGTGGGGTTGAGATGGCACCAATAGTATCACTGCTATTCATTGGAGGCTACTTAAGAGTCATTTCCCTCTTGTGGCTTCTTAGCACCAGAGGGTTTTCCACGTCTTCCTCTGGCACCACGTTTGGTGGCACCCGGAGTATTCCCTTTACCAGGTTTATAAATAAGGATCTTTTTAAACAAACCATCTCCCACACTACGCGAGCGAATGTCCTTATCATCCTGAAGAGTAACATGAACAATACGGCGCTCGGAAGGATTCAACGGGGGTATGGCCTGAGTCTTTCCATCCTCTTTAACCAGAGCAGCAAGCGCCTTAGCCCGTTCCATCAGTTCCACTTTCCGTTTCTCACGAAACTCTCCGATATCAATAGAAATACGAATTTTTTCCTCAACCTTCCGTGCTGCAAGTTTCCGCAGGAGATACTGGAGTGAATCAATAATTTTTCCATCCTGGCCAGTGAGTTCCTCTTCAAACTCATCCCCAACCTGACAACGTATGGTACCATTATCAAGTTCTGCTGTGACATTGGAAGGGAATGTCATCAATTTCAGAAGTTCTTCCAACTGCTGCCGAACAAGCTCCATGCTTTCGGGTTTAATCTCAAGCGGAGGATTCTTGGGTACAGGTTGTTTGCTTGGTTCTTCTTTGGCTACGGATTTTTCGTCTACCTCGGACACAGTGGCCACAACTTCCTTTTCTGTAGTTTTTACAGTTTCTACAGTTTTTGCGGTTTTTGCGGTTTTTGAAGTTTTTACAGTTTTTACAGTTTTCGCCTTAGCCCTGGGAGGCTTTTCGGGAACTGCTACTTCAGTTTCTTCTTTCTGACTTCCAGTCTCGGGATCAGATTCATGACCTTTCAAGGTGGCTCGGATATGGGCTTTTTTACGAATAATCCCAAAAATACCCAGAGAACCGGTTTCAACAACCTCAATGGTTAGTTCTTCCTGGGGAACCTGCAAGGTATCACAGGCTTTTTTAATAGCATCGGTTACTTCTTTGCCGTAAAAATCTACTTTTGCTGAAGACATATTGTATTTCATCCTTGCGGGAATCGTCATTTCCTAAAAGACCTGTCACCCACAGGCGACAGGTCGCTTCAGATCTGACTAAAAAAAACGTTAGGCCTTTGACTGGCGATTAATCATCTGCTGCTGGAAGATGGCAAGCAGGTTATTGACAAACCAGTAAAGCACCAGACCGGATGCGAAATTGATAAACATAAAGGTAAACAGAACAGGCAGAAACATCATAATCTTGGCCTGAGTCGGATCAGCCGTTGTTGGTGTCATTTTCTGCTGCAGAAACATGGAGGCCCCCATCAAAAGAGTCAAGACAGGGATTCCGCCGACATAGGGAATATCGATCCCAATGTACAGGCGATCCGGTGCTGAAAGATCCGTAATCCAGAGCATAAATGGTGCATGCCGCAGCTCAATGCACATAAGGAGAACCTTATACAGGGCAAAGAAAACAGGAATCTGTAAAACCATGGGTAAACAACCACCGAGCGGATTCACCTTGTAGGTTTTATACAGGTTCATTACTTCCTGATTCATCTTTGTAGGATCACCCTTATATTTCTCTTTAAGCTTTGCCATTTTGGGCTGCAGTTTCTGCATGTTCTTCATGGACTTCAAACCCTTTTGGGTAATGGGCCAGAAAATCGCTTTAAAGATCATGGTCACCAGAATAATGGCAATACCATAATTCTTAACAATTCCATGAAAGAAATTAAGGAGATAAAGGGTGGGCTGGGCAATCACATCAAACCAGCCAAAGTTAACCGCCTTATACAAATTGGAACCTACTGATTTAAGGACATCAAGCTTTTTAGGACCAAAGAACAGCTTATAACTGTAAGTCTTCTCCTCACCCGGTTGCAGCGTATCAAGATCACTGTTCATCTGTATCTTAATACCTTCTTCGCCAAATGATGCCATGGTCATCGAAGTTGCACTCTTCTCCTGTGGAAGAATGGCACAGATAAAATAGGTTCCCTCGTATCCTGCCCAATCCATTTGACCGGAGATAGTTCCAGGACCAGACTCATAGATATCAGAATCCACTTCAGTGAGTGACTCATTCATAAAATACGCAGGACCACTAAAGAGAAACTGACTTCCCGGCCCCATTTCTCTAAATGGTGTATTGGACTGATGCAGAGCAGCACTTCCTTGAAGAACACCGGAGGAGACGTTTTTCACTCTTACGTTCAGCTCCATGAGGTAGCTGTCTTTGGAGAAGGTGTATTCCCGTACTATTTCAAGTCCATTCCCGCGACCGTTCATCACCAGACTGCCGGTGTTTCCCTGAAAAGCAATACCACCGTCACCGGCATCATAAAAGGTAGCGGCCGGCGCAACACTTCCCCAGGAGAATTCAAGAGGAAATCCTTCCGCAGCACCATCCACCTTAACCATTTGCATACCCGGTGAACCCTCAGCTGAGGTTTCTTTATAGTCTTTGAGAATAAAACTTGTGATGGAACCGCCATCTTCACTCAGTGATGCAGTGTAGAGATCGGTATCCACAATCACGGTTTTGGCAGCCCTTGCAGGGCGTCCCACATTTTCCACACCTGCAGGTGCTCCAACGGCAGATCCACTAGCTATTGTGGCTTCTTGGGTCGACGAAGTTTCAGTTGTCAGTTGTTCTGTCTGAACAGCGGTGTCTTCAGTCGGAGCTTCTGCAGGGCCAAAGCCTACAAAGAAATACTGGTACCCGATGAGTATTACGAAGGAAAGAATAATTGCTAAAAACGTTCTATAAATATCCATACTTTACCACATTAGTAAAAAAAGAAGAAAGGACGCCGTACTGTCTGCGTCTAGGTAGTGCATCTTGTGTGTTTGCTTTTTTCTGCCCCATCACTGGGTCGCAGACACTTAGCCCTGTCACCTTTCAGAGGCGGAACAGGATCATAGCCTCCCTTACAAAACGGGTGACAACGCAATATTCGTCCAAATGAGAGGAGAAGGCCCCGCAATGTGCCATGGGATTCGATGGCTTCAATTGCATAACAGGAGCAGGTAGGAGTAAAACGACAACTTGGAGGGAGAAGCGGAGAAATGATATAGCGATAGCCTCGAATAAGACTCAGGGGGATCTTTTGGATCAGCAGACGAATCTTCATTGAACAAACAAAAGGGAAGAAGTATCGGTGACCCTGTCACACATCAGACATCCATCCAGGCATTGAGCATGCTTCAAGTTCCAAGTTTTGTTACAGAAGAGGCAATCTCAGCTGGAGATTTCAGGGAAAAATCAGGGCGAACAGCAAAAACAATATCAGCACAAAGGGGGTAAATGGCTCTCTCTAAACGAAACGATTCACGGATAATCCGCTTTATTCTATTACGTTTTACCGCCCCTTTAAGCTTTCGATGCACACTGATTCCAATTCTGTTATATCCCAGTTCATTAGGACATAAAATCAATGTAAATCCGCTGCCATGTCGCCGTGTTCCCTGCCTGTACACCCTGTCAAACTCCCGGCCCTTACGCAGCAGAGCTGTTTTCGGGAGTTTTAACCTCGGCAACGTCAGTTAAGCGGAGAGACGCTTACGACCTTTAGCACGACGGGAATTTAAAATTGCACGACCAGCGGCAGTGGACATCCGAGAACGAAATCCATGTTTACGTTTACGTTTGATATTACTGGGTTGAAAAGTACGCTTACTCATTACTTACTCCTTATCCGCAGACACTGCGGGTTAATCACGTTTAAAACCGGGTAATCGTTCAAGTTACAGAGATTCGCTGTTATTCCCGGATACTTTGCCCTGCACAACCTGTGCACTGAATCTCAACTATTCGCAGGGCGTAAAATCAACAAAAGAGTATTATTAACCACATTGACCCGGTACTGTCAAACATTTTCGGCAATGCCTTGCACAAGTATTTTGCCTGTGCTAGTGTTTTTTGCAGGAATTTTAGGTTAAAGGCTGAAGACTGAAGGGCAGAAAAAAATATGCATCTTGAACTCACATACGACGATCTTGACTGGCACGTACTCTGGCGGAATGCCAGGGCAAAAAAATCATGGACAGCTAAGGGCCCTGCAGACTGGGATAAAAAAGCTACATCATTTGCCAAAAGAAATAGTGATTCATCTTTCGTGAACCTTGTTATGGAGCGCATTCCTTTCAGCGCCAACACAACGATACTAGATGCTGGGTCGGGCCCGGGAACCCTTTCCCTGCCACTTGCCCCTCTAGTTAAGTCTGTTACATCTCTTGATTATTCCAAAGGAATGCTCGCAGCCCTCAACGATAGGGCACAACAACAGGGCAGTACTAATATCACAACGGTGCTTGGTTCATGGGAAGATGACTGGAAAAAGCTGAATATCAAGAAACATGATATCTGCATCGCTTCACGCTCTTTAAGCATTGCCAATCTCCAGGCTGCCCTCACCAAACTCAACGACCATGCCAACGACGCTGTTTTTGTTGTTGACCGTATCAGCCCAACCCCATTTGACAATGGAGCATTCACAGCGCTTGGAAGACCCTTCCGATCCGGCCCGGACTATATCTATACAATCAACACCCTCTACTCCATGGATATCCACCCCAATGTTGATATCATGAGTCTGGAAAAAACCGTCTCATTTTCTTCCATGGACACAGCTCTTGAATCCTACCGCTGGATGTTCAAAGATCTTACAGGAGAAGAAGAGCGCAAGCTTGAAGAGTATATCCAGAACAACAGTACTAGAGGGGACAATGGAGAAATCACAGTCACCAGGTCATATCCGTCCCGCTGGGCATTGATCTGGTGGAAGACGAGCAGCTAAAGCCATGCATTTTGCCTCACTCGCCCACGTTATTGGAGTACTGCTCATTGTTACAGGCTGCTCCATGTCACTGCCCATTGCCTGTTCCATCTTCTACCAGGAAAGTGACCTTCTGCCCCTGCTGTACTCCTTCGCCATCACCATCGGAGCAGGACTCCCACTCTTTTTTGCTTTCCGGAAAAATAATGAATTAAACATTAAAGACGGCTTCTTTATTGCCGTAAGTGGATGGGTCTTTGTCTCAGCTTTTTCTGCAATTCCCTTTATGCTTCACGGAGCAATCCCATCATTCACCGATGCCTTTTTCGAGATGATCTCCGGCTACACAACTACCGGTGCAACCATACTTCCTGATATCGAATCAGTCCCCCATGGTTTGTTATTCTGGCGCAGCCAGACGCACCTCCTTGGTGGAATGGGATTCCTGACCCTTGCAATCATGTTCCTTCCCCATGGCATGGGGGGCCTGCGTCTTTTTCGCGCAGAATCAAGCCCGGGTCAGGTCATCACCAAGGAAAAATTCAAGCCCCGGAACCGTGATACCATGGTCATGCTGTGGTGGATTTACATTGGTTTAAATGCCATACAGGTTCTCCTCCTTGCCCTCGGCGGGATGCCTCTTTTTGACTCTCTTTGCACCGCATTCGGAACCGTCTCGACATCCGGATACTCCACAAAAAATGCAAGTATAGGTGCCTACAACAGTGCCTATTTTGACTGGATTATTATTCTTTTTATGTTTCTTGGCGGGCTGAGTTTTGTTCTGATATATCAGGTGCTGCGGGGGGATATCAAGGCCCTTAAAATAAATACCGAACTTCGCTGGTACCTTGGTTTTCTGCTCTTTTTCTGTGGAGCTATTACTCTGATTTTATGGACCAAAGGAACCTACCACAATATTTTCGATGCTCTCAGATACGGAACCTTCCAAATCGTATCGCTTCTTACCACAACGGGTTTTGGAACTGCAGATTATGAGCTGTGGCCGCACTCTGCCCAGATGCTTCTTTTTATCGTCTGCTTTATCGGAGCCTGTGCCGGATCAACCAGCAGCGGAATAAAAGTTGTCCATTACGTTATCATCTGCAAATACATGTATGCATCGGTCCGGAAAATTTTCTTTCAACCCATGGCCGTTATTTCACTGAGACTTAATGGCCGTACCATTGATAACGACATTATCAGCCTGGCACTCTGCTACTTTATCATCAACATTTTCATGATACTGGTTGGGGGGTTCGTTATGACACTCACCGACAATATGGATTACAGCTCGGCTATGAGTTCAGTTATTTCAGCACTTATGAATATCGGACCTGGATTTGGAGCCGTTGGACCCACCCATAATTTCGCATTTATATCAGACATTGGGAAATGGTTTCTTTCCTGGAATATGCTGGTGGGCAGATTGGAGATGTTTTCTGCTCTGGTACTCTTTATCCCCTCCTTCTGGGAAAAGTAAGCATCAGCTCAGAAAGAGTTCCCGAACCTCCTTCAGATACAGGGAATCACAAATAACAATGGCCCGATCTCCGGCATTAACCTGCGTTTCCCCCACTGCTGTCTCCCATTTCCCATCACGAAATACAGAGCCGACAATGATATGCTCCGATAATTTACCATCAAGATTTGCCAGCGTTTTTTTGGTAATCGTAGATTTCGGAGCAGCAATCAAATCGACCACCTCCGCATCAAAACCATGCATATGAGACACCGACAACATTTCACTTCTACGGATAAAGGTGAAAATTTCATTTCCAGCCAGAATCTTTTTGTTAATGGCAATATCGGAGCCACTGGTTGAGGCCAGGACCACATACTCCTCTTTATTTACAAGAGAAATTGTTTTTGTTTTGCGTTGCGTATGCGTAGCCCCTTGAGTCTCAACAATATGCTTCACTAGCATACAGGTCATGATGTTCGTTTCGTTCTCACCCGTTGCCGAAATAAATGTATCCATATCAGCAAGCCCTGCGGCAGTCAAAACATCTTTGTCAGAACCATCTCCAAGCAGCACCTCGGTGTCCGGCAGCATGGACGACAATTCCGATGCCCGCTTTTCATCCTTCTCAAGCAGTTTTACCCGCACCGTCTTTCCAAGAAGCTGCGCAATACGACTGCCAACCAGCCCTCCACCAACTATCATCACCCGCAGACGATGATTCTGTTTTTGTATACCTGTCATTTCCATTAAACGGGGTAACTCTTCTGTACCTGCCATAATCAGTATCTGATCATGGGGCAGGACTTCAGTTTTTCCCGTGGGAATGATAGTGCTGATCCCCCTGGCAATTGCCACAACCCGGAAAGCAATATCGCTATAAGCTCTTGCAATTTCGACAAGTGTTTTATGAGCGAACTGCGAATCATCATCAATTTGTACAGCCATGGCCTGCATTTTACCAAGGGCAATATCGATGATTTCATCCCCTGCTGTACGTTTAACCAGACGTACAATTTCTTGAGCTGCCAGCTCTTCAGGATGAATAAAGAGGTCAACCTTCAGGTCTTCTGCCTGTAACAAAGAGTCCTTCTGACCATATTCCAGTGAACGCACCCTGGAAATTTTCTGTTCGATACCAAAACCGTCGGCTATTATGGCAGAAAGCATATTCACCGCATCGTTATCGGTAACGGCGATCATAAAATCCATACTCTTTGCATTGGCCTCTTTCCAGCACTCAATGGACATTGCAGAACCGGTTATAAGGCGTGCATCAAGACTTTCATCGGCCCGGCCGATAAGATGACTGTCGGCCTCAATAATTGTCACAGCATATCCTTCATGGACCAGACGTTTGGCGAGGTACAGGCCAATTCCGCCAAGGCCAAGGATAAGAATGCTTTCTGAGGGTATATTTTTTTTTCCAAACATAATAGTTTCCCTAAGGGAATAGTGAAGTTAGATTGTACTGGTTGCGCCTTATTATTCTATTAGGTACTATACAATTTTACGACTCTTAATCACAATGGCTTGCTGTTCAAGACACACAACACTATAAAGTTACTCCACTTAAGAAACAATTACTAATTATGGAGTAACTAGTCACCATGCTATTGAACGGCACAATATTTATCCGGAATCGGGGGGACACGATCCCAATTCAAAAAACAAAAACGAATTGGGTCATGTCCCCAGTTTCCTACCAGCGTATTCGTTATGCAATTCCGACTCAAACTCAATTTCGGTGAATAGTTACATTATGGATTCATATGATATCGCAGTCATTGGAGCTGGCCATGCCGGTTGTGAGGCAGCCCTTGCTGCCGCCAGAATGGGCTGCAAGACACTGGTAATCGTCATTAATATAGACACCATAGGTGCCATGTCCTGCAACCCTGCCATTGGCGGCCTGGCCAAGGGACATCTGGTTCGAGAAATTGATGCACTTGGTGGTGAAATGGCTAAAAACATTGATGCCACTTCCATCCAGTTTCGCAGACTCAATACCAGTAAAGGCCCTGCAGTTCGTTCATCACGCGCTCAGGCGGACCGCCTGCTCTACCGACTTCGCATGAAATCGGTGATGGAGGCCCAGGAAAATCTGGAGATCAAACAGGCAGAGGTCGATTCTCTGATTATGAAAGATGATCGAATTTGTGGCCTGCGAACAACACTTGACGAGGATATTGCGGTTAAGGCAGTTATCGTTGCCACCGGAACATTCCTCAACGGTCTGACCCACATTGGCCTGAAAAATTTTCCGGCTGGGCGCATGGGAGATCCACCTTCTGCCAATCTTTCCACATGGTTCAATAAAATCGGTTTCACCATGGGTCGGATGAAAACAGGGACGGTCCCCCGCATTGATGCCAGATCCATTAACTACTCGGAACTCGAAGAACAACATTCCGATCAACCCCCGGCCTTTTTCTCCTTTGCAAGCAAGGGAGAATATAACCTTCCTCAACGCCCCTGCCACATCACCTACACTAACCCTGAAACACATGCAGCAATCCGGGCAGGCATTGATCAATCGCCCATGTATGCCGGAATCATAGAGGGCATCGGAGCCAGATACTGCCCATCCATCGAAGATAAGGTCATGCGTTTTCCGGAAAAAGACAGGCATCAGGTATTTTTGGAGCCCGAAGGACTGGACACCACAGAGGTCTACCCAAACGGCCTGCCAACCAGCCTGCCACTATCCACCCAGCTTGCCATGCTCCACTCCATCAAGGGTCTGGAAAATGCAACCATCGTGCGACCTGGATACGCCATTGAGTACGACTATATTGATCCCCTGGAACTTAAACCAAACCTGGAAACCAAGCGGGTGGCCAGCCTGTTTCTGGCCGGACAGATTAACGGTACTTCCGGCTATGAGGAAGCAGCTGCCCAGGGCCTGATGGCAGCTATCAACGCAGTCCATTTGATTCGTGACAAAGAGCCCCTTATTCTCAGCCGCGCCCAAGCTTATATCGGGGTTCTGATAGATGACCTTGTAACCTGTGGCACTAAAGAGCCCTACCGATTGTTCACCTCACGGGCGGAATATCGCCTCCTGCTGCGTGAAGACAACGCGGACAGCAGACTCTGTGAAATTGGCCATGATATCGGATTACTAGAGGAAGATGAGTATCAATCATTTTTAACTAAACAATCGGCTCTTGATAAAGGGGTGACCCTGCTTGAGTCCATCCAGGTCAAACCAAATGAGGCAACCAATGCAATTCTTATTGCAGAGGGAACGGTTGCCCTGAAACAAAAGTGCAAACTGTCTGATCTGTTACGCAGACCCGAATTAACCATTGCCCAGCTCAGTCTCCTCCCCACCGAGCCGCCCGAAGGCCAGGAGGCAGTTAAAGAACTGCTTCAATCATCTGTACGGGATGAAATTCAGCTCCAGGTCAAGTTTCAAGGCTACCTGAAACGCCAGGAAGAGCAGGTTGCCCGCTTTAAAAAAATGGAAGAATTGGCACTCCCGGAAGATATCGACTACAAGACCCTGTCTGGTCTTTCCAATGAGGTGGTCGAAAAGCTTGGCAAAGTACGACCTCGCTCACTTGGCCAGGCATCAAGGATTTCAGGGGTTACCCCCGCTGCAATCTCTGTCCTTCAGGTTCATCTGAAAAAGCTGCAGGGACAGGCAAAAAAATGATGCCGTTTCCAGATATTGATCCCGTTATTTTTGGAATTGGCCCTCTACAGGTTCGCTGGTACGGTCTTATGTATGTACTTGGCTTTACAGCCACTTACTTTCTTGTCCTGAAACAGATACGCGATTTTTCCTATAAGGCCCTGGAACCCTATTTTGAAAACCTTAACCTTGTCCTGATCATTTCTGTGGTTGTCGGCGGACGGCTCGGATATGTCCTCTTTTACAATTTTTCCTATTATATGCAGCACCCGCTTGAAATTCCTGCCACATGGACGGGAGGTATGTCCTTCCATGGTGCGTGTATCGGCTGTCTGATCGGCGGATACCTCTACACAAGAAAGAACAAGCTCGATTTCTGGACCTGTGCCGACCTCTACGTGGTGACAATGCCGGTTGGTTTTGCGCTCGGCCGCTTTGGAAACTTCATTAACGGTGAATTATTCGGCAGGACCACTACGGTTCCGTGGGCCATGGTATTTCCTGGTGGTGGCCCACAGCCACGACACCCATCCCAACTCTATGAAATGCTACTTGAAGGAGTCCTGCTCTTCACAATACTCTGGTTCGCTAAAGAACAACCATGGAAAGAAAAGAAAAATTGGCCACATGGAAGTATGCTCAGCCTCTTCCTTATTGGATATGGGTGTTTTCGGATATTTGTTGAACTGTTCCGTGAACCGGATCAGCATATTGGATTTGTATTTGGAGCGATAACACGGGGACAACTTCTTAGTGGATTGATGGTTCTTGGTGGGGCTATACTTTGGAAAATCCGACAGAATCGAAATATCTAGTGATGTTCTCGATCCTTACTACTCCCTACTCTCCCCAGACCCAATAGCATTCTATATGTCTAGGCATTGAACATAAGAGGTTTAGCAGCACCCCACCAGCGTTCGATCAAGTTGTCTCGTAATAGTTTTTTCTATACGAGATAACTTGATCGGACGCTGGTGGGGTGCTGATGAATCTCTCATGCTACTGAACTCTGCCATATAGGGTTTTTCCGGGCTTAAACTTCACTGCATTATGTGCTGGAATAACAATATCTTTTCCAGTCTGTGGGTTACGACCTTTCTTCTGTACACGTTCAACTACACAAAACGTTCCAAAACCCAACAGACTGACCTTCTCTCCGTCTTTCATTGTTTCCACCATTTTTTCAAGAACACCATTTAAAACCATTTCCGCCTTTACCTTAGGGAGATGGAAAAAAATAATCATCCAAAACAATCGTTTTTACTTCCACCACACCGATCCATTTCAGTGTAATCAACCAAGTCACAAACTACCTGTTCTCAAATAAAAAACAATGTTAATC
>Ga0208648_1000501_pt1 | contig 39646 bp, 34 predicted proteins | sample AntAceMetag02UKL_FD_184772 | JGI IMG/M metagenome (GOLD analysis project Ga0208648, IMG submission 184772) | Saline lake microbial communities from Ace Lake, Antarctica - Antarctic Ace Lake Metagenome 02UKL (SPAdes) (version 2) | ecosystem: Environmental > Aquatic > Non-marine Saline and...
AGATAGAATTACTTTTGATAAGATCAAAGAAAAAGTAAAAAAACCTTTATCTTCATTAAAGATAGGTGGATATTACGGATGTTTGTTAGTAAGACCCAAAGAGTTCGCCATCGATGATTTTGAAGACCCCAGCATTATTGAAGATCTTCTTTCTTCAATTGGAGCTGAAGGCATTGCCTTCCCATATCGTCTGGAATGCTGCGGTGCATATCAAACTATAACGAAAAAAGATGTTACCATTAAAAGAACTTATGAGATATTAAATTCTGCCAGAAGGGCAGGATGTGAAGCAATTGTAACAAGTTGTCCCTTGTGTGCTTTCAACCTTGACCAAAGACAAAAGGAAACAGCAGAAGAATTCATAGAGTTTGAGCAAATGCCGGTTTTTTATTTCACGGAACTTATGTCTATTGCTCTGGGAGGAGGATGGAATAAAAATTGGACTAAATTGCACTATGTAGATCCCGAACCAATATTGAAAGAAAAGGGATTAATATAAATTTGTATGAATCTACTATAATATAGAGGATTGTAATGAAAAGAATCGGAGTTTTTATTTGCCATTGTGGCATAAATATTAAAGCAACTGTTGATGTTGAAAGATTAACGGAGGAACTTGCTGAATATCCGGGTGTTGCCTATATTGAAAATTATGTTTTTATGTGTTCTGAGCCCGGGCAAAAACTTATTAAAGATACCATTATTGAACATAAACTTGGCGGTGTAGTGGTAGCAGCCTGTTCTCCAACACTTCACGAAACTACTTTCCAGGATGCCTTGGAAGAAGTGGGTCTTAACAGATATCAGCTTGAAATTGCAAATATTCGAGAACAATGCAGTTGGGTTCACGATGATATTGAAGAAGCTACCAGGAAAGCAAATCTGATCATTAAAACTGCGATAGAAAGACTTAAACTTAATGACTCTCTTTATCCAATTTCTGCATCTCTAACGAAAAGAGCTCTAATTATTGGAGGTGGAATTGCCGGTATTCAGGCAGCCCTGGATATAGCTGATGGTGGATATGAAGTGATTCTTGTTGAAAAGGAACCATCTATTGGCGGGCATATGATCCAGCTTTCCGAAACCTTCCCTACATTGGACTGTTCTCAATGTATTATGACTCCTAAAATGGTGGCAATTAATAAACACAAAAACATTAAATTATTTGCAAACAGCGAAGTAGAATCAATCGAAGGCTTTGTTGGTAATTTCAAAGTAAGTATTAAAAGAAAACCGCAATATGTCGATCCTGATAAATGCACTCTTTGTGACGACTGCACTCCTGTCTGCCCGGTCGTAGTTCCCAGTGAATATGATGAAGGAATGAGCTGGAGGAAGGCAATTTATATTCCTTTCCCTCAATCAATTCCTGCTACATTTACGATTGATACAGAGAACTGTCTGGGATTTAACCCGATTGCTTGTACTAAGTGCAGTGATGCCTGTGGACCAGATGCAATTGATTATGATAAAAAACCTGAATATTTTGAAGAAGAGATAGGTGCTGTGATTGTGGCAACCGGATTTGATCTTTATCCTGTGGAAAATATGGCTGAATACGGATATGGAAAATATCCTGATGTGCTTGATGGTCTCCAGTTTGAAAGGATACTCTCGGCTACCGGACCCACAGGTGGAGAGATGCATCGTCCTTCTGACGGAAAAATTCCCAAAGAGATAGTATTCATCCAGTGTTCAGGTTCCCGAGACCCGGAAAGACATAATCCGTATTGTTCCAGAATTTGCTGTATGTACACGATTAAACATGCAAAATTATATAAACACAAAGTTCACGATGGTCAGCCTTATATTTTTTATATCGATATTCGTTCTGGTGGAAAACGATATGAAGAGTTTGTTCAGCAGGCTGTAACTGAAGAAGGAATAGTGTATTTTCGTGGTAAGGTTGCACGCATTTATAAAGAAGCTGATAAAATGATCGTCAGCGGAATAGATACTTTAACAAGTAAGAAGATCGAGATCAAAGCTGATATGGTTGTTCTGGCTCAGGCGATCGTTCCTAATTTTAATGCTGCTAAATTGATAAATACACTTAAATTAAATACGGATGAAAATGGCTTTTTAATTGAAGCTCATCCCAAACTTAGACCTGTAGAAAGTTTGCAAGCAGGTTTGTATTTAGCTGGAACTGCTCAGGGTCCAAAAGACATTCCGGATGCGGTTTCTCAGGCATCGGGAGCAGCAGCAAAAGTTCTGGCTTTGCTTTCCAATGATGAGATTTCACACTCACCAATAGTAGCAATTGTCAATGAAGAACTCTGTTCTGGATGCGGTATTTGTGTATCTGCCTGTCCTTATGGTGCCAGAGAGTTGGATGAGATCAAGAAAATAGCTACTGTAAATGATGTCCTTTGCGAGGGATGTGGTGCCTGTATTACTGCTTGTCCATCGAGTGCGGCTCAACAGAAAAATCTTACAGATGAACAGGTGTTTAATATGATTAAGATTTATTCTTATTTATAAATAAAAGAAGGAAAAGATGAAAGAGTATAAACCAAAGATCGTATGTTTTCTGTGTAAATGGTGTACCTCTGCAGGCGCAGATCTGGCAGGCACAAGTAGACTCAAGTATCCTTCATCCATCTTACCTATAAGAGTTATGTGCTCCAGCAGAATAGATCCTATGTTTGTGGTTAAGGCTTTTTTGAATGGTGCTGATGGAGTTTTTATCGGCGGTTGCCACCCGGGTGATTGCCATTATCATGAGGGGAATTATCATACACGAAGAAGATTTGTAATGTTAACAAAAATATTTGATACTCTCGGATTAGATTCCAAAAGATTAAAATTATCGTGGATTTCAGCATCAGAAGGTACCAAATTTGCTAAGGTTAGCAATGAATATACAGAAGAAATAAAAAGCTATGGAGAAAATCCATCTAAGCTTAATGTTTTCTTATAAAAATTTGGTAACATATAAAATGATTTTAATGATTATGTGAGGAATAATGAAAGAACAATTTACTCCTAAAATAGTAGGTTTTCTTTGTAACTGGTGTTCTTATGCCGGAGCAGATTTAGCCGGAGCAGCAAAATTGGAAATAATGCCCTCTATTACAGTTATCAGGGTGATGTGCTCCAGTAGAATCGATCCGAATTTAGTTTTAACAACTCTTTTATTGGGTGCAGATGGAATACTGATCGCGGGATGTCATCCGGGTGATTGTCATTATGACAAGGGAAATTATTATGCTCGCAGAAGATTTGCTTTACTGAAAAAAGTAATTGAAACCTTAAAAATAGATCCGGAAAGATTACAGCTATCCTGGGTATCTGCTTCGGAAGGAAAGAGATATGCTGAGGTGGTTAACCAGTTTACTGAAAAAATAAAAAAGTTGGGACCAAATCCCATTCAAAATACTCCTTATCTATAATTGTAAATAAAGAAGGAATAATGAATAATTCTGATATACTAATAATTGGTGCTGGAGTGGCAGGAATTGAAGCCAGCTTATTACTTGCTGATACCGGCAAAAAAGTGTATTTGGTGGAAAAAACTTCTTTGACTGGTGGGAATGTTATCAAATATGAAGATGTCTTTTCCAATATGGAATGCTCTACCTGTATGATAGCACCCAAACAACAGGAAGTCCTGCAAAGTGAAAATATTGAACTTTTAACGCTTAGTACAGTTGAAAAAGTTCAAGGTGAAATAGGAGATTTCACAGTTACTATAAATAAGAAAGCAAGATATGTAAGTCTTGTAGATTGCATTGGCTGTGGAATGTGTTATGATCCCTGCCCGGTCAGTTTAAAAAATGAATTTGAACAGAATCTTTCCGAGAAAAAGGCTATCTATGTGCCTTGTCCGGGTTCCCTGCCAAATGTACCGGCAATCAATCCTAAACATTGTCTGCAACTCAATGGTAAGAAAACCTGTAATGCCTGTGTGGAAGCTTGTGCATTTGGAGCAATAAATCTTTCCGATAAAGATGAGAAAATCGAAATAAAAGTTGGGGCAATCATCGTAGCTTCCGGGTTTGATATTGTTGATCCTGCAGGATTTCCTCAATTTGGATATGGGAAATATCCCAATGTTTATACAGCAATGGAGGCTGAAAGATTATATGCTTCCAATGGACCAACCGAAGGCGAGATAACTCTGCGAAAAGGAGATGCACCTCCCAAATCAATCGCAATTATTCAATGTGTTGGACGCGAGCAGCAGGGATATTGTTCAAGCGTATGTTGTATGTATTCTCTCAAATTAGCTCACTATCTAAAGCATAAATTACCCGAAGCGAAAATTCATAACTTTCATTCTGACTGGTGTATGCCGGGCAAATATTATCAAAAATTCCACCATGATGTTAAAGAGGAAGGTGTTGATTTTATATATTCTCCTGTTGATAAGATCAAAGTGGATGGGAATGATAAAGGTTTATCAATTGAATATTATAATGGAAAAAATGAAAAAGAAAAACTGTCCGCAGATATGGTTATTCTTTCTCTGGCAATGATGCAGGGAAAAGATACTGCATCTCTTTCTAAGTTGCTTGGAATTGAACAGGATAAAAAGGGTTTCTTTATGAATCAGGGTATTCAGCTTGGTGCTGTAGATACTTCCAAACCTGGTATTTTTCTTGCCGGCTGTGCTGAAGGTCCTAAAGATATTCAGGGTTCAATAACTCAAGCCGAAGCAGTTGTAGGAAAGGTGATGTCTTACTTATCATAAGAAAATGAAGGTGATAAAATGAGTGATAAAATTGGAGTTTACGTTTGTGAATGCGGTCCTAATATTGCCGATAAAGTTGATATTAAAAAGATCTTAGCAGAAATTTCTGCTCTTAACGAACCGCCTGAGAAAATTATAATTGCTAAGAAACACAAGCTGCTTTGTTCAAAGGAAGGTCAGGATTTCCTTGCTGATGAGATTACAAAGAATGAATTAACACATCTGGTAATTGCTGCCTGCTCTCCCCGAGATCACGATATTACATTTATGAACGTTTGTAAGAGAACAGACCTGAATCCATATTTGTATAAACTTGTAAATATCCGCGAACATTGTGCCTGGATCATTCCCGATAAAGATGAAGCCACAGAAAAAGCAATTCAGTATATCCGGGCAGGTATAAGCAGAGTTACTTATCAAGCTCCACTTACAGAAAAAGAATTGGATAGTATCCCTGATGTGCTTGTGATAGGTGCTGGTATTGCCGGTATAGAAGCCAGTCTGTCTCTTGCTGGTGAAAACAGGAAAGTATATTTAGTAGAAAAAACCTCTTCAATTGGCGGCAAAGTAACTAAGTTTGAAAAAATACTTCCTCACCAGGGAACTGATCTTGATATTATTCAGGAAAAAATTCAAGCAGTTCAAGAAAATGAAAACATTGAAATTTTTACTGAAACAGAAGTAGAGAAAGCTATTGGCTTTTTTGGTAATTTTGAAATTACTTTGAAGAACATTCATAATGACGAGCAGAAAAATGAATTTAAAGTGGGAGCAATAGTAGTTGCAACCGGCTTCAATTTATTTAATCCGGGAAAAATCCCTCGCTATGGATATGGAAAGATGGAAGATATTTATACTTCTATGGAAATTGAAGAAAGCAATTTTAAAACTGGAAAGATCCTTCTAAAATCCGGTAACCCACCTAAATCTGCAGCGCTTATTCACTGTGTCGGAAGGGAAGAAAAGGGATATTGTTCGCGAGTATGTTGTAATTATATGTTTAAAATTGCTCAGTATCTCAAAGAAAAAATACCAACCATAAAAATTACAGAATTCTATCAGGACCTGTGTTTGCCCAATAAAGCAGACCAGAAATTTTTTGTTGATACCAAAAACAAGGGAGTTGATTTCATTCGCTTTAAAGATATTGCAGTAAAGCAGAAGGAAAAAGAAAAATTTATTGAATATACAAAAATAGATGGAAAAAAGGAGAAAATTTCTGCTGAGATGATCATACTTGCACCGGCAATTGAACCTGCTGATGGCTCAAAAGGTATGGCAGAACTTCTTAATATTTCATTGGATGAAACAGGTTTCTTTCAGGAAGCTCATCAAAAACTGAATCCTGTTGCCACCTCGATAGATGGTGTATTTATCGTTGGTTCTGCTCAGAATCCTAAAAATATTCCAGATTCTATGATGGATGCTCAAGCTGTTGCAGGGAAGATACTTACACAATTGATACCGGGAGAGAAATTAATTCCTGAAGTAATAATATCTGAAATATCGGAAGCATTTTGCACCGGTTGTCAGACCTGCCTTTCTGTATGTTCTTATGGAGCTATCTATTTTGATGAGGATAAAAACATCTCCATAGTTAATGAAGCAATTTGCAGAGGATGTGGTAATTGTGTGGCAAGTTGCCCCTCCGGAGCAGCTCATTCTAAACATTTTACTTCTCTTCAAATTTATCAGGAAGTTCTGGAAGCAATAAGATAGGAAAAGAGGAAATATGAATACAGCAGAAAACGAATCATACAGCCCGAAGAAAGGGGCAGTGATTTCTATAAAAGATAGTATAAACAAAACAATTATAAGTTTTTTTAAAGGAGCATTAGAGAAAAAGATCTTTGATGCAGTACTTATTCCTGTAAAAGTTCCTGCGGGTGACTCTTACACATGGATTCTAATTGAAGACGTATCACTTTTTAAAGATGCCGCACCCATTGCACCGATTATGCCGGTTCAGGGAGCCAATGCTTTATCCAGTCTTACCAGGAAAGGAAAAGGGAATTTAAAGATCGCTGCTATTATGAGACCTTGTGAAATCAGGGCTGCTATTGAACTCTCCAAACTTGAACAGGTTCATCTTGAGAACGTATTCCTTTTTAGTTTTGATTGTCCGGGCGCCTTGCCTTTATCGGATTATGTTCAAAATCCCCCAAAGGGAGAAGAAGTATTTGAATCATTTTTCACTAAAAACAAATGGAATGAAGAATCGATCAAACCAATTTGTAAAATGTGTGATAATTTCAGCCTTCCTAACTGCGACTTACATTTTGGAATATTAGGAACAGAAAAAAATGATCTTCTGCTTATTCCAAACAGCATCAAAGGAGAAGGTGTTTTAAATGAGATGGGGATTGCTTTTAAAAATGATCTGTCTGAATGGAAGAAAAAAGTAGATGAAATTAAAAAACAAAGAGAAAAAACAAAAAAAGAAGCTTACCACACCATTCAACCAATGGTAGAAGGGCTCGATAATTTAGCGCAAACTTTTGCTAAATGTATCGGTTGTCATAACTGTATGAGCGTATGTCCCATCTGTTATTGTCGTCAGTGTTATTTTGATTCTGAGGTTTCTAAATTCACTTCCGACAATTACCTTTTACGAGCAGAAAAGCGTGGAGGTCTGCGATTTCCTACAGATATTATTTTATTCCAATCGGGTAGAATGTCGCACATGAGTCTTTCCTGTGTTTCCTGTGGAATGTGTGAGGATGTTTGTCCTGCATCAATTCCTATAGCGCAGATCTTTAGTTTTATAGCAAATGAGACACAAAAGGCTTTCGAGTATCAACCCGGAAGAAACGTAGGAGAACCTCTGCCGTTAAAAGAATATAAAGAAGAGGAACTTCAAGAGCTAAAAAAATTAGTAAACGACTCTGTTGGTCAGGAGTAGGAAGATGGATAAAGTATTGAAGATAAATAAAAGTATGGAAAAAGGTATAATCGATCTCCTGAAATTCCTTCTTGAAAGCAAAAAAGTAGATGGAATATTTACATTAAGAAAATTGGGGCAGAATAATGTGGATTATGCTCTGATTACCGATGTATCCGGTTTGAATGATGCGGTGCCGTTTTATCCATTAATGCCTGCAAATGCCGGGAAGATTTTATCTCATTTAACTCAGAAGAAACCAATTAAAAAACCAATAGCTGCCGTAGTGAGACCTTGTGAGTTGAGAGCATTTGTAGAACTTGTGAAACGAGAGCAGGGAAGTTTGGAAAATTTCTTGTTCATATCATCAAGTTGCGGAGGGGTTTTTCCAATTAAATCAATCGAACAGAAAGATTTTGACAAATACATTTCAAATTATTGGGACACTGTAAAAAACGCTGATATCTCTGCTGATATAAGATCGACCTGCAAAGCTTGTGAATACTTCACACCCTACAGTGCAGATATCACGGTTTCTTTGGTTGGAGAGAAAAAGCTGGATAAAGAGTGTAGGATATTTTTAAATACTGATAAAGCGAATCAAGCTATAAAAGGATTTGATGGAGAAATTTCAGAGGAAGAATTTGAATCATCAGAGATTTCATCTCTTCTGGAAAAGAGAAAAACTGAGAAGAAAAAACTTTTCGATGAAATTCATATTGAAGATCTGGGATTAGAAGGGATGGTAGAAGTTTTCGGGAAATGTATCGGATGCCATGTGTGCAGCCGGGTTTGTCCTATTTGCTATTGCATTCTTTGTGATTTTGAATCTGCCACTTATGATTACAGTCAATCTGATTATGAAAAAGAACTTCATAAAAAGGGTGGATTACGACTTCCTCCCGACACGATATTTTTCCAGATAGGACGATTAACACATATGAGTTTTTCTTGTGTAGGTTGCGGAATGTGCACGGATGTATGTCCGGTAGATATTCCTGTCGCTGCTATTTTCCAGAAAACTGGAGAAGAAACCCGTCAACTCTTTGATTATCTACCTGGGAAGGATGTAGAAGAAACTATACCAGTAATGATATTTAAAGAAGAAGAATTTACTGAGCTCGGAGAATAAAATTTAGAAAGAATAAATTTAGAACCAATTCCCAGAAAGCTTGGGAAGGAGGGAGATAAATAATGGCAGATAAAGTAAAAATGGTAAAAATTGTTGTCCTGGGAGAAGGTTTCGATGTACCGGAAGGTTTAACGATCATCAATGCTCTGGAATATGCCGGATTTCAATTGACTCACGGAGTTGGTTGTAGAGAAGGTTTTTGCGGAGCCTGCGGAACGATTTATAGAGAAAAAGGGGATTATAAATTGCAAGCAGGTCTCGCTTGTCAAACTGTTGTTTCTGATGGGATGTACCTTGCTCAAATTCCTTTTGTTCCAGCAGAAAAACCGGTTTACGACATTACAAAACTCAAACCCGATATTACAGCAATCAAAGATAATTATCCGATTGTCTTCCGTTGTGTTGCCTGTAATACATGTACAAAAGTATGTCCGCAAGATTTGGAAGTTATGGATTATGTTCAAGCTTTGATTAGAGGTGATATTGAAAGAGCTGCCGATCTTTCCTTTGACTGCATCAGATGTGGACTTTGTGCCTTGCGTTGTCCTGCAGAGATCGTTCAATATAATTCTGCTATGCTGGCTCGTCGTCTTTGTGGAAGATATCTTTTACCTGAAAGTAAAGATTTGACAAAACGTTTAAAAGAAATTGCAGAAAAAAAATATGATGAAGAATTGGACGAACTTGTAAATATGAACTTAAAAAAATTAAAAGAAAAATATTACTCAAGAGAAATCAAACTCTTCGATATTTAGGAGATAAATTATGTATCCTGAAAGTATGCAAGAATCAATTAAAAAAGTTAAAAAAACCAGGTCTGAAAGATTGAAATTAGTAAAATCCGGAAAAGAAATATATGCAATGATGACGGAAAAAGAGCGAGATGTAATTTTAAATAAATTTCATCCTGATTATCATTCTGATGCACGTCGCGAAATTAGAATTGGTCCTAATAAAGGAGAAAAACTTACAACTGAAGTTGCAGACCTTTTAGAGACATATTCCAGGATTGATCCCAAAGATTTTGACCTGACCAAACCGGACTATGAAACTGATGTTTTAGTAATTGGTGCAGGTTCTGCCGGATTTGCTGCTTCTCTTCTTGCCGAAGAAAATGGTGTAGATGTCCTTCTGGTAACAAAGCTCAGGATCGGTGATTCAAATTCTATGATGGCTCAAGGCGGAATTCAAGCTGCTGTAAGACAGAATGACTCTCCGGTTCTACATTATTTAGATGCCATCGGTGGCGGTCATTTTGATAATAAACCGGAATTAGTAAGAGCTTTAACATCCGAAGCTCCTGATGGAATAAACTGGCTGAAAGATCACGGTGTAATGTTTGATAGAAATCCCGACGGAACGATGATCACAAAATCAGGTGGTGGAACAAGTCGTCTGAGAATGCATTCTGCCAGAGACTACACAGGAGCAGCAATTTGTGCTACTTTAAGAGATGAAGTCCTGAATAGACCTGATCATATAAAAATTCTTGAACATCAACCTGTGGTGGAATTGATAAAAGATAATACCGGCAAAGTCTCGGGAGCAGTACTTTACCATCTTGAAAATAGAGAATACTTTACAGTGAAAGCAAAAGCAACTATTATCTCTACAGGTGGTTTTGGCAGACTTCATATAAGAGATTTTGAAACTACAAACCATTATGGTGCAACCTGTGATGGTCCTGTGATAAGTTACAGAGCAGGAGCAAAACTTATGTATATGGATTCTGTTCAATATCATCCGACCGGAGCAATTTATCCACAGCAGATTATTGGATTTCTCTGCACTGAGAAACTCAGGTCTCTTGGTGCTCAACCTTTGAACATACAAAGTGAACTTTTTGTTAATCCTCTTGAACCCCGCGATGTTGAATCATCAGCTTTCATCAGGGAATGTTTGGAACGAAATAAAGGTATTAAAACACCTGATAACCATGTAGGTGTCTGGTTAGACACTCCCTTGATCGACCAGATAAATGGCAAGGGAACAATTCAAGCAAGTGTTCCGGCTATGGTCAGACAATTTGCCAGGTTTGATGTAGATATGATTACGGAACCAATTCTGGTTTATCCAACTCTTCATTACCAGAATGGTGGAGTGGAAATAAATGCTCAGTGTGAAACTAATATTCCCGGTCTTTTTGTAGCAGGTGAAGCATCCGGTGGAGTACACGGACGCAATAGATTAATGGGGAATTCACAGCTTGATATAATAATTTTTGGAAGAAGAGCTGGAAAATTTGCTTCTGAATATGCCAAAGGAGCAAAAACAGGCAAATTGAATTTAGATCATATTTACGAATATGAAAAAGAAGTGAAAAAACTGGGAATCGATAAATCAAAAATATCACCTATGATTCTTCCAGATTATATTCCGGATGCAGTGAAAGCAAAACAACTTACAACCAAATATCACGGAACTTTGAGATAAGTTTTTTAATAAGGAGGTTATTTTGGGACTTGTAGATGTACAAAGGTTAAAAGAAATCGTAGGCGCAGAAAATGTAAAAGATGACAAAGCCGATTTGTATGTATATGGTTCTGACTCATCAGTTCATCAAGCCATGCCCTGGGTAGTAGTAAGACCACACACAATAGAAGAAGTTCAAAATGTTATGCGTTATGCAAATCCGAGGATGCTACCGGTTGTTGCCAGGGGAGCAGGCTCGGGTATGTCCGGTCAGGCTGTTCCCATCAAAGGTGGAATAGTAATGGATTTTAAGAAAATGAATAAAATTCTTGAGATAAATCTTGAGGACACATTTGTCAGAGTTGAACCCGGTGTTGTGGATGATGATCTGAATCGTGCTTTGAAACCACATAATGTATTCTATCCTCCAGCACCAGCTTCCAGCAGGATAGCTACGATCGGGGGAGAAATAGCCAACAATGCCAGCGGTGTGAGGTCTGTTAAATACGGAGCTGTTCGGGATTCTGTTCTCGGTATGAGAGTGGTGCTGGCAAATGGAGATTTAATCGATGTTGGAGCTAAAACAAGAGTGCAGGCAACAGGCTATCAGCTTGAAAGACTGATGGTTGGTTCCGAAGGCACCCTGGGTATTATTGTGGAAGCAACTCTGAAGATTGTTCCTATTCCTAAATTCAGATGCCTGGGAATAGCTAAATTCAATGAACTTGAAGATGCTGGTAATACAATTTCGGAAGTAATGTCCAGTGGGATTAATTTATCTATGCTGGAACTAATGGACAATATAGCTATTACTGCTGTTAATAAAGCTCTGGATTTGGGACTTCCGGATGTAGAAGCGATTCTTTTGTTTGAAGCTGACGGAATGGCAAAAGAAGCTGTTGATATTGAAATCCAAAAAATAATTGAAATTTGTAAGAACCAAAAAGGTTTTGGTATCGATTTGAGTTATGATGCCAAAGAAAGAACAAAAATATTCTCCGGCAGGAAAAAATTGTTCCCATCTTTATCGAGATTTAAAGATTACTTTACTTGTGCATCTTTAGCTGATGATATGGCTGTCCCCTACTCTAAAATGGCAGAAACTGCCCAAAAGATTCATGAGATCGCTAAAAGAAATAATGTGATTATGACAGCTTACGGACACTGTGGTTCCGGATGTATGCATACCAAAATCCTGATGGATCCAAGAAAAGAAGCTCAATGGGAAGATGCCAAAAGAGCTGTATTCGAGATATATAATTATGTCAGATCAGTTGGAGGAACTACTTCCGCTGAACATGGGATCGGAATATCAAAAGCTCCGGCATTTAAAAGAGAAAAATCTAACTCCTTAGGTGTAATGCGTGCCATAAAAAAGGCTTTAGATCCGAATAATGTATTAAATCCCGGTAAGTTAATGGATGCACCGGATGATTGGGTTACTGCAACAAAATTGAGATATACTACAAAAAAAGGCATATTCTAAAGTTTTCTTTATCGAGAATTTGAATAAGTTTTTAGGAGATTATTTCATGGACTTTAAAAGAATTCAAAAATGGGATAATGAACTGAATATTTGCATTAGATGCGGATATTGCTTTGAACAATGCCATCTTTTTAAGATTACTGGTTGGGAAACAGATGCTCCTCGTGGAAAGCTTATCTTGATCTATGGTTTAATACATGGAGAGACAAAACCATCAGAATACATTGCAAATAAGATGTTTGAATGTTTCTATTGTAAAAGATGCGATAATAGTTGCTCAGCCGGAGTTTCCATAACTGATATTTTCACAGATGCAAGAGCTGATTTTGCGGATGCAGGTTTTGATGTTGATGGTACTACTTCAAAGACAAACGATGATTTGTGCAGCCGTTGTGGAATTTGTGTCTCAGTATGTAAACACGAAGCTCGCTCTCTGGATAAAGAGAATAAAAAGATTATAATTGATAAGGTTAAATGTCAGAGTTGCGGCTGCTGCGAAGCAGCATGTCCTTCCGGAGCTGCATATATTGTTGAAGGCTGGGAACTGGGAGAGAATGAATTGCGTGAAAAAGTGATCAATTTTTTAAAGGAAGATAATAATGAACCCAAAATCAGTAATATTTTGTTGTAGTTGGTCTTCATATCCTGGGTTACAGTTATCCGAAAGTCTTTATGAAGATCCCGGAAAACAAAACAATATAATCATAAGTATGTGCTCTGGTAGAGTTTCTGCAGAATTAATATTAGAAGCATTTAAAAATGATGCCTGGGGAGTAATGATAGCAAGTTGCCCAAAAGAGAAGTGTGAACATGATGCAAATTACAAAACAAGAAGAAGGATTTTGTTACTTCAAAAAATGCTCGAGCAGTTAGGAATTGAACCTGCAAGAATAAAGCTTGAATGGATCGATAAAGGAGAAGCTGCTAAGCTGAAACTTGCGATCGATGATTTTTCAAATGAATTAAGAAAAATGGGACCTGTAAATATTATAAACTAGGAGTATATTTTTTATGGAAACAAAATATTTAAGACAATGGGAAAATGAACTTAATATTTGTATTAGATGTGGTTATTGTTTTGAGGGGTGCCCTGTTTTTAAGGAACTTGGCTGGGAAATAGATGGAGCAAGAGGTAAATTAATTGTAGCCTATGGATTACTGACTGGTGAGCTTGAACCTTCTGAACACATTGCAGAAAAGTTGTTTCAGTGTACTTTCTGTAGAGATTGCGTAGAAAGATGCTCAGCAGATATATCGGTGCCGGATATTATGGGAGCAGCCAGAGCTGATCTGTTTGAAGCAGGTTATTCTTACGACTCACATAAAGAGCTCACAAAAAAAATTGAAAAGAGCGGCAATATCTTTGGAAAAGAACTTGAGCCTCCCGTATTTGAAGGTGATAAGGCGGTTCTATTAGGGTGCAGACTTGTTGAAAGAAAAGAAGATTCAGAGAAATATCTAACAATACTGGAAAAACTTGGAGTGAAAACAAAGACGTTTAATGAAACCTGCTGCGGTATGCCATTTGCTGTTCTGGGTGATAAAAACGGTTTTAAAACTCAACAAGATAAATTTAGAGATACAATACCTGATAAAAAAGAAGAAGTAATTTGTGTTTGTACTACTTGTGTATTTTTTATCAGGGCAAAATATCCTGATTTGAAAGCTAAATATATAATTGATGAAATAGTGGAAAGATTGCCTGATTATAAAGGCAAATTAAAAAAGTTAAACATTAAAGTAACATATCATGATCCCTGTAATGTAGCAAGGGGAATGGGTATGGTTGATGAACCCAGAGATATTCTAAAGAAAATTTGCTCGGAATTGGTTGAGATGCCTACTTACGGCAAGCAAGCTGAATGTTGCGGTGGTGGTGGGGGATTATTAGTATCAGATGATAAGTTAGCTGAAAAACTTGCTGAAAACCGTGTAGAACAAGCAATAGAAACCGGTGCAAAAGTTTTAACCACACTTTGTCCAACCTGCGAATTAAATCTTAAAAATGCTGCAGAAAAATATAATGGAAAAATTAAAGTTAATAACCTTCTTGATCTTTTATACGATTCGATGATGTAGAATGAGAATTAAAAAATTAAATTTTCTATAGATACTTTAATAAATGGAGGCATAAGTGCCAAAACCTAAAGTAGCTTTTTATTGGTGTGCATCCTGTGGGGGTTGTGAAGAAGCCATTGTAGACCTGAATGAAGATATCCTGAAAGTAGTTGAATTGGTAGACATTGTGTTCTGGCCCTGTGCAATGGATTTCAAATATCAAGATGTTAGAAATATGAAAGACAATGAGATCACAGTTGCTTTTATAAATGGAGCTATCCGCACTGATGAGCAGGAAGAAATTGTACAACTTCTCAGGAAGAAAGCTCAACTTGTAATCGCTTTCGGATCTTGTTCTCATCTGGGTGGAATCCCGGGATTAGCAAATTTCTGGGATAGAGAAACTATTTTTGAATCCTCTTATGGGAAGAATTGTCCTTCTGTTGATAACCCTAAAAGGATTTTTCCACAAACAAAAAGTAAAGTTCCGGAAGGAGAACTGACTTTACCTGCTTTTCATAATACGGTAAAAAGCCTTGATCAGGTAATCGATGTGGATTATTATATTCCCGGATGTTCTCCTGCACCATATTTAACAATGCAGGCGATAGAAGCTATTCTTGCTGGGGAATTACCAGAGAAAGGAACTGTTCTGGCTCCCTTAAAATCTTTGTGTGATGTTTGTGAACGTAATGATTCCAAACCGGAAAAAATTTCTCTGAATAAGATAAAAAGAATTTCCGAAGTAATAGCAGATCCTGAAAAGTGTTTTCTGGCTGAGGGGATTATCTGTTTGGGACCGGTTACCAGGGCAGGATGCGCTTCGGAAGGTAGTGGAAGATGTATCACAGCAAACATGCCATGTAGAGGTTGTTATGGACCTCCACCAGAAGTAAAAGATGTTGGTGGAAAAATGATATCTTCTCTCGCTTCCATAGTAGGTTTGGAAGGTGAAGAAAATATGAGCGATGAAGATGTAGAAAAGCTTATTGATCAGATAGTTGATCCTGCCGGATATTTTTATCGCTTTTCTCTACCAGCTTCTTTATTAAGAAGAAAAAGGATGAATGATCCTGTAGCGGAGAATGAATAAAATGGCTAAAAAAATAACAATAGATCCGATTACTAAATTAGAAGGTCACGGTAAAATAGAAATTTTCCTCGATGATGATGGAGATGTTAAGAATGCATATTTACAGGTTCCTGAATTGAGGGGATTCGAGCAATTCTGCGTGGGACGACCGGTAGAAGAACTGGCAAGAATAACTCCCCGCATTTGCGGTGTTTGCCCTACAACTCATCATCTGTGTTCAACTAAAACACTCGATGCTGTTTATAATGTTACACCAACAGATACCGCTGTAAAACTCAGACGACTCATCAACGATGCTTTTATTGCAGAAGATCATCTGCTTCATTTCTTCTTCCTGGGTGGTCCTGATTTTGTGGTCGGACCGGATGCTCCTCCCGGAGAAAGAAATATTCTGGGTGTTATCGGTAAGGTCGGTATTGAAATCGGTAAAAAAGTTATCGATATGAGAAGAAGGCTGCGAAGTATTATCACCTATCTTGGTGGAAGAGTGATTCATCCTGTATGTGGTTTACCTGGCGGTATTTCAAAAGGATTACCGGAAGATCAGCGTTTAGCTTTTTTGAAAGTTGCTAAAGATGCCGTGGAATTTTCTAAGTTCTGTTTGCAGGTATTTGATGACATCGTTCTAAAAAATGATACTTACCTCGATTTAATTGTGGGTGATATTTTCAAACACCAAACTTATTACATGGGTCTGGTTGATGAAAATAACAAAGTTGATCTCTATGACGGGAAGATTCGAGTAGTTGATCCGAATGGAAAAGAATTTGTTAAATTTGAAGCAAAGGATTATCTGGATCATATTGTCGAGCATGTAGAACCCTGGAGTTATATTAAATTCCCATATTTAAAAAATATCGGTTGGAAGGGTTTTGTTGATGGAATCGACAGTGGTGTTTACCGTGTTGCTCCCCTGGCAAGACTCAATGCTGCTGATGGCATGAAAACCCCTCTGGCGCAGGCTGAATATGAAAAAATGTATGCTACCCTGGGAGGGAAACCTGCTCATAATACATTAGCTTTTCACTGGGCAAGATTGATAGAGGTTATGTATGTTTCTGAAGAGTTAGTTCAACTTCTTGAAGATAAATCAATCACAAATCCTGATATCAGGAATCTTCCTACAGAAACTCCAAGTGAAGGTGTTGGTGTTATCGAAGCTCCCCGGGGAACTTTGTTCCATCATTATAAAACAGATAAAAACGGTATGGTAACAAATGTAAATCTGATAGTGGCTACTGTTAATAATTCTGCTGCTATTTCCATGTCTATTGCCAAAGCTGCAAAAGGGCTGATCAGCAAAGGTAAAGTCGATGATGGACTTTTGAATATGGTGGAAATGGCTTTTCGATCTTATGATCCTTGTCTTGCTTGTGCAACGCATTCTTTGCCGGGGAAAATGCCTCTTATCGTAAATCTTCGCGATAACAACAAGGATATAGTTAAATCTATTAGAAGAGATTAGCTTTTTTAATGAAAACACTTGTTTTAGGATTGGGAAATACGATTTTAACTGATGATGGAGTAGGAATAAGGGTAGCACAAAAAATAAAAGAAAGATGTAAAAATGTCGATGTCTCCGAAGCCAGCGCTGCTGGCTTCAGAGTTATAGACGAGATAATTGGTTACGATAAACTTATTTTAATTGACTCAATAAAAACCGGAAAATCTGAACCCGGAAAGCTTCATAAATTTACTTTTGAAGAATTCAAAAAAACAAGACATCATGCTCAACCACACGACATCAGCCTATTTGAAGCTTTTGAGATCATTAAACAACACGGAGATAAATTACCTTCTGAAATTGAAATTTATGCCGTGGAAGTTAGTGATACATCTACTCTTTCTGAAACATGCACAATGGAAGTTGAAGCTTCTATTCCAAAAATATCTCAAAAAATCATTGATGAACAATCACTCTTTAAATAATTTGTATTTGTCATTCTCATCAGGTAACTGCCCGATGGGAATGTTCAATTTCTGTTACTAAGCTGGGGCTTAGTAACGAGGATTAATGTGCTCTGTAGTTAATAAATAAATAAAGAGGAAAAATGAATATTCACGAATATCAGGCGAAACAGATTTTTGCAAAATATGATGTTCCCATTCCTAAAGGAAAAATGATCGAAAAAGCTGAAGATGCAATTGATGCAGCTAAGGAAATAGGTGGGAATATCTGGGTAGTAAAAGCTCAGATCCACGCAGGAGGAAGAGGAAAAGGTGGTGGAGTAAAACTCGCCAGATCCCTCGATGAAGTAGAAAAATATGCTTCTGAAATAATTGGAATGACCCTGATAACTCATCAAACCGGACCTGCTGGAAAATTAGTTAAAAAAGTTTATATTGAAGGTGGGATCGATATAAAAAAGGAACTCTATCTGGGAATGGTTCTGGATAGAGCAAAAGAACTGCCTGTTATGATGGCTTCTACCGAAGGTGGAGTGGAAATCGAAAAAGTAGCTGCAGAAATGCCAGAAAAAATCATCAAAGTTGAAATTGATCCTCTCACCGGATTTCAGGGATATCATGCTCGAGAATTAGCATTTGGTTTGAATCTTTCAAAAGAGCAGATAAAAGAATTCGGAAAATTTGCTAAAGCACTTTACAAAGTTTATTCTTTGAATGATGCAAGCCTTGTGGAAATAAATCCTTTGGTTTTAACTGCTGATGATAAATTTATTGCACTCGATGCCAAAATGGGATTTGATGATAACGCTCTTTTCCGGCACAAAGATATTTTAGAAATGCGTGATCTGGATGAGGAAGATCCTGCAGAAATTGAAGCAAGTGAATATGGCTTAAGCTATGTAAAACTCGATGGCAATGTGGGCTGTATGGTAAATGGAGCAGGATTGGCAATGTCAACAATGGATATTATTAAACTCGAAGGCGGTGAACCTGCAAATTTCCTGGATGTTGGTGGCAAAGCCAGTGCAAGTACGGTTGCCAAAGGTTTTGAAATAATCCTGAAAGACCCGAATGTAAAAGCGATCCTGGTTAATATCTTTGGTGGCATTGTTCGATGTGATAGGATTGCCAACGGTATTCTGGAAGCTACAGAAACAACCCGTGTCGAGGTTCCAATTGTTGTCAGGCTGGACGGAACAAATGCCAAAGAAGCCATAGAGATAATTGGAAAATCCAGTTTAACAAATATCATTTCTGCAACCGACCTTGGAGATGCTGCCAGAAAAGTTGTAAAAGCTGCCAAAGGAGTGTGACCGATGAGTATTTTAGTAAATAAAACTTCAAGGGTGATTGTTCAGGGTTTCACGGGAAAGGAAGGGACATTTCATGCAGAACAGTGTATTGCTTATGGCACAAATGTAGTAGGTGGTGTTACTCCCGGCAAAGGTGGTCAAACTCATCTTGGCAGACCTGTTTTTAATACGGTAAAAGAAGCTGTAAAAGCTACAGAAACAGACACATCATTGATTCTGGTTCCACCAGCTTTTGCTGCTGATGCTATAATGGAAGCTGCTGCTGCAGGAATTAAAGTGATCGTCTGCATAACCGAAGGTATCCCTACAAGAGATGTTATTATTGCTAAAAAATTTACTGATAAACAAGGAGCAACCTTAATTGGACCAAACTGCCCGGGAATTATTACTGCAGATGAAGCTAAGGTTGGGATTATGCCGGGCTTTGTGTTTAAAAAAGGAAAAGTGGGTTTGATTTCCAAATCCGGAACATTAACCTATGAAATGGCAAACCAGGTGGTTCTGGCAGATCTGGGAATTTCAACTGCGATAGGCATCGGTGGAGACCCGATAATAGGTACAACTATCATCGATCTTTTAAAGCTTTTTGAAAAAGACAAAGAAACAGAAGCAATAGTTATTATCGGTGAGATCGGTGGTGATATGGAAATTCAAGCAGCGGAGTATATCAAAGAAAATATCACGAAACCTGTAGTGGCATTCATAGCTGGACGTACAGCTCCCAAAGGAAAACGAATGGGACACGCTGGAGCTATTATTGCCGGAAGTAAAGGTACAGCCCAGGAAAAAATGGATGCACTTACAAAAGCTGGAGTTACTGTGGTTGATTCTCCTGCTGATATAGGGGTGAAAGTTCGAGAGATTCTTAATAAATAATACTCTGAACAAAGGAAGGTTATATGAATGACATAGAAAAAACTAATAAAACTGCAGAAGAATATAAAATGCAGGGAGAGTTGTTGAAAGCTTCCCAAGAGTATAATAAAATATTGGATAAAGATCCGAATAATATTAATTCAAGGATAAGTCTCGCAGATATTTATTATATTCTTGGTGATATTAATAAATCAATAGAGCAGTATGAAAAAGCTGTTGAACTAAAACCTCATTATGGCTTGGTTTTATACCGTTTGGGCATTTCATATTTTCGGGCTACAAAATTCTATAAAGCGATTTCTGTTCTGGACAGGGTAATCAAATTAGATCCAGATTTATATATGGCTTATTATTGGAAAGGTCTTTCTTATTATCATATCGGAAGAGTTCGGAAAAGTATCGAATCATACAAAAAGCTCCGGGAAAAGGGGAAGGACAGCACTTTAGGATATTATCATCTGGCAATTTCCTATAAAACTATCGGGAATTATAAAGAAGCAATAAAATGTCTCGAACAGATTTTAAAGGAAGAACAAAATATCGTTTCAGTCAATTATCATCTCGGTCTTTCATATTTGGGACTTTCAAAAATTGAAAAAGCTCTCCTATGCTTCAAAAAAGTTCTGGAAATCGATTCCGAACATCAGGGAGCAAAAGATATCCTCGGTAATCTCTCTACTGATCAGGAAATGCTTTATACGTTCGGTATTGAGGAATCAAAAAGAGACAGTAACATCGAGGAATTAATTACTAACTATCATGTTGGAGAAACTTACAAAGGATTTTCTTCTATTGATAGAGCATTTAAATATTTTAGAAAAAAACTTAAGGAAAAACAAAAGGACTAGCAATAAAGATTGTTTTTTAAAAAAAATTGTTTTCTAAGATAAAAATGTTCCTTAGAAAAGTAAATTATATTAGGAGAATTTATGCGAGAAATTGATGTTAATAAGATTATTCCAATAGTAAAAAAACTCTGTATTGATGCGAGTATTTACATTGGAGACGATGTGGTTGAGAAGCTTAAAGAGTTTCAGGAAAAGGAAGAATCTCCTATCGCAAAAGAGATTATTTCCATAATTTTTGAGAATCAGAGATTATCTGTTGAGAAACAAATGCCTTTGTGCCAGGATACAGGAGTAGCTGTATTTTTTATTGAGCTCGGACAAGATGTTCACCTGGTAGGAGGTGATTTTTATAAAGCTATCAACGAGGGCGTTCGTCAGGGTTATAAAGAAGGTTACTTGCGAAAATCTATGGTTGATGATCCAATTATTGAAAGAAAAAACACCAAAGATAATACTCCTGCACTTATTTATTTGGATATTGTTCAGGGAGATAAGATAAAAATTACTCTTGCAGCAAAAGGTGGTGGTTCCGAAAATATGAGCGAAGTAAAAATGATGAAAGCCGCTGATGGAATCGAAGGTGTAATAGATTTTGTTGTGGATAGAGTTAAAAGGTCAGGTGGAAATCCATGCCCACCAATTATCGTTGGAGTTGGTCTGGGTGGAAATTTTGAACAAAGTGCTCTGCTGGCAAAGAAATCTCTTCTCCGTCCTTTGAATGAAAAACACCCCGATCCTAAGTGGGCGAAAGTTGAAGAAGAAATTTTAGAAAAAGTTAATAACCTGGGGATAGGACCACAGGGATTGGGTGGCAGAACAACTGCCATTGCTGTTCAAATATTGGCTAAACCTTGCCATATAGCTTCAATGCCGGTTGCTGTAAACATTCAATGTCATGTTCACAGACATAAAAGTGCAGTGATATAAAAGGAGAAATAATGGCTAAAGAAATACATTTACAGACTCCACTAAAAGATGAAGATCTGGAAAAACTCAATATTGGTGACAAGGTTCTCATTACGGGAACCGTGTACACAGCACGCGATGCTGCTCATAAAAGACTTGTTGACTTAATAGAAGCAGGAAAAGAGCTTCCTTTTGATATTAAAGGACAGATAATCTATTTTGTCGGTCCTGCTCCTGCTAGACCGGGAATGCCTATCGGTTCAGCAGGTCCCACAACTAGCTACAGAATGGATTCCTATTCCCCAATTCTTCTGGATGAAGGCTTAAAAGGGATGATTGGAAAAGGACCCAGAAGTAAAGAAGTCATTAATTCAATGATAAAAAATAAAGGCGTGTATTTTGCGGCAATCGGTGGAGCTGCAGTTGTAATGGCTCAATCCATAAAAGCTGCAAAAGTGATAGCTTATGAAGATCTTGGAACGGAAGCGATAAGAGAATTGAAAGTGGAAAACCTACCATGCATTGTTGCAAATGATGTTTATGGTAATGATTTATTTGATGAAGGAGTTAAAAAATACAGAAAATGAAATTCTTGTTCCCAAGTTTGACTTGGGAACAAGAATTATCAAACAAGGAGGTATTATGGAAAAAGTTTCAATTATTGGTAGTGGGAATGTTGGAACCGCAGCAGCATTCTATATAGCGGAGAAGTGTACTGCGAATATTATGCTAATTGACATCTTAGAAGGAAAAGCTGAAGGTAGCGCTTTGGACCTTGCAGAAGCTTCTCCACTACGTGATTATGATATTAAAATCGAAGGATCTTCAAACATTGAAGATATCAAAGATTCCAAAGTAGTTGTAATAACTGCTGGAAAAGTGAGAAAACCTAATACATTACGACTTGAACTTCTAGAAGAAAACGTAAAAATTATCGACCCGATAATCAAAGACATCAAAAAATATGCGCCTGATTCAATCGTTATTATTCTTACAGAACCAATAACATCAATGACATATTATGCTTGGAAAAAATTAGGTTTCGATCGACAAAAAGTTCTTGGTGTTGCTGGCAAATTAGACGTTGCCAGAGTTTGTGAATTCGTCTCTCAGGAACTCAAAGTGACTCCTGTTGAAGTTAGCGCACTTGTACTTGGAGGTCATCACAAATTTATGGTAATTCCACCTGAGTTTATAAGAGTGTGCGGTATTCCAATAAACGAACTGATTCCTAAAGACCGTGTTGATCAAATCATCACTAAAGTTAGAGAAGCCGGAACTGATATTCTTACATTACTCAAAAAACAAACCTCCATGTATTCTCCAGGTGCTGCTATAGCTGAAACCGTCGGTGCGATCATTAATGACACAAAAGCAATTCTTTGCGTTCCAACTTGCCTTGAAGGTGAATACGGATTCAAGGACTTATGTTTGGGTGTACCCGTACAAATAGGGATAAATGGTATTGAAAAAATTATTGAATTAGAACTCTCCCTTGATATTAAGGAGAAACTTCAAATCTCTGCTGATGTGATAAAGAAAACCATTGAATCTTTGGGAATATAGGAGGAACCATGAAAGTTAGTATAATTGGAAGCGGAAATGTTGGTGTTGCCTGTGCACTTTATTTGGCAGAAAAGCGTGTTTCGAATATTGTTTTAATCGATGTTGTAGAAGGCTGGGCAGAAGGTAAAGCAATGGATATTGTACAAGCTTCTCCGATTCGACGATATGATGTTTTTATCAATGGTTATTCTGATATCAGTATGATAAAAGATTCTGAGGTGGTTGTAGTCACAGCAGGTAAGCCAAGATTACCTGGCATGTCCAGAGAAGATTTACTGCGTGATAACGTAAAAATTATGAAAAATGTTTCAGAAAGCATCGCCAGATATGCCCCGAATTCAATCGTCATCACTGTTACAAATCCTCTTGATATTCTGGCTTATGTAGCTTTGAAAGTTACAGGTTTTGCATTGAAGAAAGTTATTGGTATGGCCGGAATACTTGATTCTTCAAGATTTAGATATTTTATTGCCCATGAACTTGGAGTAAGTCCTAAAAATGTTACTGCTCTTGTATTAGGTGGTCATGGTGATTTGATGGTACCTTTACCGCGATATTCAACAGTTCATGGAATTCCGGTTTCAGAACTTTTACCAAAAGCAAAAATTGATAAACTAATAGAACGCACCCGCAAAGCCGGTGGTGAAATTGTGGCATATCTCAAAACTGGTAGTGCGTATTGGTCACCTGGTAGCTCGGCAGCAGAGATGGCTGAATGCATAGTTCGTAATAGAAATAGAATAGTACCTTGCTCAGCATATCTAAGAGGAGAATACGGAATTGACGGTTTGTTTGCTGGTGTTCCAATCAAAATCGGTAGAAATGGAGTTGAGGAAATAATCGAATTGTCACTCACTACTGAAGAAACACAAGCCCTACATCTTTCAGCTGAAAAAGTAAGGGAAGTTATTGAAAAAATCGAAGCGGAAAAACTTATTTGATGAAATTACAAATTCCATTTTGGGGAGAGGAACTTACTGTTTCTCTCCCCAAACACAATATAGGGGAAATCATATTCCCTAATTCAGTTGAGATACGACCGGAAAAGGAGATTCTTTTTGAGGCTTTCAATAATCCGGTTGATACAGGTAGTTTTGATGATTTTATTAAAGGTGATGAGCCTATTCTCATTATTATTAATGATGCTACAAGACCAACGCCAAATGCAAGAATCATAGATCTTTTCTGGAACAAAATAAAAGATAAGGATATAAAATTTCTAATTGCTACAGGAGGCCATAGAGCACCATCCAAAGATGAATATCTCGAACTTTTTGGGAATCATTATTCAGAATTAGAAAAAAATATATTTTCACACGATTCAAAAAATAAAGAAGAAAACATCTATATTGGTAAAACTGAAAATGGCACAGAAGTTTATTTCGATAAAATGGTTATGAACGCTAACAAAATAATTTACATAACTTCTGTTGAACCGCACTATTTTGCTGGTTTTACCGGTGGAGCAAAATCCTTTTTACCCGGAATTGCCGCTCATAAAACAATCGAGCAAAATCATGAGCTGGCATTAAAAGCTACTGCTAAAGCATTAGTTATTGAAGGGAATCCAGTTAGAAATGATATAAAAGAAGCTTATGATTTCATTGCAAAAGATAAGAAGATTTTTTCAATTCAAACCGTCTTAAACAAAGACCATAGAATTTATTTTTGTGTTTGCGGTGAAACACACAAGGCTTTCAAATTAGCATGCGAAAAAGCAAATGATGTTTTTTCAGTGGAAATCAGAGAAAGAGCAGATATCGTTGTATCAGTTGCACCTTATCCAATGGACATCGATTTTTATCAATCGCAGAAAGCAATTGATAATGGCAAATTTGCATTGAATCCGAATGGGATTCTCATTTTAGTAGCAAGTTGCAGGAAAGGGCTTGGAGGGAAATCATTTTTTAAACTATTAAGTGAATCCAGAAATCCTGATGAAGTCTTTAATAAAATTGCACAAGGTTTCAAACTGGGTTATCATAAAGCAGCTAAAATGGCGGAAATCATGAAGTGGGCTTCTATCTGGGCTTACACAAAGCTTGAACCTGAATTACTGAATCATATTTTTATTAAAGGATTTGGAGATTTACAGGAAGCAATAGATGCCAGCCTGAAGGAAAAGGGAAACGAAAAAATACTCTTTTTGATGGATGGTAGTTTAACTGTTCCTCGAATCGCACACCGCATCCTTCACAAAAGAAAGTTCATCTACGCTCCAGTTACAGATAAAAACCCAAAAAATCATATCAAACTCGATGATCTGTTTATTGATTGATATTTTATTCAACTTACTATATTTTAGCAAGTTGTGAATCTTATTAAACGTATAATTTGAGTATAAGAAAAAAAAATAAAATGAAATATCATATAAAATGCTTACATTGTGGAAAAATATATTCCGAAAACCAATATGTTACAAAATGTGTTAATGAATGCGATTCAGTATTGAGAACGGAATATGAAAAAAAATATTTTGATGTAGTCGAAGAAAACCAAGGTATCTTGAAATACATTAATTGGCTGCCATTTAATAATGTCAGCAAGCAATTATCAGAGAATTGTAGTTCTTTTTCAATTTATATGAGCAGAAAGTTAGCAGATTATTTTGGATTGGAAAACCTATTAATATGTCGTAATACTTATTATCCAGATTCAAATGAATCAATGAGAACCGGCACTTTCAAGGATATTGAAGCAGAAATGTCTTTCCAAAGAATTATTGAAACAGGGGAATATGGAAAACCATTTGTTCTTTCTTCCGACGGTAATGTAGCAACTTCATTTATCCATTATTCAAATATTTTCCAATATCCTGTAGTTCTATCGGTTACAGAAGATGCGAGAATGAACAGAATATGGTCGTTCAGAAATTCTAATCCAAACGTGACGCTTATATCGATGCAGGGCAACTGTGATTATTATAACTCTATAGCTTTAGCAAATGAACTTGGAAAAAATAATCAATTTGTTTCTGAAGGTGGCGCTTTAAATGTAGCAAGAAGAGATGGTATCGGAACAATAATGTTAGAAGCAACAAAATTTTTAGGGCATATGCCCGACCACTATTTTCAGTCGCTTGGTTCTGGTCCTGGAGCAATTGCCGTATATGAAACTTCATTACGGCTAAAAGAAGATGGCAGGTATGGAAAAACGTTACCTAAGATACATAGCTCTCAAAATCATCCGTTTATTCCTATGTATGAAGCCTGGCAGAGACGATCAAGAGTAATAGACTCGAAATATCAAGATGAAAATGCTGTTGAGTTGATTAAGCAGGTCTATGCTCACGTGCTTACTAATAGATATCCTGCATATTCAATAAAAGGCGGAGTATTTGATGCTCTGGAGAATACTTCCGGTGAGTTTTATTCCATAACAAATGAAGAAGCTGTAAAAGCACAGAAAATGTTTAAAGAACTTGAGGGATATGATATAGAGCCGCCAGTTGGCGTAACAGTTGCTTCATTAATAAAATCTATAGAAAATGGAACAGTTAATAATGATGATTATATCCTTTTAAATATTACTGGTGGTGGAAGAGAAAATATGAAGAAAGAAAAATTTATATTAAATCCGACAATAACGGTAAACAAAAACTATAATATTAATGATTTAATGCAATTTTTTTTTAACAACCGACGAGGAATGTTTTCATCACAAATAAAAGATTCAGCTACATAACAAAATATTATAAATAAAAATTTAGGAGTAAAAAAACAAATGGCACTTAAACGTTATGAAATTGATGAATTAGAACACAAAATAGTTCATGTGAAAAAAAGAGGGATGGATTTAATACGCGATCCAATGCTGAATAAAGGTTCAGCATTTTCCGATAAAGAAAGAAATGAATTCAATCTATATGGATTAGTTCCTCCGCACGTATCTACATTTGAAGAGCAGATAAAAAGGGTTACTGAGAATTATCGCAGAAAAGACACAGATATTGGAAAGTATATTTTTTTAGAAGCATTGCACGACCGGAACGAAATCTTGTATTATGCATTACTGCTGAGAAACCTGGAAGAATTGACTCCAATTGTTTACACTCCCACTGTTGGAACTGCATGTCAGCAATTTGGTCATCTTTTCCGACGAGCAAGAGGAATGTATATCTCCGCTAAAGCAAAAGGAGATTTCAAAAAAAGAATTAATAATTGGGCAGAAGATGAGGTCGATGTAATCGTCGTTACTGATGGCAGCAGAATTCTTGGTCTTGGAGACCTGGGAGCAAGCGGAATTGGAATTCCAATCGGGAAACTCTCTTTATATGTTGCTTGTGCCGGAATCTATCCTTCCAAAAAACTACCGGTAGTAATCGATGTGGGAACAGATAATGACGCTTTATTGAAAGATCCTTTGTATTTAGGAGGAAAACACCCTCGGATAAAAGGAGAAGAATTTTACGAAATAATCGATGAATTCATCGTTGCAGCTCATGAACGCTGGCCTAAAGCATTAATTCAATTTGAGGATTTCACGAATGACCACGCCTTTCCATTATTAAATAAATATCGCGAAAAACTTCTTTGCTTCAATGATGATATTCAAGGAACAGGCGGAGTTGCTCTGGCAGGACTTCTGGCAGCAATGAGGATAACCAAAGAAAAATTAAATGAACAGAAAATCATCTTTCTTGGTGCCGGTTCAGCAGCAGTTGGCATTGCAGATATGATAGTTGCCGGAATGATGGAAGAAGGATTATCCAAAGAAGAAGCACGAAAAAGATTCTGGTTCATCGATAGTAAAGGTCTCGTAACATATAAACGTGGTGATAAACTGGCAGAACATAAAATCGCATATGCCAGAAATGAGAAATTCCAGAAAACACTTCTCGAAGTTGTAAGATCAGTCAAACCGACAGTATTAATGGGTGTGAGCAAACAAACAGGAGCATTTAATGAACAAGTAGTTCGGGAAATGAAAAAACATGTAGATACTCCTATCATCTTTGCATTATCGAATCCAACATCCAAATCGGAATGCACGCCCACACAGGCTTATGAATGGACTGATGGAAATGTGGTTTATGCCAGCGGCAGTCCTTTTGATCCCATCAAATATAAAGGAAAAACTTATGCCACAGGTCAGGGAAATAATATGTATATTTTCCCGGGTGTTGGTCTGGGAGCTATTGTCTGTCAGGCTACAAAAATAACGGATTCAATGTTTTATATAGCAGCAAAAACTTTAGCAAACATGGTTAAAGAAGAGGATTTAAAAAAAGGTAGAATTTATCCTGATTTGAAAGATATCAGAGAAATTTCAGCACAAATTGCTTTTGCTGTTTGTGAAGTTGCATATGCCAATGGCATTGCCTGGACAAAAAGACCGGAAAACCTTCTCGAATATATTAAAAGCAAGATGTTCCAGCCGGTTTACCTGCCTTATAAAGCGGTGTGAGAACAGTAGCCCAACACTCCGTGGCGGAAAAGATTTGTTTGATGAAGGCGTACGAAGATATAAAAATAATGAACAAGGAATGATGATTTTAGAATGATGAAGGAAATAAAAAATTGAATAATGAACAAGGAATGATGATTTTAGAAAAGAGAATAAAAATAGTATTAGAATTCAAATGAAAAACTTTGACGGATTAGAATAGTTTTTATTTCTGTAAACAGGTTAAATTAGATTTTTTGAAAAATAAATTGGAGGAAAAAATGGCAAGCAAAGCAAGTATTGATTTTTACAAGAATTTGAAGGAAATGTCTTCGATTCGAGCTGTGGCGGAAACGATAATGCTAAATCCAAAAGTTCGGAAAGTAAATGCACGTGAAGCTTATGAAATGGCAATGAAGCAACCGGGAGTAGCAGTTACGGATTTAGAAATTTATCCTCCTTTTGCTGAACATTTGGGACTGCCAAAAGGTGCAAAAGTGCTTAATGACTGTCATGGCAAAATTATTGGACGCACAGCAAAAGCAAGAGTGTTCTATAACAGAATACCGGGAGCTGAAAAAAAGAAAGTCGAAGGTGATGCCAGGGAAGCAATGTTTCAACTTGAACATTACGATTTGATAAAATGCGAGGCTGTATTGGGTTTGGATCCTGATCTTATGATAAAAGCAACTTATGTGACTACAACTACAGATGCCAGCAATGTTTTTAATTGGTTATGCAATTTCGCTCCGCTTGAGTTGATGAAAGAAGAATATGAAAAAAGCAAACCTCTTCCAATTCAGGATGTTATCATTGTTGCATTTAATGAATGGACCTGCGACGATCCGTATTATCACAATGTTGGTGCTCCTCAAATCGGTCTGGTCGATGAAACCCAGAACGTTATTTTCAATTTTGGAATGCGTTATTTTGGTGAGCGTAAAAAAGGTACTTTAACTCTTGCCTGGACATCTGGTATGAGGTTGGGAATGGCTGCCTGCCACGGTGGTATCAAAGAAATTGATTTCTCAGGTTGTGCAGATGAATATAAAAAATTAGGCAAGAAATCGATTGCTTTCTATGGTCTTTCCGGTACAGGAAAATCCTCACACACAAACTCAATCGATAATGGCGGTACATTACCTGCAGGATTCGAAAAATATTGCCTTCACGATGATGCTTTCCAGATCGATACCGATGATAAAGTATGTCGTGTCTGGGAACCTGCTTTGTTCGATAAAACAGATAGCAGAGATCTTGATAATCCTGATTGGAAATACTTGATTGCTCTTATGAATCATGCGATGATAGAACGAAATGGAAAATTATTACCTCTTGGATTGGATGTTCGACAGGCAAATGGAAGAGCACTACTGGATCGAGACCTTTTGGGTAACTGGGTAAATAGATGCAGTTTCCCGGAAGCTTTAACCTGGCTTATGAAGGATACAGCACTTCCTCCGGTTCATAAATATAAAGATAAATACCTGGCAGTTGCCATGGGTGCAGCTCTTATCACAAAAAGAAGCAGAGCGGAAAATGTTACGGAAGAAGACCTCAAGAAATTGGTTTTTGAACCTTTTGCAAATCCTTTCAGGGTTTATGAACTTTACAAAGATGTGGAATCATTCATCAAGGTTCTGGAAACCGGAGCGGATTGTTACACGTTCAATTCTGCAGGATACTGGAAATCTTCAGATGATGATTTGGACGACGTCAAATTGCAAACATCTTTAACTTTGCAAACAGGAATCTTAATGGAACAGCTTGAATGGGAAGATTGGGACATGCTGCCCGGTGCGATGATTCCTACAAAAGAATCTGTTGAAAAAATTCTTCCCGGTTATTATGAGAGATATCATCCTGATAAGCGTGAAAATATGGATGAATATGTTGTACTTCTGAAAGACCGTTTTGAACAGAGACGAGAATATTTGAAATCATCTGATGTGGCAACTAAACCGGAACTACTTGAAAAGCTTGTAAACGCATTGCAGATCAAAGAATAAATTATGGGCAGACGTAAGTCTGCCTTTTTTTTTATCTAATCTGAAGATAGACATTATTTCGATTTTCATTAAATACAAAACTTGATTATTTAAGTTTCTTCTGTGCTGGATTTTTTTTCGTTGACATAAAAAAATCAAACTAACATTTGTAAATTGCGTAATAATCGATTTCAAGAACAGAATTTTTTAACTCGGGAATGTGATTGATAATCGATCAAAAAAAAATCAATTTTTGCAAAAAAAATATAAAAAAGGGAGGAACAAATGCCACGATTGAGAGAGAGAATCAGAACAAGAATTCCAAAAATTCGAGCTCTGATTAAAGATGAGATTTTGAGTAAACATGCGGGTGAAACCGTTGGAGATGTTACTGTCAAACAGGTTTATGGTGGTATGAGGGGAGTAATCGGTTTAGTTTGTAATTCTTCTTATGTAGATCCATACAAGGGTTTACACATTAGAGGAATTCCTCTTGATGAATTAACCGAAATAATTCCGGAAGAGATGTTTTACCTGCTTTGTACCGGAGAAATTCCTGCAAAAGAAGATTTGGAAAAATTGCAGGAAGAAATGCGTCTGCGTTCCGAAGTTCCCGAACATGTGTGGGATGTTCTGCGAGCTTTACCCAAAGATACACATCCGATGACAATGTTCAGCATTGCAATTATGGCCATGGAAGGAAGTTCCATTTTCAAAGAAAAATATGCTGCTGGAATGAGAAAAGCGGATTACTGGGAAGCCACTCTGGATGATTCTTTAGAAATCCTGGCAAAGCTGCCTACAATCGCTGCCGGTATTTACAGGATAAGATACTCTATGGGAGATCTGATACCTTATGATAAATCTCTGGACTGGGGTGGTAATTATGCAAAAATGCTTGGTGTTCCCGATCCTAATGGAGAATTCGCAAAATTGGTAAGACTGTACCTGGTTCTTCATTGTGACCATGAAGGCGGAAATGTAAGCGCATTTACAGCCCGAGTTGTAAATTCCGCACTTTCAAATCTTTATTATGCTGTTTCTGCCGGTTTGAACGGACTTGCAGGACCTTTGCATGGCTTGGCAAATCAAGAATGTTTGAAATTTGTTTTATCGATTCAGGAAAAATTTGATAAAGCTCCTTCCAAAAAAGAGCTGGTAGATTTCGTATTATCAACTTTGAAAGTTGGTAAAGTTGTTCCCGGATATGGTCATGCAGTTTTGAGGGCAACTGACCCGAGGTTTACAGCATTTTATAAGTTTGGTGAAAAGCATTGTGCCAAAGAAGAAACTTTCCTGATTGTGAAGAGACTCTTTGAAGTAGTTCCGGATATTTTGAAGGAATACGGTGGAGGAAAAATAGCTGATCCATATCCGAATGTTGATGCTATTTCGGGCTCACTTTTGTTCAAATATGGATTAACCATGTTCGATTATTACACTGTTATGTTCGGTGTTTCCAGGGTTTTGGGATTCTGTGCCCAGGCAATAATGGCTCGTGGTCTTCAGGCTCCTATCATCAGACCAAAAAGTGTAACAAATGAGTGGATATTCGATAAATTAGGAATTAAGAAAAAATAATCATTCGCTCGTTCCTACGCTCCAGCGTGGGAATGAAGAAACAGACGCTACTGCGTCAGAAAGGGAATATTAGATTAATCCCTGTAAAATTGAGCAGCTTTGGTGCAAAACGTTTGACGATTGTGTTCCCACGCAGGAGCATGGGAACAAGAAAATGAGGTAACAGGAAAAAAAATATGGGTTTCAATATTATCCAGAAAATTATAAAATCTCATCTTATCGAAGGAGAGATGGAAGCTGGTAAAACTGTCGGCATCAAAATCGACCAGACCTTAACTCAGGATGCTACGGGAACAATGGCTTACCTTGAATTCGAAGCAATGGAAATTTCTGAACCAAAAACCGAAATTTCCGTGAGTTATGTAGACCATAATACCAGCCAGATGGGATTTGAAAATGCTGATGACCACAAATATCTGCAAACAATAGCAAAAAAATTCGGATTATATTACTCCAGAGCAGGAAATGGGATTTGTCATCAGGTTCACCTGGAAAGATTTGGGATTCCGGGAAATACGCTTTTAGGTTCAGATAGCCATACTCCAACCGGAGGCGGAATGGGAATGATGGCTATCGGTTCCGGTGGTCTGGATGTTGCCAGGGCTATTTCTGGTTTTCCTTTTTACATTACTTTTCCCAGAGTTCTGAAAATAAATTTGACCGGTAAATTAACTGGCTGGGTTTCTGCGAAAGATATAATTTTGTATGTTTTGGAACTTCTTACTACAAAAGGAAATGTGGGTTGGATGATCGAATTCGGTGGTGTAGGAGTAAAAACCCTGAGTTTACCGGAACGGGCAACAATCACAAATATGGGTGCTGAATTGGGAGTGACCACCTCGATTTTTCCAAGCGATGAAATTACTTTATCTTTTCTTAAAGCCCAAGATAGAGAGGATGGTTGGAAGGTACTGAAGGCAGATAACGAGGCAAAATACGACAGAATCATTGATATCGATCTTTCTACTCTCGAACCCAGAGTTGCCACACCGCACAGCCCGGGAAATATAAAACTGGTTAGTGAATTAACCGGAATGAAGGTTGATCAGGTTTGTATTGGAAGCTGTACAAATTCATCATTTAAAGATTTAATGATAGTAGCTGAAATGCTAAAAGGGAAAAAGTTACCTGCAGGTATGAGTCTTGTAATTGCTCCCGGCTCAAAACAGGTTTTGGAAATGATAACTAAAAATGGAGCTTTATCAGATTTAATCTCGTTTGGTGCGAGGATAATGGAATCTGCTTGTGGATTTTGCATCGGCAATGGTCAAGCACCTGCAACAGATGCTGTATCGGTTCGAACTAATAATCGTAATTTCAAAGGACGTTCCGGAACACAGTCCGCAGGCATTTATCTGGTTAGCCCGCAAACCGCAGCAGCTTGTGTAATAACCGGTGTTATGACCGATCCCAGAGATCTTGGGATGGAACCTCCGGAAATTACATTACCAGAAAAGTTCAAAATCGATGATAGTATGATAATTCCTCCAGCAAAGCAGAAAGAGGTAATTAAGATTTATCGCGGACCAAATATCGGAAATCCACCCACAAACAAACCTCTGGTTGATGAATTTTTTGGAGAAATAACTTTAAAGGTTGGAGATAAAATTACTACAGACCACATAATGCCTGCTGGGATCAGGTTGAAATATCGCTCAAATATTCCCAGATATTCCGAATTTGTTTTTGAACCTGTTGACTCCACATTTCCAGCAAGATGCCTTTCCAACAAAGAGAAAGAAAAAGCAAATATCATTGTTGCGGGATTAAGTTATGGTCAGGGTTCATCCCGGGAACACGCTGCGATTTGTCCTTCATTTTTGGGTGTGAAAGCAGTTATTGCAAAATCCATTGAAAGAATTCACTGGGCAAATCTTATAAACTTTGGCATTATTCCCATGATTTTTACAGATGAATCAGATTTTGATAAAATCGAACAAAATGATGAATTAGAAATGACTGACTTAATTCAAACTATCAGAAACAAGAGCAGTTACATCATCAAAAACAAATCTAGAAACATAGAATTTGAAGTGAAATTGGAACTGAGCTTCAGAGAACGAGAAATATTAATCGCAGGTGGAGTTTTAAACATAATAAAAATCAGTTGAGAATCCACAAAATCGAGGAATTTCGTAAGTGATGAGTAATAATAATAAAATATTTGGAGGAGAAAATTGATGTATCAAAAAATTGAAGTACCATCAAATGGAAAAAAAATAACCTTTAAAGATGGAAAATTAAATGTTCCGGATAATCCCATAATCCCGTTTATTGAAGGTGATGGAATGGGTCCTGATATCTGGAGAGCGACCAAGAGAGTGCTTGATGCAGCAGTGGAAAAAGCCTTTGCAGGAAAGAAAAAAATTATCTGGATGGAAATTCATGCAGGATTATCTGCTCTCAAAAAATATGGGAATGATGATATTTTACCTGAAGATACGCTCAATGCGATCAAGGATTTTAAAGTTGCTATCAAAGGACCTCTTACCACTCCGGTTGGCGGATTTGATTATGTGTGCCTGGTTTGTTCCAAAGAGCAAAATGGAGAGGATGGCAAAAGACCTGAGAAATGCGTTAAATGCGGCTCGGAATTTGTTACCAAAAGATTTCGTTCTCTCAATGTGAGTTTAAGACAGATTCTTGATTTATATGCCTGTGTGCGTCCCGTAAGATGGTACAAAGGTGTTCCTTGTCCTGTGAAAAGACCGGATAAATTGGATGTGATCGTTTTCAGGGAAAATACGGAAGATGTTTATGCAGGAATCGAATTTCAGGAAGGAACAGAAGAAGCTAAAAAAATTATCAATTTCTTAATTGATGAAATGAAAAAAAATGTTCGCATGGACAGCGGAATTGGCATCAAACCTATTTCTATCACAGGCACAAAAAGGTTGGTCAGAAAAGCGATTAATCACGCCATAGAGCAGAACCTGCCAAGTGTTACTCTGGTTCATAAAGGCAATATCATGAAGTTCACGGAAGGTGCATTCAGAGATTGGGGCTACGAACTGGCAAAAGAGGAATACAGGGATAAAATCGTAACAGAGCAGGAACTATGGGATGAATTTGACGGCAAAATGCCGGAAGGAAAAATCCTCATAAAAGATAGAATTGCCGACCAGACATTCCAGCAGGTTTTGCTTCGTCCTGATGAATATAGTGTGTTTGCCACACCGAATCTGAATGGCGATTACCTTTCCGATGCCTGTGCTGCCCAGGTGGGTGGACTCGGTCTTGCACCGGGTGCTAACATTGGCGATGAAATCGCCCTCTTTGAAGCGACCCACGGAACTGCTCCCAAATATACAGGAATGGATAAAGTTAATCCCAGCTCCCTGATTCTTTCCGGTGTAATGATGCTCAAATATATGGGTTGGATAAAGGCTGGTGAAATGATCGAAAATGCTTTGGAGAAAACCATTTCTCAGAAAACAGTTACTTACGACCTGGAACGACAGATGGAAGGTGCTACAAAACTGAAAACTTCTGAATTTGGAGAAAAAATAATCGAAAATATGTAAAAGAGGGTAAAGCCATGAAAACGGTGGAAGAATATTTTGTTCAAGCAGAAAGCTTTAAAATGGCAGGAAAATTAAACAATGCTGCCAAAGAATATGAGCAAATTCTGAAAATCGAACCGCAAAATATCCCTGCTCTGATGAATCTTGGAAACTTATTTTTCATGCTGGGTTTTCTGAAAAAATCTGTAGAATCATACGAAAAAGTCTTAGAATTAAAACCAAATTACAGTTATGCTCTTTACAGACTTGGGATTTCATATTACAGGTATGCCCAATTCAGAAAAGCAATTGATACTTTCAAACAAGTTTTAACCCAGGATTCAGAACTTTACATGGCTTATAATTGGCTCGGATTATGTTATTATCATCTTGGCAGAGAAGATAAAAGCATCGAAGCATATTCAAAACTGTTGGAAAAAACGCCCGAACCTTTTATCGTAAATTACCACAGAGCTATTGCTTACAAATCCACCGGTGATTATGATAAAGCAATTACAGGTTTTTCAAATTTAATTAAAATTCATCCGGACCATGTTTCAGCTCATTATCACCTGGGGCTGGCTTATCTACACAACCATGAAATTTATAAAGCGATTCAGATATTTAGAAAAGTTTTGAAACTCAATCCGAAACATAAAGGAGCTGCAGAAAAAATCGAATATCTTACTGACGTTCCATCAATATAAGATTTTAGCCACGAATCCGTTAAATGCTGGAGGAAATACTACAGGATGACTTGAGTTAAGACGGAAGATATTCTAATTAATCAAGTTAACAATCATCTTAACGATGATATCTTTGTCTTTTGGATTACTTTCAGCGACCATCAGGCATAAAGTTACCAAAGTATTATCAGAAATCCTTTTAATGTAGTTTTCTTTATAAAGGATGTCATTAATTTTTAGAAACCAGATAAATATAAAAGCTGCAATTCTTTTGTTTCCATCAACGAATGAATGATTTTTAATTAAGAAATAAAGCAAATTTGCTGCTTTTTCTTCCACGCTGGGATAAAGCTCTTTCCCATCAAACGTCTGAAAAATTGCAGAAATTGAGCTTTTCAGAGAATGGTCTTTTTCTTTTCCAAAAAGTTCCACTTTCTCACCTTTCCCACGAAAATAATTTCTCAGGGTTTGTACAATTTCCAAAACATCTTCATATCGAATTCCGGATTTTAATTCTTTTGTTAACCCCTTTTTTATCTTTATTCTCTGATGATCATAATCATCTAAAAGGTCAAGAGCATAGATATAATCTGTAACAACATTGATCAATCCGGCAGCTTCATCTGAAGAAAGGTCTTTTTTAGTTGTAATCGATTCGATTAATTTAACAGTTCTTTTCAACTCTCTAATTTTATTAGATTGTTCCTGGAATCTTTTTTGGTAAATAGAATATCCTTTTACGATATGATCTTTAAGAACTTTAGTTGCCCATATTCTGAATTGAGTTCCTCTTTTAGAATTGACTCTATATCCTACGGAGATAATCATATCGAGATTGAAATATTCTAATTTTCTAGTAATTTTTCGGTTCCCTTCAATCTGAACTGTTGCATAATTTGCAACAGTTGAGGATTTTTTTAATTCATCGGTTTTATAAATATTCCCTATGTGTCTTGATATTACTGATTTATCTCTTTGAAATAATTCAGAGATTTGATTTAAGGTTAACCAAACTGTGTCCTTTTTCAAACTTACTTCCAGAGAAGTCTGCCCATCTTCTGTTTTATAAATTATTATATCTTTCTGCATAATAACTCCCGGAAGCTTTTTGAAATATCAATTTTCATTAGTCAAGCTAAAAGCAGGTTTCAAATATTTTCAACCACGAAGAACACAAAAAGTCACTAAATATCTAATTCCATTAATTTCCTTTTTGTAGGGGAAACACAAAGGATTCTGGCAATTCCCACCTTTTATTCTGTCATTCCCGCGAAAGCCGGAATCCATCAATTATTCAAAGACCGCTCTGCTTAAGAAATATCTCCAAGCCCTTTATGAATCGTTTTAAGCCTTCTCGTAATTTATTTGGAGAACCACCAAAACCGATTCGAATATGGTTTGGCTTTCCGAAAAACCAGCCGGGAGCTACACATACTTTATGTTCGTTTATCAGATAATCAGTTAAAGCATCAGTGTTTTGTACCCCCGGGATCTCAGGAAAATAAAGACAACCTGCATCCGGTAAACTGCCATATATTTTACTCTTTTTTAAAAGTGGCGTCATCATTTCCGCAAGTACCTGACGATTCTTTGAAACGATATTTCTGGAAAGAGTCCTGTATTCATCCAGGTTTTCCATAACGATCGTGGAAATCGCTTCCAGATATCTGGAGCCAATACCATCTACAAAAACCTGATTGTATCGAATTTGCCTAAGAATTGTTTCCTCTGCTGCGATCCATCCACACCTGAGAATGCTGAGACCATAGACCTTGGTAAGGCTGCTGACAGTAATGAAACCTTTATCTAGCAGAACAGCAGGTTCAGGACGATCCTCCAGGAAATCAAGATATACCTCATCCAACAGAATTTTTATTTCCTTATTTTTTGACCTGGCAACTTCGAGGATTTTGAGAAGGTTTTCCACGGATAGAAATGAACCAGTGGGATTATGAATATTCGTGAGAATAAGTAAGCGGGTCTTTTCCGAGACCTTCTGTGCTATTTCCTTCAGGTCGAAGCTGTAGTCCGGATCTCTGCGTGAAATAAAAGTAACACGAGCACCTACAAGTTCCGGTGTTTTCCACAAAAGTTCGTAACATGGGATTTCCACCAGAACTTCATCACCACGACACAATAAACATTGGCAAATCAGAAAAATGGCATTGGTAGCCCCTTGGGTCAGGATAATGTTTTGAGCGTTAATACCATATTGAGAGGATATCAGCTCTTTCAATTTAGACAATCCCCAGGGATTAGGTTCGGAAAGCCTTTGCATGAGATCCTTGCCAGAATGGTTGCTCATCTGCTGGTTAAATACTGTCCAGGGTTCATCCACACTGCTGCTGACCAGAGATATAATATCTTCTTTGCCATGAAGTTCGAGAAGCTGGTTTTTGAACCAGGTAAGATAATCGTTTTTCATACTGAGTTCACTCCATCTAATCTCCCTTTTGCTGGTCGCGGCGTAGTTCCGATTTATCGGAACGAAAACGGAAGGGTAGAATTAAAGAGGATTAATATCCTTTACTTTTTTTGCCATAAAAAAGAAGTCATGCACTGATGCACATCTGGGAACCAAGAAAACCTCGTCTATCTGGCAAATGCTTATTTCCTGAGTTTTACAGCTGTACCATACACCAGCAGTTCAGCTGCACTGCCCACAACACTCGTTGTCATATAGCGAACATTGATGATTGCATCGGCTCCCATTTCTGCTGCCTGAGCCATCATCCTATTGGTAGCAGTTGAACGAGCGTTTCCCATCATCTCGGTGTATTCAGTTAATTCACCACCCAGAATGAGTCTGATAAGTGCAGATAGATCTTTTCCAAGCCAGATTGCATAAACTGTGTGACCCTGAACCAGACCGAGGATCTCACGCGTCTTCCTGCCGGTTACTGTATCGGAATTTAGTAGCAGAACCCTGGTTCCAAGCTTAGCAGATAAATGTTTGTATGCAGGTATTTTTCCTTTCCCTTGTTCCAGAGCCACTGTAACCAAAACCAATAGAATACCACCCAGAAGACAGAAAACCGCTATCAGCAACCATAAAGGTACAACAGGATTATCGGAAACAAGTATGTGCCATGGTACACCGGCAAAGACTGCCACAAACAATCCAAGCACAAAGGCTAACGAGCCAATATTTCGAAGTATTTTCATGATTCCTCCTTTAGATTTATTAATTAGAGGGTACTGCATAATTCAATTTCTAACTCACCCTCTGTCCCTCTCTTCAAAAAGAGGGATGACTTCGTTTGCCCCTTCTCTTTGCAAGAGAAGGGGTTAGGGGATGAGTTGAAAAATTGGATTTCCTGATTTT
>Ga0208648_1000502_pt1 | contig 39492 bp, 29 predicted proteins | sample AntAceMetag02UKL_FD_184772 | JGI IMG/M metagenome (GOLD analysis project Ga0208648, IMG submission 184772) | Saline lake microbial communities from Ace Lake, Antarctica - Antarctic Ace Lake Metagenome 02UKL (SPAdes) (version 2) | ecosystem: Environmental > Aquatic > Non-marine Saline and...
CTTTGGCGTTTATCGCGCTTTGTTTTGCAAGCACGTCCGCCGCAGCAGCTTCATCAAGAACGTAGATCATGTTGCCGCCTGTTGCAGCATACTTTTGTCCGTAACTTATGGGAATCTCACAGGTCACATCGCCGAGTATGGATTCTACCACAGGGCCAGTCTTGCGCTTGCCGTTTGCAACCAGCACAACGGTTCGTGCCTTGTAAACCAGCTCTGCCCCCATAGAAATCGCGTACCACGGACTCACCTCTTTTGACGTAAAATGGTTGTCCCCGACTGCATTTTCTACCGTATTGTCGTCCAACTTTACAAGCAAAACCTTGTTGCCCTCAAACGGTATACCGCTTTCATGAAATGCAACATGGCCGCGTCCACCGACGCCAATAACGTGCAGGTCAATGCCTCCAAGGGAGGCGATCTTTTTTTCGTAGCCGTCAAGCACCTCCTCTTTGATCATTTTCAGAATGCCGTCAGCGGCGGCGTTAATAACCACCGCCTTGCCCTTATCGGTTCCCTGCATTTCATACTGATTTTTGTTCTTTTCCAGCGCGTTTACCAACGCATCCTGATCAATCAGCGTGCCCCAAGGCACGTTGGTTTCAAGGAACTTTTTCTGCAGGAGACCGAAAAGCTCTGATATCATGAAATAGCTGTATGATTCACAGTGGAGCGCGCGTTGTTGCGCGTTTTCGCCCGGCAGGCCGACGTATTCATCAAGGTTAAAGCTGCGGATACGACTGGAGTCAACCTTGCCAGCATTACAAGCTTTCGCCAAGTGTTTATATAAACCGGTGGGCGAATTGCCTGTTGCAAGTCCGAGCACATATTCTTTTTTAGTTGTCTGTTTTTCGCGTATGTCTGCCTCAACCAATCCGGCGGCAACAGAGCTCATCTGATTAAAATCCTTTGTTACATAAATTTTAAATGCCATTATATAATTCTCCTTATGCAAAGATTAGTATCACGGGCTCATAACGTGGTACTCCGCCACAGCGCAGTATCTTTAGCTCAGCGCGGTTTTCACCACATCAGCAAGCTGATTACAGTACTTTTCAGTTACCGCTGTTGTCGGACCCTCGACCATAACACGGCACATGTTTTGCGTGCCGGAATAACGGATTAAAACACGTCCTTCGTCCTTGAGTTCCGCTTCCACCTGCTTGATTGCCGACACAATCTGCGGCACTGTGGAAATCTCCGGCTTGCGATTAACATCAACGTTAATGAGCTTCTGCGGAAAAACATCCATCATCTTCGCAAGTTCAGAGAGCGGCTTGCCAGCTGTTATCATTGCAGCTATCAGCTGCATTGCCGTTAAGATTCCGTCTCCGGTCGTGTGGTGATCGAGAAAAATCATGTGGCCTGACTCCTCGCCGCCGATTACCGAGCCCATGCGCTGCATGTCCTCAAGCACATAGCGGTCGCCGACCTTGGCGGCATGGTGCTTGAAGCCGTACTTTTTGCAGGCGATGGTAAGGCCGAGGTTGCTCATGATAGTGCTGACCAGCAGATCATTTTTGAGCTTGCCCTGCTCTTTGAGCATCCGCGCGCAGATGAGCAGTATCTGATCACCGGTAATCTCCTTGCCTTTTTCGTCAACGGCAATCAGGCGGTCGCCATCGCCGTCAAAAGCAAGACCGATGGCGGAACCGTTTTCGATAACTGATTTGCTAAGGTCTTCTGTATGCTGCGAGCCGCACTTGTCGTTGATATTGATCCCATCGGGGTTATTGTGAATAAGCTTGAGATTAGCACCCATTTCGGTAAATGCCTCAGGGGCAACCGTGTACGTGGCGCCGTTGGCCATATCCATGGAGATTTTCATTCCTTCCATGGACAAGTTGCGGGGAAAGCAGTTTTTAATGAAGACGATATATCTTCCGTGCACATCGCTCAGGCGATAGGCACGTCCCATTTCCCGGGCAGGCGGAACCATCTCGGGCAGTTTCCCATCAAGGATAAGTTTTTCAATAACGTCTTCCTGCTCGTCGGAAAGTTTGAACCCGCTGCCTGAAAATATTTTGATGCCGTTATCCTGGAATGGATTGTGGGAAGCTGAAATGACAATTCCCGCATCGGCACGCATGCTTTCCGTTATGAACGCAATGCCGGGCGTGGGAAGGACGCCGACCAGATAGGGAACGCCACCCATTGACGTAATACCGGACTCAAGCGAGCTTTCCAGCATGTACCCGGAAATACGTGTATCCTTGCCGATTATCACACGGGTCGTGTGGTTCTTTTTTTTCAATAGATGCGTGATGGCCTGGCCAACGGCGAACGCCATTGGAGCATCCATCGGATAGCGGTTTGCCTCACCCCTGATTCCGTCGGTTCCGAATAATTTTCCCATACCTCTTTCTCCTGATTAGAGTTATTCATTTTTAGTTATAAACAAGTTGAGCGACTTTAGCATTAATGCGGCCCTGCCGCACAGGCTGTCAATGATCTGTTGCAGCCAGATCACGCCCTGCTGTGTAACCGCAGGCGTCAATGCCTGGATTGCCGCTGTATAGTCCGTTGCATCGTTCTGTATATTTTTGTTTGCTGCGGCAAGAAATTTATCGAGGCTGCTACTTATCATGCTGTCTGTCAGTTCCATGTCGAACAGCCCGCATATGCTGTCAATATTTTCAAGCAACTCGCGTTTTGCGTTGTTATGCCCGGGAACTTTTTCAGCCAGTGTTTTGAGCCTGTTGATGCGTTCTTTTTTTGCCAGCGCAATCTTTTCAAGCGCGCCGGCATAGATAAACGCTCCGAATTCCTGCCTGTTGAAAAACGGCTGCCGGACATGCCTGTACCACTGATCGAGTGCAACAAGATTTGCAAGATATATAATATTATTGCCGATAATACGGGGAAGATTTATGTAGGCATGGGGGGTAGCATCAAGTATTTTACCACGATGAACCTTAGCGATGATCAGCTTATTGTCCTGCGTCATATCGCTGCGCAGAACTGACCCTGCGGCCACAACCGTACCGAAGCCAAGCCGCACCGGACCGACAACCCCCCCCTGCCCGCCGAGAAAAATTGGCGGCTGATTGAGCATGACCCCGCGCGGTACATCGCCGAAAAGGGAAGCCGTGGTTTTGTTGCCATCCGGTGTAAAATTAAAGTGGATATATGAACTGCCGACTTCGCTGTGGTTTTTCCGGCTTGTGCCGCCAGCCATAAGACAATCGCAGAAGTTTATGAGACTTCCCAGGGTGACAAACGGAAACAGTATTGTTTGCTTTAGCCCGACACAGTGTGCGCCGCCTGCCTCCTCCTCAAGTATGCATCCCTCTCGAACATGGGCTCCCATACTCATATTTGATTTTTCAAGAAAAACAGATTTGGTGAAATACCCTCCCTTGAGTTCAACCTTGGGACCTATCTGGCAATCATCAATTGTTGCCGGACCTTCGTATCCAAGTTGTGCACCTGATGATATCACCGTTTTGGCGCCGTATATGCGGCATCCGGGGTATAGTGTAACCCCTTTGCCGGAAATTCGATCAATATTGACTTCGTCGCCGATGTCAAGGGTGAGCGGATTGGGTATGGTTACCCCCTTGTTGGTCAGCTGTATTATTTTATCATAAGCTCTTGGTTTAAGTTCCATGATGATTTTCACTCGGAAAAAAAGGACACAGGAGTAGGCTGCTTTCGTATCAATTCAGTGTTGTTCAGTCTGAATTAGAGAAAAGCAGCTGAGCGTTAAATGCAGCCTGGCTCAAATACGACAAAGTTACACGACACCGTTTGCAAGCATGGCATTGGCAATCTTGATAAAACCGGCAATATTTGCACCGGCGATATAATCGCCCTTCGTGGCATAAGCCTCTGATGCATCGATACATGATTTATGAATGCTTTTCATGATACCGTGCAGCCGGGTTTCAACTTCTTCACGAGTCCAGGAAAGACGCAGGCTGTTCTGCGACATTTCAAGGCCCGAGGTTGCAACACCACCCGCATTTGCCGCTTTACCAGGTCCAAACAGCACATTTGCATCTTTGTAGATTTTAACGGCTTCAGGGGTCGAGGGCATATTGGCACCTTCGGCCACGCAGTAACAGCCATTTTTCACCAGTGCAGCTGCATGGTTGCCGTCGATTTCATTCTGAGTTGCTGAGGGCAGCCCAACGTCAACCTTAATGCCCTGCGATGCAACCACATCCCAAACACTCTGACCTTTGAAACATGTGGCGTCAGAATACTTATCTGCATATTCGCTGATCCTGCCGCGACGGACATTTTTCAGCTCCATAATGTAGGCAAGCTTTTCAGCATCAATGCCAGCTTCATCAATAATGGTGGCGCTGGAATCGCACACCGAAATACACGTACCACCAAGCTGGTTAACCTTCTCAATCGTGTACTGAGCAACATTACCCGCGCCGCTGACAACTACTCTTTTACCTTTAAAATCAAGACCGCGGGTCGCAAGCATTTCTGCCGCAAAGTATACACAACCATAGCCGGTTGCTTCGGGACGGATGAGACTTCCACCGTACTCAAGGCCCTTACCGGTCAACACGCAGGTATGCTCATTGCGGATCTTTTTGTAATAGCCGTTCATAAAACCGATTTCGCGACCGCCAACACCAATATCTCCGGCGGGAACATCGGTATTCGGGCCGATATGGCGATAGAGCTCACGCATAAAGCTCTGACAAAACCGCATGACTTCCATGTCTGATTTGCCCTTGGGGTCAAAATTCGCTCCGCCCTTACCACCGCCCATGGGAAGCGTGGTGAGTGAATTCTTGAATATCTGTTCAAAACCTAGAAATTTCAAAATGCTGAGATTAGCCGACGGATGGAACCGCAACCCGCCCTTGAAAGGACCGATAGCATTATTAAATTCAATGCGGAAGCCGCGGTTAACCTGCACTTCACCCTTATCATCGACCCAGGGAACACGAAAAACGATGGTCCGCTCAGGCTCAACGATGCGATCGTAAATACCCGCTTTGACAAATTCCGGATGCTTGCTGACGGTTGGCTCAAGACTTTCCATCACCTCTTCGGCGGCCTGGTGAAACTCAGGCTCATTGGGATCTCTCTGCTTGATCCGCTCAATAACTTCTGTGATTAATGACATAGTTACTCTCCTTTGCTGTTGAATTTAATAAAATATCAGTTATGGGCCAGCGAGTTGGTTGTTCGCCTGTCCCCGCCGGCTCTTGCATATTCATACGTATGCGCACATGCCCTGCGCGAACTGCGCCGGTACAATCATTTTAACTAAAACAGGAAAATCGGGAACGTATCCGGATTTTTCCCAAAGCAGACGACATCGTCTATTTTTTGCACCTTATCGCCTTTCAAAAGAGCATAGAGCGTTCGCTCCACCCCAAGGCCGCCGCCCATGGTTTCCGGAAAATAAGGCCTGCCCTCAGCATCTTTCATAGCCACAGCCGTCAAAAACGGACCATATCCCCGCATGTTTTCAATGTTCTCCAAAACACCATCATTGAAGACTGGAGCCTCGGGGATAATGCGATTATCAATCAAGCGATGCACAATCGGCTCATACAGCCATTCGCGGATTGCCCCGGACAATATCTCCAGGGCGGGCGTATACGTATTCGTATCCCGCAACAACGATTTCGCGCAAATGTCGTAATTGAATATCATGCCGGAGCTAAAAGATTTCAAAGGCGCCCTGCTCCCGTCAGGCAGAAGATACGGATATATCAAGTCGTAGTTTTCGCGCATCAGACCGGTTATCCAAAAAAACTGCCCGTCAACATCCTCTCCGGCCTTTGCCTCAGTATTTACTTTGCCGTATTTTTTAAGACTGGCATCATTCGTCAGCCGCGGAAACGGCTGTTTGGGAACCTCTATCGCGATACCAAGAGCCTTCAACTCAGTTTCATTTTTTTCAACAATCCGCGTGCAGGCCGCGATGATCATACGCTCAAAAAAATCAATGATCTTTTCATAATCCTCCTGAACAAACGCTTTAACCTTGTCAGGCGAATGCAGATAGGTCTCAAGATCAACCCCGCGGTTACGCCTGATTTCAATATCAATTTGTGAAAAGTCAATCAGGTACTTTCCGCGCTGCTGTCTGGTCGGGCTTTCAAGCTCAAGCCTTATATTGGGAGAATCAACAAAAACTCCCTTGACCTTAGGATTGAAACACGCAAGGAATTTTGAATAGATCATTGAATGCGTTGATACATACGGCATGCCCTTGTAGTGAATCGTGGGAACATGCTCAACGTCATGGGCCAGCGGATCGGTCACGGGACTCATCTGCACCCGCTCAAGATTCATAAGGCCTTCATCAACGAGAAAATTATGAATCGCAGTCACCATGCTTGTTCGCACGGCCATTGCCGCAGGAAGCCTGTCATCCATCCAGTTGTTCACATAATTCTGGCGGATAAATTCCTCAAGTGAACTGCCGGACTGAGTAAGCCCTGCCTGAAAATGAAATAATTCCTCGCCAATTGAAGCCATAGCATTATCCTTACTGCACATCATTGCGCTGCATTCCGGTCATTGCCTCCCGGGCTGTGCCGATGGTTTGCAGACTTAGTATTTGCAAACCCCGTGCCATCATCTGCCAAAAATTATTCCGCATTGCCCACATCCCCGGTCAGCGCCGCGCTATGCGGCGGAGACCGCGTCACATCTAGGCTCTCCGGAAAAACACATACTATCTTAATACTCCCAGCAATCACAGGCTTTCGGGCCTATGATGCCCCCTGGAGTTGCTTGCGCCAAGGTTAATTATACGTAGAAATATGGCATATTACAGGCCGGTTTTCAAGTATTGTTTGCTTTCATTGAGCAGGAGTAAACAGAGTTTAGGCCTGTAATCCACAGTGGTTAAAGAATAAATCGTGCAAAAAAAAGAACAAAAATGTTTAAAAAATGACCAGTGGTTCATTTTTGTTGCAAAATCAACATGCCGATATTTTATTGAATCAAAAACCGATTTTTGGGGATCTGGACGGAACAGGCGCAGGATCGTTACCGGTAAAGCATGCAGTACAGTTAGAGCTGCTGCCGTCTTTCCTTGTGCGCAGCATTGCCTGCGTTGAAAGGTAAGCCACGGAATCGGCCTCACTATAGATGAAGGCCGTTAGCTACACGTGCAGGTTTCTCCCAGACCGGCGTCGTCAGTTTTAACAGGCATCAGCGCCTTTTTCGGCCTGATCTTTCGGTACACGTCTGCCGGCCTTTTTTTAGCGCCGTCCACGGTCAGAAGCCTATCGACGCTAATGCCGAAAAGCTTTTCATTCTCCTGAAGATACGGCACAATCAAGCTCCAATCGGCATCAGTCATTTCGGTGTATTCACCGCCATTGAGTTGCTCGTCCACAAGTTTTCTGTGCGGATCCCTGATATAGATCGCCCCTCCGGATGCAAGCGAAAAAATATTTGAGCCCGGATACGGAGAATCATATTCCAAAATGCTGCCATCGTTATCACTAAAACCGATACCGTTCAGCACCACAAACCCGCCGCCGTTGAGCGGATCGCCCGCCATGAAAGATTCCGCAAGATAGTCAAGGGCCGTACCGTTGATAACGACTCGCGGCTTTCCTACGGCATTGATAAGAGGCCGGCCGGCAGCATTACCCATAATATAGGCTGCACCACCTTTGGCGCCGTACATAAAGGTCTGGCCCACATCACCGTACACCACCAACTTGCCGTCTTTAACTATCTGGCACAGCTGGTCCTGGGCATTGCCGTGCACATGGATTTCCATGCCATCAATGCCGGACGCCAGATAGTCACCTGATGAGCCATAGACGTCGATCCGCACGCCGTGGGTTGCCGGACCGAAACCGCAGCCCGTAAAACGCTGGCCGCGGTATTTATAAACGATAAACTTTTTCCAGCCAAGCTTGTAGGCGGCCACTATCAAAACCGCATCGCACCGATCCCCTTCTGGTTCGAAATGTTCAGCATCGACAACCAGAGTCTGTTCATTTTTCTGCGGCGGGCGCAGTTGGGTTCGCGTCTCAAAATCGATATGACAGTAGCGGGTTCCACCATTCTGACCGATTGCAGGTATCGAGGCTAGAATCTCATCAAGGTTTATCTTGAGCACATGCAGCACTGAGCTTCTCTTGAGTGCACCGGTATCATAGCGCAGGTCCGCAAGAAGGGTCAGTCCATCAATGGCAGACTGCCTGAAATCATCGCTTTGCCGGGCAAAATCTTTGATAGTTTCAACACAAGTTCGGAAGGCTTCCGGAGAAAAAGACGGCAGGCCATCCCGCACAAAATTAAAAAGACGCATGCCGCCCTGTGCGTCTTGTGGAGCACGCTGTTCCTTGAACCGACTGGACAATTCTTTTTTGACTGACTCATCAATTACGCAAGCCTGTGTCATATCACAGAGAGACTTGTCTTTAGGCGTTTCTATCAGCGTGCCGAATTTATCAGAGCACACAAGCTTTTTGCCACCTGCGCCGTCGCCGCTATCGACAAGGCTGAAGATAAATGAACCGCCATCGGTATAGCTGCCGCCGCGGGCATTCCAGTACTTGTCGGCGATAGGCCTAAAACGTGCATCCTCACGTTCAAGAGAAATAAGCGTTGCATCGATTGCCTGTTTCTCAGAGCAGATGAGGCCGATCTGAACTTCGCCCTCCTGCAGAGCAAACACCTGCGGCCGAAGCATGGCGGTATCGGTAATGCCGATAAGCTGCAGCAAATTTTCTTTGACGTTATTGCGTGCGATAATAAAGAACCATGGCCCGTCAGGGGAAGCACCCACATGATGCGTCTGAATGGCTTTATATATCGCCTGCTTATCAGGCGGCAGCAGGTCGAAGTCCATCTCCGATGTAGGCGCCAGAGCTTCAATCAGATACTCAAGGGGATATTTATACACACGACTCCACAGGTCAAGCATGAGGGCCGCTTCTTCGGTGTCGGTCAAAAACAGCGGATAATAATTTCGCTGTTTGAGATAGTCACATACTGACTGGTAGTTTGCAAAATCGCCATTATGCACCAGCGCTTCGTTCAAAGCACTGAAAGGATGGCATCCTCCGGGATGCCAGACCCTACCGCGTGTTGGATAGCGCTGATGGGCAATCCAGGCATGAGCTTTAAAATCCTCAAGCATGTAGTATTTAACGACATTCTCCGCATACCCGACAATCTTCAGTATCATCATGTTTCTACCGTGAGACATAACAAAAGCTTTCTTATCGCCCAGGGATGCATAATACTTCGAATTGATCTTAAAGCTGTTCTGATACACAAACTCATCTTCAGCATCCCGGCGGTCAAGCGACTCAAGCATATTGTCTCGAATAAAACAGTCCAGCACGTCCTGCTTCACCCGCACGAAATATCGCATAATTTCCGGCGGCTTCACTTCCAAACCAATGCTGCGAAAATCAGCAATACAGGGCAAATGCTCCGATTTATCAATGCTAAAATGCGGAAGTATAAACGTAGCGGCAAGCTCATCGGTAATGCTTTGATCAAGAAGGGCAATATGCAGCATATAGTCATCTTCAAGCACCTGCCGCGAGACGCCCAGAGCTTCAGGGATAAACCCGACAGCAGCAATGCCGCCGCCTTTGCCATTACCGCGATTATGCATCTGCACCGATGGCTCAAAAATATTTTTACCCGTAACCGGAATTGAGCTGATAAAACCGGTAACGCCGCAGCCGCCCTCTTCCTCGGTATTCTGGTCGGGTTGCGGCGCCTGGCTGCACAAGGCTGTGCGTGACGCAATAATTTTTTCTGCACTATTCATTATGGAAAACTCCGTAAATGCTGCATTTGCTTTCCGGCAATATATCCGTGAGCACAGGCTTCAAACCCGCGCATGCATTTGCACTTTCTATTTAACGGTAATCAACATGTTCAAGAAGATCCGTCCTGCCGACAAGCTCCGCTACGCTCTTCATGCCGAACTTCTGCAGAATGTCTACAAGCTGAACATTCCAGGCATGATAGAGATTAACTAACCGCTGGGTTGCCCACTCATCATCAAACAAATCGGCCAGTTCCGAGTCGGTTGAGGCTATGCCGCGGGCGCATCCCCGGCCTGATTCGCAGTTGCCGCAGCGAACGCATTCAAGAGCTATCAGTTCCGCCGTACCGATAACCACGCCATCTGCTCCGAGACAGAGCGCCTTGACAAGATCATGGACACTGCGGATACCTCCCGACGCAATAAGTGTCACAACATCACGGGCTCCCTCATCCTTGAGAAAACTATGAACCCTTGGGATGGCATATTCTATGGGCATGGCAATATTTTTTTTTGCAATATCGGGCGCAGCGCCCGTGCCGCCATAGCCGCCGTCGATGTGTATGATATGAGCTCCGGCATAATAGGAGCCGACTGCAACCATGTCCACATCATTGGGCGTTGAGACCTTCACCGACACCAGGGCCTTCGGGTTCATCTGCTTGACCCAGTCGATATGCTTCTTGTGATCTTCAATGGAATAAACCGAATGAAACGGGAACGGGGAAAAAAGCGACGCCCCCTGCACTGCCTCGCGCATGCGTGCAACGCTTTCCGTGTTCTTTTCTCCGAGCAAATGCCCCCCCAGGCCCGGCTTTGCGCCCTGGGCGTATTTAAACTCAACAATCTTGCTCCGCTGTATGGTTTCCTCGCAAACGCCGAAAAGCCCGGTGGCGACCTGCGTGATAACATGATCGTCATAGGGATGCAACATTTCGGGATACCCGCCCTCGCCCGTACAGGTAAAGGTGTTCCAGATACTGGCGCAGCGCGCCTTGGAAAGCATCGTCGACAGACTAACAGAACCAAACGACATGCCGCCGCCATACACCGGCGTAGAGATCACCACATCGGCCCGACCGTCATTTCTGCGGTTCAGCCTAAGATCGGTAGAAATTTCGTCCCGCTCGACCTTGGGCGGATTTTCTGGAAATTTCAGACGCAGCTTGTCAAAGCCGCCGCCGGAATTACCCATTTGATAATCAATATCGGTCCGCTCGGGAGGATAACCGGTTTCAGCCATTATCCAGGTAGCGACGATCATATCCGAAGTCCAGCGGCAATCACCAAGGGTTTCATACATCGGGTTCAGAGACAGGCTCAGCGCCTTGCGCGGACATGTGTAGACACAGTAGAATTCGTCATTCTTGCGGCATTCATAACCTATGCATTTATAGTCAATGGGCGGCCGTATCCTGTTATGACCTTCGATCCGTTCGTGCACACCGTATTGGCATGTTTTTGCACACATACCGCAATTGATGCAGGCGTCTGACCGGGTAACCTTGTATTTTGGCACCTGATGCTTGAAGCGTGACGGCATTGTTTTTATAACTACAGTGTCTGGCTTCATATGCTTGCCGTTTCCCGCTGGTGAAAAAGTTTCCCAAAAGTATCTTTGTCAATTTCATCGAAAAATATCGCGCGGCCGGTTTCACCCCGGAGTCGGCGCACCTCGCGAATCCCCATGGCTCCCAGGACTTCAAGCAGCTGGGAATGCCAGGCGCCCATAAGATTAACGATTCTGCGGGCAACGATTGCTGTCGGCATTTTTTCAATCCCGTCAGGCAGTATCAGTTTCATTTCCGGCGTTTCATAGAGTAGCGCGCCCAGGGCAATCAGCAAGGGTATGTCCACCGCCGTCAAATCTGCGCCGCAAATAATTGCTTTGGGTACATGCTCTGCCATGGCGATACCGCCGGATACGATAATGGTGACCTCATCGCGTATACGCTCTTCGATAAGCCTGAGATGCACTGCCAGAACAACCTCTTTTACAAAACGCTGCCCCTGTCCGGGAGCTTCCCTGCCACAATAATCAGCAACGATATGAATGACTTCCGCCCCGCTGAGAGCCAGTTTCGTGACGATATCTTCAATACCCGTCATTGCCGGAACCCGTACTATGGTAACCGCTTCAGATATTTTTTTTATCGACTCCTTAACTAAGCCAAAATCTTTAAGCAGCGCAGAGGCGTACTCAATTGCCACCAACCGTGCACCGCTGATCACACTCTGATACGCAGTGATTTTTTCATGAGACACAAGAGGTATAATGCTGTGTGCGTATTGCTGAACGTCTTCGGTAATATCGGCTGCGGGCAACATGGCAAAGGTGCCTGCGGTTTGCGCGGCCATGACGCATGCAACCTTCACATTCGGGCTCAGGATACAGACCGGGATATCAAAAACAATCGGTATCGGAAGATCAACAGTGGGATGAAGAGTGGATGCAAGATTGCCGGCATCGTCAAAATTCAAATGATTGAGCTTTCTCCCCAGGTCAACCGCCGTGCTGATATATTCACGGCCGTGAATGCCGTCGCGCGTAGGACGAACGATTTCAGACATATCGGTCCACATGCCGTCAAACCCGGGTCCTGTAAAAGGGCCGCGGTAGCCGGCCCCCGACACCGGCACTTTGCCGTCTTCGGCCTGCGTGTAGATAGCCAGAAACATATCGGGCTTCCAGTAAGACCCGCCAAGGGCCAGAAAATCAGGGTCCAGTGATTTCACCAGTGCGCCGCGCGGGCACTCCTGTATGCAGCGAAAACAATTTTTGCACAGTGCCATACGCGGCTCAGCTATCTTGCGCGGATCTTGCGCACCGCGCTTATGTACTTCATAGATGCAGACTTTCGTACACTTACCGCAATTAATACAGTTTTCGCCCCGCACAATCTTAAACTTTGATACGAAGTCCCTGTTGAGAGGCGTTGTCTGGACAGCAATGTGGTATTTCTTTGGCATAGTTTTTACACGTCTGATAATTTATTTTTTTGCAGCTACCCTTAATAAATCGGTATCTGCGCATAAAAAACGAACACACACTATCCGCTTATGAATTTCGCTCGACCATATCCCAGTATTCTTGGCTGTCGTCAACCGTTTTCAAAAACTCTTTTATCCGGTCATCAGGCCGTCCAAATTTCGCCTCAAGCCGGCGCTCAAGGTCGTCCCAGAGTGTGATCAGATCAAGATTAGTCTGACATATATCTTCGCAGGCATGGCAGTGCATACACATAAAGGCAGTGGTTGCTTCTTCCTGCGTAACGGGCTTTCCGGCGATAAGTTTTTTTGCAAGAGCGACTTTCCCCTTGGCCGTGACTGCTTCATTTCTGGTAACCAGATAGGCCGGACACACTGCTATGCAGTTGCCGCATTTTGCGCAGGCATGTGTGCAGAGCTCAAGATCAAGGTCAAGGACATCGATTTTTTTGTCTTTGCCAAAAATGATGGTGGCAATTTTACCGATAACCGGCGACAGCAGTATCAGAAGGTTCATCGACAATCCAAAAAACAAAGGGTGAAAAGCAAGAGCCGGAATGTTCAAGAATTTTGATTTGAGCCGCAAAAATTTACCCGGATTCATAATCCCGTCGGGGTCAACCTTTGCCGTATATGCCTTAAACTCACTCTGCCGGTCTTTGGAATACAAATGATTGACAAAAGCGGCATTCCAAATGCCAAGGCCATACGGCTGTGCGTCCATTGAAACTGCTATTTGCGTAAGCATTGAGACAAGCGGCATATGCACGAAATACTTCATTTTCCGCGAGTCGCACAGAAAGGTGGTCATGATAAGCGCTTGTGTCTGATCGAGAATATAGGCATCAATGCACATTATAACGCCGTAATTGCTCCCGAGCCTTTTTGCTTTCTTAATAAACGCTGCTGAAGCGGCAATGGGCAGTATCGCTTCGCTGGCAAGAAGCGTGGGGCCAAGGCGCTTTGCCTTCATGCCGAACAGGCGCTCGTTCCACAAATAGCATGCCGCATAGTCGGGAGCCTGTTCGTAATTTCCGATTGTCTTCACAAAATCGAGAAAATTTCGCTCATCCCCCGGGCTGCTGAACTCCACAAGAACCCCGGCTTTTTCCATAAACACATGTGCATGTAGTATTTCATTTGTCTCGCGCATATGATTGACATCAACAAACCTGATCACATTGGCAGCTGTTTTCTGCCGGACCGCCTGCGCGATGAAATCAAAAGCATCCTCGTCGGTCGGAAAATAAAAAATGTGGGCATATGATTTTTTTGGTTGCTCGCGCAATTTGAGCGTTACCTCGACAATAATACCGCAGGTGCCCTCGGTTGAAATAAAATAAGAAAAATCGGGGTCAACGGGTGTCATTTTTTTTATATCGCCAACCGGTGTTACAACCGTCATTGAAACGATCTGCTTTGAGATATGACCGTAGCGGTAACTGTTTATACCGTAGCCACCGGTTGCGATCCATCCGGCAACCGTGGAAAACTTGCTGGAAGGATAGGACATGAGGCACAGGTCGTCCTTTTTAGCCAGAATATCAATATCGCTCCAGCGGGCACCCGCCTCAACCGTAACGATTTTATTCTTCACATCAAGACAAAGGATTTTCCTAAAGGGCGACAGATCAATAACAATACCGCCTTGCGTAGGGATAACTCCCCCGAACCCCCATGAGGCAGCGCCTCTCGGAATAACCGGCATTTTCTTTTCATAAGCAAAAGCCAGTACCCTGCAAATTTCATCCCTGCTCAGAGGCTGAACAACAAAGTCAGGGTGTGTCTCAAAAAACGTCTTCGTCATTATATGAGGCACATCGCCGATATCATGGCTGTACATGTCTTTTGCAGCAGCATTGACAATAAGCTTAATATCGCCAGTACTCTTTTTAAACTCTTCTTCTGGTCTCATAATGTTGCATCTCTGACTGTAATCTGCGCAAGAGCGCTTATAATAAAAAGTTTTCTAAGAGAAATATACCGCAAAAAAAAAGCCAAAGCAAAAAAAACAGCGCCAATGCTGCGGTTAACAGCATACCCGCACATGGTGAGGGCGATGTTCAAAAAACCACCCCGGCTTTTTTTGAATAATTTTGTCCAATAAATGGAACAAGGTTCATTTTTGTTGCAAAAATGCCTGCACCAGCATCTTCTTGTATCAAAAACCAATTTTCTGAAAACCGACCGGTACCGGGCCGGGATAATCGCCCGTAAAACACGCAGTGCAGTACCTGCTGCCGTCGTCCACTGTGCGCAGCATTGCCTGCGTTGAAAGGTACGCCAGGGAATCGGCCTCAATATGGCTTCTAAACATAAAAAAGCCTGCCTGTTATGCGTTGCATATCAAGGATTTTTTTACTTGAAATACAAAAAGAAACCCCTATACTTATAAGCCACGTACACAAAATTCTATAAACACAGGGAGGCAACGCATGAAACATTTGACAAAAGCAGCTGTTCTATGTGTGTGTATTGCGCTGTGTGCACTCTCCGGTGCACAGGCAAAAACTGATAACAAAGTGATGCCCGAGAAAAAAATTCAGGGCCATAAGGTCATCCAAATCAACAAAATGGTAGGCCTTGTCCCAAAGGATGCCACGGTCAAGTCAGGAACAACAGTCATCTGGATGAATCATTCCGATAGTCTCGCAGAAATTCAATTCACCGGCAAAGCTGTAACCATAGCATGCAAAAGCCCCACGCATTTTGTCGTAGACAATGACGGATCCTTTATTTCAAACCGCATCCCACAGAGTGCCGTGGCAAGCCTGTGCTTTATAGAAAAAGGTACCTATAACTACGTGCTCAAGCGCGGCCCACGCAGCACAGCGGCCATTAAGACAGACCTGCCCGACGTCCAGGGTACGATCGTAGTTGAATAGCACGGCAAACACCTCCGACTGAAAAACCAGAGGAGAGTTTCTACAAAGGATCTTTCCGTGTCATGCTGTGCGCAAAATATTTCCTGAGTGCTTGCCACTCACAATCTGTTCATCCATAAAACAAATAAAGCAGGGCCGTACGGCCCTGCTTTATATATATATATTCCGGAAAACCAGGCTAGTTGACCTGAATCCAGCCGATGTAATCGCCAACACTGATCTGAATACTACCGGGCTCAAGTCCGACAGGCGCAAGAGTCTTAATTTTCAGTGTCTTCTTCTTGGTGTTAACGGATTTTTTCAGAAACGTAAACGGACCAAGGTCAATTTCAGCATCCGGATCAAAACCTTGACTGCCGGTAATTTTCAACACAACTTTCTTGGCCTTCTTAACAAGTTTCTCTGAGCGTATTTCCTTGTGCTTAATCTCAAGCGCGCGTATGCCAGGCACAAACTGATCCTCCTGATACTGCTCAAAATACGCATCAGGCCGACCAAGGGCATAGTGCATACCGTATTTTGTAAAAATGGTACCGAAAGTGGTTGACCCCTGCCCAAAGCCGCCCTGCCGGGAAATGGTATTTGAATCAGCAATTCCGTCATCCTCTGGCGTACCGTCATTGGTATCGCACAGAATACCCCAGGAACCGTCAAGATCAAAGGATGCCGTACTGTCATTCAACAAGTCAAGCAGACGCTCATAGCGCATAAAAGAGGATTCGTAATAATACGAGGGGTCAGGATTAAAATCCCCGACAAAATGATTTGTCGAACCGATGCTGACAACACCGGGCACCCGTTTCCGGCCATAGGTTACCTCAATGGCTTCAGAACGAAGCTGGATTTTTGCCATTTTGCCGCTATTAAAATCAATAAAATGAATAAGTGCTCCTGTCGGCCCGAAGTTCTCTCCGCGCTTAAAAACGTCCTCAAAAACTTCAACCGCCTCTTTAAGCGTTGCAGCATGCTCCATGACGTAGCGTGTCATAAAGGTATAATAATAGCCGATCACAGCGTCTGAATTCGGGCTGCCCGCATTCACGGTAACACCTATACCCTTTTGATTAAGCCCGAAAGCCACATCAGCCCACCCGGGCGGATCAAAGGTAAGATAGGCATAGTCCCCGTTAGAGGGGTACCAATACATCACTGCCGAGGTATTGACCCCGGCGACACCCGGCGCATCGGTGTTATGGGCCAGGAAGGTGCCCGCGCTGGAGGATACGCCAAACCCGGTACAACCGCGCAGCGCATTCAAAATATCCGCTACCAGCGGATCCGGAACCGGTGACATGTTGTTAGCCATATTGAGCAAGTCCACAGCCATGTTCTGTGTGAGTACAAGGTCCCATGCAATAGCAGGGCTTATGGGGCGAACCTCAGCAAGCCCCTCGGCCATGCCCACCATGTGATCCTTAACACTCTGCGGGATAAGATGCTCGGTGGTATTATAGAAATCCTGCGCTGTCCAGCCCGGGGGGCCAGCGATGCCAAGAATCATCTGAAAAAGCTGACCGAAATAAATGATATTATCAGGATACGTACTGCCCACCTGCCGACCGATCTCGTACCAGCTACCGCTGAAGGATGAAACCGGAGCGATCCGGTCAATAGCCCCGCTGCATTCATCACCGTAGCCGTCACTATCGAAATCCTCCTGCAGGGGATTTGGAGCCGTAGGGCAGTTATCCTCACCATCGCACAAACCATCATTGTCTTGATCCAAAACCCCAATGCCGCTGCAATAATAATCGCAGGCATCACCGAAACCGTCACCATCGGAATCCTCCTGTGCCATGCTGCACACGCCGCCAGATCCACACTCAACATCAGATCCGCATGTTTCACCCAGCATATCCTGCAACCCTGCTGTACAGGTACCAAGATCAGGGCCATTGGGCTTATCCTTGCAATTGTCAGCATCATAGGCCGGTATGCAAGACGTACACGCTGAATCAGGCAAACCGTCACAATCAGTATCCAAAATCTCTGTGGTCGGGGTCGACTCAACAGAAACTGAACCAATGGCTACGGTTGGAGTTCCTTCTCCCGGACCGGATGAAACAGCTATGAAACAAACTTCCGATACTGCCGCAGGCGCAGACCCGACACAACCAAAGATCGCGGCGGCAACAACAACACCAACACCAAACATTCTTTTTTTCATACAATGTTCTCCAAGAGACCCATTTGAACCATCTAAAATACAGTCCATTACAACTATTCTCAATAGTGCCCCAATGCCATTACTATATACTGTTTTTACACCACAGCACACTGCACTCTCTATAACACATACAGACAAACGGGGCATTGTTCAGGTAATTAATAGTGAGTACGAACTGCGAAAAGAAAAAGTTCACTTTTTCAACGGGGAACCATTTTAGACCCTATAAGAAACCACACTGCGATCAGGCATCAGAGACGAAAACCAAGGCTAAAACCTCGGTAAACGCCGACACAGCCAGTTCCGATTGCGAACAAATATCCTGCTTCAGCACACATCACTGTCGGCCCCGCTGTCCTGCAAAATCTGCCGAATCGGGCGGGCGGCAACAGCAATCGTCATTGATTTCAGTTGCACGTGCGGCACCAGCAGGCTTCCTCCCGAACTTCCCAGCAGAGCCGCAGGTTCCGCAACCCCCTGCACTCCCACCTCACGCACAGCTTTTGGCTCAGCCGACACACTAACAACTTTGTTGATGTCAACCGCGCTGAAAAACTCCAGAGGCACACCCTTGCTCCCGGCAAACTCAATCAGTCCGTCCTCAGCACATCTATGATCTACCGTACAAATCGCTGCGATTGACTGCAGCGAAAGGTTATGTTCAGCAAAAACACTTCTGACACCCTGCTCAATCTCTGCAGCCGTAGCTCCATGCCGGCAGCCGATCCCAACCGTAAGAGCGCGTGGATGCACCCGCGCAAAATCATCACCACTGCCCGGCAACATGTCCTGCTGCGAAGAAACAATCAGGCCGGCAACACAGTCGCCCTCGGCCAGTTCATCAAGCGAATCGTAAAAATGCAAGTGTGCATGGCCTCGCATATTATGGGCCGTCTCAAGATCGCGTGGATAAAACCCAACCGAATCCCCGTCAAGAATCGCAGCTTGAATGCGTTTAAGAAGAGCCGAATCCTCTGGAACGACCGCACCGGTCAGGTGACGGATGAGTATATCAACTGCCGGAAAACCCATAACATCACTCTCGGTTGTAATGACCGAATTGCCGCCCAGAACGCGGGCAACATCATCGGCGAGCATGTTTGCCCCGCCCCAGTGCCCCGCGAGCAGACTAATACTATTACGGCCGCTGTCATCCAGCGTAACCACCGCCGGCTCTTCCCATCTGCTTCCAAGATACGGGGCGATCTTGCGCACAGCAACACCAACAGCCATAATAAGCACCAACTGTAATCGGGTTTGAAACAGATTGCCCAGCAGGGGGCCAAGATCTTCATAAAAAGAAAGTCGGGCACTCTGCTTGTCGGCCCGAAAACGCTCGGGCAAAAACAGCTCAACATCCTCAAAGGCATCCAGTATGCGCATACCCGTATGCCACCCGCGCCGGGTGAGTGCAACCACGGCCTTGCCTTCACGCCTGCGTCCCGGCACAACCCGGAACGCATGTGCAAAATCAGGCTTGTTCAACCGGGATAACGGAACCGCTGCCCCAAACATGGAACTGACACCCGGCACTATCGAGCATTCCACACCGGCATCCCGCAAAACAGCAACCTGCTCGGCAATGGCCCCGCACAGCAAAGAACCCCCGATATGCAGGTAAGCGACAGTTTTATTGCGGCGGGCCGCCTCCATCATAATATCGGTAGCCTGCCGCAGATCAAGCACGGAGCTGTCATGCACGGCAGCATCAGGTCGCGCTCCGTCCAACAGGGCCGGGTTTACCCGGGAACCGGCATACACAATCACGTCCGCGCTATCGACAATCTGCCGCCCCTTAAGGGTCAGAAGCTCAGGGTCACCGGGACCCGCGCCGATAAAATAAATCGTTGCATCCATAGTTACTTCCCAAAAAATATATCGTAGGCCCGCTCACGGGCACCTACCGCACCAAACATACGACGCAAAAAACGCATGGCCGGATCGTGATTGATCACCAGATCCGCGTAGGCATCAAAAGCCTGTCGGGCACCGGCACGCATTTCAGCTCCGGCTGGAACTTCATCAAGCGCGTCAAGATACCTAAACAGATACTGCTGCAGCAATTCGGCAGCCCGGGTGTAGCACCCGGGATCAAGCCGTACATATACTGCCGCAGGTGAAAAACCGCGAGCTATTTCACCCCTGACTACCACCGGATCTTCCAATAGATCCTGATAGCGGGAACGAATAGACTTCAAATCGTCAAACAGGCTGCCCATGTTACGCTCTTTCTCCGGAAACACCTGCTGCACATCAACCAGAAACAATACTCGCTTACCCATCAGGATTGTTTCATTAGAAAAAACCGGAAAATCATACTCTATCCGGGGGCACAACAGCAGCGAACGCGATGCGGTACCAAGGACTGAGGTTTTCAACAGCAACGCACGCACAAACCGCTCGGAACAATACGCCTCACCATCGAATTTTAACAGCCCCAGCAGGCGCCAGGGACGCTCTGGGAACGAATGTTTTAAATCAACCGCGCGAAACTGGTAGCGACGGTTCAACTCGGTAAATGTTTCGTCATGAACTTTCAGCCAGGAACGTACCATGCGTTGCAAACCTCCCAAAAAGGTTAGCTGACAATCCGAAGAAACAGATCGGCCAGAATGAACCGACTATAGGAAAACAGGTGTTGAATATCAATGAAAAAATAATACGAAATCACGCGATGACGCATCATGATACATGCACGGACTATGCGCGCCCGGCCGAGCGAATGAAAACCGGATTATTATTGACAAATCCGGCAAAGCCGATAAGCTCTACAGATAAGGTAAAATGCGGTTCTAGGGTTCCAAAACGCACAAAGAAAAAGCCTTGAATCTTGTTGTGTTAACCTTGCACGGGCAGGAACCTGAACCGACAACCACGGCCCTTAAAATCTCCCCCCATGAAAAAATTACTGTTCTCAGGTCTGTTTATTTTTGCCCTGCTGCTTGCAGCTGTACTGCTGTGGTTCTACCTATTCAGCACAACACCATATACAAGCGAACAGGCCCCGGTAAGAATGGTTATTGCCGCCGGCAGCAGCCTGCGCCAGGTGAGCGCCGAACTGCACTCACGGGACGTGATTATATCCCCCGGCATGTTTGAAGCGCTAGCGCGCATTAAGGGCAATGCACGCTCAATCAAATTTGGCACCTATGAATTCAGCGAAGCACTCAGCCCCCTGGATGTGCTTGACCGGCTCCAACGAGGACTGGTTCGCCTGCAGCCCTTTACCGTGCCCGAAGGCCGCACACTATTTGAAACAGCACGCATCATTGCCGCAACCGGTTTGGCGAACGAAAAAGAACTCCTAAAAAAAACAACCGACCCGGATTTCATCGATCATCTCGGCCTGAGCGGAAATTCGCTTGAAGGCTTTCTTTTTCCAGATACCTATTTTTTCAGCCGGGCAGCCACGGCCGCATCTATCCTCGAAAAAATGGTTGAACGTTATCGACAGGTCTTTGCCGAAGAGGTTCAGCTGGCGAAACAACCGTCGCAGCTGAACGAACAAAAGGTTATCACGCTGGCTTCACTGGTTGAGGCTGAAACCGGCAAGGCCGATGAACGACCACTCATCGCGGGTGTTTTTCTGCTCCGTCTAAAAAAAGGCATGCGTCTTGAGTGCGATCCAACCGTAGTATACGGCCAATTGCTTCTTGACCCCTCATTCAATAAACGCCTGCGCCGCAGACACCTGTTGCATGACACGCCCTACAACACCTACCGCAATTACGGCCTGCCGCCCGGGCCTATCTGCAGTCCTGGCCGCCTTGCGATCCAAGCGGTCCTGCAGCCGGTTGAAACGGATTTCATTTTCTTTGTGTCGCGCAATGACGGCTCACATAAGTTTTCACGCACCCTGCGAGAGCATAATCGGGCGGTTAACACCTATCAAAGAGCCCGGAAGACCCGGAAACGCTGACAACACACCATCGATTGATGAATCCTGCTGATGATACTGCTTCCGTGATGTCACAATTTTCAATATTTCCTTGAACAATAATAAAAAATGTGTTTTTATATAATTCTATGTACTTAGCAATTAGTTTATTGACTATGCAACGGCTGTATCGGTAGCCACCGCTACACAGTGATGGAAGAAAAAAAGGGTGTCGGGCGACTACCAAGCAATACGTCCGACAGGCGCAACGCTAACCGAAACATCACAAACAATCAGAAAGTTTCCCGCATGCCTGCTACCCCAAAAAAGCCATGGGGCTACCGTCACATAATTCTATTGGTTATCTGGCTGCTGTATGTGATCAATTATCTTGACCGCATATCAGTTTTAACCCTGCTGCCCTATATAGGCGAAGACCTGCAATTAAGCACGATCCAGATCGGCTGGCTCGGGTCCATATTTTTCTTTGGTTATGCCCTGGCCCAGTTTTCAGCCGGCATCCTGAGTGATCGCATCGGCGCAAAAAAAACCATGAGCATCGCCATCATCATGTTCACGGCCATTACGTTTTTAACAGGCCTGGTCAAAAACTTCACCCAGTTCTTTATTCTCAGGCTAGGCCTGGCACTTGGCGAGGGCCATCACTATACACCCTCCATAAAAACCATTACCCACTGGTTCCCTGCGCATGAAAAAGGCCGGGCCAACGGTTTTTTCGCCACAACATTCGGCATTGCCCCGATGGTTACCCCGATAATGGTAACCTGGATGGCCGCAACCTTTTTCAACAACAACTGGCGGCCTGTTTTTTTCTGTTTGGCCGCCCCCGGTCTGCTCGGAATTTTTCTATTGTGGAAATTCATCTACAACAGTCCCCGCGAAGGTTTTGAAAAAGGCGTTGTGGCGCAGGAAGAGCTTGACATGATCGTTGAATCCATTGGCGAAGACTCTTCGGTCACGGGAAAACGCTATTCCACAAAAATTATCACCACAGATATAAAATTTTATCTCTATTCCATAGCCTGGTTCATGCAGCTTATGATTTACTGGGGCATGACAACCTGGATCGCCTTCTTCCTGGTCAACGCCCATGGATATGACATAAAAACCATGGGAATAATGGCCGGTCTGCCCTATCTGGCTGCAATCATCGCACAATATTTTGGCGGTGTGGCAGCGGATAAATTTTTTGGCGGCCGACCCCGAATCCTGTGCCTGATCGCCTACATGGGCTGCATTCCCGTTCTGTACCTAATCGGGCAGGTGCCGCAGGGCCAGACCCTGCCTCTGCTGATTCTGCTACTGCTGGGCGGTTTTTTCATCAATCTCAATTGGAGCGTTATTCAGGCATATCCATCATATCGTTACCCCAAGGAAGTCGTGGGACGAGCCATGGGTTTCGCCAACGGCATTGGACAATTCGGAGCTTTTTTATCACCGCTTGCGGCCGGCTACCTGGTAACCCTCCGCGACGATGGATCATCCGATTTCGCCAATGTTTTTCTGTTCTGGTCAATTATCTCCGCTATCGCGGCCCTATGTTTTTATTTTCTTAAAGAAACCCCGGTGAAGGCAGAACGCTTCCTGATTCAGGATACCACGCCATGATAGCCAACTTCCTGCATGGGAATCTTTGCACTCAACCGTCGGCGTCCGCCATACAAACACCTTTTCCTCTGGCGCATTGCTGCTGTCAACAGCGCCATGAGTACACTAGTGAACGAGCATGAAAGACAAACACCCTACTACACCTCTCAAAAAAACACCCTTGGCCATCACCCCTGTGTCCAAAACAAAGCTACCCGCGACGCGGGATCCGCTACAAGTATATCTGCGTGAAATCCGCAAAACGCCATTATTGACGATTGAGCAAGAAAAAAACCTGACTGCACGTTATCGCAAAACCGCAGATCCGGCTCTTGCCTATCAACTGGTGACCGCAAACCTGCGCCTGGTTGTAAAGATTGCGCTTGAATACCAGCGCCAGTGGACGTTTAATCTCATGGACCTGATCCAGGAGGGAAATCTGGGGCTCATGCAGGCCGTCAAAAACTATGATCCGCTCAGAGGTGTCAAACTCTCCTACTATGCATCGTACTGGATTAAGGCCTACATGCTCAAGTATATCATGGACAACTGGCGCCTAGTAAAAATTGGAACAACCCAGATACAGCGTAAGCTTTTTTTTAACCTAAAGAAGGAAAAAAATCGGCTCGAAAAACTGGGGTTTTCGCCCGGACCGGCGCGCCTTGCAGAGGCCTTCAATACCACTGAGAAAAACGTAATTGAAATGGAGCAACGTCTGGGGGACTGGGAACCATCGCTTGATCAGCCAATCGGAGAGGGCTGGAAAGAAACCCGCGGAGATCTTTTAAGCACCGACCGGCAGCTATTTGACACGACAATTGCCGACCATGAAATGCAGCGTATTTTCAGTCAAAAACTTCGTGAAATCAAAAATCAGCTTGATGAAAAGGAGACTGAATTGCTTGAAAAACGCCTCCTCTCGGAAAATCCGCTTACACTCCAGGAAATCGGCGATACATACCATATCACCAAGGAACGCGTGCGCCAGATTGAAAGCCGCCTTAAGAAAAAAATCCGCCAGTACATGGAAGAGACCATGCCGGATTTTGCTAAAGCCATGCTTCCAAACGGGACCCGGGATGATACATGAAATTGCACATAAACCGGATTAATCCGCTTGACTGCCGCATATTCGTGCTTAATTTAAATAAGATTGGATTTACGAAAATTAGCGCATGCAATTACTAAAATGAATTTCCAACACAGGAACCTGACGCTGTACCCCCGAATCGGCACCTTGTCAGTCGCTTCCGCTGCGGGCCTCACAGTAAACAGATTATAAACGCAGACCTGCATAACCTTTGATGAACCCGTACCCCGTACGGCGTGTGAAAGCAGACCCCATGTCAAAACGTTGTTACTATGAAGTTCTGGAGGTAGAACGAAACGCCTCTGGAGATTCAATAAAAAAAAGTTACCGCAAGCTTGCCCTCCAGTATCACCCCGACCGCAACCCGGACAACAGCGAATCTGAAGAAAAATTCAAAGAAGCCAGCGAAGCCTATGATGTTCTGCGCGACACTGAAAAACGCCAGGTCTATGACCGCTTCGGCCATGACGGGCTCAAAAATTCAGGATTTTCAGGCTTCCAAGGCTTTGACGATATCTTTTCATCGTTTGGCGATATTTTTGAAGATTTTTTCGACATGGGCGGTCAGCAGCGCGGCAGAGCTGCAACACACCGGGGAGCTGATCTACGCTATGACATGAACATTACCCTGCGTGAAGCAGCATTCGGGGTTGAAAACAAGATTTCTGTTCGCAAAAATTTTGCCTGTCCTGATTGCAATGGAACCGGTGCGGCCGAGGGAGAAAGGCCGCAAACCTGCACCACCTGCAAGGGAGCCGGCCGCGTTGCGCAGCGCCAGGGTTTTTTTAGCGTAGCTACAACCTGCCCGGAATGCCGCGGCACGGGTACCATTATTACCAAACCATGCCGCCAATGCCGCGGTTCAGGCAAACAGCTGCAAGAAAAAACCCTGCTGGTCAAAATTCCCGCAGGGGTTGAAACCGGAATGCAACTAAAGCTGAGCGGAGAGGGCGAACCCGGAGATCACGGCGGCCCGACCGGCAACCTGTATGTTTTCATCTCTGTGGAAAAAGACGAATTTTTCGAACGCCATAATAACGAGATTGTTTGTCAGGTGCCGGTTTCCTTCACACAGGCTGCACTGGGAACCGAAATAAACATTCCAGCCCTTGATAAAGAACCCAAAGAAACAAAACTGAAAATACCCAAAGGCATTCAATCCGGCGACCTGCTCACCATCAAAGGCGGCGGCATACCGTATTTAAACCGCAGCAGTCGCGGCAACCAGATCGTACAGATTATTGTCACAACACCGCGCAAGCTTACCAAGCGCCAGGAAGAACTCTTGCGCGAACTGGGCGAGCTGGATAGTAAAAATGGCAACAAGGGGCTCTTCAAGAATCTGTTCCTCTAACAATTATTTGAAAAAGTATTTTTTTACAGACTTCTCAAAAATGGCCGGGTGCACAACGCACGCAGTCATTAGCAATGAGGTGTACCGTACCGTGCATCGCAGTAGAGAGCGCAATCCCGCTGTAACGAGACAGACGGACGTTTTTCAACATCCTGCTAAATTTTGGCGCAGGCTGCGCGCTGGTCTGTGGCTGATTGCAGTACTAACGATTCTCACACCCGGCTCGTTGAGTTTTGCACAAGGCTTGCCGCGCGTCGTACTGGAATGCCCGTCTGATGTTCAGCGGCCCACATCCCCCTTTGAACTGAACATTACCATCTCTTGGCAAGGGGACGCACAAAGCCATGTCATCATTCCGCCTGAGCCTGTTTTCCCGGAAAGCTTCCATGTACGCTCATCCTCATTTGAAGCCACGGTCAGCGATTCCCTTCATCAATTAACCTACCATTTTATACTTGTGCCGCGCGAAACCGGCCGATTTACGATCTCTCCCGTTACTATCCACTGCTGGCCCCGCGACAGCAGCACGGAACTATCGCTTCTGACCAATGACTGCGCCATAACAGTTAAACCTGCTGCAAGATTATTTCAAAAAAATTCACTGGCCGCTGCGGCAGCAATCCTGCTTGCCATTATCGCCGCAGGTGTTTACATAATAAAAAAACGTTCCGGCAGCATCCGCCCATCCAAACAGCCGGCATTCGAAGCGGATCATACCCTTGTACAGCAATGCCGCCAAGAGCTGCTGCAAGGCGATTATACGGCATTCTACACAACCGCTCTCAAAGCAGCACGTGCGCTCATGCCCGCAGACCAGAGCTTGCACAACCAAATTGCAACACGTCTGGAGCGCACACAGTTCAGCAGCCGGAAGCCCTCTGCTAAAGATGCAAACCATATTTTGCGACAGCTTAAACGTGCGCTTGACCGCATTAAAAAAACCTAACGGCTTGCGCCTGAAACAGAATCGCATCCGCCTATGGAGTGTTGCAGACCCTGATGCCTCTTCACACTTGACGCCTATGCCAGCTATGACATAATCATTGCACACGACCAAACATACTGTTTGCATGCCATATTCTGACAGTAGCCATAGTGCAGCAACCCTTGTACAGGCGATACAAAACAATGCGGATTTGTGCTGTTATTTTAAATTATTTTGGCGCCGAGGACACCATTGCATGCGCGCGCCTGCTCTACCAACAAAAAGTTGAACATGTGTGCGTCGTCGATAATTCAGCGGATACTGAGCAAACTGCCCGACTCGCAGGTGCTTTTGCCGGGCAAGAAAAGATAACTCTGCTTAAAACCGAAAAAAATATTGGTTTTGCAGCCGGCGTTAACTACGGCCTGCGGCGGCTGCCGCTGTCTGATTTTAACGCTGTCCTCGTAATAAACAATGACACTATCATCCCGGACGGTTTTATTAAGAACTTTGCCGCAGCCGCGTGCGCGACCGGCCTACAGATTGCAGGACCGCGAATACATCACTACCCGAACACCGAAAAACTCTGGTCACGAGGGAGCTGGTACAATGCCTGGTTTGGGCTCGTTACACACCGACCCCCGCCCCTGCCGGGCAATATTTTTTACCTCACCGGCTGTTGCCTGTTAATTGAATGCCGCGTCTTTGAAGAAATCGGATTCTTTGACGAAGGTTTTTTTATGTACGGTGAAGACGTTGATTTTTGTGTCCGCGCCGCACGAGCAGGACTAAAAACCGGTGTCATTGAAACGGCCGTCATGTTTCATAAAGCTAACGCATCATCGCACAACAATTCTTTTTTCTATGAACACCAGATTGTCCGCGCGCACCTGCGCCTCTCACAACGTCTGTTTACACATCGCAGCACACGAGCACTTTCAACCTGCGTTAAAATACCGGTTCTCTGCCTGCGGGCCCTGCTGCGCACGCTACGCTTCGGCAACCTGAATGCCCTCAAGGGGATGCTGTCAGGCCTTTGCAACAACAGCACCGCAAGCAGACCTTCAGTCAGGGGGACATAACATATTCAGGGATATACACCAAAACCATGACCGCGCTGCAGACAAAGCCGGATTAATTCTAAAAACCGTAAAAAAGCACTGTTTTTTTTATGAAAAATGAATACAATCACTAATCGTAGTCAACGCCTATAGCAGTGGTTGCTTACAGGAACATCCCAACCCGGAGAACAGGAACATATGCAGATAGCGGAAATAACAATTGAGCCCCGCAAACAGGCCCGGCACATATGGCGAGAACTGTGGCTGTACCGCGAGCTGCTTTTCTTCATGGCCTGGCGCGACCTCATCGTCAGGTACAAGCAAACTGTTATCGGCATTGCCTGGAGTCTCCTACGCCCGATCATAACCATGGTTATCCTGACCCTTGTTTTCGGCAAGCTGGCCAAGTTGCCCTCAGGCGAAGTCCCCTATCCCCTGCTGGTCTATGCGGCCATGCTTCCATGGCAATTTTTCAGCAACACCTTTTCCGTCAGTGCAAATTCACTGGTGTCCAACTCAAACATGATTTCCAAGACGTATTTCCCCCGCATCATTCTACCGACCACGGCAATGCTCACAAGCCTGGTTGACTTTCTGATTGCGTTCAGCATTTATATCCTGATGATGTTCTGGTACGGAGTGTACCCGGACTGGAGAATCGTGGTTCTGCCACTGCTGATGATCCTGGCGTCACTGGCCTCACTGGGAGCAGGCTTCTTTGTGTCGGCCTTAAACGTTACCTACCGCGATTTCAGAATCGTGGTTCCGTTTATCGTTCAGTTCGGCCTGTATTTGTCGCCGGTGGGGTTCAGCAGCAACGTGGTGCCGGAAAAATGGCGACTGCTGTATTCACTTAACCCCATGGTCGGCGTAATCGATGGATTTCGCTGGGCGCTTCTGGGCGGAGAAGTCAAACTGTATATGCCCGGGTTTATACTCTCCACATGTTTATCCCTTTTAATATTTTTACTCGGCATCCGTTTCTTCTACCGATCCGAGCGGACCTTCGCGGATATTATTTAACAATGACCTACGCCCTTACAACCGAAAAAATCGGCAAGTCCTATACGATCGGACACATGCGCCGCAAGCATACGCTCAACTTACGAGAAGTGCTTGCCAAAAACGCCCGGAGCCTTGTTCAGCGCCTACGCCATCCGCTTTCATCAAACCGCGAGCTGTTTGACATTGAAGAATTCTGGGCCTTGCGCGACATCAACCTGAAGGTTACCCCCGGTGAACGCGTCGGCCTGATCGGGCGCAACGGAGCCGGTAAATCAACCCTGCTCAAGATCCTCAGCCGCATTACCGAACCCACCACAGGGCGGGCCCGCCTGTATGGCCGTGTTTCTGCACTGCTACAGGTCGGAACCGGCTTCCACCCTGAGCTAACCGGACGTGAAAACATCTTTCTCAACGGCGCAGTGCTGGGCATGGGCAGGCGTGAAATCCAGGGCAAATTTGATGAAATTGTCGCTTTTTCCGAGGTAGAACAGTTTCTCGATACACCTGTAAAACGCTATTCTTCAGGCATGTACGTACGCCTGGCCTTTGCGGTGGCAGCCCACCTTGATCCGGAAATACTACTGGTGGATGAAGTGCTGGCGGTCGGGGATATTGACTTTCAAAAAAAGTGCCTGGGACGAATGAACACCGTTGCCGACCAGGGCCGCACAATTCTTTTCGTCAGCCACAATATGGCGGCCATCAGCCGCCTGTGCAACCGGGTTGTGCTACTTGACAAAGGCCGCATAATTCAAGAAGGAGATCCCGAAACTATCATTCAGGCCTACTTCGCACAGGGCGAGCAGTCCTCCGGACTTCTTGTCTTAAAGCCCGAAAATAAACCCGGCGCACAGATTGAAGAAATAGGCATTGCAAATGAAGACGAGCAGTTCTCCTCCAGCGTGAAGGTACACCGTGATTTTTTTCTGCACCTGCGCTTCCGTGTGCATGAAAAACTGGACCAGGCCCGCGTTGCCATATCCGTACTCACGCAGGACGGAACCACGGTTTTCGTCACCATGCACACGGACGAAAACCCGGGCGAAAAGCGTGAACTGCTGCCGGGTGACTATCGAGCCAGAGTTCGAGTACCGGCCCATTTTTTAAATGTGGGAACCTACAGCCTGAATGTGCAGATAATCGGAAGACGGCCGGGCTATGGCCGGGTAAAGCTTGACCATGCCCAGCAGGCCCTGAATTTTCGCGTAGAGCAAACCGGCACAATCTCTCTGGAAGTAAACGCCAGCAGACCGGGTGTTGTAACTCCAATTCTATCATGGTCATTGGAACAGTAAACGCATACTCTCAAATCTATCCCCGGATTTCAGTTTCACCTGATCGTTCTGTTTACATACCATTGATAAATATCTAAGGTTATCGGAGAAAATTTCGTTACGTGAAATCTCGGACAATTTGAATTTCCGCGCACCGGGCATGAGCTGCTGCAGACCGCGCGTCGTGACTCCAATCCAAAAAAAAGATTGCCCGTAATTCGCTCGCGTTTTCCCGCATTCAAAACCAGAATTGGATCCAAGAAAGCATTTGTAACAACATAAAAAAATTAAAAGGCCAGAGCCGTTATCGGCTCTGGCCTTTTTTGTCTGCATGTTTTTCAGGCTATTATGGGGTAATCTCAATTTCGCCATAACAGTCACCCACCCAGACCGGGATGATCTGAGGCCTGAGTCCGGCAGGCAAAATCGTCTTAACCTTCACCTTACCATTTTTCGTATTAATCTTTTTTCCCACTATCTTAATATCCGGCCCCATATCAACGGCGCCGAAAGAAGAGGTGATAATTTTAAACGTCTTTTTTCTTTCTTTCCACAACTTGGCTGCACTTACAGTGTTTTTCTTTATGACCAAATGGCATTTAGCAACACACACGGCTTCTTCTGTACATCTATAACCATCATGACAGTGGCTGTCATCAATACACTCCTCACAGGTATCATTCTGCTCATCGCAAGCCGGATTATCGCCACTACAGGGACCTTCTGCAAACCCACACCAGCCATTATTGTTACACAACGGCGCACCGGTGCAAAATAAATAGTCGTCGTCGCAATCACTGGCGGTAAAACATTCCTGAACGCACTGATCATTCTCCTCATCACAAGCCGGAGTATCACCACTGCAGGGACCTTCTGCAAACCTGCACTCGCCATCCTCCGTACAAAGCGGCGCACCGGTGCAAAATAAATCGTCATCGGGGCATTGGATGTCGTCCCAACAGTCCTCCCAGCAGACATTTCTCTCCTCATCGCAGGCCGGAGCATCGCCACTACAGGGACCTGCTGCAAAACCGCACTCACCATCAGTACAAATCGGATCACCACTGCAAAACAAATCATCGTCGATACATTCGTAGTCGGCCAGACATCTCACGACGCACTGATCATTCACCTCATCACAAGCCGGAAGTTCGGTACTGCAGGGACTACCGCTAAACCCGCACACACCAGCATCCGTACAAAACGGATCACCACTGCAAAATAAATCGTCGTCTGCGCATTGCTCGTCGTCCACACATCTCACGACCACGATACCCTCGATGCACTGATCATTCTCCTCATCACAGACCGGAGTATCACCACTGCAGGGACTACCGCTAAACCCGCACTCGCCATCATCCGTACAAAACGGCGTGCCGGTGCAAAACAAATCGTCGTCGGGGCATTCACTGTCGTCCACACATATCAGGACCACGACGCACTGATCATTCTCCTCATCACAGACCGGAGTATCACCACCGCAGGGACCGGCTTCAAATCCGCATGCACCATCATTCAAACACACCGACGCACCGGTGCAAAACAAATCGTCATCTACGCATTCGTCATCGGTCAAACAAAGCTCCACGCACTGCCCTCTCTGCTCATCGCAAATCGGGGTAGCGCCGCTGCAGGGACCCTCTGCAAACCCACACACACCCGCCGCACAAACCGGCGCACCGGTACAAAATAAATCGTCGTCTGCGCATTCCTCATCGGCCAGGCATCTCTCCACGCACCGGTCATTGCCCTCATAACAAGCCGGCGTATTGCCGCCGCAAGGGCTTCCGGTAAATCCGCACACGCCAGCCGTGCAAATCGGATCGCCGGTGCAATATAAATAGTCGTCCGAGCATTGCTCATTGGTCAAACAAGTGTCAATACACTGATTATTATCCTCATCGCATACCGGAGTGGGATCGCTGCAGGGGCTGGGTCCATATTCGCACTCACCATCTGTACAGACCGGATCGCCGGTACAAAATAAAGCATCTACGCAGTCGGCGGCGAGCAGACATCCCTCCAGGCATTGATCATTTGCCTCAGAACAAGCCGGAGTATCACCACCGCAAGGGCTTCCTGTAAATCCGCACACGCCAGCCGCGCAAATCGGATCGCCGGTGCAATATAAATAGTCGTCTGCGCATTGCTCGTCGCTCAGACAAATATCCGCACACAGATTTCTCTGCTCATCGCACGCCGGGGTACCACCGCTGCAAGGGCCGGGTGCAAACACGCAGAGGGCGTCCGTGCAGGCCGGCGCACCGGTACAATATAAATCATCGTCTGCGCATTCATCGTCACTCAGACATCTCAGCACGCACTGATCATTCGCCTCATCACAGGCCGGAGTTTCACCGCCGCAGGGACTACCACTAAATCCGCACATGCCATCATCCATACAAAGCGAATCACCGGTGCAAAATAAATCGTCGTCGACGCAGTCATCAACGGTCTCACATCCCCCAAAGCAGATATCATTCTCCTCATCGCAGTTCGGCGTATCGCCACTACAAGGACCTGCTTCAAACCCGCACACACCAGCCGTGCAAAGCGGATCACCGGTGCAAAACTCGCCATCATCTGGACAATTACTGTCATCCAGGCATTCCAAACAGCTAGCGGTGTCCTCATCGCAATAGGGTGTCGGGTCGCTACAGTTATCACCTGCCGCGTCAACACATTCACCCGCTTCACAGGTCTCAATGCCGTCACAAAACACACCATTATCGCAATCCGCATTGCTTACACAATCGGGAATCTCATAGCTCCACAGGTCGTTCATGGAGCCATAGGCTCCATCGCCATCAAAACCAAAACCCCCAAACAGCCACAGGCTGCCCAGACTGTCTATCCAGGGAATAGCGCTTTTACGCGCCCCGGTCACATTATTTTCATCTGCGGTCCCTTTGGTACCATAAACACCGGCGAGGATGGTCTCGCCTGGATTCGAGATTTCATCTGAACCGCTTACCCAGTTCCATCGGTTTGCAGCAATATCATAGCGCCACAGGTCATTCAGAAGACCACCAATGGGTGAATACGTGCTGGCCAGACCGAACCCCCCCCAACAGCCACAAGTTATCGTCGTTATCTACCCAGGAACTGCTCTCTTCACGACATCCGGGAAGGAGAGCGCCGATACTTTCATCATAGACGCCTGGCTGGTCACCTACTTCAAAGCCGTTTACAAAGGTCCACATCTTTGTAACAGGATCATAGCGCCACAAGTCGGTCATACGTCTGATGAAGCCGTCGGGAACATCGCTGTCTTTACCTGCACCCCCAAACAGCCACAAATTGTTGTCTTTGTCTATCCAGGGAATAGAGCCCATACGCGCCCCGGGCACGTTGTCGAACGTTGCTTCACCCATTATTCCATAAGAGCCCAGTTCATCCACGTCGTCCGAGCCGCTTACCCAGGCCCACTCATTTGTGAGTCTGTTATAGACCCACAAATCATTCAGCACGCCCGGGTCCGGGCATACCTCACAGGGGTCATCTTTGTACCAACACCAAACATCATCGTCGTCTGTCTCGAAATACTCACGATGCTGCCAACCATAGCCGCCAAACATCCACATAAAGCCGAAGTCATCTGTCCACGAAATGGCTCCTTCACGCGCCCCGGGCTTAACGTAGGACTGCGGGTAACCCTTATCATCATAATAGCCTTTCTCATCATAATCGGTCATATCATCCGAACCGTCCTCCCAGGACCACTCACTTTCGGAAGTATCATAACGCCACATATCGTTCAGCCAGCCATCAATATTTCCGAAGTCTGAATGACAAACCTCTACCTGTCCGTTACTATCGTAACCTTGCCCCCCAAACAGCCACAAGTCGCCGTCTTCGTCTATCCAGGAAACGGCTCCGCTACGGGCCCCGGGCGCGTTGGCAGCATCTGAAACACCCAGGATGCCGTAGACGCCCAGTTGGTCCACGGTGTCCGAGCCACTCATCCAGGTCCACTCATCTGCGGTACTATCATAGCGCCACAAGTCGTTTCTAACACCCCCGTTGAAATCAATACCCCCAAACAGCCACAGGTCGCCGGAAGCGTCAGTCCAGGAGCAACTGTCATACCGGGCCCCGGGCACGTTGGCCGCTGCGGCCGCACCTTTTACACCGTAAACGCCCAGCTGATCTATCACATTAGCACCACTTATCCAGGTCCATTCGCCTGGGTCAGCTAAACACATGACAGGCATCAACAAACATACCATGAATATTATGGCTGTTGCCGCAGTGTGCAGCAGAGTCTTTTTCTTGATCTTCATTGATCATCCCCTTCATATAATTATTTAAATTACTGAATTCCCTGCTGATTTCTATCGATTACAGATACTTTACCAATCAAAATTTAACATCCGGGCGGTTTTCACCACCCACACTAACACCTTAAAACATCGGTTAAAAAAAATTTTTCTTAAATAAGACCGAGCGCTTTTTTAAATAATCTCGGATTTATAAAAAAACATGCCTCACTGCCTTTTTATTCTTTTTTATTATATGCTTATAAAAAACCATCTGTCAAACAGATCGATTTTGTTCTAAAATTGAGGCTCTAGCTTAATTTAATGATAAAAACTGTATTTCAGAATCCGAATTTTGTAAAAACTAACAGACCTCGATACTATTTTACTATTTGACAAGCAGATGATTTTATTTGTTAATATAGGGATTACGTTCTCAACTCAAGGATCCATCTCAATGCCGTTTGCTGTGCAAAACATCCAAAAGAAACTCCGCCCCCTTGATCATGTGCTCTACCTGTGTAACATGGGCGGCATATATACCATCATAGCCATTACAACTCTGCTCGGCCGCACGCGAACCCTTCAACTCGGGCATCTGCTGGGCTACATGCTATTCGCTATTGCAAGCCGTCTTCGAAAAAAAATGCTCTTAAACCTTGGCCTTGCCTTTAGAGAAGCATTGACACCGCCCCAAAGAAAACAGATCGCCCGCAACTCGCTCACAAATTTTTGCGCCAACTGGGCCGAGGTATTTTTTGCAGCAGGACATCATCATGCTGGTTCAATGCAAACCATCAATATCGAGGGCAAAGAGCACCTTGAAAAAGCACTTACACACGGGCACGGCGTGATTGCCGTCAGCGCTCACATGGGCACATATCAACTGATCGGTCCCCGGCTCTCCCGAGACGGCTTCAATTCCCTGACAGTCGTGCGTGACCTGGAGAGCCCAGCCGGTTCTGCAATGTATACCCGCTGCCGCGAACTCATCGAACTGCCGGCGATTCCAACTGTCCCCGAAAAATTTTTTTTCAAGACAGCCTTGGGGCTGCTGCGCTCAAATGGAATCCTGTGCATTATATCGGACGAGAACAAACGCCGAGGTGGAGTATTTGTCGATTTTTTCGGACGCAAGGCCTCAACCGCTCCCGGGCCGGCCGTGTTGGCCCGTCGCACCGGAGCCGCAATTGTGCCCATGTTCATTGTTCGCAACCCGGACAACACCCAAACCATTCATATTCATGAAGCAATTATTTGCACACGCAGCAGTGATGCACAAAGCGACATCCAGGACGCCACCGCCGCATTTACCCGGGCTATAGAGCAACAAATCCGCCAGGATCCGACACAATGGCCCTGGAATACCTGGCGCTGGAGAACCCAGCCTCACGGCAAAGATGAGTCTGCAAAAATACGTAAAAGGAATCTGCTCAAGCACATCAAAAAGGAATTCAACCGCATGCGCGGCTGAATTCCTTTTCAGGAAACCACGAATGCGGATACGCAATCTCAAAATTGATTTAAAATCAGTATCACTAAAAAAATATTAGGGGATTTTTTACAGGCTGTTCAAAAATAGTTAGAAGCAAAGCGCACGATATCATGAGGAATGCGGCATACTTCTCCGTACACCGCAGTAACGAATGATGAGCGCACCGCAGCAAATGGCCGTTTTTCAACAACCTGCTACATTATTATAATATACTACAGCAGAAAGGATACAATACCATGCAAACATTTATTATCATAGGCGGTGTAGCCGGCGGAGCATCAGCGGCGGCCCGTCTCAGACGACTCAACGAAAAGGCCCGGATTATTGTCATTGAACGTGGGCCCTATATCTCATTTGCGAACTGCGGACTGCCCTACCATATCAGCGCAACCATACCCAAACGAGACTCCCTGCTGGTCACCCGCGCTGCCGCCTTTTCAAAAAGGTTTAATGTCGACATCCGTACCGATGTCACGGCAGCAGCGATTAATCCCAAGGCTAAAACAATAAGCATCACCGACAACACATCTGCTGAAAAAGAAACGCTCCACTATGACGCGCTCGTGCTGGCGCCGGGTGCACAACCGCTGCTGCCGCCGGTAACCGGTGCTGACCTGCCTGGTATTTTCAGCCTGCGCACCATGGGTGACATGGACGACATTATCGCCTTTATCAAGGAAAAATCACCCAAAAAAGCTGTTATTGCAGGTGGGGGATTTATCGGCCTTGAGGTTGCCGAAAACCTGCATCAATTGGGCATCAGCGTAACCATTGTGCAACGTCCTACTCAGGTCATGAAACATCTGGATATTGAAATTGCCGCTGCACTGCACGCGCATCTGCGCTCAAACGGCATTGAACTGCAACTGGGCAATGCCCTGCAGGAGATCCGCAAGACTGATGGAGGACTCTCCGTGATTCTCAAAAAAGGTGATCAACTCGCCTGCGACATGATTGTAGCCGGGCTGGGTGTCAGGCCGGAAGTTGACCTTGCCCGAAACGCCGGGCTTAAAATCGCAGATAACGGCGGCATTGTGGTCAATGACCGCATGCAGACATCCGACCCCTGCATTTACGCGGTAGGCGATGCAATTGAAGTACAGCATCTGGTAAGCGGATGCCCAACCCTGCTGCCGCTGGCCGGACCTGCCAACCGCCAGGGCCGCCTGGCAGCTGATAATATCTGCGGAGCTGATCGCGCCTTTGCTCCAGTACAGGGTACTGAAATAATCGGACTGTTCGGCCTGGCCGCGGGCCGCACCGGTCTAGCCGAAAAAGACCTGGCTTCAGGGCAAGAACCCTTTGCGACTACCATCATTCATCCCCTGAACCATGCCGCCTATTATCCCGGTGCAACCCAAATAACCCTGAAGCTGATGTTCTCTACCGTTGATGGCCGCATCCTGGGAGCTCAGGCAGTAGGCCTTGATGGCGTTGACAAACGCATTGATGTGCTGGCAACCGCAATCCGGGCAGGCATGACTGTCGATGACCTGACCCAGCTTGAACTGTCCTACGCCCCGCAGTTCGGCTCTGCCAAGGATCCGGTCAACATGGTCGGCTTTGTGGCAGAAAACATCCTCAGCGGGCGGGTTGAAACAGCCGCATGGCATGAGGTCGAGCGCCTGTCTGAAACCCACCAACTGCTTGATGTGCGCACGCCACCGGAATTCGCCGCCGGGTCAATCGCAGGTGCTGTCAATATTCCGGTCGATGAACTGAGAAACCGTCTGGAAGAACTGCCGCACAAACCGCTGCTTATTTTTTGCGCAGTCGGATTACGCGGCTATATTGCGACCCGCATCCTGAAACAACATGGGTTTGAATGCCGAAACCTGAGCGGCGGGTATAAAACCTATGCGCTCGTAATGTCGGAATAATATGAAACGGTATGTACGACCTGTGGGATAAAATGGGCGAAAACTATTTTTTCGCGCGGACTGGTTGTGTATACTCGGCCGTGACATTGGTGCGGATACCACCCCGGGCGCTCCAGCAACTGTGCACCCGCATCTGCCGCGGCCGACAAGCCACGACCAGATCGTCCAGGATCCGGTTGGTAATATCTTCGTAAAAAATACCCTGATTGCGATACTGCTGCAGGTAATACTTGAGGCTTTTCAACTCCAGGCAGGCTTTATCCGGTATATAGGTAAGAGTGACGGTTCCAAAATCGGGCTGCCCGGTTTGGGGGCACACCGAGGTGAATTCAGGCTGAATAATCTCAATAGTATACTGGCGTCCAGGATGCGGGTTGGTAAAGACTTCCAGAATCGGAACACCTGTTTTTCGCAAAGCAGGTTTTTTTTTGGTAGCCATGTTCACAACTCCACTGATAAATTCTTCATTTGTATTTTCAGATTCAATGCACGACATCCGGACTTTTATGAGAGCGTCACCATTAATAAATCATAACTATTCAAAAACGCCTGCTACTAAGACGCCCTCAGAAAAGGGCCGCAGGCAAGACGTGCAAATCCGAAGGAGTGAGGCGGACTGTCTGTCCGCCGCAAAGACTGAGGATGCAGCGCAACGAAGCATCCGGACTTTTATGAGCGCGTCCACTATTGAATGACGGACACAACATTATAACCGTTATGCCGCAGGGAATCGGCAATCGAGTCGACATCGCATTTGTTAAGCCGAAAAAAATAAACTTTCTTGTCGAGTCCAGGGGCATCACTCATGCCCACACTGATAATATCTCCACCTGTTTTCTTGATAATGCGTGAAACACTTTCAAAGGCTTCAGGATCCTCGCCCAACACAATATCTATACGCGAACTGGCCTGCAGCATGCCCATAAGTTCGATAAACGCGGCCAGGATATCACCGACCGTGACAATACCCACCAGCCTGCCCTCTTCCAAAACCGGCAGACAGCCAATTTTGTACTGATTGATACGGCGAGCAGCTTCCTCAAGGTTATCCTCAGGCCCGATGGTGACCGGATCTTTGTTCATAACAGCTTTAATAAGGATATCATTGCCGCCGGGCAGGAGCAGCACCTGCCGCAGGTCGGTCTCCGACACAAAACCAATAAATTTTTCCTTCTCAACTACCGGCAGATGGCGGATATTATTTTGATGCAGAAGATGCAGGGCATCATTAACGGTAGCCGAAGGGGTGATGGTGATCACCGTGCTGACCATTCTGCGTGCAACTTTCACGTCTCTCTCCTATGTAATGTAGGAACAGATGTTATTGTATGCAAGCATATTACTATTAAGTTAAACGCAATGTCAATTTTTTTGGCACTAAAAATACGTGGGGAATCCATACATATGTACGCATACCAGGGCCACCGTAAAGGCAGCATAGCTGACCATCCGACTGCGGCAGCCCCGGCGTACTAAAAAACGCTATGCGGCCTGAGAAGCCGGGCGCCGGGCTGAAAAACGGCCCTTATTTCCGGAACGAACGTTGTGCTTCCCGGCTGGTTTCGAATTGGCAGGGGCACGGCGTCCCTTGTACGTCTGTCGACGAGGCCGGTCCGGTGCTTCGGATGTATCTACGGCAAAACCTTCCACGCATCCGTGCGTTAAACGTTTCCCCAGCATCCGCTGGATTGAACCGGCTGTGCCTCTGTCACTGCCGGTAATAAACGTAAAGGCTTCTCCGGTTGCATTGGCCCGCCCTGTGCGGCCCGTGCGATGCGTATAGGCATCAACGGTGTCGGGAATATCATAATTGATAACATGTGAAATGTTGCGCACATCAATACCACGGGCGGCCACATCGGTTGCAACCAGTATTTTATACGTGCCC
>Ga0208648_1000503_pt1 | contig 39395 bp, 42 predicted proteins | sample AntAceMetag02UKL_FD_184772 | JGI IMG/M metagenome (GOLD analysis project Ga0208648, IMG submission 184772) | Saline lake microbial communities from Ace Lake, Antarctica - Antarctic Ace Lake Metagenome 02UKL (SPAdes) (version 2) | ecosystem: Environmental > Aquatic > Non-marine Saline and...
CTGGCATTCATTAGAGTTGATGAACGCCTGGCCATCAACAATACACTCGGATTTTCGGTGGAGTAAACTTGTTTGCACTACTGTTTCGTTACTGGATTTCAAGCGGGCAACGAGAAATCGGTGCATCGTAGATATCTAGCCGTTGTTAACCGATGTCTTTCCAGGCTCTTTCCTGCCGTTCGCGGAGCTGTTTAATTAGGTCCGCTTTGCGCCGAAATCCCCATCCGCGTAAAATCTGTTTGATCCGTGCTGCTGGGTTTGGCGCTTTCAGATCGATGAGTGCTGACCTTAATCCCAAATAGCGCCCATACAGCACCGCAACCAGCTCTAGCGCCCCATTCTCCGAAAAAATCCCTCGTGCGCGTTCCTGCCTATTTGAAACCGCTTTAACGGCGAGCTTATCAACCGCCCGTGCACTCCACTTGCGCATATATGGCCGACAAGTTAGCGTTAGCCTATTGCGAACCGAATTTGATTTGAAATCGGTGTTCGAACAAATCCAATTCTCAAAGCCTGTTTGAGGGTCCGATTTCGGACCATCGAGCCATTGTGATCCGTGCTGTCTGATCGGGGCATGGACAGGATCATTGAAACCCTATCAACGGAATTGCCTCAAGGCGCACAAGCGCCGGAATGGATCGAGCTTGTTCCGGCCGGAATGAATGTGACCAGGGACGGTCGCAAGATTGGCAACAATACACCCCAGGCAGCAATCCAGGCATTTGAAGCTGACCGAAGAGATATTCCGGTCGATTATGAACACGCGACCGAAATTCGGCCGCCTCAAGGGCTGTCAGCGCCAGCGGTTGGATGGATTGACAAGTTGGAATTGCGCAACGGCGCTTTGCATGGACGCGTTGCCTGGAACGATGAAGGCCGCCGGCAGGTTGAAGCCCGTGCATATCGATTCATCTCACCTGTTGTGCATCTTGATCCCGGCACCCGCGATGTCATCCGCATATCGTCGGTTTCACTCACCAATGACCCCGCCCTTTATCTCAACGCACTATTGCGCCGCTCTGGCGAACATCAGGAGACAATCATGCTCAACGCGATTGCCAAGGCACTTGGCCTCAAGGAAGACGCTACGGAAACGGAAATCCTTTCCAGAATTTCTGAAAACACAGCCAAGACCGAAATGCTCAAAAAGCAGGCGGCTCAGCCCGACGCTGCAAAATATGTACCGCGCATCGATCACGAGGCGGTGGTGCAGCAATGCAGCACGCTTCGCACGGAAAACGAAACGCTCAAGAATGCCGAGACCGACAAGGCGATCACGCATGCGGTCGAGAAGGGCATTGCAGACGGCAAGATCATCCCGGCCACCAAAGACACCGAAATCGAATATTGCCGGGCTGTCGGCGTCGAAAAATACACCGAGCGCCTGGCCAAGCTCGGCAAGGTCATTTCGTCCGGCGAAAGCGAAACCAGAAACGACCCGGCCAAAATCACCGGCAAGCTGGACGAACACCAGGTCGAAATGTGCAAACGAATGGGGATCTCTGAAGAGAAATACCTCGAAACGCTGAGCAAGGAAAAAGCGGCCTGATCAGGCACGCATGAAACGCCGAAGCATCGGCACTGTTTAATCAGGAGATATCATCATGCTTTCAGGGCCACGCGCCACATACAATCGCATCGCAACGTCGCTGTCTATGGCGGTCAAAGCAGGTGCCATGATCCATCAGGGCGGCATTGTTGTTGCGGAGGGTGGCTTTGCGACCAGCGGCCGCGCCGCTCTGGCACTCACGGCAATGGGCATGGCAACCGAAACAATTGACAACACCACCGGTGCTGACGGGGATCAAAAGGTCCAGGTTGAAAAGGGCTGCTTTCTCTACGCCAATTCGGCGGCAGACCCGGTGGGTGTTGCCTCACTCAATCAGTCCGTTTTCATCGAAGACGACGAAACCGTTTCGGCGACCGACGACGGAGGCGCGCGCTCACCGGCCGGCGTTTGTTTTGATGTCGATGACACCGGCGTTTGGGTGCGTTTCACCTAACAGCAATCAGCCATCGGTTCACGGGATCGGCACCAGGCACAAAGGACAACCGCAATGATCATCAATCGAACTAATCTCACCAATTTGAACACAGGGTTCAAGACAACTTTCATGGGCGCGTTCGGTGCTGTCGCGCTGGACTACCAGCGTCTCGCCACCATCGTGAATTCCAGCACATCAATTGAAACCTATGCCTGGCTGGCGCAGGTGCCGCGCATGCGTGAATGGATTGGCGAGCGCTTTCACAAGAACCTTCAGAGCGATGCCTACACACTGCGCAACAAGCTCTATGAAAACACGGTGGATGTGCCGCGTATCGCAATTGAGGACGATCAGTACGGCGTTTACAATCCTGCGATTGGCATGATGGCGGAAGCCGCTGCTGAGTTGCCGGAAGAATTGATCTTTCAGGAAGCCTTGCCGGGTGGATTTGCGACGGCCTGTTTTGACGGGCAGAACTTCTTTGACCCAGATCACCCGGTTCTGAACAAGGACGGCAAGCCGGTTTCGGTTTCGAACTATACGGATGGTGCACAGCCTGCCTGGTATCTCATGGACGTGCGGCGCTCAATCAAACCGTTGATCTTTCAGGAGCGTGTCAAGCCTGAATTGATCATCCATGATGACCCGAACAGCTCAACCAGTGTTTTTGAAAAAGACGTCTATTCCTATGGCACGCGATCCCGCGGCGCAGCCGGCTATGGTTTCTGGCAGATGGCTCATGCCTCCAAAGCTGAACTGAACGCTGCAAACTTCAAAGCGGCGCGAACAGCAATGATGAAGCTGACCGCCGATCACGGCAAGCCGCTGGGCGTTGTACCCAACCTGCTTGTTGTCAGTCCGGATCTGGAAGACGCGGCCGACGAGGTGCTGAGTGTTCAGCGCCTTGCCAACGGCCAGGACAATCCCTTGTACAAGAAAGCCGAAATTCTCGTGTCCCCATGGATGGCTGCCGCATAAGCCATCCTCCTCCGGAGACCGCCAGGCACTGGATGTCTGGCGGTTCTTCCAAAAGAAGCACTTTGCCTGCCTCTTTTGAAAGAACCGCATCGCAAAACATGGAGTGAAACGATGGCTGCACGCAAAACAGCAACCCAGCAACCGCCAGCAAATCAATCCGGCCCGTCAGAGGCTGACAGCAAACAAGCGGAAGAGACTGAGAACGAAAGTCTCATTGTTCATGTCACCGCCAGCGCCAATCGCCGCCGCGCCGGGATCAACTTCCCCAAGGGGCAGTCCATTGCGGTCAATGTCGATGAACTGAGCGACGATCAGCAGAACGCGCTTGCTAACGATCCGGTCCTCAAGATCAGCAAATAAACAAGCCGCCCAAGGCGAATTGGCAGGGGGCGTAATCCGGCGTCCCCTGCAGATCAAACATGAGGCCGCAAATGTCACAATATGCAGCGATTGCAGATATGGAACGGGCGCGCGGCACGGAGCATGTGCGTAGCCTTTCCGACAAAGACAATATTGGCACGCGTGTTGACGCGGCATTGAATGAAGCCCTGGCGCGCGCATCCTCGCTGGCCGACAGCTACATCGACAAAAAATACGAGGTTCCGCTTGGCAATCCGCCCGACTATCTGATTGCGGCCGTCATCGACATCGCAGAATACCAGCTTGCGCCTGACAGCATGATTGGCACAGAGAACATGCGCACCCGCTATGAGGATGCGCTCAAGTTGTTCAAGGAAATCGGAAAGGGCAACGTCACGCTGGCTGGCAACAGTCCGGCCTTGAGCGGCCAGGTTGAAGGTGCAACCGGTTCAAAGGGCGTCCAGATGGTTGCGCCAGAGCGTCTGTTTACCCGCAATTCGGAAATCCTCTGATGGCTGTTCGCATCATAGTCTCAGGTGAGGAAGAGGCCGCCCGTGTCATCGGCAGAATTGCCGAACCGGATCGACATGCTTTCCTGGATGGTCTTGGCGGACTTGTTGTGTCGCAATCGCAACGGCGCATTCGATCCGAGAAAGCCGCTCCGGACGGGACGCCCTGGAAGCCCAACGCCGAAGGCACGTCCATCCTTTTTCGTTCAGGTGCTCTTGATGACAGCCTGCACCATGAAGTGCGCGGGAACGAAGTCGAAGCCGGCAGCAATCTGATCTATGCGGGTATTCATCAGGACGGCGGTAGCATTGAACCTATAACCGCCAATGCGTTGGCGTTTTCGGTTGGTGGCCAATTTGTCCTGGCAAAAAAAGTCACCATGCCGCAAAGGCAATATCTGGGCATATCTCCGGCCAATGAGGCTGAGATTATCAGCTTTGCCGAAGACTTTATTGTGCGAGGTTTGCAATAGTGCTGACCACGCTTAGAAGCCGCTTCATAGATCATTTGAAGGCCGCTCATTTAGACTTTCGCGACATCAAGGCGCATTACGGCCGGCTTGAAGAAAGCGAGATCGAAAAAATCTCCGCGCAGACACCGGCCGCGCGTGTCGGGCTTTGGGGCAGGATCGCGACTGAGATTGTCGCCGATGGCCAGATTGTTATCCGGCCGGGGTTTGCCATTGCCGTGATCACCAAATCCACCGACCTGATCCGCAGTCATGATGAAGCCATGCGGCTTTCAACTGATGTGGTGGCCGGCCTTGGGTCTTTTATTCCAGGCGCTCCGAACAGCGAAAACGCTATCGAGGCTTTGCCTGGTGTTGGCTTGGTTGAAAACATCTCACTGGATATTTCAAACAGCAATGCGCTGGAAGCAAAAGGCATCGCCTTGTGGGGTGTTCTTTGCAACGTGCCAATCCGTATAGGTCTATCGTTGGCAAGCCAGGAGGCGGCCGGTCTCTATGACATCGAATGGCCAACCGGATTTGAAAACCCGGAGGATGCGCTATGAACGCACGCATCGAACGGCATCTGGTCAAACAGGCCATTGAAATTCGCGAGTTGAAACGCCGGTTATTGAACACGGTGCGCGAAGGAAAGGTCGTCGAGCATAGCACCGAGGATCCGCGGTTGATCAAAGTCGATATCGGCCCCGAAGGCCAGCCGGTCAACACGCCCTGGATTGAATGGTCCGAACGGGCGGGGGCCGTCAAAACCTACGGCCGCCCGTCACTTGGCGAGCGGGTTCTTGTCAGCTCGCCAGATGGTGAGCTTGGCACAGCATCGCGTGCCATTGCGGGCGGGTTTTCCTCAGACAATGAAAGCCCTGCAGGCCAGGATGGCGAATTGTTGATGACAATCGGCGGCAGTTCATTCCGGTTTCACGCGGACGGGCTGGAGTTAACCGGCAAGCTCGAGGTCCACGGCGATGTCAAGGCGAATGATGGTGTCTTCGAACACGAAGCCAAAAACGTCGGGAATGATCACAAGCACACTGAAGTGATGAAGGGCGGCGCTGTCACCGGCCCGCCAGAAGGTTAGGAGTAGGACCATGAAATTTGAAGTCACAGGCAACAATTGGCCTCGCCGCAAGCCGCTTGCGAAAGGCGCGATTGTTGAACTTACCGAACGGGCTGCGCGCCACGCATTGATTGATGGTGACATCATGCCGGCAACCAACGTCAAATCGGATTTGGGCAGCAAGCCGGCACAGACAAAAAAGGCGGGAAAGTAACATGCTGGCGCCGCGTGGCTTTGACCGCAAGACATTCGCAGTGGTGGAAGGTTGGCCCTATGTGGAAAGCCTGCTTGCCGATGCGTTGTCAACGCGTAAGGCAACGCGGGTCCTGGCGCGCCGCTATGGCGGTGATATTCCGGCCTATGTGGATGCGCCGGGTAACGTCGAAACCATTCTGGCGACACTTTCTGACGTTGCCATGGCCTGTGATCAAATCCGAGATCTGGAAACAGGAGAGGCCGTTGTCCGGTTTGTCTCAGCGCAGGATGTCGGAGCGGACCGGCGTGGTCGTTACGCTCTGAGCCTGACCTTTGATTATCTGCCCGAAGAGACACAAAACACAATTGCGCTTGATCGTTTGGAGGTGGCCGCATGAGCAACGTTGTTGATCTTTCACGCCTGCCGCAACCAACTATCGTTCATGCGCTCGATTGGGATGGTGAGGTGACAGCGTTCATCGCTCGCCTGAAAACCCAATTGCCGGAATGGGCGGGCGTCTTTGAAAGCGACAGTTTCATCAAGGCTGCCCGCACCTGGGCTTATCGGCTGACGCTCGAACAGCAATCTCACAACCAGGATGCCCGCGCTATTCTCCTGGCTTATGCAGCCGGTGCCGATCTCGATCACCTTGCGGAAAGCTTCTACAGCTTTGCCAATATCGCTCGTGCAACTGGCGAGAGTGATGCGAGCTTTCGTGATCGCATCCAGTTGGCACCGGAAGCATTTTCGTCTGCCGGCACGCTTGGCGGTTATGCGTTCCATGCTCGCGCTATTGACCCAATTGCAATTCCCTATGTCGATGTGTGGTTTCCGCAGCCCGGTTTCGCACAAGTTGCGGTACAAGCAGCTGATGGCATAGACGATGAAGCGGCGGCCATTTTGTTGGATGCCGTGCGGGAAAAACTGAACAAAGACGAACACAAAAATTCGGACATCCTGACGATCAGCCGGGTGGAGCGCGTTGATGTGTTTGTGCGTGCTGTGATCCATGTGGCGCGCGGTCCGGATGCCGGGCTTGTCGTTGCGGCCGCCAACGCCGGACTGGGCAAGCTCGAAGCAATCATTTCACGCCCGCGCCAGGTGCTGTCGGTTTCTGCCCTGGCGAACGCGCTGCATAGCGATGCGGCCATCCGTGTTCTCGTTGAAATGCCTGTGGACGAAGTCGCCACAGGCGAAGGCCAGGCGATCCGCATTGCTGCCCGCGACATCCGCGCGGAGATAGCCAATGTTTGACGAGTTCAAGGCTGCAAGCCTGCTTCCACCCAATGCCACATTGCCTGAACATGCACTGGCGGCAACAAGTGGTTTTGTTGACAAGCTCGATGATCCCATTGGCAATATGTGGGACGCCTGGTCAATCCCGGTTGAAGCGTTGCCGTTCCTGGCTTGGGCAGTGCGGGTGCCGCTTTGGGATGAGCAGTGGTCCGAGCCGAAGAAACGGTCGATCATTGCCGAAGCGCCCGAGCTGAACAGATCCAAAGGCTCGGTACATGCCATGCGCCGCTTCGTGGAAATCATGGATGGGCGTGTTGTTGACATTACGTTGCCACCCGAAGGCATTTATGTTTCGGAAGGTCAAACAGAGGCTGAACGGCTAGCCTGGTTGTCACGCTTTGCAGAGATCCGCATCTATGATCGGCCGGGTGGCGATATCGTTGCCTGGGATTTTGCAAATCAAGCCTATCTTGATGATGGCCTGGACGAAAGCGGCGCATTTCTGGCCGCCTATGCACCAAAGCCAAAGCGTCGTGCGGTTCTGATCGACGGCACGCAGCAGGCTGACCTGGAAGTGGTTGAGACCCGCACACATCACCAGGACGGATCAACCCATATTGTCGAAAAACTGTTTGGCTCCGGCTTTTCCGAAGGTGGTTTCTTCATGGATGAAAACTACCTGAAAGACGTACTTGATATCGCAATGCCAGTGCTGTTTTTGCAGATCGACGCTGGGGTGCCTGGTACGAGGTATGGCGTTGATGCGCGGCTTGTATCGGGAACGGCTGAACGTGTTGTTCAAACCGGCATAGCCGATGATTTCTTTCTTGATGGTATCGACGGCGCCGGCGGCTATCTGATGCGCTCAATTGCCGACACGATGATTTATGACAGCTTCCGCCTCTATGACGCGGGTCGGTCAACAGGGCGTTTGCCGAGCGGCTATTGTCTGGGTGACCCGGATGTCTTTTCGTTGGCTGCAAATCATGTGCTCATAGACATCGATGCGCGGTTTTCCATTCCGCAAAATGTCACGATCCTGAATGACGGTTTTGTCAGCAACTATATGTTGCGGGACGATGGGAAACATCGCCAGCGGCTTTTTGATGCGGCCAGCGCCGCCAATCCAACGAGCGACAAGACCCTCGCAAGCACCGCAATCCACCGGCCTATCCGCTTCTCGGATGGACTGCCTTTCGGCAGTTTCAAGTTTGGCCAAATGTTCAATGCAAAGGAGGCCACGAATGCGTGACCAGATTATTGTTCGCCCCAATCAACAGCTGCTTGAAGCCGACTTGAATAACATCCAGGGGTTTGTGCAGACCTCAATGGATCATGTTGTGCGCGATGGCCTCGGCGCGTCCAAGCGCTATGTCGGTTTTACAAGCGCGAAGGCGGGCGTGGCAGAGGTCTCGGTAGAACCCGGTCTGCTCTATCTCGGCGGTCCGGTTCACCGTGCTGACAGTGTCAAGGAATTTGACGTTATTGGCCAGTTGCCCGTTGCGACAAAGCGCATGGCGGTGATTGTGGGGTGGGGATCAACAAGCGAGGAAGATATTGAACGCCGCAATTTTCGCACGGACGTAACGACCAACCTGGTTGAACCTCAAGACGTCGCAATGCGCCGCTCGCGCATAGCCAATATCGACATAGTCTATGGTCAGGAAAGCGCATCGCCACAATTGCCGCCCATTGCAGACGGCCTCGTCCACATCGCCACAATCACACTGGCGACAACCGGTGTTGAACTGGTCGAAATGAACGATGCGGCCGCGTTGCGTTCGTCAGAGGACATCTATGCTCTGGCCCTGTCCAACGAGGCATGGCGTTTAATTGCCGAACCACTCATGTCGACAATCCGGACCGACCTTGCTGCCCTGGCTGAAAGTCTGCGCGGGTCGAGTTCGTCACGGCTGGTCGAGCAATTGACCTATGATGTGGCGGTGCTGAAGGAAACGGCAGGCATAGACTAGGATGCGGTATCCTATGGCGCGGACCGGTTCTTGACCGATGATGAAGCGGATCTGTTGCACGCGCAATCTGATTGCCGGATTGAAGAAGGCTTGCGCTTTAACTGGGACGGTGTGCAGGAGATTGCGCTTTCCATGTTCAATCCGCTGGATCCGGCCGCCACGGTTGATGCCGGCACCGGAATGATGTTGCCCAAATATGGAGAAGTTGCGCGCAACATCATCACCGGTTTTGCCGGTGATATTTCGATAAGCCAATATGCAAGCCAGGAAGTGACACTCACGCAACATTCAACGACCCGCACACGCATCCGTTACGGGCAGTCCATGAAAGTCTGCACCAACTCCAATTGGTGGAATTCGGGTATCTATGATCCGGCCACCGGCATTTTCCGGCTCGATGGTGAGGTCTGGCAAGTTGACGAGGGCGATCTTGCCGAGGCGGTCGTGAACCACCGCATGATCCGCGTTACCCAGTTTTGGGTTGATACCTGGCAAACGCCCTATTGGGAGTTGATCACAACCGAACAGGTCATCAATGGCGCGGTAATCGCCCAGACCGTTTTGAATGCGCAGGGCGGCTGGTATCTGGGGTCCGAATTTGAATTCACGACGGTTGCAGCTGATGGCGCTGTCACCATGGCGATTTGCGAAACCATACAGGGTGCGCCCGATATGAGCCGCGTCATTGCCTCAGTGACCAAACAGGCGGCCGACTTGAAAACCCGGCCGGCAAAAACCCGGTTTGGCGTGCCGCCAATCTACATGGAACGGGGAAAACGCTATGCCCGCGTATTGATCACGCAAGGTGGCCACCGTGTGGCCATTGCCGACAAGAATTCCTATCAGGAAGGCACCCTGTTCAGTTCGACCGATGGCGCCTGGTTTACCGGTGATCTGGACAAGGATCTTGTGTCGGTCGATTACTTCGCCAATTTCGCCAATGCGCGATCCGTTGTCGAATTCAGCTCGATCTCCCTTGCTGGCGGCATAACAGATCTTGATATGCTTTATGACAGCATAGTGCCTGACGGCACGGAAATCGGTTGGGAAATTCAGCCTGAAGGGCAGGCTGTCTGGTCGCGGCTTGAAGGTGGGGCACTGCAAAGCCTGCTTTACAACAAACCTGCCCAGGTAAAGCTCCGTGCGGTGTTCAATGGCACGTCGGATGTCCAACCCATGTTGCGTTTGACAAAAAGCCGGCTGAGGGCAACGCGTTCAAAGGACACGTTTGTTGGTGTCTCCAGTGCGATTGTTTTGCCTGCAGCATCTTCAAACATCACCGTCACCAGCTACCTTGAGCATTTTGATGATGGGGATCATACGGCGGTCATCAGCCTGTTTGACGATGGCGATGTAGAGCGGGCCGCTTCAGTAGTCGAGGATCTTCCGGCCAACAAGGGCATACGCCGCAAGGCCACGTTTGCTCTTGGCGGGGCTACGGCAAGCTTTCGGATCAAACATGCGGCAACAGCTGCATCAGACCTTGATTTGTTTCACATCAATGAAACCGTTTGGCACGGCTACTAGGAGTTTTCGCAATGGCAAAATCAACCTCCACAACAGAAAAGCCGATGCGTGTGCGGATGATCGAACCTGCTGAGATCGGTCCGACAAAACTCAAGCCGGGCCGGGTCTATACGGTGAGCGCGCAAGTGCAAAAAGACCTCGGCAAAAAGGCGACCGCAGCTGATGGCTGAAAAACTGAAATATTCTGCATTCAACGATGAAACGCAGGAATTCATAGCCCTGCTCAACCGTGTCATGGCCGATATCGCTTTGCGCCTCGGCGGCATTGAAGAAATCGGCGATGACCTGAAGGAGATTGAACAGCGCTATGGTGTAACGGCACTTGAGCGCATTGATGCTTTGCTCACGCCACTGGTTGCCGCGATGCAGCAGGCCGTAGCGGACGCCCAGGCTCAGCTTGAGGGCCTTGAAAGCGGCACCGCCACGAACTCCTTGCAACTTGGTGCGCAGCTTCCGGCATTTTATCTGGCACTCGTCAATGCTGTTGGTGTCCTGGATGTCGCCAACGGCGGTACGGGTGGAACGACGCCTGGCGAGGCGCGCACGGCTCTTGAAGTGACGCCAGCCAACATCGGCACGATGACGACAGTTGAAATCAACGCGGCCATAACTGCGAGTGTCGATGGACTTGTCGATGGTGCGCCGGGTGCTTTGAATGTTCTGTCCGAGCTTGCTGCGGCCATGGGCAATGATCCGAATTTCGCGACCACGGTGACAAATGCCCTGGCTGCCAAGTTGAATGCCAGCATCTACACCGCAGCGGATGTTCTTGCCAAAGTCCTGGCATCCGGTGGAATGGCGACAACGGCGCATTTCCTGACTGGAGCAGCTGACAAGCTTTTATCTGCAGATGAAGTTTGGGATGCGGTTGAGCCGGTTGCATTGGCTGACGATGCGACGGTTACCGTTGATCTGAATACGGGAACAAACTTCACGCTGACACTGGTCGCAAATCGCACCATCTCGTTCAGTAATACCGGCTTAAAAAAGAATTTCATGATTGAGTTTACGCAGGATGGCGCGGGAAACCGCCAGCCAGCTGTTGATGGAACGGGAACATTTGGAGATGCCGGGGTGCCCGATCATCAGACGGGAGCCGGAAAGAAAGACTATTGGTTTGGCACTGTTAGCCCTTCCGGACTTGTCCTTCTGTCGTTCTGGAAGGGCGCTTGATATGGCGGTCCCTGGGACAATGCCCCAGATGACCGGGTTCGGGAGAAATGGCGCTGGTATAGAGCTGACCTATCTAGACTTTGCAGAGAGTTTCAACTCAAAAAATATCACTGGCCCTGCCTTGATCCTGGCGGGCGATCTGCTTGTTCACCTGCAATGGAGATACTGGACCGGGAGCACCCCGACTGCGGTCGTGCCAACGGGCTTTAGCTCCCTGGTGAATTTTGCCGGCATTGGCAACACGCGCGGGATCATCAGCTTCAAGATTGCTGATGGAAGTGAAGCCAATGCCGTGATCGCAGGAATGAACTCTCAGCACCAGTCGCAGAACTTCATGATCGTGTCCCGTCCCAGCGCAGCAATCACCGGCATCAACACGACAACCTTTGCTGGACAGGGCACAAACAGCGATCCTGACCCACGGGTTATTGCCGCAGCGTCACTGGACCCAGCCAGTATCGGGATGGCCCTATTCTATCATACGGCATCGCCTGTCATAACGTTCAGCCCTGTCTCAGGAAATACAACCAAAACCGGAAACAATTGCAACACCTACTGGGCCATCCAGAACGGCAGTCCCGTCAATATCAGCGTCGACATGAATGATGCGGGCGGCGCGCTGATGATGATTGGTGGCGCGGTCAGCGTCTATTGAAGAAAGACAGAACAATGGGACAACTCTACGCCAAGAATCCGGATGATACGATTGGCGATCTGTGGACGCCGCGTGAAAGGATTGGCGGCATCCAGTATGCCGGATCCATTGCGGCAAAATGGAGCGACGTGGATCTCGCAGGGATTGGTCTGTTCCGATTGATTGATGCTGGCCCTGTTCCGGCCGGCAAGCAGATAGTCAGCAGCGAGATCGTGTTCAATGGAACATGTTTTGAGCGGCAAAATACGCTTGAAGATATCCCAGCACCTTTGCCGCAGGACTGTCCTCTGAACCCAGCGCAGTTTGATGCAATCCTCGCATTGCTGGAGATCACCATCGAACAGATCGACACAGCGATCGACGCGGCCATATCCGATCCGGTTGATAATGCCTTCGCCAAGGCCAAGGTTCGCAAGGCGACGGCGTATCGGCGCGACAATGACCTGTTTGGGCTTCTTGCGCCGCTCATTGGTATTACAGACGAGCAGATCGATCAGGCGTGGATGCAGGCAAAAGACTTTCACTAGTTCGGTGGGTGGCAACTTGCACTGCGTTGCCGGCTCTTTTACAAGAGAGCCAACCACGCGAAATATCCCAATGTCCAAACAATGATGTGTCACTGAGGGTCCGAATTCGGACCCTCAATTAGTTTTCAACCCTCTTGTAAAACGGTTTTGAAGCCCGCCACTGGCGGCGTCAAACCATATATAAAAGGCTTGGATAATGGCACAACTCGGATATCAGCACGGCACTCGCGTTACCCGTGTGCCGGAAGGCACAATCAGTCTTAAGGTAATCGATCAGGCGACGGTCGGCATTGTTGGAACTGCTCCGGACGCCGACGATGCGCTCTTCCCAGTCGATACGCCCATTGCCCTGACCGGCGACGTGACGCAGATTGAAGCGCTTGGTGCGACCGGCACAATCAAGGACCAGATCAACAATATGATTCTGGCGTCCGGTGGAACCTATCTGCCGAAAACCGCTATTGTTCGTGTAGCGGAAGGTGTCGACGCGGATGCGACACTGGCCAATATGGTTGGCGCTGCCGGATCGTTGACCGGGTTTCATGCCTTCAAGTCCTGGTCGTCCGAACTCGGTTTCAAACCCAAAACATATATGGCGCCTGGCTTTGCCGGTTTGCGGCCCGGTGATGCCGCGAACCCGCTTGTTGCGGCTATGTCGCCCTGGCTGGAACGCCAGCGTGCCATGATGCTGGTTGGTGCGCCATCAACCACCAAAGAGGATGCCGTTATATATCGCGATGATACGGGATCGATGTCCGTTGAAATCATTGATCCGCGCGCCCTTGCATCCGATCCGGATACGGGCCTGCCAATAGCCGTTCCTATTGAGCCGTTTATCATGGGTCTTGGTGTGCGCATCATCCGGGATGGTGACAGTGAAAGCAAAAAACCGGCCGGCTTTTGGGTGTCCTGGTCAAATGCCGAGATCGGCGGCATTGTCGGTGTAGAGCGACCTGTCAGCTTCGATTACACAGATCCCGATACGGAAAGCCATTTCCTCAACGAAAACCGCATCAACACGATTGTCCGTGACAATGGCTGGCGCTACTGGGGCGGGCTTACCGCATCCTCCGATGATGACTGGATGTTTGCAAACGTCGTGCGCACCCGATACGCGCTGGAAGAAATGGTCGCCCGTGACTTTGCGCCGATTATTGATGCGCCAATGAATGCGCCGCAGGTCATTGCTGCCATTGTGTCGCTTGACGAAAAGCTGAAGGACTTTCAGCAGGCCGGGGCGATCATCGGCGGCCGGGCCTATTTCCTTCCTGAAGAAAACAGCTCCGGCAATCTCCGCCAGGGAAAACTGCGCATCGAGTTTGATGCGGAGGAAACACCGCCAATCCATATGTTGGAAGTCGGTTCACACAAGAACATCAAATATTTCGACATTCTGGTTGACGACATCGTCCGCGAGCTTGCCAGCGTCTAAACGGCCAGCACTCACAAAGGAGAACGACAATGAAAGATATCGGTCGCGCCTGGTCCGCCTTCATTGAAGACAAGGGCAAATTTGCGGAGGCCGCAAGTTACAAGGAACCAGACCTGAAATGGATACGCGAGCAATACGCCGGCGGCGGTGCCATTGCCGAGCGATCCGTTCCGATGCTGTTGGAAGAGCTGAAATGTGAACTCACAATGTACAATTATGATCCGGATGCCATTGCAGCATTTGGTTTTGCAGTGGGTAGTCCTCAAGCGTTTCAGTTTCGGCGGGAGCTGTTCGACACTTCAGCGCAGACAACATCGTCGATTGTCGTGCACACACTGGCAACTGTGGATCTTGAATTTCCCGATTGGGATCGCAAGAAACTTGAGGGCGTCAAACTGCCGTTGTTTGTGACCACCTATCGTCGTTTCCGTGATGGTGTCCTTGAACTGCATATCGATCCGGAGGGCGGCATTATTGATATGGGCGACGGTAATATTCTCGCCGAAACAAATCGTGCCATCGGGCGGAACTGATCACCATGGCAAAGGAAACAATCACGCTTAAAAGGCCAGTTGATCTTCGCGGAGCTGACGGCAAAGGCGCGCATGTATCAAAGCTTGAACTTCGTGACATGGATGTGGGCGACTTTCTCGATGCATGCAAGGATTGCCGGGAGGGCGCAAGCCGCATGGAGCAGGAATTGCATGTGGTTTCGATCTGCTCGGGCGTTGGTATGTCCGTGCTTCGGGCGATCAAGCCTGGTGACTTGTACCAGCTTTCCAACTGGTATGATCGACAGTGGGCAACGCCGACTGAAACGCAGGAGGGTGGCGAGGGAGCCGACGTGGACCCTTCAGGGGACAGCGTGGCGAGGTGATCCTTCTGGAGGTGATGGAAAATGTCGCTTCCATCTATCCATTCGGCATGTCTGATTTGCGCTCTTTAACACTGATGCAGTTACGGTTTTTTTCACAAACGGCGAATGCGCGTCGAATGCGCAGCACAGGTGATGTCCATCGGATTTTGGAGACACTGTTAACGAAAGGCTGACATCAAAATGAAAGCGTCAGTAACGCTTGAGCTTATCACAAAGGGACTGGATAAGGCGCGCCAGGCAAAGCAACTCATAAGAGATGTTGGCCGGGCTGAAACAGTTGGTAAGGATCTGATTGGCACAGAGAAAAATCTGATCAAATCCAATGAACGCCTGGCTGAGTCCGAGCATAAATCTGCAAAGGCCTTTGACAAGTCCACGCAAGCGGCAAAAAAACAGGGCTCTGAGTTTACAAAACTTGAACAACAACAGGACAAACTGAGACGAAAATCCAAGCAATTTGCAAATGCAAATGGTCCGGTGCGTAGCCCTGGGGTATCCAGCATGATCAACAAGCCGATGGTCGGCGCTGCCGGGGCAGCCGGTGTCGGGTTTCTGAGTGGCGCAGGGTTGGCGACTACAGGTGCTGTCGGCGGCCTTGGAATGGTTGCTTCGGCATCGATCGTAGGTGCGGCCGGAGACGAGTTCGAAGCCGATCAACTGCGCGTGCTGGGTGAATATACGGAAGCCCAGGAAAAGGCCTACCAATCCATTTTGAAGAAAACCGGAACCCATCGCGGCATTGGAACAATGGGTGCTTATGCGATCTTTGGTGAACTCATGGCCGGTGGTCTTTCCCACAAAGACGCAGCCGTCATGACGGACGGTGTTGCAGTGTTTTCGAAAGCCGCAAAATCGCAGATTGAAGAAGTTGCGAGAACAACCATCGCATTGCGCAACAATCTTGCCATTGGCAATGATGAAATGATGTCCGCCTATGACGCAATGGCGCTTGGTGGCAAAGACGGCCAGTTTGAAGTCAAGGATATGGCAAAGGCCTTCCCGTCTCTTGCTGCAAAAATGGGGAAACTGGGTGAGAATGGGCTTGCAGGTGTCAAGCGGCTTGTAGCAATGAGCCAGGCTGTGCGCACGGCGACCGGAACAAGCAGTGAGGCGGCGACTAACCTGGACAACCTGCTCAACAAGTTGACCGCCAAAGACTTCACCAAAAACGCAGCGAAATTCGGCATCGATGTAGAGAAGACGATGTCCGACGCGATAGACAATGGACTGTCTCCTGTCCTTGAACTGATCAAGGCCATCCAGGAGGAAGTTGGTTCAAATCCATTCGCCCTGGGAGAACTGTTGCCTGATAGCCAGGCCCAGGCGGCATTGACCGCCATTATCAAACAATATGGCGCCATCAATCAGCAGATTGAAAAGATGGGTGCTGCGCAGGGCATTGTCATGAAGGATTTTCTGACGGCAACGGATAATGCGTCGTCGGCGTGGGATCGGCTGTTTGCGAATGTCGCGACCAAGTCAAAAGACACAGCGGCCAAAGTTCTACCCGTTGCAACGAAGGTGATGAATTATCTTTCAGACGGCATGGAGGGAAAACCAACAGCCCTCAGTAAGGCCAATCAAGGCGCAAAATCTGTATCGTCCGCCATTCCCGTGGCGTGGTTGGGGAGAAAGATATTTGGGGATGATCCGCCACCTCAGATGGAGGCCTACAAAAAATATGGCGCTTCCAGGCGCGAAGCCAATCAAAACAAGCTAAGCGGCCGTGATGCACTTTCCGGCATCGTGGAGCGCATTGATGCTGCAGATCGAGCCAAAAATCAAAACAATACCGTTCAGAAAAAGGGCGATATTTCCGGCCGCATGGATGGTGCATTTGATGGCGTTGCACATGAGGCGGCAGAAGGATCGGCGGCTGTCAAAGAGGAACTAACTGCGCTGCAAATTCAAACATTCGCAGCCGGGCAAAAGGCTGGAAAACAACTGGCAGCCGGATTGCGCTCAACCAAACCGGAAGTATCGGCGGCGGCCAACGAACTGGCCAGCGAAATCAGCGCCCATTTCCCTCAATCACCTGCCAAGAAAGGACCGCTTAGAGGTTTGCCACAGATGGGGGCGAAGATCTCCTCACAAATAGCAGACGGCATGTTGAGCAACAGTGCGGCCCAGGCCGCAAGCACGGTTGCCAAACGCATCACAGCAGGACTTGGTGGCAATGCTTCTGGCAGACAATCGGCAAAGCCTGGTGGGGTTACGTCGGGCGGGGTTCAGATCGGATCAATCACGATCAATGGTGTCAAGGATGCTGCCGGTGCCGTTGACCAGCTCGGCCGTAATATTGAGCGCCGGCTGGCCGGTGTTCTTGCTGACGTGGGGTAGAGCAAATGTCACTGCTCCGGTTCGGAGGCTTCACATTCAGAGTGTTCGGATTGGCACCGCATCTCATTGCTCGGTACGATGAATGGCGGTGGGCGGAAACCGAGCGCTTATCCGGTGAACATGCCTTGCAATTTTTGGGCCGTGGCCCTGGCGAAATGACATTGGAGGCCACACTTTTTTCACAGCATCTTTCCGGTCATAAGCAACTCCATGTAGATCAGTTGCGAAGCGTCGGCGACAGCGGTACGCCTTATCCGATGATCAGCGGCGATTACAAGGCTCTCGGCTGGTATGCGCTAACGTCTTTGGAGAGCGAGCACACCTATTTGGATTTGCGCGGAAGGCCGCGTAAAGATGGTCTGCTGATTGGTTTTCGCCGGTTTGGCCGTGATGGTCCTGGCGGTCTTTGATGGTGAACACCTGGACCACTCGGGACGGCGAAATGGCAGATGAAATTGCCTGGCGGGTCTATGGCGATAGGGCAGACGGATTGACAGCCCTTCTTGAGGCCAATCCGCAACTTGCCCAACTTCCTCCCATGCTTCCTGCAGGGCTGATATTGAGCTTGCCTGATTTGCCTGAAATCACGGCTGACGATGACACACTCATAAGGCTGTTCAGTTGATGGTGAAGGGCTTTACACCCACAATTGAATGCAGCGTAGACGGTCGCTCGATTACATCCTTGCTTATGTCGCGCCTGGTTGAGGCCAGCGTTACCGACGGGACCGGGATTGATGATGACCGGCTCATGATTACCGTTGACAACCCCGGCGATCGAATTGCCCGGCCGCGCAAAGGCGCCAAGGTTCTCTTTGCCGGTGGATACCGCGAAACGGGCATTCGGACTTTTGGCAATTTCATTGTTGAGGATGTGGAAAAATCCGCACCAAATCGCAAGCTCACTATCATCGCCAGGGCGGGCTCACCGGGCAACGCGATCAAGGAAAAGCGGTATGCCAGTCATGAGGAAAAATCGATTGACGATATCGTGTCAGAGATTGCTGGCATACACGGTCTGACGCCGGCTATCGGCGAAGACCTTGCCTCCGTTGTCATTCCGTTTCGCGCGCAGATCGGTGAAAGCGATATGCACCTTCTAACGAGCCTGGGAATGCGCCTGGGCGCGGTCGCGTCCATCAAGGATGGCTACCTCATTTTTGCCCGGAAAGGCAAAGCAGCCAGTGTTACCGGTAAGCCATTGCCAGTCGTGACAATCGGTATGGATGATTTGTATGGCGAAGACGCCTTTTTGGTGCGTGGCACAGCCCGCAATAGCTATGGAACCATCCGCGCATTCTACCATGATCGCCAGCAGTCAAACCGGCGCTTTGTTGAAGTCAGCAGCGATGGTCCTTTGCTTCAATTGCCGGAGGTTTACCAATCGGAAGACGAGGCCAGAACCGCCATCGATGGCGAGCGCAACAACCGTGATCGCTCCGAAGAAAATCTGTCTGTTACGATCCAAGGAAACATAACGGTGCAGGCCGATGCCAAATTGATTGTTGCCGGTATTGATCGGGATGGCGATGGCGAATGGTCGGTCGAGACGGCCGAGCATAGCTGGTCTGGTTCAGAGATCTATCAAACAACCATTGAGGCCGTCAGAAAGGAGCGGGAATGAACGGCCAGGCCCAGCCGGGTGGCCGGTGCGTTTGAGCGCACCAACGCGGGCCTGATCACCAAACCAATGCCCGCCGACAGCATCCATAGACAACCGTCGCACCCGTGCCCGCGCGGGCAATGAATGTGTGACTGAGTCGCGAGATACGAACAATGAAAGATGTGCGATGCGGAACCTGCAATGCACTGTTATTCAGGGCTGGACAAAACGCCCTTAGCAACGATATTGAGATCAAGTGCCGCCGTTGCGGTACGATCAATCATTTGAGGCCCACTGAGCCCTTGAACGAACGCCAGGAGCGTCGTCAATAAAGGACAACTCAGTGTGGCTTTACGTTCCCCCAAAAATGATACCCTCAACGGAATTGCCTTGTGCGCAGGCGTTGGAGGATTGGAGCTCGGCCTGCATATCGCAGAACCCGGGTATCGGACTGTTTGTTACGTCGAGCGGGAAGTCTTTCCAGCGGCAACCCTCGTGGCAAGGATGGAAGACAAGACCCTGGATAACGCGCCTGTCTGGGATGACGTTAAGACCTTCGACGGCCGTCCGTGGTGTGGAAAGGTTCATCTCGTTACTGGCGGATATCCATGTCAGCCATTCTCATTCTCTGGAAAGCAAGAGGGCGAAAAGGACCCAAGGCACCTTTGGCCTGATATCCGGCGCATCGTTGGAGAAATCCAGCCCGAATGGTGCTTCTTTGAAAACGTCGAAGGCCATCTCGATCTGGGCGCCGCCAAGGTCATCAAGGACCTTTCGCAAATGGGCTTTACTGTCAAAGCAGGCATGTTCTCGGCGCTCGAAACTGGCGCGAGCCAGATACGGCGACGACTCTTCATTATGGCCCACGCCGACGAAGTCCCTCTATTGCTGCAGAGCGGATCTGGAACTATCCACTGCGGGGCTGAAGTTTCGCACCGATCCGACACAATCCGGCAGCCAGATTTCGTTGGGCAAGATCGCGCGTCAATGGACACTGATCTGGTTGATGATCCGTGCCTGCGGAGTGGTGCCGAACAAGAATTTTCGATTCCAATCTACCCGCCCGCTCCACATCAGTTTGCAGCCTGGTGCCAGGTGCTCACGCACAGACCTGACCTTCAACCCGAATTTTTCGGACTGGATGATGGGGTGGCCAATCGGATGGACCGATCCGACTGCGCCGGTAACGGAGTGGTCAGCCTGGCTGCAGCGAATGCGTGGCGAACTCTCAAGGCTGCATGCTTTTGAGGAAAAAGATGTATTATAATGACGGCAAAAAGCGCCAAATTATAAAGACATTATTATGTTCCAATCGACATCATATCCTGCCGCTTGCAGTTCCTTGGCGATGGCCACTCGCCAACCGCCGCCGTCGTCATATAGGTTCCAAATTATGCCCTGCATATCGGACGGCAGTTCCAACTGCTTGTCTACAACAAGGCAACAAATTTTTCCCCGGCCCAATTTTCCAATAAAGTATCCGAGTTCCAAGATGACATTCTGCCTCGCCCTTGGCTTTGACTCTTCGCCCTTGCGAGAGCCAAGGTCGTCCGGTGTTAACAATATTATTGCGAAACCCACGTCGGCATTATTCTCAACTTTTTCAAATATTGTTAGGCCTTTATTCGCCTGTTCATGAAGGATAATTGGTTTAAGACCAATTTTTTCCAAGTACCTGGCCACAGCTTCTTTGGGGCCAGTTTCGTGGCCATGCACCAAAAAAACGCGGCTAAGGCTTATTGCTGACTCCAAGACCATTGATGGAGTCGGGGAGATTACGCACGGCTCTGCTTCATCAATGCGTTCTTGCAGAGAACCTACTGCCACTCGTAATAATTCTATTGATCGTTGTTTGCCCTGAGAAAGCTCTTTTTGAATTTTACTCAGAGGAGTTTCTCTACCCATGACTATTGTGACATGTAGCTAAATACAGCAGCGCTTCTGTATCTAATATAGTCGGCGGTGTCATTGCCAAAAGTTCTCATTAATGCATCATCAATTGAAGCGCTCAAGGCTCGAGTCGACCCATATGCACTTTCTCTTGTCACTGCACGGGGATCGAAGGCTTCAACGTCTTCAATCCGTTTTTTGAGCCGGGTGATTGCCTTTTGCATTTGCTCGACAGACAAATTTTTTGGTGCTGGTTCATCCGCACTTTCTAACTTTGCCATTCGACATCCTCATACTAATTTCTGACTCTTATTGTAGGAATAGCTACAAGGTTTGTATGCGGCAAGTGTCCTGGGCATGCGTCCCCGGCTAGTTTGCTGATTTATCAGTATAACTGATGGTGAGGTGAACCGATCTGCCGTTGATTAGAAAACGCAATGGTAGGTTGAAACAGATGTCAATTGATCTTGCGCGCGATGCCATTTGATTTTGCGCGCTACAACTCCCGCCACTCCGCCGCATTCCCCAAAATCCCAATTTCTCACCAAAAACGGTTGCAGTGGCCGCAACTCTCTGATTCTACTGGGTTAGTGTTTCCGTATTTTGAGTCGAATCAGCTCGTACGATTGCGAGAGGACTCGAGCTCAATCTGTTGCCGGGACGCGGCACGGGAAAGGAATTGGCATGGACAAGAAACATGTAGCGGTCTTGATGGGCGGGTTTTCGGCGGAGCGGCCTGTCAGTCTGTCTTCGGGCAATGCCTGTGCCGATGCGCTGGAAGCCGTTGGTTATCGCGTCACCCGGGTGGATGTCGACCATCATGTCTCCGAGGTGCTGGCAGAGCTCAAGCCTGATGTGGCCTTCAATGCGCTGCACGGACCCTATGGCGAAGATGGCCGGATCCAGGGGATTCTGGAATATCTCGAAATTCCCTATACCCATTCGGGTGTCACAGCCTCGGCCATCGCCATGGACAAGCAGCAGGCAAAGCGCATCGCAGCGGCTGTCGGCATCAAGGTCGCCGAAGAACGGGTGATGAACCGCGGCGATATTGGTCAGGAACACCCGATGAAGCCGCCCTATGTGGTCAAACCGGTGAATGAAGGGTCCAGCCTGGGCGTGGTGATTGTTCAGGAAGGGCAGGCGCACCCACCGCAGATTCTGGGCTCCGGCGACTGGACGCACGGGGAGCGGGTGATGGTGGAGCGATTCGTTTACGGACGGGAGTTGACCTGCGCCGTGATGGGCGATCAGGCGCTTGGTGTCATCGAAATCATGCCAATTGGTCACAGTTTCTACGATTTTGATTCAAAATATATTAAAGGTGGATCAAATCACGTGTGTCCGGCGAAAATTTTACCAAATATTTACCAAAAGATACAGAAGGTGTCCCTGATGGCGCACCAAGCTCTCGGGTGTCGAGGCATCAGCCGTTCTGACTTCCGTTACGACGACCGATTTTCCGAAGATGGTGAACTGGTCTGGCTGGAGGTCAACACGCAGCCCGGCATGACCCCGACCTCATTGGTGCCCGAACTTGCAGAACACGCCGGATATGGTTTCGGCGAACTGTTAACCTGGATGGTGGAGGACGCTTCTTGTACGCGTTGAAGAACACGCTGGTAGGCAAAAAACGAACTGCCGAGGATCGCTTCAACAGCGGTTCGGCGGATTTTGTTGCCGTTTTGCCGCGCGTTCTGCGTCGCCCGGCGCTGTTTTTGAATGCCCTGATGGAAGGTCGTGTGGCCTTGCCGCGTCATCTCGGCGCCTTTGCCGTCGCTGGCCTTTTTGGTCTGACCGGACTGTATGGTGTTATTCAGGGCGGACATTTGCGGGCACTGACCGAGGACACAACCTCGATGGTGGGTTTTGCCATTGATCGGATCGATGTTGCAGGCAACGTCGAAACCTCACCCATTTCCATTGTCCAGCAGCTTGGCCTGGATGGTCATACGTCGCTCATCACCATGGATGTGGATGATGTGCGTCGTATGATCATGGCGCTGCCATGGGTGGCCAGTGCCGATGTGCGCAAGGTCTATCCCGATGTCATCGATGTCAGGCTGACGGAACGACAGGCCTTCGGGATCTGGCAGCATGGACAGGCACTTTCGCTGATCGAGAAGAACGGCACAGTGATTTCGCCCCTGAACAATGACAAATTCAACCATCTGCCACTTTTCGTCGGCTTTGGCGCAGACACCCACGCAGAGACACTTCTTGCGGCTATCGATAGCTGGCCGCAACTGCGGACGCGCATCAAGGCCTATATAAGAGTGGCCGACCGGCGCTGGGATATCAGGCTCGACAATGGTGTGACCGTGCGTCTGCCGCAATACAATATGCAGGCCGCCATCGCCAAGCTGCGCAAATACGATGACCAGCAGGATCTGCTGGAACGGGACATTGTTTCTGTTGACCTGCGTTTGAGCGACCGCGTGACCGTTGGCCTGTCTGATGAGGCGGTCTTGCGCCGTGCCGCTGCGCTCAAAGAACGCGAAAACATGCTGAAGAGTCAGGAGCGCAATTCATGAGCGTTTTCCGGTCCTCTTCCTTTACAGTGCCGCATCTCAGGCCGCTGCCGCCAAAACGCTCCAATGTTGTGACCGTTCTGGATATCGGTTCGACAAAAGTGGTTTGCCTGATCGGCAGGCTGGTGCCGCGTGAAGAAACACGGCTGTTGCCGGGCCGCACCCATGATGTTCAGATCATCGGCGTTGGTCATCACAAGTCGCATGGCGTCAAGGCCGGTGTCATTGCCGATCTGGAAGCGGTTGAAAATTGTGTGCGCATGGCCGTTCATACCGCTGAAAAGAGGGCGAACCTGACGGTTGAATCGCTGATCGTCAATGTCTCTGCCGGACGCATCAAGAGCGATCTCTATTCCGCTGCGATCAATCTGGGCGGCCACGAAGTCGAATCTTCGGACCTTCGCAAGGTTCTTGCCGCTGCTGCCGGGCAGATCGTCACGTCCGACCGGGCAGTGCTGCATTCGCTGCCAACCGGCTACAGCCTTGATGGCGAACGCTCGATCCGTGATCCACTTGGCATGTATGGTGACCATCTGGGCGTCGACATGCATGTGCTGACGGCCGAACAGGCACCGCTGCGCAATCTCGAATTGTGCATCAACCGGGCACATCTGACCGTCGAAGCAATGGTGGCGACACCCTATGCCAGCGGACTTGCTGCCCTGGTCGATGACGAGGCCGAAATCGGCTGCGCCTGTATCGATATGGGTGGCGGCACGACAACAATTTCCGTCTTTGCCGAAGGCCGCATGGTGCATGCCGATGCCATCGCGCTGGGTGGCCATCATGTTACCATGGATCTGGCCCGCGGCCTGTCGACACGGCTTGAAGATGCCGAACGGCTGAAGGTCGTTCACGGCTCGGCCCTGCCGGTGACCGGCAATGATCATGACACAGTTTCTGTTCCTCCTATCGGGGACAGCGAACAAGACCTGCCAATGCAGATGCCAAAGGCCCTTGTGGGCCGCATTGTCAGAGCGCGCATTGAGGAGACGCTGGAGATGATCCGCGACCGCTTGCAAAGCTCGGGCTACGCACCGCTGGTGGGACGACGCATCGTTTTGACCGGAGGCGCAAGCCAACTGACCGGCATAACGGATTCAGCCAGGCGCATACTTGCCCGTAATGTCCGCATCGGTCGTCCACTCGGCATTGCCGGGTTGCCGGCAGCGGCCAAGGGACCGGCTTTCTCGACGGCGGTCGGGCTGATGATCTACCCGCAGATCGCTTCATTGGAGAGCCGGAGCGGCGAGCGGGCAGCACGATACAGGGTTGCAGACGGTGGTGGCCGTTTTTCCCGCGTCGGACAATGGTTGAAAGAAAGTTTTTAGGATCCGGACTGTCCACACAGGACAGAACGGCCACGAGTTGAAAAGGGAACAAGGTGCCATGACTATCAATCTGCAGAAGCCGGACATTACCGAACTCAAGCCAAGGATCACCGTATTCGGTGTCGGCGGCGGCGGCGGCAACGCCGTAAACAACATGATCAATGCGGGGCTCCAGGGTGTCGACTTCGTTGTCGCCAATACCGATGCCCAGGCGCTGACCATGACCAAGGCCGACCGGGTCATCCAGATGGGCGTCGCGGTTACCGAAGGTCTGGGCGCCGGCTCACAGCCAGAAGTCGGCTGCGCGGCGGCACGCGAGTGCATCGACGAGATCAATGATCACCTCAACAGCACGCATATGTGTTTCGTGACCGCCGGCATGGGCGGTGGAACCGGAACCGGGGCTGCGCCAGTTGTTGCCCAGGCAGCACGTGACCGTGGTATCCTGACCGTTGGTGTTGTTACCAAGCCGTTTCATTTCGAAGGCCAGCGCCGCATGCGCATTGCCGAAGAAGGTATTCTGGAACTGCAAAGCTGCGTTGACACGCTGATCGTCATTCCCAACCAGAACCTGTTTCGCATTGCCAATGACAAGACAACCTTTGCCGATGCCTTCGGTATGGCCGACCAGGTGCTCTATTCAGGTGTTGCCTGCATCACCGACCTGATGGTCAAGGAAGGTCTCATCAACCTTGATTTTGCCGATGTTCGCTCCGTCATGCGCGAAATGGGCAGAGCCATGATGGGCACGGGTGAGGCTTCCGGCGAAGCCCGGGCAATGGCTGCGGCCGAAGCTGCAATCTCCAACCCGCTGCTGGATGAAACATCCATGAAGGGCGCACAGGGACTGCTGATTTCCATCACCGGCGGTCGCGACATGACGCTGTTTGAAGTGGATGAAGCTGCGACGCGTATTCGCGAAGAAGTCGATTCAGAAGCGAACATCATCCTGGGTGCAACCTTTGATGAAGATCTGGAAGGCATTATCCGGGTTTCCGTTGTGGCCACCGGCATTGACCGTCAGGCCGGTGCGGAATTCGTTCAGCGGACACCTGCGCAGCCGCGTCCCGTCAACAAGCCTGTCGTGCAACCGGCTGCTGTTGCCGCGCCGATTGCCGATCCGGTGGAAGACACGATCAGGCTTGCCGAGGCAGAACTTGAGCAGGAACTGAGCATTGCTGTTCCAAGTGTCAGCGACCGCGAGGTTGAAGACTTCACGCCGCACAGCAAATTGTTTGCGCAGACCGAGCAGCCAAGGGTTGCGGCTCCAAGCCGCGCCACGCCGCAGCCGGCAGCACCAATCCATGCTGCGTCGACAGCCCCTGCACCACAGGTCGTCGCCCAGGAAGCACCGCAGGTGCAGCCGCAGGTTCAAAATGTCCGGATGCCCCGCATCGAGGATTTCCCTCCGGTTGTGCAGGCAGAAGCGGCGCGTCAGATGCGCCCCGCAGGACAGTCCGATGTTCACGACGAACGCGGACCAATGGGGCTGCTGAAGCGTATTTCGAACAGCCTTGGCCGTCATGGGGATGAAGATGGTGTTGCAGCCGCGCCGAGGGCGCCTGCTGCACCTGCGACTGAACGCCGTCCATTGTCGGCCGAAGCCAGCATGTATGCACCGCGCAGATCCGGTCCCGACGATCAGGCCCGGGCACAGCCAAAAGCGCAAAGCGAAGACGATCAGCTGGAAATCCCGGCTTTCCTTCGCAGGCAGGCGATGTAAAAGGAAAATATTAACGACCTTCAATGTGGGTTTTTCGGGGCGGTTCGCAAGGATTCGCCCCGAATTTTTTCAAAACCGCGAATCAACCTGTAACATTAATTGTTTGTTACGTCCTGTGATCAAAGATTAACATACTGATATTAAATAGAAATCCAACGGTAACATTTCGTAAAGAACCGTGATTTGGATTGTCCCGATGCGACACGTATCGTTTACTCATAGGGGAAATAATTGGGACATGGCTTAACTGAACATACTTAAAATTTGAGTGGTTTTTAACCGCAAACAATTTTCTGAAATGTTTGATTTCGCGACTGTAGGTATCAGGCTTGATTTTATGAGTATTGACTGTTTTGGCTATCAAACAACGATTGTGAATGAAACGTCTCTTTCAGGCGTCGGCGTTCATAGCGGTATCAAAGTATCCATTACATTCCGTCCTGCCGAGGCCGATACCGGCATCGTCTTTCAGCGTACCATGGAAAATGGTGAAGTGCACCGGCTCAGAGCCGTTGCCTCACAGGTTTCAGCCACTGACCTTTGTACCGTCCTTGGGGATGCGGAAGGGGCCAGTGTTGCCACCGTCGAGCATCTGATGGCGGCATTCTACGCCATGGAAATCGACAATATCATCGTTGACATTGATCGGGCTGAAGCGCCGATCATGGATGGCAGCTCGATCGTCTTCCTGGATGCGCTTGACCGCGCAGAAGTGGATATTCTGAGCACCAAACGTCGTTACCTGCGGGTCGTCAAACCGGTCCGTGTCGAAGCCGGTGGTTCCTGGGCCGAGTTCGTTCCCTATGAGGGAACCCGGTTCGAAATCGACATCGATTTCGAGTGCTCGTTGATCGGGCGCCAGTCCTGGAAGGGCGACATAAATCCGAAGACATTTCGCAATGAACTTGCCCGGGCGCGCACGTTCGGCTTCATGCGTGATGTGGAGTTTCTGTGGGCATCGGGTCATGCACTGGGGTCTTCACTGGAAAATTCAGTTGTCATCAGTGACGACAATACCGTCATCAATCCGGAAGGTCTGCGCTTCAAGAATGAATTCGTAAGGCACAAGACACTTGATGCCGTTGGCGATCTTGCCCTTGCTGGTACAAAATTCATCGGTTGCTACCGGTCCTACCGTGGCGGACACAAGCTCAATTCACTGGCTTTGAAGGCCTTGCTCAATGATGCCAGCGCCTATGAGGTTGTCGAGACGACACGGCCATTGCAACAGCCCATCAGCATGCGCCGTGGTGGCGATCTGGTTGCAGTCAGCAGTCCCATGTATTCTCCCTGGATGTGACAGCATTGTATTGACTGCATATCTGTAATGGCCTCGCTGGCACAACCAGCGTGGCCTTTTTCGTTTCAGGAGCCCGGAGCAAATTGTCAGCAACAATCCAATTGGCCGTTCCGGCTCCGGTTCGGTCGCAATATCTGGGTCCTTTGCACTTGTTGTTGCCATAAAAATGTACCAATGAATGAGCAAGACGTTGCGGCCCACAGGGGTTCGTGGCTATGACTGTCCGGCAGGAAAGTAAATGCGGGTGTGGGGAATTTCAGATTTCGTTTGAAATACCCGCATGGATGTAATTTTGTGGTATTTCCGTCAGGTGGTCGTGATTCACGACAGGTGTCCAGGCGGACAGTATTTGAGGTATGTACCAATATGTTGAATTGGGGGCTGGTTCCGTTGAACAAAGTTGTGCGTGGTCTGGTTTTGGCGGTCCTTCTTGTCAGCACGGCTGTGCTCGGCGGATGCATGGGTGACAAGGATATCGATATCACGGCGTTGAATGTCGAGATTGAACCGGCTGATGTGCTTTACAATCAGGCCCTTGCCAATATGAAGTCGGGAAAGTTTTCAGAGGCATCGCAAAAATTCAATGCGATTGACAAGCAGCATCCCTATTCCGAGTTCGCCCGCAAATCCATGGTGCTGAATTCATACGCCAACTACCGGATGGGTCGCTATACGGATTCGATCAATACGGCGCGTCGCTACATCAGCCTTTATCCCAATTCAGAAGATACGGCGTATGCCTATTATCTGGTCGGTCTGTCCTATTACAAGCAGATCCCTCAGGTGACACGCGACCAGAAGACAGCGCGCAGTGCGATTGCCGCCTTCCAGGAGATTTTGCAGCGTTATCCCGATTCTGAATATGTGACCGATTCCGAAATCAAGATACGCTTTGCACGCGACCAGTTGGCCGGCCAGGAAATGCAGATTGGCCGCTATTACCAGGAACGCAAGGAATATGCGGCAGCGCTCAATCGCTTCCGTGGTGTGGTCGAAACCTATCCCAATACGCGGCAAGTGGAAGAAGCCTTGTCGCGTCTGGTGGAAGTCTATTTTGCCATGGGTCTGACGACAGATGCACAGGCTGTTGCTGCGGTTCTGGGTCACAATTATCCAGACAGCCAATGGTATGCAGACGCTTACAAGCTGCTGCAGAAAGAAGGCCTTCAGCCTCGCGAAAACCGAGGGTCATGGATTGCGCGCGCCGGAAAACGTCTGGTCGGCGCGGACAGCTGATACGGGAACCCCATGCTTGCACACCTGTCGATCCGGGATATCGTTCTGATCGAACGCCTTGATCTCGGGTTTGAGAGGGGGCTGTCTGTTCTCACCGGTGAGACCGGTGCGGGAAAATCCATCCTGCTGGACAGCCTGTCTCTGGCGCTGGGCGCGCGCGGCGATGGTGGATTGGTCCGGCAGGGGGCAACAGGTGGCCAGGTAACGGCGGTTTTTGATGTGCCCATGGATCACCCGGCACGTCTTCTTTTACGCGAAAACGGTCTGGATGATGATGGCGACCTGATATTCCGGCGCACACAAAGCGCTGACGGCCGTACCCGAGTGTTTATCAACGATCAGCCCGCCAGTGTCGCGCTGATGCGCCAGGCCGGTCAATTGCTGGTGGAAATCCACGGGCAGCATGATGATCGCGCCCTTGTCGAACCGGATGCCCATCGCAACCTGCTGGATGCCTTTGGCTCCCTGCAATCCATTGCTGCAGATGTCGGCAGGCTATATGCCCATTGGCGCAAATCTGCCAAACGTGCTGCAGAACATCGCGCACGGGTGGAGGAAGCTGCCCGTGAGGCTGACTATTTGCGCGCCAGTGTTGATGAGCTGGAAATCCTGACGCCGGTTGATGGTGAGGAAGACGAACTTGCCGAACAGCGCGCGCGCATGATGAAAGCGGAAAAAATTGCCGCCGACGTCAATGAGGCCAACGATATTCTGTCTGGCCATGCATCTCCGGTTCCCATCCTCAGTTCGCTGTTGCGCAAACTGGAACGCAAGACGGCGGAAGTGCCCGGTCTGCTGGACGATATCATTGTCGCCATGGATGGCGCGGTCAACCTGTTGTCAGATGCGCAAATGGCAACGGAAGCGGCCATACGCAACGCTGAATTTGATCCGCGCGAACTCGAGAGCTGTGAAGAGCGGTTGTTTGCGTTGCGCGCCGCTGCACGCAAATATTCCGTTCCGGTGTCTGAATTGCCTGCGCTTGCCGCGCGCATGGTGGCTGAACTGGCCGACCTTGATGCCGGTGAGGAAAAGATGGCGGAGCTTGATGATGTGGTTGCAGAGGCGAAAAGTCGTTATATCTCTGCCGCTCAGGCCTTGTCCGAACGGCGCCATTTGACCGCAGACGCGCTGGCCGGCGCGGTGATGGCCGAATTGCCTGCACTGAAGCTTGAGAGGGCGGAATTTCTCGTGCAGGTCGAAAGCAATGTGGAGCAGGGCGGTGCCGATGGCATTGACCATGTGGCCTTTCATGTCAGAACCAATCCGGGGACCCGTGCCGGCCCCATTTTGAAGGTTGCCTCGGGTGGTGAATTGTCGCGTTTTCTGCTGGCGCTGAAAGTTGCGCTGGCCGACCGCGGCTCCGCACCGACGTTGGTCTTTGACGAAATTGATACCGGTGTGGGGGGCGCCGTTGCCGATGCCATTGGTCAGCGGCTGAAGCGGCTTTCCGGCAATGTCCAGGTGCTCTCGGTCACCCATGCGCCACAGGTCGCCGCACGGGCCTCCACCCATCTGCTGATCGCCAAGGCAATGGGCGGCGGCGAATCTCTGACCACCAGCGTCAGCCTGATGGATCAGGCCGCCCGACAGGAAGAGATCGCCCGGATGCTCGCTGGTGCGTCCATCACCGATGAGGCAAGGGCCGCAGCAGGGCGGTTGCTATCGGAGAATTTGTGATCCTGTTGCGGCACGCTGTTATCCGATAAAGAAAAGGATAACGGGCTCGCCGATTCCCACCGCGGATAATCCGCTGTAGAAGACAAACAGACCCTGATTCACGGATACCAATGATGTCTGCCAAATCCATACCGGTTGAAGAACTCGACGAACAGCAGGCCAGGCTGGAACTGGCGCGGCTTGCGGCTGAAATCCTGACGCATGACCGGCACTATCACACGGATGATGCGCCGGTGATTTCAGATGCGGACTATGACGCGCTGAAAAACCGTAACCGTGCAATCGAAGAGCAGTTTCCTGCCTTGAAACGCAAAGATTCGCCGTCTGAGCATGTTGGCGGAGCGGTGCAGGACAGGTTCGAGAAAATCGCCCACCGGGTGGCGATGCTGTCGCTGGACAATGCATTTTCGGACGAGGACGTCATTGAGTTTGTCGACCGGGTGCGTCGTTTCCTGAAAATGCCTGCCGATGCGCCACTGGCTTTCACGGCCGAGCCGAAAATCGACGGGCTATCGCTGGCATTGCGCTATGAAAAGGGCCAGCTTGTGTCAGCCGCGACGAGAGGCGATGGCAGTGTCGGGGAAAATGTCACCGCCAATGCGCGCACGATACGCGATATTCCAAAGGCTCTGAAAGGTGATGCTCCGGACGTGTTCGAGGTGCGCGGCGAAGTCTATCTGGCCAAGGCTGATTTTATTGAGCTCAACAGGCGGCAGGAGGCAGAAGGCAAGCAGACCTATGTCAATCCGCGCAACACGGCAGCCGGATCGCTACGCCAGCTTGACGCCTCGATTACGGCCAGCCGCCCTCTGAGGTTTTTTGCCTATGCATGGGGTGATGCAAGCGTTTTGCCGGCCACGACCCAGATGGGCGTTGTCGCGCAATTTGAAAAATGGGGATTTGAAATCAATCCGCTGATGGCGCGGTTTGAAACTGTCGAGGGCCTGATTGAGCAATATCGGCGCATCGAGGCGGAGCGGGCAAGTCTCGCCTATGACATCGATGGGGTCGTCTACAAGGTTGACGATCTGGCGCTTCAGGCAAGGCTGGGATTTGTTTCACGCAGCCCGCGCTGGGCCATAGCGCATAAATTTCCGGCGGAAACGGCCACGACGCTGATTGAAGATATCGAGATACAGGTGGGGCGCACCGGTGCGCTCAGCCCGGTTGCACGGCTGGAGCCGGTCACCGTTGGCGGCGTTGTCGTTTCCAATGCGACCTTGCACAATGAAGACTATATTGCCGGAATCGGCAGCGACGGTCAGCCCATCCGCGAGGGGCGTGACCTGCGTATCGGCGATACCGTGACGATCTACCGGGCAGGCGATGTCATTCCCAAGGTGCTGGATGTGGATCTTTCCAGAAGGCCAGCCGACAGCAAGCCCTATCTGTTTCCGCAGACCTGCCCGGTTTGCGGCAGTCCCGCGACGCGCGAGATCAACGAGAAAAGCGGCCGTATGGATTCGGTTCGCCGCTGCACTGGCGGGCTTGTATGCCCGGCACAGGCCGTGGAAAAACTGAAGCATTTCGTCTCGCGCAATGCTTTTGACATTGACGGGTTTGGCGCCAAACAGGCCGAGGCCTTTTACCATGCCGGCCTGGTCAATAACCCTGCAGAGATCTTTACCCTGCAACAACGCGATGACGCGTCAGAACTGCAGAAGCTGAAAAATCGTGACGGTTGGGGTGAGCAGAGCGCCGCCAAATTGTTCGAAGCGATCGAGGCGAGCAAGGTCATTGATCTGCACCGGTTTATTTTTGCACTGGGAATCCGCCATGTCGGCGAGGGCAACGCCAAAATTCTGGCCCGGGTCTACCATTCGGCGCGGGGCTTCGTGGATGCAATGACGGCTGCCCGCAACGCGGAAGGCGACGCCTGGAGCGATCTTGTCAATATTGACGGTATCGGTCCGACCGTGGCGCATGCTCTGGTGGAATTTTTCGGCGAACCGCACAATGCGGCGATTGTTGAAGAACTGCTGGTCCATGTGCAGCCCAATGATGCCGAGCAGGTCGCAGCCGATTCGGCCTTTGCCGGCAAGACCATCGTCTTTACCGGTTCACTGGAACGCATGTCCCGCGATGAGGCCAAGGCCATGGCTGAACGTCTTGGTGCCAAGACAGCCGGTTCGGTCTCGAAAAAGACGGACCTTGTCGTCGCCGGGCCGGGTGCCGGCTCCAAGCGGCAAAAGGCCATAGACCTTGGCGTTGAGGTCATCGACGAGGATGAATGGTTTACGCGTATTGGCAGCTGAGCACATCAATTTCTGTTGATCCGATAGGAAGACAAGGCGCTTTGATCATTTTTGTTGAACAAGCGATCACATTTATTCGCGTGACAGGTCAGGAATACTGACCTAGATCACAACCTCCAGCGGACTGACCATGACGAATGATTATGCTGGAGCGGGGTCCCTATGTCTTTTGATAGAAATGCACAGATACGCCAGGGAATGCGGGATTCACTGACGGTGGTGATCGGTGCAGCACCGTTTGGCCTGTTGTTCGGGGCTTTGGCAGTGGACAACGGAATGAGCGTTTCGGAAGCTGTGCTGATGAGTGCCACGATGTATGCCGGAGCCAGCCAGATGGTGGGCCTTGACCTTTTTGGAACGCATGCTGCGCCCTGGTTGATCGTGTTTTCCATCTTTGCGGTCAATTTTCGGCATATTCTCTATTCGGCCACCATAGGCCCGAAAATCGCCGGGTTCTCCGTAGCGCAAAAGACCATTGCCTTCTTTTTTCTGGTTGATCCGCAATTTGCCGAAGCCGAACGGCGTTCCGAGCAGGGAAAGTCCATCAGCTTTGCCTGGTATATGGGCATGGCGCTGCCATTCTATTTTTCCTGGATATGCGAAACAGCGCTTGGCGCGCTTTTCGGAAATCTCATTTCAGATCCCCATGCGCTGGGGATGGATTTTCTGTTGCCCATCTATTTTCTCGCCCTTGTCATGGGCTTCAGGCGGCGCAGGAACTGGTTTCCTGTGGTGATCGCCAGCGGTCTGGCCTCGATTGCCGCCTATTACATCATCGGTTCCCCATGGCATGTCAGTGTCGGCGCCCTGTTCGGCATTGCCTTTGCAGCGATCCTTGCCGGTCAGGGGCAACTTCCACCGCAAGAGGCGACAGAGCAGGGGGTGGAGAATGTTTGACAGTGGGTCCAGCGTAGTATGGATTATCCTTGCAGGCGCCCTGGCCACCTATGCAACGCGTGTCGGTGGCCACCTTGTTCTGTCGCGCTTTCAGCACATACCCCGCCGGGTGATGGCTGCGCTTGATGCTGTGCCAGCTGCTGTTCTTGCGTCACTGGTTGCACCGGCAATCGTGTCTCAGGGGTGGGCGGAGGCATTGACCCTGGCTATCGCAGCGGTGGCGGCGCTGCGTTTCAACATGGCAGGGGTTCTGCTGGTTGGCGCCGCATCGATTATCACACTGAGGGCGCTGCTCGGCTAGCCAATCGGTGCCGTTGCCGAGGCGAGCCAGTCTTTTTGTTGTTGTGTTTCCAGCAAGGGGGACACGGCTTCCAGGACACGTGCGTGGTAGGCATTGAGCCAGTCCAGTTCCTCGCCGCTGAGCAGTGCAGGCACGATAAGCCGCCGGTCGATCGGACACAGGGTCAGGGTTTCGAATCCCAGCATTGGCTTGTCGCCACCCTCGATCCTGGCTGCTTCGTCTACGATAATCAGGTTTTCAATGCGAATGCCAAAGGCGCCTTCGCGATAATAGCCTGGCTCATTGGACAGGATCATGCCGGGTTTGAGCTCTTGGACACCGCGGCGCGAAATGTTCTGGGGCCCTTCATGCACGGACAAATAGGAGCCGACACCATGGCCGGTTCCATGGCCATAATCGGCTCCGGCTTTCCATAGGGCGGCGCGGGCAATGGCATCGATATCCATTCCCCGTGTGCCCTCCGGAAACCGCATCAGTGACAATGCGATCATGCCTTTGAGCACCAGGGTGAAGAAACGTTTTTCTGTTTCTCCGACATCGCCGATCGCAATGGTGCGCGTAATATCCGTTGTGCCATCCTGGAATTGCGCGCCTGAATCGACCAGATAGAGTTCGCCTGGCTTCATGGTCCGATTGGTTTGCGTCGTCACCCGGTAGTGGATGATCGCACCGTTGGGGCCGGAGCCGGAGATCGTGTCAAAGGAGATTTCCCTGAGCGGCATTTGCAGGCGTTCACCTGTGACGCGGCGGCATTTTTCCAAGGTGCGAACGGCGGTGATTTCGTCAACAGTGCCCGCAGGCTGAGCATCGAGCCAGGACAAAAATGCCACCATGGCGGCACCGTCGCGCAGATGCGCAGCGCGGCTGCCCGCAAGTTCGGCAGCGTTTTTTTGCGCACGGGGCAGGCGGGCAGGATCGGCTTTTTCGACCAGACGGCCACCATTGCTGGTGACGAGATCGGCGATGCGGCTGGCCACCAGGTCCGGATCGACAATGAACGCCATGGCTTTGGTGCCCATATCAGCCAGTTTTGCTTCAAGTTCCGCCGGTTCAAACAGGCCGGCCATCTGCGTGAGATAGGCTGCGGCTTCCCGGTCGAGCTTGCGATGGTCGATGAACAGCGCGTTGGTTCCGGTCGGCGTGATAATTGCAAAGGCCAGGGCAAGCGGCGTGTGGGCGACATCGCTGCCACGGATGTTGAACAGCCAGGCAATGGATGAGGGATCGCTTATCACGCAGGCATCGGCCCCGGCCTTGCCGATCATGTCCTGAATGTCGGCCAGTTTGTCGCGTGACAGGCGCCCGGCAAATTGCAGAGGCTGGATGGATACGGGGCCAAGCGGTTCTGCCGGACGGTCCGACCAGATTGCATCAATCGGATTGGCGTTCAATCTGACGATCTGCGCGCCGATTTTTCCGGCCATTCTTTCCAATCGACGCACATCAGCCAATGTGTGAAGCCAGGGGTCAATGCCGATCCGCAGGCCGGCCTTTCCATTCTCCTGTAGCCATTTGGCCGGTGGGGTGGTGACAAGATTCTGCGGTGTAAACACATCCAGATCGATCTGCTGGCGAACCTGTGTCGTGTAGCGCCCATCGACAAATACATGGGCGGTATCCTGCATGATCAAAGCTGCGCCGGCAGAACCGGTAAAGCCGGTCAGCCAGGCCAGACGGGCTTCGCTTTCGGGCACATATTCGCCCTGAAACCGGTCGGATCGCGGCACCACAAGGCAATCAATGCCAAGTGCCCCAAAGCTGGATCGCAGCAGTTCCACCCGCGCCCTGCCGGTATCCGGCGACGCTGTGACGTCGAATGTCTGAAACATGTAAGAGCCCTTGTGTGCTGTGACGGCTGTGTACCGACCGGGTATCTTGCGCTGCAGCAATCGTTTCGCATATGCAGCATTTGCAGGGCTACCCTGCGTCAAACCACCTAACTGACCCTGCATTCGTCATCTATATATAGATTCAACAACTACCTGGAAATCAATAATTCAAAAGGATGATTTCAATGTCCAAGTCGTTTTTCCGTAACGCTTTTGAGCGCATCACAGCCGCCCGTGAATTGCAGGCTCGTCGTTATGTCGGCAATGTATTGCTGTCGTTCGATGACGAGACCCTGAAGTCTCTCGGTCACAACCGCGAAGATCTCAAGCGCGCCGGCCAGTCCGCCTACCCATTCTGATCAACAATATCTGTTGAACAGGCATTATCAGGGCAACCCTTCGCGGGGTTGCCCTTTTTTGTGGTCCTCAACCGCTTTACCGCGACAGGTTCAACGTCACCCAGCCATTTCGCCAGAATGTCTGGCGATGATACAGGCCCTGTGTGTTGTAGGCTGCCAGAACCTTCATGCGCTGACTGGCCAGAATGCCGGACAGGATGACCTGTCCTCCGCTTGCCAGATTGCGGCTCATTGCGGGCGCCATCTTCATCAAGGGTTTTGCCAGAATATTTGCAACGATAAGGTCAAAGGGACCGCGTCGTGCGAAAAGTTCCGAGTGAAAACCAGGGGCGGTCCTGAACACAATGCGCGATGCACAATGGTTGAGGCGTGCATTGTCACGAGCCACTTCAATGGCGACCGGGTCTATATCGGTTGCCAGAATGGTGGCCTGTGTGAGTTGAGCAATACCGATCGCCAGCACGCCACTGCCGGTCCCAAGGTCAAGAACCCGGCGATAGGGTCGGCGCCTGACGACCTGATCGATCATTTCCAGGCAGCCGGCCGTCGTTCCATGATGCCCGGTACCGAAGGCGCGACCCGCTTCGATCTCGATCGACAGGTCATTGGGCCGCACCTGATAGCGGTCATGGGACCCATGGACAAGAAAACGCCCGGCACGCACCGGTTTGAGCCCCTGCAGAGACAGGGTGACCCAATCGACATCAGGCAATATTTCAATTTCGATCTGCACATCGGGCAGGGCGGCCGCCAGGCAATCTGTCATCGCAGCGGTCATGGCGGTCTGTTCATCGACGGGCACATAGACGGATACTTCCCAGATATCCTTGTTCTCGTCGATTTCCATGGTTGCCACGGGATAGCCAGCATCCTCGAAAGCCAGACCGAGAAGATCCAGCGCCAGTTCGCATTCCGCCTGGCTGGCGGTGACGTAGAGTCTAATTTGTTTCACTCAGGTGCTTTCTGTGGAGGGGGTGGATTGAGTCTTTTTTGGCCCATCCAATACTTGTGGTGCATAGGACAAAATCCGGTCATCGACAGAAGGGTCGGAATTTGCTGTGGAGGCAAAGACAAGCCTTCCCGATGGTTTGACCCATAGTAGGATGATCGTGTCTTCCCTGCGGCTTTGCAGATAGGCGTCATAACCGAAATCCGGTGTCAACGTGGTGACCTGAAATGTCCAGCCGGTCGCCTCCCAAGCCTGCAATTGCCAGTAGGATACGCCGCTCTTTGTCAGCGGTCTGCCACCAAGCGTGAAATGCATCGTATGACGGTCGGCTTTTGTCTCGTCTGGTGATATCTGGAAGACATGGGAGCGGCCGAAATCCGGCCCGAAATCTGTGCAGACAAGTGCGTTGTAAGCGTCGTTGTCACTGGCCGCGATCAGATAGGAAAAGCGATTGAAGTCGATGGCGTGATGGGCTTCTTCGGAAAGCACCTCGCCATAATGAACAGGGATATTGGCCAGCCGGGCATCGGAAATGCGGTTCCAGTTCTTGTCGGCAACCATGATCGGGATATCCAGCTCGGGAACTTTGCGGGCCAGTGCTGTTGCCCAGCGTGATCCGCCGACGATCAAAATGCCGGGCTTGTTGGCCGATTTCAGATTCAACAGACGGGCGATCGGGCCCAGAGAGAAGCCATGCAAAAAGATGGTAGCAACAACCACGGCAAAGGTGACTGCAACCATTTTGGTGCCGTCTGCATCACCCAAATCAACCACGGTTGCGCCAAACAGGCCTGTCACGGCCACTGCGACGATGCCGCGCGGCGCGATCCAACCGGTCAAAAGCCGCTCCTGCCAGGTCGCTCCGGCCCCGATCGTTGCCAGAAATATGGCAAGCGGCCGAATGACAAACAACAGGCTGGCAACAAAAGCCAGGGCACGCCAGTCAATCGTTTTGATCTCGTCCAAGCTCAGGGAGGCGGTCAGCAGAATGAAGACGCTGGAAACCAGCAGGATGGTGATGGTTTCCTTGAAACGGCGGATTTCGCTCAGGCTGGCCATGCGGGCATTGGCCAGCGCCACACCCATCACGGTAACCGTCACGAGACCAGCTTCCTCCAGAACCATATTGGTGGCCGCATAGGCCAGCAATACGGCAGACAGAAGCACCGGCACTTTCAGATATTCGGCAACCAGCCCGCGAATGAAGAGCCACTGGATGAATCTGGCGACCGCCCATCCTCCACCGACAGCCAGCAACAGGGCCAGGGGAATGGTGACAATCAGATCGCTGACCGCATGGTCACCATGCATGATGAGGATGGTCTCGAAGGTGAGAACGGCAAACATTGCACCGATCGGATCATTGATGATGGCTTCCCAGCGCAGCATGGTGGCCGGCCGCGAAGAAAGCTGCGCCTGTCTGAGCAATGGCATGATAACGGTCGGACCGGTGACGACGAGTATGGCGCCCAGAATTGAGGACGTTGTCCAGGACAGTCCGCCGATATAATGGGCAGACAGTGCACTCATCAACCAGACCAGAGGGCCGCCAAAAAGAATGATGCGCCGCACCGCCTTTGACGTCCCACTGATTTCCTTGAAGTTGAGTGTCAGCCCCCCTTCGAAAAGAATGACGGCAACAGCAAGCGATATCAGTGGTCTATATATCTCACCAAAATCCACTTCAGGATCGAGAAAACCGGTAGCTGGCCCTGCTATGAAACCTGCCGCAAGCAACAGCACGATGGCCGGTAGCTTGAACCGCCACGCAAGCCATTGCGCCAATATGCCTGCGGAGCAGATCAGGGCGATCTTGAGTGCAAGTTCATGCATGGTCTGTTTTCCGGCCGTGACGCTGAGTGTGGATACAATTGAGATGTGTTTTAGAACACACAGGCGGCAATTGGAACAGGATTCGAAACAGCGCCTTTGACCGGCTCTATGCGGGCAGGGCAGGCGCTCGTAACGGATCTTGCGCATGCATTCACGGGAAAACTGGGGCAGGGCAGGTGATTTCGCAGTTCAATCCTAGGTCGTGTGGACAGTTACCTTATCCATAGAGCAATTGCTGCAATTGTGACGACTGCGAGGTCGTTTCGGGCCGTTTTTTCGAAGCGTGTAGCGACCCTGCGGAACTGCTTGAGTCTTGAGAAGCAGCATTCGACCAGATGGCGCTGGGCATAGAGATGTTTGTCCAGCGGGTATTTGAGCGCACGCGAG
>Ga0208648_1000505_pt1 | contig 39375 bp, 36 predicted proteins | sample AntAceMetag02UKL_FD_184772 | JGI IMG/M metagenome (GOLD analysis project Ga0208648, IMG submission 184772) | Saline lake microbial communities from Ace Lake, Antarctica - Antarctic Ace Lake Metagenome 02UKL (SPAdes) (version 2) | ecosystem: Environmental > Aquatic > Non-marine Saline and...
AGGCCGGAAAAGTCTACCCTAGTTTTATTTTACATCAAAAAAATAGCGTATCCAGCTGTTTTTTAGGGTTAATTTGTGGGGATACCTCAGGGTCAGAGCTTTTTATAATTTTTGAACAACTGGACGCCCTCCCCTCGCATAAGCAACTTTTTTATTCAGCGTTTTCTCAATTTCAGCTTTGAACCGATCATTTTCTCCTTTTCTATTATGTGTTATGTGTTTTATTCCTTAGATTCAAATAATCAGTTCAATTCAGGTCAGATACCAAGTAAATGCCCTCCATTTTCTTACGCCACCCGATAGGTCGCCCTACTTTTTTAGGCTTCAGCCTTCTACCAGTCAATTTTTCAATATCCTCTTTGAAATGGTCATGACCAATAGCCACAGCTTGAAATAACATTTGGAGTTACCTCCTGCCCGATGTTTGCTACCTGTGGTGGTTTACCTACCTTGCCAGATCGGGAACTTCCCCGCAACTTGCTTGGCCTCACGCGCTTTGAATTATGCCTTGGGTTTATATTTGGCCGCTGTTATTGCAAGTCAACGGCTAGGGCCTGATGACCCCCTTGCATTGCCAGAGCCTAGGATGTCTGAAAATTACTGGAGTAATTATGTACAAGCATTCGCAAGAACCTACATTAACTGGAATATAAATCCTATGTTCTAATATTGCATATTTATGTTTATATATGTTTAAATAACTGATAATTTAATAATTACATTAATATTTGTATAAAGATGCAGAACTCTCGTCTACCTAACCAAGAGATCGCTGATATTTTAGTATCTCATCAATCCATGCCAGGAAATTTGTTGCCTATCTTACATGCCATTCAGGACTCAATAGGCTACATTCCGCAAGATTCAGTCCCTGAGATTGCTCGTGCACTGAATCAGTCCGTTGCTGAAATTCATGGCGTGATCAGTTTTTATCATTATTTTAGGCAAACTCCTCCTGGAAAAAACACCATTCGCCTGTGTCGGGCTGAGTCTTGCCAGGCAATGAATGGTAAATCACTGGAAAAATATGCACAAAAACAACTTAAAATTGATTGGCATGAGACCACAAGTGATGGTGAATTTTCTTTAGAACCTTTTTATTGTTTAGGCAATTGCGCCTGCTCCCCAGCATTATCAGTAAATAAAGACGTTTATGGGCGTGTCACGCCAGAGCGATTTGACGAAATCGTTGCCAGCTATAGAGGTGTCGTAGAATGATCAAAGTCTATATTTCCCGTGATTCAACAGCGTTATCGTTAGGTTCTAATCAGGTTGCTGAAGTGTTACAGCAAACAGCATTAGATGAAGGTGTTGATATTGAATTGATACGTAATGGTTCGCGCGGACTTTTTTGGTTAGAACCATTAATAGAAGTTCAAACTGATTCAGGTCGGGTGGCTTATGGTCCTGTGCAGATTAGCGATATCAGTTCATTAATTGCTGCGGGGATTTTTTCAGGTAAAGAACAACATCCCTTATATTTGGGTGATATTGAACAATTACCTTATTTTAAGAATCAAAACCGCTTAACGTTTGCCCGTGTTGGAGTAACCGACCCAGTGTCGCTGGATGACTATCTTGCACATGATGGCTACAAAGGTCTGCAAAAAGCACTCGATCTTGTCCCCAAAGATATAGTTCAGGAAGTCACTGATTCTGGTTTGCGTGGCCGTGGTGGTGCAGCATTCCCAACGGGTATTAAATGGAATACTGTCTTAAATGTCTCTGCCGAACAAAAATATATTGTTTGCAATGCTGATGAGGGTGATTCGGGGACTTTTTCTGATCGTATGATTATGGAAGGCGACCCATTCGTACTGGTTGAAGGTATGACCATCGCAGGCTTAGCAGTTGGAGCAACTCAAGGCTATATCTATTTGCGCATTGAATATCCACATGCCTATGAGGCATTAAATCAAGCGATTCAAACCGCTTATCAGAATAGCTTTTTAGGTGATGATATTTTAGGCAGCGGCAAAAGCTTTCATATGGAAGTGCGTCGAGGTGCGGGGGCTTATATTTGTGGTGAAGAGACCGCACTACTGGAAAGCCTCGAAGGCAAACGTGGTCTAGTCCGTTTCAAGCCACCTTTACCCGCTATTGTTGGATTATTTGGCCAGCCTACCGTGGTCAATAATGTTATCTCACTGGCATCCGTACCCATTATTTTAGACAAGGGCGGTCAATATTATCAGGATTATGGTACGGGACGTTCTCGAGGATCATTACCTTTACAATTAGCCGGAAATATTAAATATGCGGGATTATTTGAAGCCGCTTTTGGTATGACTCTACGTGAATTGCTTTATGACTATGGAGGTGGTTCTGCGAGCGGTCGGCCTATTCGTGCGGTACAAGTCGGCGGACCATTAGGCGCTTATATGCCCGAATCACAATTCGATACCCCTTTAGATTACGAAGCATTTAGTGCCATAGGTGCAGTATTAGGGCATGGCGGCATCGTTGTTCACGATGATACCGTCGATATGGCCGAAATGGCGCGATATGCAATGGAATTTTGTGTTGAAGAATCATGCGGTAAATGTACGCCGTGCCGTATTGGCTCAACTCGTGGCGTTGAAGTAATTGAACGCATTGTGCAAGACATGCAAAAAGAGAAAAACATGAATCTATTACGCGATTTATGCGACACCATGATTCATGGTTCCTTATGCGCGATGGGCGGCATGACGCCTTATCCTGTCTTAAGTGCTTTAAATTATTTTCCTGAAGATTTTGGCATCAATATTGACGCAGATGCCGCCTGACGCAATAGAACCGGAGCGTTATTATGAATTCAAATAAAGACTTAGATTATGGCACACCTGCCAGCCCTAGCAGCCAGCAAATCAGCTTAGAAATTGATGGACACAAGGTGACTGTCGCTGAAGGTACTTCAGTGATGCGTGCCGCCGCTGAAGCGGGTGTTAATATTCCTAAACTGTGCGCCACAGACAGCCTGGAGCCGTTTGGCTCTTGCCGGATGTGTCTGGTGCAGATAGAGGGTGGGCGTGGCTATCCTGCATCCTGTACCACACCGGTTGCCGAAGGTATGAAAGTCTGCACACAAAATGACAAGCTAGCCGATATCCGACGTGGTATTGCGGAATTATATATCTCCGATCATCCATTGGACTGTTTAACCTGCTCAGCTAATGGCGATTGTGAATTACAAGATACGGTTGGTGAAGTGGGTTTACGCGAAGTAAGGTATGGTTACGCAGGCGAAAACCATCTGGATGCAGTTAAGGACACCAGCAATCCTTATTTTAGTTTTGATCCGGCAAAATGTATTGTCTGTTCACGCTGTGTGCGTGCCTGCGAAGAAACTCAGGGTACTTTTGCATTAACCATTGATGGCCGTGGCTTTGACTCAAAAATTGCAGCGGGACAAAAGCAAGACTTTATTGACTCAGAATGTGTTTCCTGTGGTGCCTGTGTACAAGCCTGTCCAACTGCGACTTTGATGGAAAATTCGGTCATTGAAAAAGGCCAGCCGGAACATAGCGTTATTACTACTTGCGCTTACTGTGGTGTCGGCTGTTCTTTCCGTGCCGATATGAAGGGTGAACAGGTTATACGCATGGTACCCGATAAAAACGGTCAGGCTAATCATGGACATTCCTGTGTTAAAGGTCGCTTTGCTTTTGGTTATGCCACACACAAAGACCGTATTACGCAGCCGATGATTCGGGAAAAAATCACCGACCCATGGCAAGAAGTCAGCTGGGAACAAGCAATTCAATTTGCAGCTGATAAATTAAAACATTTACAGGCAACATACGGTCAGGATTCCATTGGTGGCATTACTTCATCACGCTGTACTAATGAAGAAACCTACTTGATGCAAAAGCTGATTCGTGCCGGTTTTGGTAATAATAATGTGGATACTTGCGCCCGTGTCTGTCACTCACCGACGGGTTATGGCTTAAAAAGCACTTTTGGCGAGTCATCAGGTACACAGAACTTTGACTCCGTGCAAAAAGCGGATGTTATTCTGGTGATGGGTGCCAATCCAACAGATGGCCATCCCGTTTTTGGCTCTATGATGAAGCGTCGTCTGCGGGAAGGCGCAAAGCTTATTGTCATTGATCCACGCTCAATTGATTTGGTGCAGACACCGCATGTTAAAGCCGATTATCATTTAAAATTGCGACCAGGCACTAATGTAGCATTAATGACAGCGATGGCGCATGTCATTGTTACCGAAGGTTTACTGGATGAGCAATTTATTGCTGAACGTTGTGATACCGAATCATTTGCAAAATGGCAGACGTTTGTCGCCAAAGCTGAGAACTCACCGGAAGCGGTTGCAGAATTGACAGGTGTTAGTGCTGACTCTTTACGCGCAGCAGCACGGTTGTACGCCACCGGCGGTAATGCCGCGATTTATTATGGCTTAGGTGTAACCGAGCATAGCCAGGGATCAACCACTGTGATTGGTATTGCTAATTTAGCGATGGCTACCGGCAATATGGGCCGTGAAGGTGTTGGCGTGAATCCATTGCGCGGACAAAACAATGTACAGGGTTCTTGCGATATGGGTTCTTTTCCGCATGAGTTTGTCGGATACCGACATGTCTCTGATCAGGAAACGCGCTCATTATTTGAAAAAGCGTGGGGAGTAACACTACAAGGAGAACCGGGCCTACGTATTCCTAATATGTTTTCCGCAGCAATTGATGGAAGCTTTAAAGGCTTGTATGTACAAGGTGAAGATATTGCCCAATCCGATCCGGATATTAATCATGTTCATCATGCTTTGCGCCAGATGGAATGCATTATCGTTCAGGATTTATTTTTAAACGAGACCGCAAAATTTGCTCATGTGTTTTTACCTGGCTCGTCCTTTTTAGAAAAAAACGGCACATTCACCAATGCTGAACGCCGTATTTCACCGGTCAGAAAAGTAATGGCACCGCTTGCGGGCAAACAAGACTGGGAAGTAACTCAAGATTTATCTAATGCCTTAGGTTACCCGATGAATTACCAGCATCCATCGGAAATTATGGATGAAATTGCGCAGTTAACGCCACAATTTGCGCATGTATCTTATGCCAAAATAGAAGCTGAAGGCAGTATTCAGTGGCCTTGTAACGAAGAAGCGCCCAATGGTACTCCGACCATGCACACCGATAGTTTTGTTCGTGGTAAAGGTAAATTTATGCTGACCGAATATATTCCGACCGAAGAACGGACCAGCAGAAAATATCCGCTGATTCTGACGACCGGCCGCATCTTGTCGCAATACAACGTCGGAGCACAAACGCGACGTACTGAAAATGTTGTTTGGCACGAAGAGGATCGCCTGGAAATTCATCCGCATGATGCAGAGCAACGAGGCATCGTCGATAACGACTGGGTAGGTATTAGAAGTCGTTCTGGAGAAACGGTGTTACGTGCCTTAATCAGTGAGCGTATGCAACCTGGAGTCGTATATACCACATTCCACTTCCCGCATTCAGGTGCTAATGTGATTACCACGGATAACTCAGACTGGGCGACTAACTGTCCTGAATATAAAGTCACTGCGGTGCATGTTGCCAAAGTCAGTCAGCCGTCAGAATGGCAAAAAAGTTACCGTAATTTTAGTGAAACACAGCAATCTTTGCTGGCAAACCGCATTACACTTAACGAACACGAGTAAACACCAATGGACGCTACGGTAACAGAGTTAGGTAGATCCAGCTATCGACAAGGCATGGTCGATAGCTGGCGGGGGATAATTCACAGACGACAGAAAGATTATGTTGCAGAAGAAGTACCCATTGTATTGGTCTACAACAATAAACCACATGTGGTTATGTTAGCAACGCCATTAAATCTTGAAGATTTTGCTTTAGGTTTCAGCCTGACCGAAGAAATCCTTTTGCATCCATCGGAATTGCATTCTATACGTGTCGTACAAAGGGCGAAAGGAATTGAGGTTAGAATGCGCATCCCGGAATACCGCTTTTCTCAGATTGAAAGTAAGGGACGTAATATGACTGGACGCACCGGTTGTGGCTTGTGTGGCGCAACTACGTTAGACCAGGCTATAAGAAAACCAAACCCGGTTGGTGTCGGATTTAGCCTGGAGGCAGAAGCGATGATGACTGCATTTGAAAAAATGCAGCAGCAGCAAGCACTACATCAATTAACCGGTGCCGTTCATGCGGCTGCCTGGTTAGCCGCCAATAATAACATTCAAATGATTCGTGAAGATGTCGGGCGACATAATGCTTTAGATAAACTAATTGGCACCTTATCCAGAACCGGTTGTCAATTTGATAATGGCTGTTTATTAATCACCAGTCGTGCCAGCTATGAAATGGTACAAAAAGCAGCAACAGTAGGTATTTCATTAATGGCTGCGGTTTCAGCCCCGACTGCACTAGCAATAAAATTAGCCAATGAGTGCGGTTTAACATTAATCGGTTTTGCGCGTAACAATAATTACGTTATTTATACACATCCGCATCGTATACAACATCATCATCCTATGACCGCATAACTATGGACAAACAAAATCTGGTCAAAATGGCCAATAATATCGGCTTGTTTTTTAAATCAGAACCTGACCGAGCACTCGCAGTAGAAAGCATTGAACAGCACTTGAAAAAATTTTGGGATCCGCGCATGCGCGTTGAAATTATTAATTATAAGCAGCAAGGTGGCCTGGAATTAATAGATATTGTTGCTGAAGCAGTAACTAATCTAGCGCAAAAAAAACCAGTTTAACAATGCAAAAAATTCTTAACTTTGATTTATTAGTTTAGCCATATATTTAGAGAGCCCTCTATAAAATAAAGGCATTACTTTCATTCCCCTATGAATTGTCTGATAATAATTAGCACAATTCATTTAGAGGAAATATTGTGCAAGAATTAATGACAGTTCAAGAAGTCGCTGACTACTTGCGTATTAAAGAACGTAAAGTCTATGATTTACTCGCACAAAAGCGCATACCTTGTACACGCGTCACAGGAAAATGGCTTTTTCCTCGCTTTCAAATAGATCGTTGGCTAGAGCAGAACAGTGAAATACAGTTTGAAAATCCAGCCCAAAAAGCATTTTCATCCCCTTTGCTAGTCGGTAGTCATGATTTACTGCTGGAATGGGCATTGCGCGAAAGTCATTTTCCTTTTGCCATTCAAACCACGGGCAGTTCAGAAGGGTTGGCTGAGTTTATCAGTGAACAGGCTATGGTCTGCGGGTTACACATTCTTGACCCTGAAAGTAACGAATACAATATTCCCATTATTCGCAAAAGCCTGGATAACCAACCTGTGGTATTAATTGAGTGGGCTCGTCGCCAGCAAGGTATTTTAGTCGCTGCGGGAAATCCTTTAGCGCTCCATAATATCAATGATTTGCGAGATAAAAAAATTAGGTTAATTGATCGTCAAGCAGGGGCCGGCAGTTATATATTACTGGAAACTTTGCTACAACGAGAGGGTATCCATAAAGAAGAACTTAATTTACTGGAGGCACCCGCCTATAGCCATATTGATGTTGGTGACGCTATCGCGCACGGCAAAGCAGATGCAGGTATTGCTATTGAAGCGGTAGCCAGACAATTTCAACTCGATTTTATCCCATTAGTTTATGAGCAATTTGATCTGCTGATTCATCACTGCCATTATTTTGATACACCATTTCAATCATTACTTAGTTTTACTAAGCAAAAGCGCTTTCACGAGAAAGCACAAGAACTAACAGGTTATGATATTTCATCTTTAGGATCAGTTCGGCATAATTTTTTAACATCAAAATAGGTTAAGGGGGCTGCCACAAGATAAAAGGTTTCCTGATTACGTACAACTCACAGCCAAATTAAAAAAATCTTAAAATATCAGTACGTTAAGAGTCTCGTCATTCCCGAAGTCTACCCAGTCAAGCTGGGCACAAGCTTTATCGGGAATCTTTGCTTAAGCCATGAGATTCCTGCTAAAAGCATGCAGGAATGACGAATATAGCTGAGAGTTATGGGTAATCAGGAAAGGTTTTCTCTCGTACCTTATTTCAAGCTGGCTTACCCCTTAAAGTTCTCTGTTTCAGCGATACCTTTAAATTTCCCAAGAAACGAAAATAATCTTCTTCACATTGAAAGATATTTTGACGATTATTACCCCGACACATGATATGTCAAGCTTCGTCTGGAATAACACTTCCGGGTAATCTAGCCATAAAATTCAATTTTAAAGAAGAAAAACGGCATCCTAAGCTGACTTGACAGGAAATATCAAGTACTCCGACTCTTGGTCACTTCTCACTTGGTTCTGTTGATTCATTATCCAGAGGCTGTACCTTAAACCGACACCTACTTCCACCTTTTGCCATACAGCAAGTATGTTCAATTTTGCTATCCAGCAGGGAAGAGAGTAATGACAAGTCCATTTCACAAACATCTGTATCGTGATAAGCCAAATCATGAAAAACACAATTATAAGCATCGATCATTAAATTCTGTCCTGGTTCCCCTTCTGTTACCTGAGCTTCATACCCCAGTTCCTGCATAATGGCGACAGTCATTTTAATTTTTTCATTGATCGGCTTGTTTTTCAGAGCGTCCTTTCTTGTTGCTGAAAGTGAAACGCCTAGTTCCTTGAGAAATTCAATCAGTTCCTCTGAACCTAATTTTTGCTTAATTAAATTGATCAGCATTTCTGCAAAAAGGCTGTAGTGTTTGGGGAAAATATGGATCCCTTTTTCCGTTAGTACAAAGGTAGTTCCAGGTCGCCCTCCCGTTTGCATTGAGGCAGATTTCTTAACGAAGCCATCTCTTTCCAGAACCGTCATATGTTGATGTATCGCACTTCTTGAAATTTCAAGAAGTTTGGAAAACTGATCAACAGTCATTCCCTCTTTATCTTTTACTAGAAAATGTAGTATTTTTTGCTGTTTTTCACTGAATCCATTGATTTCCATATAATCTCTTGTCTGGCTTTTCTTATTTTATTGCGCTGAGAGTAACGGAATGCTACTTCTCAATACTTTGATAAATAAAGCATAACACCTTTAGAAGCAAAATTCACTCGACAATGAATATATAAGTAACATTATTATGTTTATACCCTTTATTAAGTAATTAGTTGACAAAGTATACAATAAATCGTAACCTAAGACCCACTTACTAATTCATAGCAATTGAGATTATTTAAAGAGGGTAACTGGATGAAATTTAGGAAATTAGAAAATATCAAAGATCGAGACTGGACTAATAAAATGGTCTGTTTTTTTATAATATGTTGTTGGGGAACTTTGGTTGAAGCAAAACAGCACAAATTTGAAATGACCATCGACGAAGTAACGATTAAAGTTGCACCAAAATTGGATTACAAGGTATTTGCATTTAACGGTCAGGTCCCTGCGCCACTCATTCATGTCGGAGAAGGCGATGATGTTGAAGTGTTGGTGACTAATAATACTTCTACACCGCATACCATCCATTGGCACGGTCTTTATCAGACTAATAATTGGAAAAATGATGGCGTGCCGGGAGTGACACAAGAAGCCATTGAAGCAGGTGATAGTTATACCTATCGATGGAAAGCTGAGAAAACAGGAAGTCTCTGGTATCACTGCCATACCAATGTCAATGAACATGTGGGGATTAGAGGCATGTGGGGACCTATCATCGTCGATCCGATTAATCCAACCGAGCTGGAAAAAACGGTCACTAAAGATGCCATTTTAATGTTCAGTTCTTGGGAATCAAGCCATGCAGATAAGTTTGGCGAAGGGGGTACACCCGCAGATTTAGTGGATTACTTTTCTATCAATGGTCGTTCTTTTCCCTCAACGCAGCCACTACGGGTTAAAAAAGGTGATGTTGTCCGTTTTCGTCTTTACGGAGCAGGCGGTTCTATTCATTCCTTTCATCCCCACGGACACGATATGTTAGTCACGCATAAAGATGGTTTGGCTCTGAAACTACCTTATGAGGTCGATACTTTACTTATCGGTCCAGGTGAACGTTATGACGCTATAGTCAAAATGAATAATCCAGGACGTTTTATAGCCCATGATCATGTCGATACTCATGTGACTAATGCCGGTAAATTTCCGGGTGGCGCAATTACCATTATTGAATATGACGATGTCCCTATGGAGGATTGGTATGTCTGGAAAGGTAAGGTGTTTGATAGCGATTTTTTCTTTAGTGATTCAATAAAAAAAGCCAATGGTATGCATAATCAGTCAGGCTTTACAGGGACACCTATCGAACAGAAAAGACGCAGAAGAAAGGGGGAATAAGAAGATGAGTTACAACAACAATCTCTATCATAATCTCAGGGTTATTTTGATTATTAGCATGGGCTGGATAACGCATACTGAAGCAGCCGGAACAGGTAAGGATATTCTGGATACGCAATGTGTATCCTGCCATGCCATTTCACCAAAAACACCTCAGACCTTAAAGGAATTGTGGGAAAGAAAAGCTCCTGACCTTTCATCAGCAGGTATCAAGTATAAATCAGAATGGCTCACAAGCTGGCTGCAAAACCCGACAAGAATAAGACCCGCTGGAATGTTTTATGGCAACCATATCAAGTTGGGGGAAAAACTGGACGAAGTTGACCAGTCCAGCCTGGTTAAACATCTTCAGTTATCCAATGAAGATGCCACTAAAGTGACTGAAGTATTAATGACCTTTAAACAAAATCAGGCATTGATCACAGCAGGAGATTATAAGCCTGGCACAATCTCAATGACCATGGGTGACATGATGTTTGATAAATTTAAAGGTTGTCTGGCTTGTCATCAAATAGAACCTGGATATGGAGGAATGTCAGGCTCTGAAATGTACACAGCAGGGAATCGCCTGCAAGAGGATTATTTAATCAGCTTTATGCGTAATCCCCAGGCATGGGACCCAAAAAGCATCATGCCGAATAAAAATTTAAAGGAAATTGATTTACAAAAACTGGTTCATTATTTACGCGCTTTAGCCAAGGAGAATGATCAATGAATGCATCAATTTTTATGCTGATATTCAGAGTATTGCTATTGATTTTAGTGACTGATGTCAGTGCTGAAACAGGCAAAGATAATTATCAAACTTATTGTGTGCAATGCCATGGCCTGGAAGGTAATGGCAAAGGGATTAATGTCGCAGATATGTCAACTCAACCGCGAGATCACACGGATGCAAAGGAAATGTCGGCACGAACCGATCAGGAGTTATTTAAAGTTATTAAGGAGGGAGGGCAATCAATCAATAAATCTGTATTAATGCCACCTTGGGGTTCTACTTTTTCAGATGAAGAAATACAAGACTTAGTCAAATATTTGCATCAACTCTGTAAATGCTAAAAAGGATTTTGTTTTATTTTTTTCATCATTATTATTAAAACTATCTGGAGATATTTCATGAATAAAAAACCACTATCAACAGCGATAAAATATAAATCTGTCAGTTTACTGATGTTGGTTTTATTTATAGCTGAGCCAATTGCAGCTAAAACGGTAAAAGTTAGCATGACAGCAAAAGAAAATACCGTTGTTATTGATAACAAAGGCACTGAGTATCCAGCCTGGACCTATGATGGTACCATTCCGGGACCGGTTGTTAGAGTTACCGAAGGGGATACCGTAGACTTTACATTAATCAATCCCGATACCAATAAAAACAGTCATTCCATGGATTTTCATGCCGCTGTGGTTGATGTCTTGAAGGAGTTTAGTGAAGTTAAGCCAGGAGAAACCAAACATTTTAGTTTTGTTGCCAACCACCCGGGGGTGTTTATGTATCATTGCGGTGCTGCAACCATGGCTCAGCATATTGCCAGAGGTATGTATGGCATTATTATTGTCGATCCAAAAGAAGGCTATAGTGCAGCTTATCCTAAACCTGATCGTGAATATGTCTTAATTCAGTCACAGTACTTTCCTAATGCAGAAGATAAAGATGGAATGATCGAGAATCGTGGCTGGACCGGTTCATTAATCAACGGAAAAATATTCCATTATGATCCTGTGCATGATGAGAATGCATCATTGACTTTGCAGTCTAAACCTGGCGAACGTGTAAGAATATTTTTTGTGAATGCCAATATTAATAATCCTGTAGCCTTTCATCCCATTGCTGGAATCTGGGATAAAGTGTACATCAATGGAAACCCTAAAAATACATTGACAGGCATTCAAACATACAACGTGTCGGTTGCCACAGCAGATACCTTTGATCTGGTATCTCCGGCTGATCACCCAACCAATAATGCCATTGTTGATCATACAATGAGCGCGGCAATGCGGGGGGCAATTACAGTATTAATGAATATGCCTGATGCAGATTCCAAATTAGGTAAAGGCGATAATATTTTGATTCGTTAAGCCCGAGAGAGCTATTTATCGATTCGTTGTTGCATTAATAGCAGCGAATCGATATCATATACAACAAAGGTTATCAGCTGTTGCTTTGAATTAAGTTTAGATCAGAGAAATTAAGAGGATACCACCATGAAATACAAATCAATAAGCTCGGTAATTATAATGATTGTTTTGGAAATACTGCGCAATAATACAGCATATGCTGAAATAAAAGATGAACAACCAGATAACTTACATTCCTCTATAGTCTCATCAAAATTATTTACCAAAGGTACACTAGGTAAATGTAATGTTGATTCCTTTTATGCTGATGCTAATGAAAGCAGTAACGAAAAAAGCGACAAATCTACACCTGTATCATTGGAATACATAAACGATGAAGTCAAGGGAACATACAATGTCATGCGAGAAAAGGTCATTAATCATGTAAAAAAAGAAGTTGTAATGTCTTTATTAAATTTTAATGTCGATAGTTTTGCCCCAGAAAATCTTGCCGCTTATGTCTCCAATGCAACAAAGCCATTCTTACCTTTTTATTTTGCAAATGGTGTCAAGATTATAGACGTTACAAATGAGGATGGAACGATAGTTTACAAGGCCGAAGTACCTATACATAAAAATCATAAGCATACAGTATTACTAACTAAAGCAGGCATAGATTCAGCTACGACGACAGTATGTAACGATAGTACGTTAGTGGAAGGTTTGCTGGAACGTAATGTGGTTATTCAATACGATTATTATGATTCTAACGGCGTATTTATTTGTTCATTCAATATTAAAGATGGGAAGTCGGAACAAACGGTGCAATTACACCCACTCTTCAAAACAACGGTCCCGAATTAATAAAGGCTGGTTCAAGTATTTAAATACATAGATTGATGAATCTTCTAAAAGAGCTTAACAAAAAAAACGGTGATGAATTTTTAAATTATTTTAGACACAATGAAAATATTCCATGTTTTTAAATATCTTGCAGTTGATCTTGTAAGTTTTAGTCTTAGGGCAGAATTACTGTCTCTTTTGGCCTGTTTTTGTTCGATTTTTTTCATTGCTTTAATTACCAAAATAGTTTCACCCTGGCCAGATTATCCAATGATTGTAGCTTCTATGGGTGCTTCGGCAATAATTTTGTTTTTTATCCAAGGTTGTCCTTTAGCACAACCTTGGCCTTTTGTTAGTGGGCAACTGGTGCCAGCCGTGGTAGGTGTGTATTGCGCTTTGAATAGTGTAGAAACATCTCCAGCAGTTGCTTCAGTTGTTGGAGGTTCAGTACTGATGATGCTAGTGCTAAGATGTTTGCACCTACCCACCCACCCGCAGCGGCCACGAGTTTAACCCCGACCATGGCAGAAACATCAATTACCTCTCTTGGTTATTCTTTTGTGCTGGTTCCTGTTGCCATAAATGTTGTTATCTTGTTGATTTTGGCAATGAAAATTAATCGATGGATTATGACTAGAGACTACCCCAGTCCTTTGCCTGTTAAGAAAAAAAAGACTGATCAGCAGCATGCAGTAACTGTACCCAGTCATCAAGTTGGTTTTTCAGAACAGGATATTGATTTAGCACTGGCAGATAATGATGTGTTTATTGATATGACGCATGCGGAATTAAGTCATATATTAACCCAAGTTGAAAAGTATGCATTTAAGCGGTTAAAGGGGCAGCTTTTATGTGCTGATATTATGATTAAACAGATTGTCACTGCCGAATACGGCACTGAAGTCGAGGAGGCCTGGGAAATTATGCGGTGTAACAAGCTTAAAGCAATGCCTGTAATAGACAAAGCAAGACGAGTGATCGGAATTATTACCTGGAATGATTTTTTTAAATTTATTGATCTAAGTATTTACGAGAGCTTTCAAGATAAATTTCGTCGATTTATTAGACGTACAGCAGATATAACTGCAAAGAAACCAGAATCAGTCGGCTTTATTATGACTAGCTCAGTCATTACTGTGACGGATACCACGCATATTGTCGATCTTATTACTTTGATGTCCAATCAGGGGCATAGACAAATACCTGTTGTTAATTCAGAACAGCGTCTTGTGGGCATGGTCTATCAATCAAATTTAATAGCGGCGTTATATAACGAAGAGTTGGCTCATAAAATGTGAGCTTAATATAGCAAAGAAAAAAATAATTACATGAATTTAAATAATATCTCTGTGAGGTAAAATTGATTAGTCATCTCATCAGTTTCATCCGTAACATGCTTATTATTAAGCAACAGGATAAACGCAATGAATTAACTCTGCAAATGCTGGAAAGAGTCAGTATAAAATTTTTTGTGTTATTTTTATTTATTTTAACATTTGATTTTTTATGGGATGGGTTTCTGGCCTTTATTGGTATTATTTACGAATTGTTTCATCTTATTTTTGAGTTTTTTGAATATTCGCTTGAGGTTATTGTGGAACATGCCTTTGATGCAAATCGTCATCACGGTGAAATAATTGTTGTAAATACTGTGATTATTATTGTGTTGTATGGGCTTTTCAGGTTATATCGCGCAACACCAAGACTTTACATTCAATTAAAACATTTTTTTGGGACCATCTGGTTAAGCTATTTAGAACGAAAATCAGCCTATTGGCAGTCGTTGTCATTAGATCAAAAAAGCTTATTAATTTTATCTTATTTTATTGGTATTTACGGTCTAGCATTTGTTTTTATCCTATAATTAAGAATATGAATATTAAGAAATTACTTAGCTATGAGTGGGATGCTATAGCGGGGCTTCTGGCTGCCGTGGCCGCTATTATTCTGCATTTACTGCACATTGTGGATGAGCATGTCATCCTGCCTATCGTTCTTGCCCTGCTAGGGCTTTTGTTTATCAATTTCATGCGGCACACGCGAAATAACGAACTTACCGCCGAACAGGTAGAGCAAGCGGGACATACACTACGCAGAATCGAATCAGCACTTAAGCCGCCGGATACTATCCTGATCGGGCCGCGTCAGTTGCGCTCTGTAACTGAGCATTTTACCCATCATATGAGCGGGGATGCCATCTTATTCAATGTCTGCCTATCGATGTATAGACCACAACCGTTATTCGATGCGTTGTTACGTCCGGCGATAGAAAACCCAATGGTCACCTCGATTCAATTCGTCTTGGATGTCAGTCAGAAAGCCTTATGGCGCGAGGCAGTGCAGCCAAAAATCACCGCATGTACCGGTTATGCCAAGGTCAGAGAACCCCGCTGGTGTAACCTTAGCAGAACCATTTCATTTATTCTCTCCGATAGTCACCACAGTGGAGGAACCGAGGCGCTACTTAGCTTCTGGGGCGAGCCTTTCATGGCCCAATCCGTGGATCGAGACGTACCACGCTTCATTTTTCATTTGCAAAAGCACTCTGAGCTTTTGTCACATTTAGTGGAACTGGAACGCAGCTGTTTACGCAGCGAGAGTGAAACTACGGTTTTTCATAATTTATAAGAGAGGTAACAAAGAACATCCTCTTGCGTAATAAAATTAAAATCATGCCAGCCGCTGTTTTAATTGCTGGGCTTATATTATTTCTTAACCAGCCTGTGTTTGCACAACCACTGTATAAGGTCGAAGGGAACAAAATCGATAAAGCTACTTTCGATGGTTGAAAAATATATACAGAACGGAAGCTTGTGATAGCTGTCATCAATCAACGGGTGAAGGCAATGTACTTATTAATGGCCGTGGCATCATATACTCGTTCAAGGCCAACAAAATGCTGGTCGACGGCATTGATGATCTGTACGCCTATCTTAAAGGCCGTTCCGACGGAGCTATTCCAGCGGACGATCTGACCGAAATGAAGTAATGGATAATTGTGATTGAATCAAACCGCTTACGCGGGGGCTGTAATGCTTACGGGCCACCGCGTTTAAATAAATTCTAATTATACCTTTATCGGTACGATGACAGAAATGGAAAAATCAAGCCGCGAGTGGCACGGGGAAACCGGGGTTATTAGTAAAACCATGCTGCTGAAATACATTGATGATTTGACGCTCCCCATCTACTACATCGACGGCCCTCCGGCGATGGTAAATGCGATGCGTGACATACTGAGCGAAGCGGGCGTTGACGATGACAATATCCGCACGGAAGAATTTTCAGGCTACTGATAAGGTTCTTATAAAGGAGAACATCATGAATCTTGCCCCACACCCCTTAACGACAGAGAGCCCAGCCCTTTCTTCCTGGTGGCTACGCACGGTGTTGATCGTGATGGTGTTGGGGTTTGCGGGACTAATAGCCATCACAACCCTGGCCTATCGCAACGCTCCGCCGATCCCCACACAGGTACTTAATGCTGAAGGTGAACTCTTGTTTACCGGCGGCGACATCAGCGAGGGTCAAGCAATCTTCCTCAGATACGGATTGATGAACAACGGCAGTATCTGGGGGCATGGCGCATATCTGGGGCCGGATTATTCGGCCGAAGCATTGCACCGTATAGGCAAAGTTACCGCCACGGCGATTGCACAGCAGCAATACCACCTGCCACTGTCTGCTCTAACGCCTGGGCAACAGGCGGCCGTATATGCGCAAACAGCAGTCGAGCTAAAAACCAATCGTTATGACGCAGCCAGCGCAACATTACATCTAACCCAATCAGAGACAACTGCCTATCGCAAGCAGATTACTTACTGGAAGGCTTACTTCCTAAACCCGGAGCATAATGGCGGCCTCAAGCGCGAATTGATCAGCGATCCGACGGAATTGAAGCAGTTTGCCGCCTTCGTTACATGGACTGCCTGGGCCTCGGTAACCAATCGTCCCGGTGAAAACTATTCTTATACCAATAATTTTCCATACGACCCTAGCGTTGGCAATACACCCATTCCCGACGCACTATTGTGGAGTGCATTGAGTCTTATCGTACTGCTGGCCGGCATTGGAATCGTACTGTTGATGTTCGGCAAATTCGATTATCTTGGTTGGATTAGCTCCGGACAGCATGTGCACCCACATCTGCTGCCTGGTCAAGCCAGTGCCGGCCAGCTAGCACTGGTGAAATTTTTCGTGGTGGTAGCTCTGCTGTTTCTTGCTCAGACTTTAGTGGGCGGTGCAACGGCGCACTATCGCGCCGACCCGGGCAATTTTTACGGCTTCCAATTGGAGCGCATATTTCCCAGCAATCTGATGCGTACCTGGCATCTACAATTAGCCGTTTTCTGGATCGCCACCGCCTTTGTCGCTGCTGCCTTGTTTCTCGGCCGATCGCTACGCAAAGATGAACCGCGCTGGCTTGCGAGCTGGGTAAACCTGCTATTCGGCGCTTTCGTCGTGGTCATAGGCGGTAGCCTGTTAGGCGAGTGGGCGGGTATCTCGCAACAACTAGGACTATGGTGGTTTTGGCTTGGCAATCAGGGCTGGGAATATCTGGAGCTTGGCCGTCTATGGCAGTACCTGTTGATCGTCGGTCTGCTGGTGTGGTTTGCGATATTATTAAAGCTGGTGCAACCAGACACCTTGAGCGAACCGGCCGCGAAACCTTTGGTCAAGCTGTTTCTACTGGCTTCCCTTGCAATTCCGCTGTTCTACATTCCGGCACTGTTCTTTGACGCCAAAACCAACTTTACCGTGGTCGATACCTGGCGCTTCTGGATTATTCATTTATGGGTTGAAGGTTTCTTTGAATTCTTCGCAACCACGTTGGTAGCGTTGATGTTTTATCAACTGGGTCTTACTCAACGGAATGTCGCGCTTAGAGTAATTTACCTTGATGCCATTCTATATTTCGCCGGTGGCCTGATTGGCACTGGCCATCACTGGTATTTTTCCGGTCAAAGTAGCGTCAATATGGCACTGTCGGCCATGATCTCAGTACTGGAAGTGGTACCGTTGACACTGCTGACTCTGGACGCATGGGACTTCGTGCGTACCACACGTGTTGACTGCGACATCTGCGGCAAATCAGTAGCCATACCGCATAAGTGGACGTTCTATTTTTTAATGTCTGTGGGCTTCTGGAACTTCGTCGGCGCCGGTATTTTCGGCTTTTTAATCAACCTGCCTATCGTCAGTTACTATGAGGTTGGCACCCAGCTGACGCCCAACCATGGCCATGCTGCGATGATGGGCGTTTTCGGTATGCTGGCGCTTGCGCTGATGGTGTTCGTATTACGCCAGACCAGCGATGAAGTACGCTGGGGCGGCATCGAGATATACGTTAAGGTCGGATTTTGGGGCACTAACATCGGCCTGGCTCTGATGTTAGTCATGAGCTTATTTCCCGGCGGAGTGTTACAGGTCTGGGATGTCATTCAGCACGGTTATTGGCACGCGCGCAGCCTTGACTACATCGGCAGCGAACGGTCGCATCTGATCGAATGGCTACGACTGCCCGGTGACTTGATATTTATTCTATTCGGTGCCGTACCGCTGGTAATCGCATGCATCAAAGGTTGGCTGGGTGTGCATCGACAACAGACGGATTGAAGCAAAAAAACCTATCTATACAAGGCCAGATTGCAAAATCCGTGAGTCGCAGGGAGAAACTACTTTTTTATGAGGATTAAAAAATATTAATGATCAGTTCGATGAAATAGAAAGCATTTTTTTCGTCACCGAATTAATAACTAGTGTTTGATAAATTTAAACTTATGAGGAAATATTTATGGCTACACATCACGCATCCCCAAATGAAATCGTTGACTTGGCAACTTGGGCGCAAGACCTCCCAAATGAAAAATCAAAGGTCATTGTGAAAACCGATGAAATGGAACTCGTACGCCTTGTTCTTCTGGCAGATAAAGAATTTACAGATCATAAAGTATCAGGGCCCTGCGTGATTCATTGCATAACAGGAAAAATTGAATGCGCCGCAATGGCAACGACACAAGCATTAACAACCGGCCAACTTCTCTATTTAATGCCCGGTGAGCGACATAATGTAAAAGCTGTAGTTGATTCAGTTGTTTTACTCACCATCATCTTTAAAGTCTAAACCGTTAGTGCTATGCCGCAGTCAGCAAATTATCGGTTCAAAATTAAAAGAGTATACAACCTGCCGGATAAGCATGACGGCAGGCGTATCCTTGTCGACAGGCTCTGGCCGCGCGGTTTAAACAAAGGAAAAGGCAAGTATTGATCTGTGGTTAAAAGATCTCGCGCCCAGCACGGAGCTTCGAAAATGGTTTGGCCACGACTTGAGTAAGTGGGAAGAATTCAAGGAACGGTATCTCGCCGAACTCAAAGACAATTGCGAGCAAATTCGGCTCTTAAAACAAGAATTAGACAAGGGTACCGTGACGCTCGTCTATGGCGCAAAGGACGAGGAACATAACCAGGCTATTGTGATTCAGGAAAACGATTGGCTATTGCGTTTAGCGAAAGAAGAAGATCAATGCACCAGTGCAGACGGGACATGAGCACTGTTAATCCGAGAGGGCATCGGAGATCAGCAGCCCGAGACGAGAGTGGTTGTTCACCTGTCATGAGGAACGCCACGCTATGAATTCATTTGCATCGTTGCTAGCCGAAGTGCGTGACTGCTCTATTTGCGCTGCCCAGTTGCCGCATGGCGTGCGGCCGGTATTGCAGATAGACCCGCAGGCCCGTGTATTGATTGCCAGCCAGGCACCTGGAAGGAAAGTGCATGAATCCGGAATACCTTTCGATGATGCTAGCGGTGAGCGTTTGCGCGAGTGGATGGGAGTGACGCGCGAAGTCTTCTACGACTCTAAACAGATCGCAATTTTGCCAATGGGCTTTTGTTTTCCCGGCACGGGTAAACACGGCGACCTTCCGCCACGGCCTGAATGCGCAAAGGCATGGCATGATCAACTTCTCGGTCACCTTCGCCAGCTTGAAGTTACGCTGGTTGTTGGACGGTATGCACAGGCATATCACATGAGCGAGGAACGAGGAGCGTCACTTTCCAGTACGGTCCGGGATTGGCAATCCTATTGGCCCAAAATAATCCCCCTTCCGCATCCAAGTCCGCGAAATAACATTTGGCTTAGTCGAAACTTGTGGTTCGAGAAGGAGTTGCTCCCTATGCTTAAGCGACGAATATCCGAAATACTTGAAAGATGAAAACCACGCTCTCCTTTTTCGCTTCGGTATTATTTTTACCTTAGAAAACATTATATAATTTGCTGTCACTTACTAACCCTCCCAGGAGAATTACCATGTCCGATTTTAAAAAATATCAATGCAGGGAATGCGAACATATCTATGATGAAGCCAAGGGCGATCCCGATAGCGGTCTTGCGCCCGGCACCCGTTGGGCCGATATACCGAATGATTGGTCCTGCCCGATTTGCGGCGCGCCTAAAGATTTTTTTAAATTGATGGATGAAATCTAAAAACCCCTTGCGGCATATGCCAAATACTGGAGAAATTGATGCCACACGTCACCGCCTTATATCGTTATCCTGTTAAAGGCTTCACGCCCGAACTGTGTGATAGCTTGACCGTCCTTGATGAAGGACGCATCGTCGGAGACCGGGTACTTGGTTTTCGTTTTGCGAATTCAAACGTACCGGATGGCACGTGGAGTAAAAAGCACGAATTCGTTGCGTTAGTGAATACGCCTGGCATAGCACGTTTGCATCTTCGGTTTGACCCTATAGCGCTTAGGTTATGCGTCAGTATAGAGGAGGCAATTTTGCTTAATGAAACACTAGATGAGGTAGGGCGGAAGAAGATTGCTGCTGCAATCGAGAGTTATGTACTTAAGCTGGATCATAATCCGCTTTCCAATCACCCGGAAAGACTCCCATTGCGCCTGGTCGGCAATGGCCTGTCGCCACGTTATCAAGACGATGAGACAGGGCTGATAACCATGCATAGCCGAGCAAGCTTAACGGCAGTGAGTCGTGCTGTTGGAGATAAGCATCTCAGTGAACAACGGTTTCGCTCGAACATCGCGATCGATGGTCTGGATGCATGGGAAGAGCAGCGCTGGGTAGGGCGAAAGATTCGGATAGGTCGAATTGTTTTTGATGTTGTGAAACCCAAGAGCAGATGTCTTGCCACACAAGTGAATCCTAATTCTGGTGAGCGGGACTTACCGATCCTTAAAACACTCACCCATGCCTTTAGCCAAATGAAACCCACTTTTGCCATTGCGATGCTCACCTGTGGTACCGGAGGAGAAATTCACGTTGGTGACGAAGTGAGTCTCCTAAATTGAAAATCCGGACAACACTAAAAAGCGATAACCAGCGATGGTTAACCCTATGCTTTACGGCTATTTTCCGAAACCAATCGCAAGCCAAAGGCTTGACTGAGTCATCATGATTGACCCTATTGCGCGTAAAGATTTTCCTGATTACGTACAACTTACAGCCAAATTAAAAAAATCCTAAAATATCAGTATATTAAGAGTCTCGTCATTCCCGAAGTCTACCCAGTCAAGCTGGGCACAAGCTTTATCGGGAATCTTTGCTTAAGCCACGAAATTCCTGCTAAAAGCATGCAGGAATGACAAAGATAGCTGAGAGTTATGGGTAATCAGGAAGATTTTTTATCAGTTTTTTTTCATCCGCTTTAATTATTTTGGCACACTGCTATATGCCTGGTCCAAAATAAAATCCAATTCCCGAATTAAGTGGCTCGCTTATCTATGTTTTACCAATCCCAATAAATACTCATGTTCATTCCGCCCATTTTCTGGCGCAGAATGATTGGACATTACCAGGGCACTCAACAAATTTATTCCATGCTTCACAACAAGCATCAACAATATGCTCATAACCTCTAAAACATCGATTGGCCAGATTCTGTTGCCAGCTGCTGCCAAATTTGTTCTACTGGCTTAAGTTATGGCGAATAAGGAGGAAGTAGCACAATCGTCATATTTTCAGGGACTTCAAGTTTTTCCGTTAAATGCCACTCTGCTTTATAGAAAGTAGCCCGGGAGGAGCGTTCGGAGTTCGAAAGGAATCAGACTTCGATGATCCCTATTTTCACAGCGTTTCGGGCCACTTGCTTTATTATTTTAAGTGTTAAAAATCAGTATCTACCCAGATCATCAATTGCATCCAGCACCATCCTGGCACCTAAAGCAATCAACAAGGTACCCGATGCTACGCGTCACTGCCATTAAGTTAAGAGATAAATAATGTAAAACAATGCCTTGCCGTAGGTTGGGTTAGCTTATCTAAGCGCAGCGCAGATAACGTAACCCAACATTTTTGATATTGCCTAAGATGTTGGGTTACGTTTTTTATTGCTACGCAAAAAAAACTAACCCAACCTGTGCTAGTGCTTGTTTATTTAAGGGAACATTCCTTAACTTAATGGCAGTGAGGGTTCAGGTACTACTTAAATCCTTTCAATAAATCTATTGGAAATACGATAGTGGAAGACTTGTCACCCGCAATATCAGTCAAAGTTTGCATATACCTTAGTTGAATCGCTCCAGGTTGTTCTGCCAGTACTTTTGCGGCCTGCATCAGCTTTTCGGCAGCCTGCAATTCCCCTTCGGCATGAATGACTTTAGCGCGTCGGGTTCGCTCAGCTTCTGCTTGTTTAGCAATTGCTTTAACCATACGCTCATCCAGATCCACGTGTTTAATTTCAACATTCGCTACCTTAATCCCCCAGGCATCGGTTTGCTCATCCAGACTGGTCTGAATATCAATATTCAGACGCTCACGTTCTGCCAGCATTTCATCCAGTTCATGCTGTCCCAGTACTGAGCGCAAGGTTGTCTGAGCCAATTGACTGGTGGCGTCATAAAAGTTTTCCACTTGAATAATCGCCTTTTCTGGATCTATAACGCGAAAATAGACAACGGCATTGACTTTAATTGAAACATTATCACGGGAAATAACATCCTGAGTCGGCACATCCATCACAATAGTACGCAAATCAACCCGCTCCATTTGTTGAATCAAAGGGATAACAATAATGAAGCCCGGTCCTTTTACCTTATAAAAACGGCCCAGCATAAAAATAACACCACGCTCATATTCCCTAAGAATTCTGAACGCACTAATCAGCAATAACAATAAAATACCGATAGAAATGAAACCAAAATTTAAAAACATCACTTATTCTCCTGTTTTTTGATGGGTATAACCTGTAAAAGCAGACCAGTAATCGCTGTGACTCTCACTTTTTCATTTTTATGCAAAGACTGGTCACATGTGGCCTGCCAGTTTTCACCATGAATATGAATCATCCCTTTTCCCGTAAAATCAGCCAACACTACGCCGATACTATCCAGCATCTGTTCTTTACCACTAACAACTGGGTTTTGTCTTGATTTCAATACTAAACTGAGTGCGATAATGAAAAAAGCCGCGCTACTCAAAGCAAAGCCGGCAATCAGCTCCGTATCTATGCCGAATCCCGGCATATCCGTATCCATTAATATCACCGAGCCAATCACAAAGGCGACCACGCCTCCCAATCCGAGTATGCCGAAGCTGGGCATAAAGGCTTCTACTATCATGAGAGCTATGCCAAATAGAATAAGCCCCATACCGGTATAATTGACTGGCAATAACTGCAATGCATATAAAGCTAACAACAAGCAAATTCCACCGACAGTCCCTGGGACAAGGCTACCTGGATGAGAGAATTCCAATACCAAACCATAAATTCCAACCATCAATAAAATATAGGCCATGCTAGGGTTAGTAATGACAGCTAAAAACTGACTGCGCCAGTCTGGCTTAATACTTTGTATTTCAATATTCGCGGTATTTAATATCAGTTCTTTACCGGAAACATTAACTTTCCTTCCCTGTAGTTGCTGAAATAAATCGCTTACACTGGGGGCAATAATATCAATCACATTCAGTTTTAATGCTTCAACAGCAGAAAGGCTGGCCGCGTCGCGTACCGCCTGCTCTGCCCACTCTGCATTTCTACCGTGCATCTCTGCCAGACCGCGAATATATGCAGAGGCATCATTAACCATTTTATGGGTCATTGGATCCGATAATGTCTTGAATTTTTCCTCGGTCTTATCAGGGCTGCTTTTATCATTATCAAAGCCTCCAAAACCGCTGATTTGTACTGGCGTTGCCGCACCCAGATTGGTTGCCGGAGCCATTGCTGCAATATCACTTGCATAGAGTATATAAGTCCCTGCACTAGCTGCGCGTGCGCCACCAGGCGCTACATAACTGATAACAGGAATGGGGGAAGCAATGATTTGTTTGATAATCTGACGCATGGAAATATCCAGTCCCCCCGGTGTGTCCATAAGAATAAGGACGGCCATGGCCTGGCGATCAACCGCTTTTTGCAGATTGCGGACTATATAATCTGCTGTTGCGGGACCTATAACATCATTAATTTCTAGTTGTATAACTAGCGATGATTTAAAGGGCTGCTTATCTTCATTCTCTGCATAAGCAGTGCTCGTGACAGTTAACAAAATAAGTAAAATGATTCGAATATCCCATGCCATAAACATAATGTTTTATCCATTATTTTTGTAGGTTTTTTCAGTGTACTCCTGAAAAAAGTAGGTGGCAATCAATAAAAATCACTCACTTTTTAAATAATGGTGTGCAGTAAATAATCAAAGATATGCCATTAAAGCAGGACGTAGATTGGGTTAGATTTTTTTGCGTAGCAATAAAAAACGTAACCCAAAACATCATAGGAAATATCAAAAAAGTTGGGTTACGTTATCTGCGCTGCGCTTAGATAAGCTAATCCAACCTACGGTAAGGCGTTGTTTTACATTATTTATCTCTAAACTTAATGGCAGTGACCAGAACCCTGCAAGCGCAGACTCAAACAGAAAATAAACAATTTTTAGACGATTAGAGATCCTGTCATTAACAGTGTTTAGTTTTTTTTCATCAATCGAGGAAAATTTTCTGGATTCAGCCTTAAAACATACGCTTCCATTTATCTACATAGCTTAGTCGGCTAATGCTGTACATTAACTCATACACATGATACAAAAGTCGGTAATTTGCAAGTTCGAGGCTCTGCATTTTGTGACACAGAGCCTCCAGAATTAAAGTTCCCGATAAAAAACTCAGGAATATGATGGATTATTGTTGTAAGTCGTCCGGTCATTCGTACCAGTAGGCAGCAGCCTGCTTTATGTAGTGCTAAAAATAATTTAATAAGGGGATCAATATGAGTATATTTTTAAGTCTTGACCAGCAAACTCTGGAAAAATTTAATCAAAGTGCTAAGCCGACAGGCATTGCGATGATTATTCTCGGCATCATTGGTATTGTGTTTCCCAGTGTGATGAGCCTGACACTGAATTTCTTTATTAGTAGCCTGTTTTTCCTTAGCGCTATTGCACTAGCTTATTCTGCCTATGCCTGCAAAGTCCAGACTTTAGTGATGTGGTTAAAACCCTTTATCTTGTTTTTGCTAGCCTTATTAATTTTATTTCATCCTGCTGTCGTTATTTCTACACTGGGTATTATTCTGGCAGTGTATTTTTTAATGGATGGGTTTGCGGGTATTGCCTTATCGGTTGAAATGAAATCAGCAAAAGGATCGGGTTTTATGTTGTTGAATGGTTTGCTTTCACTGCTACTGGGGATTATTGTATTAGTAGGCTGGCCATTAAGTTCGGTATGGATGATAGGATTGATGATTGGTATCAGTTTTCTGTTTGATGGTATTGCGTTGATCGCAATTGCAGGGAATATAAAGCACTAGATGAATCGATATAGACAATGCTGCATTTGAGTAGTTTATGTTTCTGATCATATATATTGGTAAAATAAGCGTTCATTAAACATTGTAGTATTTTATGACCCAATATGTTCCTGTCACTACTTGTCACGATTGTGGTTTATTACAAAAAATAAGCCATATGCCCGAAGACGGGACCGTTAAATGTTGCCGCTGTGATGCTACATTACGCAAGCGTCAGCGTATTAAACCCGCTAAGAGTATTGAACATACCCTGGCATTGGTTATTACTGCGCTGGTTTTCTTGGTTATCTCCAATGTTTATCCAATTGTTCAGGTAAAGGTGGAAGGTCATGAGATGGCAGCGACCTTATTTGGCTGTGTAAAATACCTGTTTACTCATAAAATGGAAGCTCTTGCCGGGCTGGTCTTTTTAACTACTATCGGTGCGCCACTCATACAATTGACGGGGTTATTATATATTCTACTGCCGGTCAATTTTAACCAAATCCCCCCCTATGCACCGCAGATTTATCGTTTAGTACGTATTATTACCTCATGGAGCATGTTAGAGGTGCTGATGCTAGGTATTCTGGTTTCCGTGGTCAAGTTATCTGCAATGGCCACCGTGGTTCCTAGTATCGCTTTATGGACTTTCGGTTTGTTGATGTTTTTTATTGCTGCTATTTTGAGTGATCTGGATACAGAAATGCTATGGGAACAGATCAGCCCTAACACGCGGGCCGTTGAGTCACAAAAACTTAAGCCAGGGACTCAATTAACCAATTGTCATAATTGTCACTTATTATGTACGGTAAACATAGAGCATGAATCGTCCTGCCCACGCTGCAACGCTACCGTGCATTTGCGCAAACCGAAGAGTTTAACGCGTTGTACTGCATTAGTGATTGCCGCCGTCGTATTGTACATTCCTGCTAATTTATTGCCAGTGATGGTGGTTACTAGCTTGGGTAAGACTGAGGATGATACTATCATCAGTGGCGTTATTTATCTGGCAACGACGGGCGATATGCCTTTGGCTATTATTCTATTTATCGCCAGTATCTGCGTTCCCACTGTTAAATTAATTAGCCTGTCTCTGCTATTGATAACAGTCCACTTTAAATTACAATGGCGACCCAGAGAAAGAACCCGATTGTATCGTCTGACCGAGGGGGTTGGGCGCTGGTCTATGGTGGATATTTTTGTCGATACTTTAATGGCTGCTCTGATTCAAATTCAGGGTTTAATGGTTATAGAAGTGGGTGCCGGAGCGTTTGCTTTTGGTGCCGTAGTGGTATTAACTATGTTAGCCGCAATGGCTTTTGACCCGCGATTAATCTGGGATAATATGGAGAAAGTAAATGAGTGAGTCGATGCAGGGTGAGACTATGGATAATTTACCAGAAAGTAATATTCAACCCCGGTCGAATTTTTCTATCATCTGGCTGGTGCCCATTGTGGCTATTTTGATTGGTGCCTGGATAGGCTATAAAGCCTGGTCTAAGATGGGACCAATGATTACCATTTATTTTGATACAGCGGCCGGATTGGAAGCAGGAAAAACTAAAATAAAATATAAAAATGTTGAAATTGGTCAGGTAACAAGTATCCATGTAAATCATGATACTGATAATGTCATAGTGATGGCCGAAATGGAAAATGATATAAAACCCTATCTTACTGATAAAACCCAATTCTGGGTCGTTCGAGCACGTGTTAATGCCAGTGGAGCATCAGGCCTGGAAACCCTGTTGTCAGGGGCTTATATCGGTATCGATCCCAGTACAGAAGGTAAGAGCAAGCGCATATTTACGGGTTTAGAAGTTCCGCCTGTAATCATAGGGAACAGGCCTGGTAAGCATTTTATTTTACATACTAAGAATCTGGGCTCTATAGAAAGAGATGTGCCGGTTTATTATCGAAAATTTAATGTCGGTCGAGTAGAGGATGTGAAGCTTGATGATGATGGTGAATCTGTCATAGTGCGTATATTTGTAAATGCACCGTTTGACAAATGGGTTAATTCCAGCACTAAGTTCTGGAATTCCAGTGGCGTGGATGTTTCCATGAGCGCTAGTGGCATTGATGTGGAAACCGAGTCGCTGGTTTCTATTCTTATCGGAGGGATTTCTTTTGAATCCAGTGACTTAAGTAGTGACGTTACTCCAGCAGAAGATAAAAGTGAATTTAAATTATTTGCAAGTCGTTCTGACTCTTTACAAAAAAATTACACAATTGGCATAAAATATGTGCTTAATTTTTCTGAGTCTGTGCGTGGGCTAACAGTGGGAGCACCTGTTGACTTTAGAGGAATACAGATAGGAGAAGTCACGGATATTCAACTGTTATTTGATACCAAACTGAAACAAATTACCGTTCTGGTTACTATCTCGATTGATTATGGCAGAATTGTGCTGAATGGAACGAAAAAGGCCGCAGACCTACTTTATACTACGCATGAAAGTAGAACAGATTATTTTATCAAGCACGGACTTAGAGCACAATTACAGACAGGAAATCTTATTACCGGGCAATTATTTGTTGCACTGGATTTTTTTCCAGATGCTCAACCTTATATTATGGATTGGAACGCTGAAATTCCTGAATTTCCATCAGTACCTGGAACATTTGTCGAGCTTAAATCTCATATCAGTAACATTCTCAAGAAAGTAGATGCAATGATGACTCAGATCAATGAACTAAGCTATAAGCTAAATCATAACCTGGAACCTGAACTTTCAGGTACTTTGAAGCAAACTAAAAGCACTCTGGTAACTATTCAGGATACTTTGGGAAATGATTCACCTGTACAGCAAGATTTACAGACAGCACTTAAAGAGTTTACCAAAGCAGCACGATCCATCAAAGATCTTACTGATTACCTGGAAAGACATCCAGAATCATTAATACAAGGCAAAAAGGATACTAATCATGAATAACCAGACTATTTTATCTGTATCGCTCATTTCATTAACCTTGTTATTTGCAGGCTGTGGAACTTCACCTAATGCCAAGCTATACATACTAGATGCAATGCAGAGGGATAATTCGCCACCGGCAATGACCCTGGAAGGTCATAGTGTTGCTATTAAAGTTGGGCCAGTTTCTATTGCAGATTCACTGAATCAAGCGCAGATTGTTACTCGTACAGGACCAAATATGCTGTTTGCGGATGAATTTAACCGTTGGGGTGGTGACCTTCAGAGTAGTGTTCAGCGTGTTATCGGGGAAAATATTTCTATATTACTGCCCACGGACCAGGTTTTTTTAAGTCAGGAAGTCGTCTTATTACCAGTTGATTTTCAGGTGCTGGTCAATATTCGCGAATTCGATGGCACACTTGGTGGAATTGTGACGCTGAATGCTGACTGGACGGTTGCTGAAAAAGGCAAAGACAAAACCGTGATGACAAAAAAATCAGTATTTAAGGAAAATACTGATGTTGCAGACTATCAAGCCTATGTTGCAGCACAAAGCCGGTTGCTGGGAAAGCTGAGCCAGGAAATTACCGATGAGATTAGAAGACAGTTGCTTAAGTAAAGTATGATTTTTAGGTGTGGGCATTGAGATATATAAACTATATACTCACTCATACAGAGCCCGATGATTGTGTACTCTGGCGAACTAATAACACGTCCTGCATGGGGCAATTATTATAATTATTAAGGAGAAAAAAATGAGTGTTTTATCCAGCAAAATGTCGACCTTGGACAAGGTTATTTATGTCACATTAGTTCTGCTTGCTTTATTAGGCATGGCGATTACTAATTTTTCCCCTGCTGATGCCCATATCTATTGGTTAGCCATGACTCTGGTTTTTGCTCTTGGAGCGATTGTGACAGGATGGCAACGGGTGGTTGATAAACAAACAAAAGCAAAGTTCGTGGCTTCGCAACTACTACACTGGGGCAGCACTTTTATAGCTGTGATGGTGGTTTATGCCTTTTTGCACTCGGGTCAGATCCAAAATGAAACTGTAGCATTAATAATTCTGTTGATTCTATCGCTATCCACTTTTCTGGATGGAATTCATGTCGGCTGGCAATTTTTTGCACTCGGTATTCTACTCGCCATTTCAACAGTAATTATTTCTTATTTGGACGAATATATATGGATTATTGCCCTAATCGCTATGGCTTTTATTGCTTTAATCTTTGTCTGGAATAAGTATATAGGACATAGTAAGACTTAGGAACGAGAATTCAATAATGCCCGAGTGTGGACTTGTCTTTTGACTTCACAGCCGCGCTAGAAAACCAGTTGCGTAGCCTGCCTGTTATGCGCCTGTTTTCCTAATACGCTTGTGAAGCCAAAATCCTGCGTCATACTTTCGGGTATTATTAAACCCTCGTTCCTTAAAGCATTATTGAGGAAATGCAGGGATTATCACGCAGTATAGAAATTCTAAAACAGGCAGAACAGAACGCGCAGAGTTTTTTATCGCGAAATCTCAGTGTACTCTGTGGTAAAAATGTTAAATTTGTTGTAACTACTCAGCGTGTTTTTTATATAAAAATCAAATGACTGCAAGAGAGCAGGAGGGGAAAAACGTAGTATGCCCATCAACAATCGTTAAGATGGGCACGTAAACTTTGCCCATCTTAATTAAGTATCAATGTATTACGATATTAAGATACGCTGAGTAGTTATAATTTGTTATGCCCACTTACTTAGGCAACTCGCAACAAAGCCCCACCCATCTTGCAAGTCTTTTTGTCCTTCTTCTGAGTTGTAGAAATAGTTACGTAGCCTGCTATGTGCCTATTTCTACGCCTAGAAGACAAACAAAAATCCTGCGCAATATGAAGGTAAGTTATTTATTGCGCGCTGCCTTAGTGCATAGCCGAGGGTTTTAGGTCATCAGAAAATTCCAGGTTTCCGGCATTATTTAATGCAAAGGTTCCATAAAGCTTAATGGTCATCTGCCGAGCCTGTTGTAGAGCAGCTTCTCTGGGGAAATATCCTATACTTCGGGGCGGACTTTAGACCGTGAATTATCTGCCTGGATAATAAACACGAGCGGAAAGCGGACTAAAGTCCGCTCTACATAATGCTCGAGAAGTTGTTGTAAGCAGCAGTTTTATGAATTCAATATTTCCTTGGCTTTTTCAAAAGCGGCGATAAAGTCTAAATAAACCGGCTTCTCACCTGTGAGCATTGAGCTAAGCAGAGCATGTTGAACTTTGTATTTAACATTACCAACCGCTAAAGGGCCCACTGCGACAGCATTTTCTGTATGCGCTAATGGTGCACCAAAATCATTGACCTGTACACCTGCAATTCCTGAAGGGGGAACGGCATTCACATCACCGACAACTTTGAGTTGTTTTGCGTGGCTTAATACCTCGGCACTTAAAATCTGGATACCTGCCTTGGCAGTACAAAAAATCAAGTCTGCATCTTCGATTAGTTGTATTTTATCTTCATCAAAGGTTGCAATGGTGCCTGACAAATTACATTTAAAGCGACGGTTATATTCTTCAGCCAGACTTTGTGCTGCATCACTAGAAAAATGGTCAACCAGGCAAGTTTTTGCTCCAGCCAATGATGCAATAACACCGGTTGCAATACCTACCGGGCCGGTACCACCGAAAACCAGGGCTTTACAGTCTTTTAATTGCTTATTAAATTTCGTTTTTAGTTCTTTTTCAACACAAGCGACTAAGGCTGCCGCTGTGGTAAATGCACCACTAGGATCCGCTAAAACAGACACTTCAAATGGCGGCACCATTGATTTTTTAGCGCTATTTAGCATGTCGATTGCAACACCGATATCTCTCCCCCCAATAAAAATAGCGGTTTGTTTTACGCCTTTAGGCCCACGCGAAAAAATGACATCCTGAGTCATTCGATGCATGCTATCCGGTTTGACATTGGCATAAGTTGCCAGAGCATCAAAATCGCAGTCTAGTGCCATATTGACATCAAAAGGGCTGTTATTGGGCATGGGGTCAAACATGTGTAATATGCTTCTTTTAGCCATAAGGTTTCCTTAGTAGTTGGTCAGAGTGCTCACAAAGAATGCACCGATTATTTAGCCGCTACTATATAGTCGCGAGCCATTGCAAAAGCGTGTTCAAAATGTAAGAAAACGGGCTTATCTACTTCGGTCATTTTCTTTAAAAGCCTGCTTTGTACCTGATATTTTACATTGCCGATTGCTAAAGCACCGATACCCACAGCGCCACTGATAGAACCGGCAATCGCTTTACCGTTATCAAAAGGGTCTAACCCGGCAATGCCTGATGGTGGGACTGCATTTACGTCTGCGGCCACTTTTAGCTGTGCTGCAGAGGCAACGAGTTCAGCGCTTAATAATTCAATACCTGCTGCGCCTGTGGCAAAAACTACATCAGCAGTTTTAATATAGTCCGCTTTATCCGCGTCAATACTCGCGGTAACAGCAATTTTACCTGCACCAAAGTCCTGGTTACATATGTCTGCTATCTGTTGAGCCTTGGCTAATTCACGACCGATAATTCTTACATCTGCTCCAGCTTGAGCCGCTAAAACAGCAACGACTTGGCCTACAGGTCCTGTTCCACCCAGAACCAATACAGATTTATCTGTCAGGTTGGTAGCGAATTTTGTTTTTAATTCATCTTCGACTACCGCAACCATGGCAGCTGCCGTAGTAAACGCACCACTTGGATCTGCAAAGACAGATACTTCAAAGGGTGAAAACATGCATTTTTGTGCGTTTTTAAGCATATCCATTGCTTGTTGCGTATCACGACCACCAATAAAAATTCCGGTGTTTTTTAGACCTTTGGGGCTACGTGAAAAGATAGTATCTTGAACTAAACCACATACTTCATTCGGTTCTACATTTATATAAGGTATGGCTGCTAGCCAGCCAGCATCAACTGCCATATTGACATCAAATGGACTGAGGTTTTTAGCGGTGGTGAGCATATGTAAGATAAAGGGTTTGTTCATGACACTCTCTTAAAATCGTGTTTCAATATCAAAATTCAACTTATAAGTATAAAATAAAAATCAGTTAATCACATTGAAATTTTTAAATTCAAATAAAAGTGTGTATTATTTTCGTTAATTTTAAATTCAAAGGATATATATAAATGCATAACGTAACCTTAATCAAAGGCGATGGCATAGGCCCATCTATTATGGACGTGGCAGTAAAAATTATTGATGCCAGCGGTGTCAAAATTAATTGGGAAGAAGCAGATGCTGGAATGGCTGCTTACGATAAATATGGAACGGGTATTCCTGATGAAACTTTAGCCTCTATTGATAAAAATAGAGTAGCGTTTAAAGGCCCGTTGACTACGCCTGTGGGTAAGGGTTTTAGAAGTATTAATGTGGCTTTACGTCAAAAATATGATTTATACGCCAATATTCGTCCGGCAAGATCATGGAAAGGGGCGCAAAGTAAGTTTGAAGATATTGATATTGTAGTTGTTAGAGAGAATACTGAAGGCCTTTATATGGGGCTAGAGCATTACTTGACCAAAGAGAAAGATGTTGCAGAAAGCCTGGCAGTTGTAACACGCAAAGGCTCAGAGCGTATTGTTGACTATGCGTTTAAATATGCGCGTGACAATGGCCGTAAAAAAGTAACCTTATGTCATAAGGCGAATATTCTTAAATATACCTCGGGCTTGTTTTTAGATGTTGGTCGTGAAGTTGCAGCGCGGTATCCTGAAATTGAATTTGATGAAAAAATTATCGATGCTACCTGCATGCATTTAGTCATGGATCCGCATCAATTTGATGTCATAGTGACCACTAATATGTTTGGCGATATATTATCGGATTTAACCGCCGGACTGGTCGGTGGTTTAGGATTGATTCCTGGTGCTAATATTGGCGAAGATGCAGCATTATTTGAAGCTGTGCACGGTAGTGCGCCCGATATTGCAGGCAAAAATCTAGCCAATCCCGCAGCTGTCATCATGGCTGGCGTGATGATGCTACAGTATCTGGGTGAAAAAGAAGCGGCTAATCGCATTCAGACAGCACTGGAAAAAGTAGTTGATGCAGGCGACTGTGTAACCCCTGACTTAAACCCGAATTCTAAAGCCGGTACCATAGAAATGGGTGAGGCGATTATTGCTGAGTTATAATGCGCTAGACTAAAAATTTTTGCTAGCAAACAGAATGGGTTGCACGAAAATGTGCAGCCCATTTTTTATTGAAGTATTTTGAGATTAACTGAATGAATATCCTTTTTTTGATGTACCCGTGGGAGAGAGTTGACCCTGAAACCGATTCCACAATTCGCATGATTCATGAGTGTGTCTCACGAGAACATACTGTTGCATTAGCCACAGTACATAACCTGACGATGCGCGAATCTACAGCGATGGCCTTTTGTAATGTCTTTATGCAAGAGAGCGTGGTTCCCTCAAAAATTACTACATTCTATAAAAATACGCGTTTCCGTAAAGTTAAACTGCCATTAGGCGGATTTGATGCGATTATCATGCGCTCTAATCCACCACTCAATGTCACGGCATTGAACTTTTTAGACTCGGTACGTGACGATGTGTTCATTATGAATGATATCGATGGTTTACGGATTGCAAATAACAAATTGTATACCTCTTCGTTTGATGATCCGGATAATAAGTTTATTCCGAAAACTTATGTGTCTAAAACACCGGAATATCTAGAGTCGGTACTGCAGAATTCAACAACCGAGAAAATGATAATGAAACCACTGGATGGATATGGTGGGCATGGCGTCATTATGGTGGAGAAGCAAGCTCTGGCTAGTTTCCGCTCTTTACTGGATTTTTATATTAATACCACAAAAGAAGGTAATTACGTTATTCTTCAAGAATATGTCGAAGGAGCAGAACTAGGCGATGTGCGTATATTAATGCTCAATGGCCAAGTACTTGGTGCTATGAAGCGCATTCCAGCTGTGGGTGATGTGCGTTCTAATGTCCATGCAGGAGGCAGCGTGGTCAAGCATGTACTATCAAAAACAGAAAAAGATCTTTGTAAGCTGGTTGGTCCTAAGTTAGTGCGAGATGGTTTATACTTTGTTGGTATTGATGTAATCGGTGGGAAATTAATTGAAGTCAATGTCTTAAGTCCCGGCGGAATTATGCGTATTAATAAGCTGAATCGCGTTAAATTACAGACTGCAATCATTGATTTTGTCGAGCTTGTGGTGAAGACTAAAAGCAGTAGACACCATATTCAAGCCCGTAAAACAGAATTTTCAACGGCGATTGATGATGTATAAACTAACTGAAGCGGCTTGTCTTAAAGCCATTAAAAAAGGTGAACTGTTTCATGCGCAGGTTGGTGATGCGTTTGAAATCAAGATTGAAGATTATGGATTCTTTGTGTGTACTGCAATTCATAATGGTCATAATTTAAGGGATGATCTAGCCAAAAAGTGTCGCCTTTCTGCAGATGAACGTCTGTATGAAGAAGATCCTTATACCGGCGATATGATAGCCTCAATGCCGATTACTCTCATTGGTCTGGATTCCCGTTATGAATATGATCTGAATCGTCCACCTGAAACTTGTATTTATCAAGAGGCCTGGGGTAAGCAGGTCTGGGCAAAGCCACTCACTAAACTACAACGTCAAACGAGTTTAGATAAGCATGCGCTGTTTTATCGTTTACTAGCAGCGATTATCAAGAAAGTGGAAGCTTTGCATGGTAATTGCCTGGTCTATGATCTACATTCTTATAACTATGTAAGAATGCAGACAGAACAAACACCACCGACTTTTAATATTGGCACAGAACAACTGGATAGTGAACGTTGGGAGCGTATGATAACGCACTGGAATAAAACGTTAGCAATGGTTGATTTGCCGAATATCCAGACGCGTTCGGCAATCAATGAGATTTTTTTCGGTAGAGGTTATTTAGCCACTTTCATTAAGCAAAAATTTAAAAATACACTGACTTTACCGACTGAAGTAAAAAAAGTGTTTATGAATGAGGAATCAGGCGAAGTTTATCCATTAGTGCTGGATAGTTTAAAAGAAGCATTAAAAGAGATCATTTTGTCTAATGCCCTGTATTTTTCCAAACAGCATAAGCCGAAAGTACGCAGCAATAAAACCAAATTACTGTCATCACAAATTGATCCAGCGGTTTTGAAACTGGATAAAAAACTGCATCAACTGGCAACAGGTATTGAAACTTTAAGTTATATCAATCCCAGAAATCTGCTCAGTGAAAAGAAGCAGTTTTTTGCTAAAAATTATAATTACACGCCCGAATTTACTTATCGACAACTGGAAATTGATCCTTTTGAATTCAGGGAAAAACTGTACCGTCTACCTCAAGATGATATTGCTGATATTTCTATTCAGCAGATGTATCGGGATGTAATTGACTCATATGCGACCAAGATTGATTTATTAACCACCATTGGTACCGATAAGTTCATGTATAACTCTCTACGCTACTACGGTGAGCCGAGTGAAGAAGATATACAAATGGCAAACTTCCTGTTATTTGCCAAGCCCTATGAAGAAACACAAGAGCGAAATATCGATGCTAAAGCCGCAAAGCAGCATTTTCTAGAGGCGCTGAAAGTTTACAATATACAGTGCAAAGTTGAAGTAACCGATAAAATTATTGCTTCGGCGATGGTGGATAACGCTAAAAAGATTATTTTTATTAACAAGTCGATGCAAATGAACCAGGTAGAGATTGATGCCCTGATTCATCATGAGTTAGGCGTACATATGGTCACGACCTTCAACTCCGATTTGCAACAGCTTAAAATCTTTAAAGTGGGCTTGCCAGGAAATACGCATACACAGGAAGGCTTAGCTATATTATCAGAGTATATGTCCGGTAATATGAACTTACCTCGTCTGAAAACCCTCGCTCTACGTGTGATCGCAGTCAATATGATGGTAAAAAAGCATGATTTTAGTCATACCTTTAATACCTTAGTAAATGAATATGGCAGTAATGTAGATGATGCCTTTCGTTTAACAGCCCGTGTTTATCGTGGCGGTGGATTTACCAAAGACTTTTTGTACTTACGCGGGGTTAAAGATGCGCTCAAAGCGTATGATCAGGGTTCTTTAGACGCGCTTTATGTGGGTAAAACAGGTTTTGCTTATCTAAAAATAATCAATGAGATGATGGCACGCGGCATGGTGGAAAAGCCGACTTACTTACCCATGTATCTGCAGAAAGATATGCAGATTAAAACGAACCCTATTTTAGATTATGTCATGCATTCGGCTGATTAAACTGGCTATGCTTTCTTTGTCTTGACCGGGCCTGGATAACATCATCGTGACAGCAAAAGCATATGTGTAAAATACCCACTAAATCTGTGCAGCGCCGCCTGGCTTATAATGCGCGCAATGCACAGCAGGATAAAGCGCGCTTAAGCCAGATAATATGCGCCAAGATACTTGCATTAGACGAGTATCAACAGGCCAGGACAGTCTTATGGTATTTACATTGCCGCTCTGAAGTACATACCTATCAAACAGTCATAAGCGAATTGTTAAACCATGATAAACAAGTCGTTATTCCCTATTGTACAAAAGACAGTCTGGGTAATAATCATCTGGGCTTATGGCATTTACAAGATGAATCCGAGTTGTGTGCAGGTACCTGGAACATTTTAGAACCGCCAAAGGAACGCTGGGGAGAGCCCGGCAAAGAAATTGCAATTGAGCAAATAGATGTAGCTATCGTGCCGGGCGTCGCATTTGATGCGCAGGGTGGACGACTGGGCAATGGGGCAGGGTACTATGATCGACTGTTTGCATGCCTGGCAGCGAAAAGTAAATTAATGGGCATATGTTTTGATAGCCAGATTTTCGCGCAAATTCCAATGCAGGAATTTGATGTTTATATGCATACTGTGATTACTGAAACCCAAATTTATAAATGCAGAGGGCGATAAATATCAGGTCTGGATGATAAGTCCGCAATATTCCGTCTGGGTGTTTGCGTTATGTTATTAATTCAACTGTAGTTTGTAACTACTTAGTGTGTTTTTTATATAGCCAGCAAATGGCTGCAAGAGAGTAGGATGGGCAAAGCGCAGTGTGCCCATCAAAAATTGTTACCTGATTACGTACAACTCACAGCCCCGAAGTCTAACCAGTCAAGCTGGGCACAAGCTTTATCGGGAATCTTTGCTTAAGCCACGAGATTCCTGCTAAAAGCATGCAGGAATGACGAAGATAGCTGAGCGTTATGGGTAATCAGGAATTGTTAAGATGGGCACGTAAACTTTGCCCATCCTACGCTAGTGCTTTGTTATTTAATGGAATATTCCTTAACTTAATGGCAGTGAAGGGTGGGGGAGCAACACGTAATATTGTTGAATCAGCTGGCCAGGATACTTGGTTCATCCCCACGGGTGTGGGGAACACTTGCAGTGAGCAATGATTCTATCAGCCTCGACCGGTTCATCCCCACGGGTGTGGGGAACACATATTTTGACTTGAAAAATGTATTTAATGCATCGGTTCATCCCCACGGGTGTGGGGAACACCCAATGGATACAAATGAAAAGCCCCTATTTAACGGTTCATCCCCACGGGTGTGGGGAACACGACCTGGCTTTTGGAGTTGGGCTGCATTAGCCCGGTTCATCCCCACGGGTGTGGGGAACACGTTGCTGTGGTGAAATGGTGTGAATATTCTCACGGTTCATCCCCACGGGTGTGGGGAACACGAAAACGAGCAGAAGGACAGTTACAGAATTACCGGTTCATCCCCACGGGTGTGGGGAACACTGCTTTGACCTTAGATTTTCCAATGTGGATTTCGGTTCATCCCCACGGGTGTGGGGAACACTTTGCAGGCCGGATCATTTAGCAATTATGCGTCGGTTCATCCCCACGGGTGTGGGGAACACAACAACATCCCCGCTATCAGTCAAGGTGAATACGGTTCATCCCCACGGGTGTGGGGAACACAAGCAATTGAATCATAGAATGGTCAATTCCCAACGGTTCATCCCCACGGGTGTGGGGAACATCTATATAGTCAAAATCGCACAGAAGCATAACACGGTTCATCCCCACGGGTGTGGGGAACACTTTAGTTGTGGGGCTTCCTGACAACCCGACAACGGTTCATCCCCACGGGTGTGGGGAACACAAAACTAGCGTCATTGCAATATCATCTGTTGCCGGTTCATCCCCACGGGTGTGGGGAACACGTGCGGCAGCGAGAGGGTGCTTTAAATTATTACGGTTCATCCCCACGGGTGTGGGGAACACTTGGTCAAAATCTTCCTTTGAAAGCTCAGTTGCGGTTCATCCCCACGGGTGTGGGGAACACTTAGGCACAAAAAAAGGCGTTTAATTAAACACCGGTTCATCCCCACGGGTGTGGGGAACACGCATTCATCACACTCTCGCTCTGCTCCATCCCAGGTTGTAGTGGTCTAATAAAGCTGTACAAAATGAAAGGCGTTACAATAACCCCTTGATAAAAAGATACAGACCTATGAGCAAAAGAAAAAATTATACTCCAGAATTTAAACAAGAA